>Ga0210379_10000307_pt1 | contig 15462 bp, 14 predicted proteins | sample PLMedo_2_FD_155468 | JGI IMG/M metagenome (GOLD analysis project Ga0210379, IMG submission 155468) | Groundwater sediment microbial communities from an aquifer in East River, Colorado, USA - PLM4_32_coex redo | ecosystem: Environmental > Terrestrial > Soil > Riparian zone | place: USA: East... | reverse complement strand
TGCCATACCGGTTCACGTCGTGGTGGACGCGGTGGAGGAGGATTACCGCTTCGAGACCCTGCCGCATGCGACCGGGCGCGACCGCGCGGACATGGTCAACCGCAAGCTCAAGCAGCACTACCGCAATACGCCGTACCTGTCCGCCTGGCTGCTGGGACGCGACAGCAGCAAGCGGCGCGACGACCGCTACCTGTTCTCCGCGCTGACCAAGCCCGAGCTGCTTGGAGACTGGCTGCAGGCGATAATCGAGCGCGGGCTGCCGGTCGCCGGCGTCCATCTCATGCCGATGGTGACCGCGGGGCTGCTGGACAAGCTCGATGTCAAGGCGACCAACCTGCTGGTAGTGGCGCAGCACGCCGGCGGATTGCGGCTCACGTTCTTCCGCGATCGCCAGTTCCGGCTCTCCCGGCTGACGCGCGGAGACAGCGGTAAGGCGGAGGGCCACGCCCGCTATTTTACCGACGAGATTTCCAACACCCGGCTCTACCTCCACGCGCTGCGCACCATGACGCTCGATGAGCATCTCACGGTGGCGCTGATCGACCGCAGCGACGCGTTGCAGGAGGCAGCGGCGGGCATTATGCACGAGAACCCGAGCCTCGAGTGCGTGCGCTTCGGCCGCCGCGACCTGGCCGACCGCCTCGGCCTCGACGAGGCGCTGCTCGAAGCCTCCCCGTATGCGATCTACCTGCACCTGCTCGGCCTCAAGGAACCGGACAGCAACCTCGCGCCGGCCACGGTGACGGCGGGCTACAGACGCTACCAGGCGCGGCGCGGCATCTTTGCCGGCTGCGGCGCGATCGCCGCCGCGGCCGCCATCTGGAGCGGCACCAACCTCTACAACGCCTTCATGGTGCGCGGGGACACCGAGGACGCGGGGCGCCGGACGGCGCAGCTTGCCTCCCAGTACCTCGAGGCAACGCGCCAGTTCCCGCAGGCCCCGACCACCGCCGAGAACCTGAAGAAGACGGCAGAGATCGGCCAGAGACTGCAGGCGACTACTCGTAGCCCGCAGAAAATGATGGCGATCGTTAGCAGCGCGGTAGAGGCAAGCCCCACCATCGTCGTGCGGGAATTCGGGTGGAAATACGGCACCACGGAAATATCGGCCGAGGGCGCCCGTGCTCCCGCCGCGGCGCCGGCGGTTGCGGCGGGCGCGGTGCCGTCATCGACGCGCCGGGAAAGCGCGCTGATCGACGGCGACGTCCGGCCGTTCCGCGGCGACTACCGCAGCGCCATCGCCGCCATTAACGGCTTTGCCGGCCACCTCGCCGCGCAACCGGAGGTGGCCGAGGTGCGGGTGGTCAAGCTCCCGCTCAACGTCAATCCCGCGCTGTCCCTGTCCGGCAACACGCTCGACAACCCCGAGCAGAGCAGTAGTACCGCCGACTTCAGGCTGCTGCTGGTGTTCAAGCCCGGCGCATGAACCAGTCCGATTTCGAGGCTCTGAGAACCCCGCTGCTCGTCCTGCTGGCGGTGCTGGTGGCCGGCGCCGGTGCCATCTTCTACACGGACCGGCTGCTGGCTTCGGAACGTCAGCAGCTCCTGCAGCAGCAAGGCCAGCTCAAGCAGGCGCACGTGCGCCTCCAGAAATCAGGCGACGAGAGGGACATTATCGTGCTCTATCTCGACCGTTACCGCCAACTGGAGCGCGCCGGGTTTGTCGGCGAGGAACAGCGCATCAACTGGCTCGACGGGTTGCGCCTCGCCAACCAGCAGGCGGACCTGTTCGGGGTGGACTACCAGATCGGCACGCAAAGAACCTATCCGTTCGCGGCCGAGTTCAATCCCGGGCAGATCGAGCTCAACCAGTCGCTGATGCAGTTGCGCTTCCGCCTGCTGCACGAAGGCGACCTGCTGCGCTTCTTCGACGCGCTCGCGCGCCAGAACGCGGGGATATTTACCGTCGACCAGTGCCTGCTGCGGCGCATCGACACCCGTGGCGTGATTCGCTACCAGCCCAACGTCAACGCCGAATGCGAATTGTCGTGGATCACCGCCAAGGTCGGCGCGGCCGCGGCGCAAAAGAAACCGTGATGGGAGATGCGTCCTTGAAACGGCTGGTTGTTTTTTTCGCGCTCGTGGGGGCAGCCGCACCGGTTGCCGCTCAGCCGGCGAATCCGCCGGGCCGCCTGTTCTTCACGCCGGACCAGCGCGCGTCGCTGGACCGGGCGCGCGCGCAGCGGGCAAGAACCACGCTTTCCACCGAGAATACCGAGCAGGATGCGGCGCCGGTGTCGCAGACCATCACCTACGGCGGAGTGGTGCGGCGTAGCGACGGCAAGTCCACTACCTGGCTTAATAGCCAGCCGGTGAACGACCGCGAGCAGTTCGGCGGCGCCATTGTCGGCCGGGTGCGGCCCGACGGCAGCGTGACGCTGCAGATGCCCCAGTCCGGCCGCAGCGTCAGCCTCAAGCCCGGACAGAGCGTCGAACTGCTGTCGGGCGCCATCGAAGAGGCCTATTCGCGCAAACCCACCCAATCCGAGTCCAAGCCGGCAGCCAAGTCGGTGGCGGACGGCAAGGGCGCCAAGCCCGCTTCGCTCGAGGCGGCAAGAACCGAGCGCGAAGAGCGACAGCAGCAGGTCATCGAAGACGCCGTATCACGGGCGTTGCAGGAAACCGCTGCCGCCCGTCCCGGCGCGGCGCCCGAGCCCGCAGCTCCGGTGAAATAGTGACACCGACGGCTTCCGGGTCACGCCGCGCGCTCCCACCGCGCAGTCATTCTCAGCGCGGGCAGGCGATGCTCCTGGTAGTGATGCTGATCGGAATGGCGGCCGCGCTGCTCGTTTACGGCATGGTCGATACCGACTCGCTCGTCCTCCAGCGCAACAACAATGTGGCGGCTGCGTTCGAACAGGCAAAGCAGGCCCTGATCGGGCGCGCGGTGGTGGATCTGAACCGTCCCGGAAGCCTGCCGTGCCCGGATATTGACAATGACGGCGTGCTGACCTTGAACGTGGACTACTTCTCCGGCGGTGTATGCGCCAGACTGATCGGGCGCCTGCCGTGGCGCACATTGGGATTGCCGGACCTGCGCGATGATGCAGGCGAACGCTTGTGGTACGCACTGTCCGACATGTTCAGCGACAATGCGGTAGCCGGTCCTCTCAACAGCGACACCCAGGGCAACCGCACGGTATACAGGGACAGCACCGCCGTCACACTGACGTCGCAAGCCGTGGCGGTGATCTTCGCGCCGGGGACCACCCTCGCCGGCCAGATTCGGGACGGCAGCGCGGTGATGTGCTCGACGACGGGAACCACGATTGCGCGCACTCTGTGCGCCGCGAACTACCTGGAGGCGACTGGCGGAGCGAACAATGCCACAGTCGCGGGACCATACATTGAGGCAAGGCGTTCCGCCACCTACAACGACCAGCTCTTCGTCATCACCACCAGCGAGCTTATACCGCCGGTGGAGCAGCGCGTCGCACTGGAATTGCGGACCATCCTGCAGACGTACAAGGCCAATACAGCCTGCGCCTGTACTAATCTCGCTGGAAACCCCTCCGGAAACACCGGCTGTTACCCGTGGGCCGATTTGGCAAATGGTTATAGTGATGCTGCCCCTTACAACCCCGGAGCAGAGAACAACCGCGGCCGCATTCCTTTGACCGCAGCACCGCGCGATTGGGGGGACAATCCATGCGGGTCTCCGGTACCCACGCTGCCGAGCTGGTTCGTCAACAATGATTGGAGGCTGGTCGTGTACTACTCGGCGGGGCGGAACTTCCTGGGCCCCGATCCCTGCGCCACGTGCGTCGATTCGACACTCACCGTGGACGGGATAGCGGGCAAGCAGGTAGTGATACTCATGCCGGGACCCTTGCTGGGCACCCCCCCGCGGTCGCCGGTGCCGACGACCGACCTTACTTACTGGTCGTATTACTTCGACGATGACTGGGAGAACCGGGACAACGTCAACGACTTGTTTGTCACTCCGACATCGACAGCGTATACACGTGACCGCATCTACACCATTCCCTAGGATTTTGCCGGTATTGAGTCCGGCAATATCCTTAGCTAACCTCGAAAAGACGAACTAGGGATCACCGGGACATGGATTCGACTCTGCCCCATCTCCCGCACCGTTCCAAGCGTGGCTATTTCTCTGGGATTTCCTCCGGTTCGCCGAAACGTCCCGTGTCAGGATTTTGCGGCGCCAGAGCGCCGCAAAATCCTCGCGGCTTCACCCTGGTCGAGATCGCGGTCGCCATCTTCATCATCACCATCTTGCTGGGCAGCATTCTGGTTCCGCTTACCACCCAGGTCGAGCAGCGCCAGGTGAGCGAGACGCAGAAGATGCTGGAAAACATCAAGGAAGCACTGAACGGCCACGCCGTCGCCAAGGGATACCTGCCGTGCCCAGACCGGACTTCGGGCGGAGCCGGCACCGCCAACGACACGGCCAACGATGGCGTTGAGGATTACAACACCGGGACCGGGATCTGCTTCAGTACTACCCTGACTGGCAACGTGCCGTGGGTGACGCTCGGCCTCGGCGCCATGGACCCGTGGGGCAACCGCTTTCGCTACCGGGTGCACAGCGCCTACGCGCAGCGCGCACCCGCCGCCCGCTTCAATTTTTCCACTGCCACGAATCTGACCGTGACCGCCACCAGCGGCGGCACTTTGCTCACGGCCGCCAGTCCGGATGGCGCAGTGGCGGTGATCATCTCTCACGGCAAGAACGGCTACGGGGCGATGAACGCGCTTACCAATACCGCGCGGCCCGTGCCGACGAGCGCGGACGAGGTGGACAACTCCGCTGGCGGCACCAGCTACACGAGCCGCACCATCACGCCTCTCGGTTCCACCGCCGGGGAATTCGACGACATCGTGATCTGGCTCGGCAAGTACACGCTCTTCAATCGTATGGTCGCTGCCGGCAAGCTGCCCTGACAGACACGTGAGGGCGTGAGGGCGACAAGATCCGTGCGAGCGGAGAGTCGTAGGCGCGGGAGGGGGAAATTAGCCCCTTCACGTTCCACCGATTTCACAGTCTTTCCATCTCACGATCTCCCGCGCTAACGATCTCGCGGCTTCACGATCCTTCAACCTCCCGCGTCAGCTCGAAGCACACCCTTCCCTGTTCGTTGACGGCAAGCGCCAGCCGGTAGCCCAGCGGAGCCGCCTGCCGCGCCGAGTGGTACAACCCCACGCCGAGCCCAGTCTGCGAGGCTACCGGCGCTTCGAAGAGCTGGTTCGCGAGGTTTTTCGGGACCGCGGACCCGTTGTCGCACACCGTCAGCCTGCCGCCGTGCGCCGCCGACAGGGTCACCCGCACCTGCACCCCGGCGCCTGCCTTTTGGAGCGCGTTTTCGATCAGGTTGTCGGCAACGCTGTCGAACAGCTCCGCGGGCAGCTGCAGGTCCGCCGCCGGCCCGTCCATCTGGAATTCGACGTTGCGCCCGGTGTGGCGGCGGATCAGCCCCTCCCACCACGGCGCTGCGTGCACCCGGGCGGCGTCCGACTGCTGCTGCGGCGAACGCAGCTTGTCGAGGGTCACATTGAGCCGCTGCGTGATCACCGGGAGTTGCCGCTGCATTAACGTCTGCAGCGCCTGCGCCTGGCCGGCATCGCTGGTCTCCACCGCCGCGCACAGCGAGCGCAGCGACTGCAGCAGGTTCTTCACGTCGTGCGTGAGCCGCGCGCCGGTCTCGTAGATCGCCTGCGTATAGGCGTTCTGGCGCTGGACCTGCTCGCGGCGCTTGGCGTCGTAGAAATGGCCGACCATCTGCGTCAGCAGCTTCAGGTGCAGGTGCACCGCCGGCGACAGTGCCCAGCGCGTGTAGATCTTGAACCGCAGATCCTGGAACCAGAATTCCGCCGAGTGTTCCGACCGGACGCCATTCTGCCCCTGGCCGAGGCGCGCCTCCCATTCCAGCCCCGTTACCCACGGCAGCTCAAGGATATGCTGGAGCGCGAGTTCCAGGAAACGCGACGGCTGGGATTCCTGCTCCGCGAAATCGGCGAGTCGCTGTACCCACAGCTCGAACGGCAGGCCCAGGCTCATCAGGTAGCGCGAGAGCATGTGGCCGAGCCCGTCAAAGCCGCCACGGGGGTTCCACAGCCACGATAGCGCCATCAGCATCGACGCGATCGCGAACAGCGCCTGGGCCAGGGCCAGCGGGTAATTATTGTGGCTGAGCTGCTTGACGACGAAGCTGCCGAGCACCAGCGCGGCGACCAGCAGAAACAGGATCACGCTGTAGAACAGGTCCACCGCCACCGGCGCCGCCGTGCGGCTGGCTTTGACCCGTATCATCAGGATGGCAACCGGCAGCAGCGGCAGCCCGTACTGCACCAGCAGCACCAGCGCATCCTCGATTACCTGCCCGGGAAAGAGATGCGGCACGACCCATATCAGCAGCATGGACAGCAGGTACAGCGCCGCCAGCATCGAGACCAGGCGCTGCCGCCGCTCGGTTATGCCGGGTACCGAACCGCCGATCAATCCGAACAGCACCGCCAGCCAGACGGCCATCAGCCACCAGTTGTTCCACGCCGCAAGCAGGAAGCCGACGACGACGACCAGGAAGGTGTAACGCGACTCGACGTTGTTCTCGCCGCGCCACACGGGTTGCCACAGCAGGAACAGTCCGAAGTGCGCAAGCAGCATGGCGCGCGTCCACCAGTCGGCAATCCCCCAGGCGAGCGCGGAGTGCAGCGCGAGCAGCATCGAGCCCAGCCACAACTGCGGATGGGCCATGACCATCCGGTACTGCGCGTCTGCAGCCGCGCTCACGCAGCGTCCTTTCCCGGCCCTCGGCGGCGGAGGCTTTCGCTATACTGTCGGAAGAATCTCATAATTTTCGCGAGTCGCGCGCTCCTGGAGCGCCGGCTGCTCATATTCTGGCATGGATTCCCGGATTGCGACCATTGCGCGCTGTACCCTGCTCGAGGCGATGCGTACCCGCCTGCCGGCGCTGGTTCTCGTCACCCTGCTCGCCCTGCTGGCGGCCAGCTTCTTCATCGAGACGATTGCCGTCGTCGAAGGCGATCGGCTGCAAGCGGGATTTTATGCCTCCGGCATGCGGCTTTCCGGTGTCTTCATCGCCGCGATCTACGTGCTGGTGAGCGTTACCCGCGAATTCAACGACAAGGGCCTCGACGTGCTGCTCGCGCTCGACCTGCCGCGCTCGCATTACGTCCTGGGCAAGCTCGCGGGCTATCTGGCTATCGCCGCGCTCATCGCAGTCGCCGCCGCGCTGCCGCTCCTCTGGTTTGCCCCCCTGGCGGCGGTGGCGCAGTGGGCGGCCTCGCTCGCCGTCGAACTGGCCATCGTCGTTGCCTTCGCCCTGTTCGCCGTCGTGACGCTGAACCAGTTGACCCCCGCTGCGAGCCTCGTGCTGGCGTTCTACCTGCTTGCCCGATCGCTCACGGCGGTGCGCCTGATGGGCGCTCACCCTCTGGCCGGCGCCGATACGCTGTCGCACCAGGTCATCGGGTTCATGGTGGAAACGCTGGCCCTGGTCGTGCCCGCGCTGGATGAATGGACCCAGACCGCATGGATCGTCAACGATCCCGCGGGGTGGTCCGCTACCGCGCCGTTGCTCGGTATCGGCGCGCTCTACGTCGTGCTGCTCGCAGCGGCGACGATGGTCGATTTCTACCGGAAAAATTTCTGAGAAGACTCTCAGTAATTTTCTGAAATGGATTCGAATTGAAAAACTCCGCGGAACGCGCTGTCGGCCAGGTGCCGCGGCCGGTGCTGCTCGTGTTTGTTGCCGCGTTGTGCCTGCAGATCGCGTGGCAGGCCTGGCAGCCGCGGCCCAGCGCCCGGGCGGAAGCGCTCGGCGCGCCGGCGTCGCCGTCGACGCTGCGCGCGCTGTCGCTGGGGGAACCGATCGCGCTTGCCCAGTTGCTGACCCTGTATCTGCAGGCTTTCGACAACCAACCGGGCGTGAGCATCCCGTTTCGCGACCTGGACTATACGCGGGTCACCGCCTGGCTCGGGACACTGCTCGAGCTCGACCCCGCCGCTCAGTATCCCCTGTTGATGGCCACGCAACTCTATGGCCAGGTGCCGGACGAGGCCAGGCAGCGCCTGATGTGCGGTTTCGTGCACGACCAGTTCTGGCGCGACCCCGACCGGCGCTGGCGCTGGCTTGCACACTGCGCCGTCATGGCGAAACACCGCCTGCGGGACAGGCGCCTGGCGCTCGATTACGCCGAGGCCATTACCCGCGGCGCGCGGCACGCGTCCAACTGGGCGCGGCAGATGCGCATCTTTATTCTCGAGGATCTGGGTGAAATCGAGGCGGCCAGGGTGCTGTTGGGCGGATTGTTGGCCAGCGGCGAAGTCTCCGAAGAGAAGGAGATTCACTTCCTGACGGAACGGCTGAAAATTCTGGAAGCCGCCGGGAAGTCGTCACCACCGACGAAAAACTGACGGGAATGCGTCATATCTCGTGCATTTCTTTGTTTTTTGGATAAATGCACGCCTGCTGCAGGATTACGGCAGAGATTCGCAGTTTATATTATAAACCTTTATTTAACAATTAGTTGCAAGCACAATGGTTGAAAATGTGAACTTTTTCACTATTGGTCTCCTGGTAGTGCAGGGTCATGGCGTCCACTGGCGCCAATGGCATGGATTTTGCGGTTTAACGATCCCAGGTATCTAATTTCTTGAGGCTTTGGAGGTTCAATGCATAAGCATAAACAGAACGGTTTTACCCTGATCGAGATCGCGATCGTGCTCGTGATCATCGGCCTTCTGCTTGGCGGCGTGCTCAAGGGCCAGGAACTGATCACGAGCGCGCGCGTGCGCAACCTGATCTCGCAACAGGATGGCGTCAAGGCCGCCTACTTCGGCTTCCTCGATCGCTTCCGCGCGCTGCCCGGCGATTACAGTCAGGCATCGGTCAATATCGCCAACGTAGCGGCGGGCGCCAACGGCAACAACAACGGCCAGATCCAGACCATTGCCGCCGGCAGCGCGATCGACGAGCACATCGCGGCGTGGGATCACCTGTCGAAGGCCGGATTCATCAACGGCAGCTATACCTACGCTGCGGGGAACGAAACCAACCTTTCGGCCCCGACCAATCCTTATGCGCGCTACCTGCGCATCATCTACGACAACGTCTACGGTGCGGGTGGCGGCGCCCTCCGTCACAACCTGAAGAGCGGCAATCAGATTCCCTCCGACCTCATGGCCGAGATCGACCGCAAGATCGACGACGGCAACCCGGTCGGCGGCACCTTCCAGTTTTCGACATATGACGGCGGAGGCGCCGGCGGGGTGGCGCCGGTCGGCGGGGCTGCCAACCAGTGCTACGTGGGCACCGTCTGGTCGTCGGCCACCATCGATTCCAACTGCGGGGCGGTGAGCCTGTTCTAGGCCGGCCGCACGTCCCAGGTAGAAAAGCCCGCGGTCTCGCGGGCTTTTTTTATGGGTGATTCATTCATGAGAACCCCGCGCCGCCGCGGGGTTCTCATCCCTGCATCAGCTTGATCTCCGCGGCCGCGAGATCCGCCGCGGCGCCCAGCAGTACCAGCACGTCGCCCTCTTCGACCCGGGTGTCCGGGTGGGGCGCGACACTGCGGATATTGCGTCGGCGCACCGCGGTGACTTCGACGCGGAGGGCTTCCAGGCCGATTGCGCCGAGCGTCATGCCGGCCGCTACCGCGCCCGGCGCAATCGTCACCGAGTGCAGTCGCGGCTGCTGCGCCTCGTCCGCGTCGTCCGCCTCGTCCGTGATGCCCCGGAAGAAGCCGCGGAACAGGCTGTAGCGCCGCTCGCGCGTCTCGCGTATGCGCGCGAGCACGCGGTTCACCGGCGCCCCCAGCAGCATCAGCGCGGTCGAGGCAAGCATGAGGCTGCCCTCCATGATCTCGGCGACGACTTCCGCCGCGCCGGCGTCCTTGAGACGTTCGATGTCGGTGTCGTCGAGCGTGCGCACGACGACCGGCAGGCCGGGACGAAGTTCCTGCACGAGGCTGAGTATCCTGAGTGCCGAGGCGGTGTCCGCATAAGTGATCGCCAGCACCCTCGCGCGCATCAGCCCGGCCGCGACCAGCACTTCGCGCCTCGCGGCATCCCCGAACACCACGCTCTCGCCCGCCGCCGCCGCCTCCCGGATGCGCTGCGGATCGACGTCGAGGGCGATGAACGGGATGGATTCCTGTTCCAGCAGCCGCGCCAGGTTCTGCCCGCTGCGCCCGTAGCCGCAGATCACCGCATGCTGGTCGGTGGCTATGGACTTCACCGCGATGTTGTGCAGCTCCATGGCGCGATGCATCCAGTCGGACCGGCTCCAGCTGCGCGCTATGGATTCGCTTTTATCGACGATGAATGGCGCAGCCAGCATCGAGAGCAGCATGGCGGCGAGCACCGGTTGCGCGACCTGCGCGTCCACCAGCGCGAGCCCGTCCGCGCGCGCCAGCAGCACGAAGCCGAACTCGCCGCAGGCGGCGAGCGTGAGCCCCGTGCGCAGCGCCGCCGCGGACTCGGTCCCGAATGCGAGGCTCAACCCGAAGATCAGCAGCGCCTTCATTACCAGCAGCACCGCCAGCACCAGGAACACCCATGGCGCCTGCTCGACCACCACGCGCAGGTCGAGCAGCATGCCGATGGTGACGAAAAACAATCCCAGCAACACGTCGCGAAACGGCTTGATGTCCACTTCCACCTGGTAGCGGTACTCGGTCTCCGAGATCAGCGCGCCGGCAATGAATGCGCCGAGCGCCAGCGACAGTCCGGCGACTTCCGTCACATAGGCAAGGCCGAGCGTGATGAGCAGCACGTTGAGCATGAAAAGCTCGGATGACTTCTGCCGTGCCACCAGGTGAAACCAGCCGCGCATCAAGCGCTGGCCGAGGAACAGCAGCAACGTCAGCACCACCGCCGCCTTCGCCAGCGCCAGTCCCAGGTTCGCCGCGAGATCCCCGGCTCCGGGCGCGAGTGCCGGCACCAGAATCAGCAGCGGCACTACCGCCAGATCCTGCGCGAGCAGGACGCCCATGATCTGCCGCCCGTGCGGGGAATTGAGCTCGAGTCGTTCCGCAAGCAACCTGGCGAGGATCGCCGTGGACGACATCGCCAGTACGCCGCCCAGGATCAGCCCCGCCCGCCAGTCGACGCCGAGCGCGACGGCGCATCCCCAAACGATCAACATGGTGGCGAGCACCTGCGCCGCGCCCAGGCCAAATACCAGGCGGCGCATCGTGACCAGCTTCGGCAGGCTGAATTCAAGCCCGATGCTGAACATCAGGAATACCACCCCGATTTCCGCCAATTCGCGCGCTTCCGCCGTGTCGGGAATCCAGGCGAGGGCATGCGGCCCGATGGCGACGCCGACGATGAGGTAGCCCAGCAGCGGCGGCAGCCTGATGGAACGGAACACCACCACGACCAGCACCGCGGTGGCGAGGAGAACGAGGACCGATTGCAGCGTCGAATGCATTGCTCGATCCTCGATCCTCGATCCTCGATCCTCGATCCAACGGATGATGCCCTATCGCCCGCGAAATGCAAGGCGCGCCGGAAGGAAACAGGCCTGATTCTGCTATACTTTCAGGCCAATGAAGACGGCTTCCCGCAGCACCGGCCGCGCGCCCAAGGACAGCGCCGCGCTCGCCATGGCGCGCGAGGTGCTGGAGATCGAAGCGAAGGCGGTTTCCGATCTCATCGGCAGGCTCGACCAGCAATTCACCCAGGCGGTGGAACTGATCCTCGGTTGCCGCGGGCGCGTGGTGGTGAGCGGTATCGGAAAATCGGGACACATCGCACGCAAGATCGCGTCCACCTTCGCGAGCACCGGCACCTCCGCGTTCTTCGTCCACCCGGCCGAGGCAAGCCACGGCGACCTTGGCATGGTGGCGCGCGACGACGTCTTCGTCGCGCTCTCCAATTCGGGCGAGAGCAGCGAATTGCTGGCGATCGTGCCGCTGCTGAAGCGCCAGGGCGCGAAACTCATTGCGCTGACCGGCAACGCCCAGTCCGCGCTCGCCCGCGAGTCCGACATCCATCTTTACGCGGGCGCGGAGAAGGAAGCCTGCCCGCTCAACCTTGCGCCGACCGCGAGCACCACTGCGGCGCTCGCGCTGGGCGACGCACTGGCGGTGGCGCTGATGCAGGAAAGGGGATTCACACGCGACGAATTCGCTGCCTCGCACCCCGGTGGCACGCTGGGCCGGAAGCTGCTCACCCACGTGCGCGACGTGATGCGGGCCGGCGCGGACGCACCGCGCGTCGCGCGCGACGCGACGGCGATGGAGGGTGTGGTCGAGATGTCGCGGGGCCGGATGGGCATGACCGCGGTGCTCGACGACGCCGGCCGCATCGCCGGCATCTTCACCGACGGGGACCTGCGCCGCAACCTTGAAAAAGGCGTGGACCTGCGGACGACCCGGATCGCGGACGTCATGAAGCCGGACCCGCGCACCATCGGGCCCGACAAACTCGCGGCCGAGGCAGTCGAAATCATGGAGCGCTTCAAGATCAACCAGCTGCTGGTGGTCGGACCGGACCGGAAACTGCTTGGCGCGCTCAACATGCACGATTTGTTCCGGGCCAAGGTCATTTGACCTCGCCGCATTTCGCTGCCTCGGTCAGTGACTCGTGACTCGTGACTGGTGGCTACTATGCAGGACATATACGATCGGGCGAAGAGGATCCGCGTCGCCATATTCGACGTCGACGGCGTGCTGACCGATGGCATGCTTTACTACACCGATGCGGGCGAGGAAATGAAAGCGTTCAACGTCCATGACGGCCACGGCATGAAGATGCTGAAGGACAGCGGCGTGGCGCTCGCCATCATCACCAGCCGCAGTTCGCGCGGCGTCACGGCGCGGGCGCGCAACCTCGGCATCGATTTGCTGTTCCAGGGCGCGACGGACAAGCTGGCGGCATTCCAGGAACTGCTGGGCCGTTGCGGCGCGGGCGCCGACGCTTGTGCCTACACCGGGGACGACGTCGTGGATCTGCCGGTGCTGAAGCGCTGCGGCCTGGCGCTGTCCGTCCCCGACGCGCCGCCCCTCGTGCGCCGGCACGCGCACTACGTCACCCGCGCCAGGGGCGGCCACGGCGCGGCGCGCGAGATCTGCGAACTCATCCTGCAAGCGCGGGGCTCCCTGGCGGCTCGTCTTGCCGAGCACGCGGAACGATGACCACACGGAGAGCTGACATGATCGATGGCGGTGTGGCATGACGACCGGGCGGCTGACCACGGTGGCGGGGCCCTTGCTGCTCGTCGGCATGCTGGCGGCGCTGACCTTCTGGCTGGATCGCCTGGTGCAGACGTCCGGGAGCGGCCCGTGGACCGTGACCCGTCACGACCCCGATTACATCGTGGAGAAGCTGTCAGGGGTGCGCCTGGGCGAAACCGGCAGGGCGAGCTATGCCCTGGCGGCCGAGAAAATGCTGCACTATCCCGATGACGACAGCACGCTGCTGACGGCGCCGCGGTTCGTAAGCTTCGATTCGGCGCAGGCGACGGTGACGGTCACCGCCAGCGAGGCGGCGGTCTCGTCCAACGGCGACCATGTCTATTTCCAGGACGACGTGCGCGTCACGCGCGCGGCGCACGCCGGCGCGAGCGAGCTCGTCATGAGCACCACTTTTCTGCACGTCGTGCCCGAGCAACATATCGCGAGGACGGACCGGGCGGTTTCCATTACCGATGCCACCACGACGGTTTCCGCGGTGGGCCTGGAAATGAACAACAAAACCCGTGTCATCAAGCTGCTATCAAACGTGCGAGGAACGTATGACCCGGCCGTGGCGCCGCGCAGCGGGCATTGACCAGGCGCCGCCGCACGTCGCGCCCGTTCGCGGCCGCGCGCTGCTGTGCTGCGTGCTGCTGGCGCTGGCGGCCGCGGCAGGCGCCGAGAAGGCCGATCGCGACAAGCCGGTCCACCTGGAGGCGGACCGGGTGACGATAGACGACGCCAAGAAGACGGCGATGTTCGAGGGAAAAGTCATGTTGACGCAGGGCACGTTGCAGATCCGGGGCGACCGCATGGAAGTGCGCCAGGACAAGGACGGGTTCAAGCTCGGCATCACCTGGGGCAGCCCCGTCTACTTCCGGCAGAAGCGCGAAGGCGTTGACGAGCACATCGAGGGCTGGGCCGAGCGCATGGAGTACGACAGCCAGGCCCAGACCATGCAGATGTTCGACCGCGCGCAGTTGAAGCGCGGCCAGGACGAAGTGCAGGGCAACTACATCTCCTACGATGGGCGGACCGAGTTCTTCCAGGTAACCGGTGGCGGCATCAAGGCAGCCGTGCCCGGCAACCCCGAAGGCCGGGTACGGGCGGTGATCCAGCCCAAGCCCAAGGAGACGCCGCCGGCGAGCCCGCCCGTGAGACTCAAGCCCGCTGACAGCATCGTGGCGCCGCGTGAAGAAGCCGGAACCCGTCTCAAATAAGGTCGAGGACGAGGCGAGCCGGGCTGCGCCGGCCGCGTCCCCGGCCGCCATGCCCGCCGTGCGGGCGAACGAGCTGCGCGCCGACGGCCTGAAGAAACGCTATCGCTCGCGCGTCGTGGTGAAAGACGTTTCCCTTGGCGTCAGCAGCGGCGAGGTGATCGGGCTGCTCGGGCCCAACGGTGCGGGCAAGACTACCTGCTTCTACATGATGGTCGGCCTGGTGCCGATGGACGGCGGCGAGCTCTACCTGGACGACACGAGGCTCACCCACATGCCGATGCACCGCCGCGCCCGGCTCGGCCTTTCCTACCTGCCGCAGGAGGCCTCCATCTTCCGGCGCCTGACGGTCGGCGAGAACGTGCAGGCGGTGCTGGAACTCTACAACAGCGATCCCGACGTGATCCGCGACAAGCTGGACGCGCTGCTGCACGATCTCAACATCGGTCACCTGCTCGCGAGCCCTGCGATGAGCCTCTCGGGCGGGGAGCGGCGGCGCGTGGAAATTGCCCGGGCCCTGGCCTCCACTCCGCGCTTCATCCTGCTCGACGAGCCGTTCGCGGGGGTGGACCCGATAGCGGTACTGGATATTCAGAAAATCATCGGTTTTCTCAAGGACCGCGGCATAGGCGTGCTGATTACGGATCACAATGTGAGAGAGACTCTCGGCATCTGCGATCGCGCCTACATCATCAACGATGGTACCGTGCTTGCCTACGGCAAGCCCGAAGAAATCGTTTATAATGAAAGCGTAAGAAAGGTCTACTTGGGAGAGCATTTCCGACTCTAACAGCCTGTCGGACTTGGTGTAACAAACGGTCGATGTGAACGCATGGGTAGTCGCTCCTGGTTACCGCCGAACCGACAGGCTGAAATGGGGTACTTGTATGCCCTGCTTGCCTAACGTGTCTTGCAGATTGACTGCAACCCCTCAGAACCTATCCTTCAATTTAGCAGTGTGTCGCCCGCTGGCTCGGCAGATCATGATGGTCGCGGCTTGCGGGACACGGTGCGGAACCCAAAGACCGACACACTGCTAGCAGGCATGAAGCATTCACTCCAGCTCCGGCTGTCCCAGCAT
>Ga0210379_10000305_pt1 | contig 15543 bp, 15 predicted proteins | sample PLMedo_2_FD_155468 | JGI IMG/M metagenome (GOLD analysis project Ga0210379, IMG submission 155468) | Groundwater sediment microbial communities from an aquifer in East River, Colorado, USA - PLM4_32_coex redo | ecosystem: Environmental > Terrestrial > Soil > Riparian zone | place: USA: East... | reverse complement strand
GACCTGCGGGAACTTGCTCTCCTCGCCGGCGGCAATCCGAGAACGTTCTATCGTGGCGCCAAGATGGACGGGGTCGATCTTTCGGGGCAAGACTTGCGGGGCATGGAGTTTACCCATCTTGATTTGGCATCGGCGAAGACTGATCCCAACACTCGCCTCGATGACCCCGTTGCACTCGGTTCAGTCGATTCCGGAGTCCCCACCGGTGATGCAGATTCATTGGCACGTGTTGCCTTGCTCGAATTGAAGGGGGCAACTCGGCAGGAGCGCCGACTTGCTATCGTCTTCGATACCATATTCAGCGACCTCCAAGTGGGTAAGATACTCTTGGATCGTTACTACGGTCATGACCGTGCAATCTTTGCCGACCGCGTCGTAGCCAATCTCCGGTCCATCCTCTTGCACAACAACCCAATACTAGTGCCCGCTGCTGTTCGCCGAGAACTCCACAGAGCATTGAGTAATTTCTATGGGCTCAGAAAGGGTCAACTACTCCTCGACTTTGCGGAGCGACTTGGAAAGTACGAAGAGATACATCAGATGATAAGGTGGAGGCTGGACCGCAGCCAATCCATCTATATGATTTACTACGAGAAGCGCATTCGTGAGGCGCTCTTTGAGAGCGCACGCCACCATCAAAAAGGGCCTGAGGCGCTCCCCTTGTTTCAACAGAAGCAGAACAATCCCTAATCATATGTTGGGCTGCGATATTGGAAGCGGCGCGGTTTAGGCGAGCGCACTTCGTTTGACGTGCCTCAACTCCTCTTGCACGCTTTCGCTTCGTCGCCTCAAGCGCGCTTTGTTTTCTTCTGAGAGCGGGCGGGGCGATCGGTCGCTCGCGCCGTGTTCAGGGCCACGGCGGCGCGGATGAGCGCCTTCAACGCTTTTTCATCGATCTTGTCGCCCTCATGAATATCGATGGCGCGCCTCTCATTGCCTTCGAGGCTTGAGTTGAAGAGACCTGAAGGGTCCTTCAGTGACGCTCCCTTGGCGAAGGTCATCTTCACGACGTTCTTGTACGTCTCGCCGGTGCAAATGATTCCGGCATGCGACCATACCGGAACCCCGAGCATCGAGTTCGACGGCTTTCGCCATTTCCGCTCCTCGATCATTTCGGGATCGGCCTCTTTGATGAGAGTTCGGAGCCGAGCGAGCGTCTCGCCCCGCCAATCGCTCAGCTCCTTGATCCTCGCATCGATCAGTTGAGAGGGAGAGCCTCCCCCCTTGCCTTCCTTCGAGCCGCTCTTCTTCTTCATGATCATTGTAACCATCGCGTTCAGCTTCAGACAGGCAGTTCGTCAATTCGCGGAACGTCTTCCAAACGTCGATCCCAATTTGCACTACTCGCGACAAAAATATGGGCGTCGGGTTGCGTTTCGATCGCGCTATCGAGGCTTCCAGCCGGGACCACCAGCAGAGCCCCATTCATTTGAACACTAGGAACCGCGGAACCACATTCCAAGCAAAAACTCTTCTCATGCCGCGTCGATCGGAGATGAAACCTTTTGATCTTGGCTTGGCCCGACAGCCAATGGACCTTTGCGGTTGATGAAAACAGGTTGGCCGCGTGCGCCGAGCCTGTGCCCTTTCGACAGCGCCCGCAGTGACACAGGAAAAAGCTCTCGAAGTCGCCAACAATTTCGAACCGGACTTCCCCGCAAAGACAAGAGCCCATGTGCTTGCTCATCGCTGTTTCCCGCTTACATCCATTCGCCGGGCAATTGGCTGGCCTGCTTCACCCAAGCGGCGAGCTGAGCTTCGTCGAGCCGGTCGTCTTCATGGATGTCGAGATAGCGCACGTGCTTGTGCTTGGACTGGCCGGGCGGAAGAGGACGCAGCGACGAGCCGCGGAAGAACGCCACTTTCACGTACTTCGTGAAGCAGTGAAAGCTGAGGAACCAGCCCCTGCCCTCGATGCCATAGAACGGCGAGTTCCATTTGACGGCCTTGCGCACGTTGGGCGCGGTGCGCCCGATGAGCGCATCGAGGCGGCGGCCGACGTCGCGTTTCCAGCCCGGCATGGCGGCGATGTAGGCCTGCACCGGCGCGTCGCCGTCGGCTTTCGCGATTTGAGGGTTGCCGCCTGCGAGGAGGGCCGGCTTCTTGCGCGGTTTGGCCGCCTTCGCAGCGACCCGCTTGGCGGCGGCCTTCTTAGCGACCTTCGCCATTGTGTTCACTCCAACTGATAAAAGCTCAGTTGTCCAAGAACGAGCGCAGCTTCCGCGAGCGGCTCGGGTGCTTCAGCTTGCGCAGCGCCTTGGCCTCGATCTGACGGATGCGTTCGCGTGTCACGCTGAACTGCTGGCCGACTTCTTCGAGCGTATGATCGGTGTTCATGCCGATGCCGAAACGCATGCGCAGCACGCGTTCCTCGCGCGGGGTCAAGGTCGCGAGCACGCGCGTGGTCGTCTCGCGCAGGTTCGACTGGATCGCCGCATCGATGGGCAGGATCGCGTTCTTGTCCTCGATGAAATCGCCTAAGTGCGAATCCTCTTCATCGCCGATCGGCGTCTCGAGCGAGATCGGCTCTTTGGCGATCTTCAAGACCTTGCGCACCTTTTCGAGCGGCATGGCGAGACGCTCGGCCAATTCCTCCGGCGTCGGTTCGCGGCCGATCTCATGCAACATCTGGCGCGAGGTGCGGACAAGCTTGTTGATGGTCTCGATCATGTGCACGGGAATGCGGATGGTGCGCGCCTGATCGGCGATCGAGCGCGTGATCGCCTGGCGGATCCACCACGTCGCATAGGTCGAGAACTTGTAGCCGCGGCGGTATTCGAACTTATCGACCGCCTTCATCAGGCCGATATTGCCTTCCTGGATCAGATCGAGGAACTGCAGCCCGCGGTTGGTGTATTTCTTGGCGATCGAGATCACGAGGCGCAGGTTCGCCTCGATCATCTCCTTCTTCGCCTGACGGGATTCGCGTTCGCCCTTCTGCACCGTCTGCACGATGCGGCGGAAATCGGAGATCGACTGGCGCGTCTCCTGCGCGAGCGTCTGGATCTCGTCCCTGAGCTCGCGGACCTTGTCGCGTTCGTCGTGCGCAAATTCCTTCCAGCCGGAGCCGGTCAAACGACCGACGCGGCGGAGCCAATTGGGATCGAGCTCGTTGCCGAAATACTGCTTCAGGAAGTCCACGCGATCGACGCCGCGCGCTTCGGCGAGCCGCAAGAGCTTGCCTTCGAGCGAAAGCAGCCGGCGGTTGATGCCGTACATCTGATCGACCAGCGCCTCGATGCGGTTGTTGTTGAGGCGCAGGCTCTTGACGAGATCGACCGTCTCGTTGCGCAGCTTCTGGAAGCGCCGCTCCTGGCTGGTCGAGAGCTCTTCAGCACCGAGCGCGGCTTCAACCTGAGCATCCTGCAACTTGCCGAGGCGTTTATAGAGCGCTGCGATCTGATCGAGCGTCGCCAGAACTTGCGGCTTCAGCGCGGCTTCCATCGCCGAGAGCGAGAGATTGCTCTCGTCGTCGAAATCGTCGTCGAGGCCAGCGACGCCCTCACCGCCCTCACCTTCGGGCTTCTCACCGCCCCCTTCGCCGTCAACGGCGGCCTTCGGCGGCTGGGGCTTCGGCTGCGGAGCAGGAGCGATTGGTGCGACTGGTGCGACTGGTGCGACTGGTGCGACCGGTGCGACTGGGGCGGCCATCACCGGCGGTCTCCCGGAGGCTGCGGCTGCAGACGCAGCAGGAGCGGCACTGCCGTTCGCACCCGGAGTGGGCGCACCCGGCACGACGATGCCCGGGATCGGAGAAGCCCCTGGCACGCCACCGGGCGCTTCCGCACCCGGGACGCCGCCATACATGGCTTCGAGATCGATGATGTCGCGCAAGAGCGCCTTGCCTTCGTTCAGTTCATCGCGCCAGACGGTTAGCGCTTCGAACGTCAGCGGCCCTTCGCACAGCGCGCCGATCATCAGCTCGCGGCCGGCCTCGATGCGCTTGGCGATTGCGATCTCACCTTCGCGCGACAGCAGCTCGACCGAGCCCATCTCGCGCAAATACATGCGCACGGGATCGTCGGTGCGGTCGTAGGTCTCTTCCTGCTTCTCGGGGACTTCGGCGACCTGACGGCCGGCGGCAACCGCGGGAAGCTCCGCGTTCTCGCCTTCCTCCTGTTCCTCGCTCTCGATGACGTTGATGCCCATCTCGTTGAGCATGGCCATCGTGTCTTCAATCTGCTCCGAGGACACTTTGTCGGACGGAAGCACGCGATTGAGCTCGTCATAGGTGACGTAGCCGCGCTGTTTGGCGCGCGTGATCATCTTGCGCACCGCCGCATCGGACAGATCGAGCAGGGGGGCGTCGGATTCTTCTTTGGGCGGCGTTCCAGGCTGCGCCCCGTCGGGGCCGACAGCGCCGTTCTTCTTCGCCTTGGGATCGATCTTACTCTTGAGCAATTCTTTGCCGAGCACAGCTCGCGCGGGCTCGGGTTTTGCCACGGGCTTTTTGACCTCTTCGACACGCTTTACTGCCGGTTGCAGTTTGCCCCCCTCCTTGACCGCAACCTTGGGCGCGAATTTGGGCGCAGGTTTGGCAACGAGCTTGACCGGCTTTACAGGAACTTTCTTAGGCTCCGGTTTCTTCGGCTCCGGTTTGACGACCTTCTTGTGCGCGATTGGTCGCGCCTTGATCTTGATGGGGAGGCTGCTTTTGAGCTTGGCGGGCTTGGCCGCCGGTTTCGCTTTGGAGATGGTTTTCTTCAATTTCTGTTTTCCGCTTCCGGGTCTGCGACCTTGCGAATTTCAGCGTGTAGGCGCTGCAATTCTTCCCAATCTGCGTTCGATCCGCCGTCGAGATAGCGCCTTAAGGCCTCATCCCGACGAGACTTCAACAACTCATCTACGCCTGAGGAATCGGGGTCCGCCAATTGCGCCCGGGTGCGCAGCAACAGAGCTTCTCGAGCCTCGTCATCGGGCTGCCCCTTCAGATCCGCCTGAAGTACGGACTGCGTCCTAAGCCGTTCCGCAAGCGCACCCAACCCCTGCCGAACGAAGTGGCCTTCGATGGCTGCTTTGTCAAGACTTGCCGCGGAAGCGGCGAGGTTTAGGAGCTCTTGTCGAATCCTGTCAAGCTGTGGGTCATCCAGGGACAGCCAAGCCAAAGCTTCGGTGTAGCGCTCGATCAGGTGGGGGGCCGAAATCAGAAGCCCGATCAAGCGGCGTTCGGTCAGGCTTTTGGCGGCGGAAAGCGAATTCACCGCATGCAGGCTGCGTTTGACCGCGGCCGAGACGTCCTGGACGGGAGGTGACCCCTCGCCCCGACGGCCGTAAGGTGCCCGTTTGTCCGGAAAACCGCGGCGGGGACGCTGTCCTCCGTAGGTTCCCGGGGCCGGACGCTGGCGTTGCTTGAAAGCCTTGAAGATACGGTCGGAGAAGTCCCGGCGGTAATAATCGGCGACCTTCTCGTCCCGGATGGATCTGACCAAGGCCTCAAGCGTGGCTTCGAGCCCGGCCCGGCGCTCAGGGGTGGAGAAATCTTTGTTCTCGGTCTCCGATGTCCAAAGGGTGTGGGCGAGCGGCTCGGCCTTGGCCAAGAGCGCGCGCATCGGGTCGGCGCCGGACCGCCGCAGAAAGGAATCGGGGTCCTCGCCAGCCGGCAGGAAGGCGAAACGCAGGGATTGGCCCGCGACCAGATGGGGCAGCGCCAGCCGGCTGGCGCGCTTCGCCGCGCGGCGACCCGCCTCGTCGCCGTCGAAGGCGAGGATCGGCTCGGGCGAAACGCGCCAGAGCAGGGCCAGCTGATCCTCGGTCAGCGCGGTGCCTAGGGGCGCTACCGCCGTCGTGAAGCCGGCCTCGGCGAGCGCGATCACATCCATATAGCCCTCGGCGACGATCAGGGCCGGCCCTTTGAGCGCCGCCTCGCGGGCTCGCGCGAAATTGTAGAGCAGGTGTCCTTTGGAGAAGACGGTCGTCTCGCCGGTGTTGATGTATTTGGGCTTCGCATCGTCGGAGAGCGCACGCCCGCCAAAGGCGATGATGCGCCCTCGCGGATCGGCGATCGGGAACATCACGCGATCGAAGAAGAAATCGCGCGGCGAGCGGTTGTCCTCCACGGGGCGAACGAGGCCCGCTTCGACCATGTCGCCGATTTCTATGTCTTTGGCGCGCAGGTGCTGGATCAGCGCGCCGTTGCTGTCGGGCGCATAGCCCAAGCGAAAGCGCTTCTGCGCCTCGACCGTCAGGCCGCGCAAAGAGAGATAGCGTCGCGCGGAATCGCCGGCGCGCGCATTGAGCTGGTCTTCGAAGAAGCGGCAGGCGAGCTCGATGATGTCATAGAGCGATTTGCGCTTGGCTTCGCGCGCTTCGTCTTCCGGCGTCCATTGGGGCAGCTCGACACCGGCTTCGGCGGCGAGCCGCTGCACGGCTTCGGGGAAGGTAAGCCCTTCAGTTTCCTGCAGCCACTTGAACGCGCTGCCGCCCGCGCCGCAGCCGAAGCAGTGATAATTCCGCCGCTCGTTCTCGACCTTGAACGACGGCGACTTCTCCTTGTGGAACGGGCAGAGGCCCCAGAACACGCGGCCCTTGCGGGCGAGCTTGATGCGCCGGCCGACAAGCTTGACGAGGTCGGTGCGCCTCAAGATTTCTTCGAGCAGTCCCTCGCCGTAGCGCATCCCGTAACTTAGCGGGGATTCGAAGATCGGCGTCTAGGAACTTGTGAGTATCTCCTTGACCAATGCGCTCGCCTTCGAGAAATCCATCTGGCCCGCATAGCGCAATTTGAGCGCGGCCATCACCTTGCCCATGTCCTTCATAGAGGCCGCGCCCGTCGCTGCGATCGCGGACTTCACAGCTTCGCGTGATTCGTCGGGCGACATCTGCTTGGGCATAAACTCGCGGATGACGACGATCTCGTCGCGCTCTCCTTGCGCCAGTTCGGGACGCCCGCCCTGATCGTACGTGGCGGCCGATTCCTCGCGCTGCTTGATCATCCGCGCGAGCACGGTGAGCACCTCATCGTCGGAGATGTCGCTTTTGGTCGCGATGTCCTGCTTCTGGACCGCGTCCATCATGAGCCGGATGGTCGAGAGGCGGCGCACCGCCTTCGCCCGCATCGCGGCCTTCATTTCCTCGGTGAATCGCGCGCGCAAACCCATGTCCGGACACCTACCACGAGGACGCATTGACGGACAGTGACCCCGTCCCTATGGTCCAGCCGCATCCCAAGAGTCTTGAGGCCACATGACCGACGGCCTTCGCATGTCCTTCCCGCAGAGCGCGGGCGAGGCGTTTCCGCTCGCTCGCAAAGCGGCCGCGCTCGTGCTGGCCGACGGCACGCGCTTCGACGGTTACGCGTTCGGCGCGACGACGACCGCGATCGGCGAGGTCTGCTTCAACACCGCGATGACGGGCTATCAGGAGATCCTGGCGGACCCGTCTTATGCCGGGCAGATCGTCGCGTTCACGTTCCCGCATATCGGGATCGTCGGCACGAACGATGAGGACATCGAAGCCACCACACCTGCAGTCAGAGGCGTCGTCGTGCGCTCCTATTCCGAGAAGCCGTCGAACTATCGCGCGCTCGGGACACTCGACCGCTGGCTGAAGCGTCACAACATTCCGGGCATCGCAGGGATCGACACGCGTCGGCTGACGGCGCGCATCCGCGAAACCGGCATGCCGCACGGCGTGGTCGCGCATGACACGGGCGCGGGTCTCGATACGGACGCGCTGGTGCGCCAAGCGAAATCGTTTCCGGGGCTCGAGGGACTCGATCTCGCGAAGGATGTGACCTGCCGGCAAACGTTCACCTGGGACGAGACGCCCTGGCGCTGGAATACCGGCTACGGACACCAGGCGAATCCGACATGGCGCGCGGCCGTGGTCGATTACGGCGTCAAGCGCAACATCCTGCGCCTGCTCGCGGGCTCGGGCGCGGACATCGTCGTGCTGCCCGCGCAATCGACGGCCGATGACGTGCTGAGGCACCGCCCGCAGGGCGTGCTGCTGTCGAACGGTCCCGGCGATCCCGCGGCGACAGGCGAATACGCCATCCCGATGATCCGTGGACTGATCGATAAGGGGCTGCCGATCTTCGGCATCTGTCTCGGCCATCAGATGCTGGGCTTGGCGCTCGGCGGCAAGACGCGGAAGATGAGCCAGGGCCATCACGGCGCGAACCATCCGGTGAAGGATCTCGAGACCGGCAAGGTGGAGATCGTATCGATGAACCACGGCTTCACGGTCGATCGCGAAACGCTGCCCAAAGGTATCAAGGAGACCCACGTGTCTCTGTTCGACGGCACCAATTGCGGCATCCGCGTCGAAGGCGCGCCGATTTTTTCGGTGCAGTACCATCCCGAGGCGTCGCCCGGCCCGATGGATTCGCATTATCTGTTCGAACGATTTGCGAAAGCGGCGAAACCACGCTCCTAGCGCAGGTGTTTGCGCACAACGAGCTTCAAGCCCGACCAGACATCGTTCACCGCGCAGACCTTCACGTCGACGAGATCGGTCTTCAGCGCACGCGCGCGGATCGCGTCTTCGGTGACGTCGGTCTCGATCTTCGCCGCCTTCTTGTACCAGGAGACCCAGATCGCGCCGTCTGTCGCCATCGCCTTGCGCGCATCCAACAGCAGATCGTCGAATTCTTTCAGCGAGCGCACGAAGAGATGCACGAGCTGCGCCTCGCACGCTTCCGACTTCGCAAGGATCGACACGTCTTTGGGCAGCGCGCCGAGGATGTCCCGATAGTCCTTGGGCGCGTTGATGGCGAGCACCTTCATCCCCGGCTTGATGCCGAGCTTCTGCGGCAGCGGCGTCCCCGAGTAACCGGCCATCAAATCTCATCCTTTGCCAAGTGACTGATCGTGCATAACTAATTCCACTTTCAATAGTCTGTTCGTTCGATTTCGCGATTTTTTTCTGAAGCACCCCTTTCTCCAATACCGGTTCCGCGATGAGCACATTGCATAGTCCTATAATTGGTTCATACTATAGGATACTTCCTATGATGGCAAGCACGCGGATAACGGGAGCCATGACCCCCACCCGCTCGCGCTGCGCGCTCGCGACGCTCGGGCCCGCGACAGCTCCGCTGTCGCAAGGTGGGCCCTCGACCCTTCAGGGGGAGGAATCATTGAAGCAAGCGTGATGTTTGAGTGGGGTGAACGAATGCGCGGGCGTTGCGTGGCGTGTGCGAGGATTCCGCGCTAGTCTTGTGTGGAATCTCGCGAGACGCACTACGCAGGAGAGAAGCGATGGCGAAGCGGCGCACACAAGACCAGATGCCGGAGCAGGTTGCGGGGAACGGGCTGCTGCATCGGCGATACATCCTGCAAGGCGGCGCGGCGCTCGCGGGCGCGGCGGCCGCCCTCGGCACCGGCGCGGCGCAGGCGCAATCCATCGGCGCAAATTCGCCCCCCTGGATGCTGAAGCAGGGCGCGCCGTTCAGCGCGTATGGCGTGCCGTCGCACTGGCGCACCAACATCACCCGCATCGTCGGACAGAACCCGCCGCCGGGCCGCGAAGGCGCAGGCTCCTCGCGCACGCCGATCCAGATGCTGGAAGGCACGATCACGCCGGCCGGCCTGCACTATGAGCGCCACCACAACGGCGTGCCCGACATCGATCCCGACAAGCACGAGCTGATGATCCACGGCATGGTGCGTCAGCCGCTGGTGTTCAATCTGAATTCGCTGCTGCGCTATCCGCTGGAGACGCGCGTCCATTTCGTGGAGTGCGCGGGCAACTCGGGCGGCATCGCGGGCGCGATGGAACCGCAGCAGGCGAACGCGGGCGTGCTGCATGGGCTGCTCTCCTGCTCCGAATGGACGGGCGTGAAGCTCTCCGTGCTGCTGCAGGAAGCGGGGCTCGATCCGAAGGCGACGTGGATTGTGGCCGAAGGCGCGGACCCCGTGGGCATGAGCCGCAGCTTCCCGGTGTGGAAGGCGAACGACGACGCGATGATCGCGCTCTACCAGAACGGTGAGCCGATCCGGCCCGAGCAGGGCTTTCCGATGCGCGTGCTGCTGCCCGGTTTCCAGGGCAACACCAACGTGAAGTGGGTGCGGCGTCTGAAGGTTCTGGACTCACCCATGCACACGCGCGACGAGACCTCGCGCTATTCCGAGCTGATGCCCGACGGCAAGGCGCGCCAGTTCATGCTCCAGTTCGAGCCGAAATCGGTGATCCTGAAGCCCTCGTTCGGCATGACAATGTCCGGCCCGGGCACTTACGAGATCTCCGGTCTCGCGTGGTCGGGCGCGGGACGCGTGCGGCGCGTCGATGTGTCGGCCGACGGCGGCAAGACCTGGGCTCAGGCTGCGCTCACCGGACCCGTGCAGCCGAAAGCGCTGACCCGCTTCCGTCTGCCCTGGATGTGGGACGGCCAGGCCGCGACTCTTGTGAGCCGCACCACGGACGAAAAGGGCCTCGTGCAGCCGGCGCGCGCGCAATGGCTCGCGCAATACGCGCCGCGCCAGAACTTCCACTACAACGCGATGCAGGCCTGGGGCGTCGCCGCCGACGGCAAAGTGAGTCATGTCTATGTTTAGGCGTGTCATGCGGCATTCCCCCCTCCGTCGCGCTACGCACGACACCTCCCCCGCACGCGGGGGAGGAAAGACGATCGTTGCGATTGCGGCTTCCGTGCGCTCGACCCGTGCGCGGGGGAGGAAAGCAGTCGTGTTCACTGCGTTAGCGGCGTCGGTGCTTGCGGCGGGCGTTGCGGCGGCTGCGCAAGTGGCGCCGCCGCGCTTAGGGCGCGCGGCCACGCCGGATGAAGTCGCCAAGGTCGACATCTCCATCCCGCCCGACGGCAAGGGGCTGCCTCCGGGCTCGGGCACGGTCGCGCAAGGTGCTGCTGTCTACGCGCAGAAATGCGTGACCTGCCACGGCGAGAACGGCGCGGGCACACCGAGCGGCGATCGCCTCTCCGGCGGCATCGGCTCGCTCGCGAGCGGCAATGCGATCAAGACGGTGAACAGCTACTGGCCGTATGCGACGACGGTGTTCGATTACATCAGGCGCGCGATGCCGATCACCTCGCCGCAATCGCTCTCGAACGACGAGGCCTATGCGGTGACCGCCTATATCCTCTCGCTCGACAATGTCGTGCCGATGACCGCGACGCTCGATGCGCAATCTCTGCCGCGCGTGCAGATGCCCAACCGCAACGGCTTCGTGAACTGGGAACCGAAGACGCTCAAGCCGTAGGCGGGCATGCCCGGACGCTGACGTCCTCGGTTACGACCGCGCGATGATGATCGCGCTCGTACACCAGCCAGAAGAGGTTCCGCATGGAAAGCCGTTTCGCTGACGTCAACGGATTGAGACTCCACTACCTCATTGCCGGCGAAGGCGATCCCATTATCCTGCTTCACGGCTATGCGCAGAACAGTCATATGTGGCGGCCGCTCATCGCCGAGCTCGCGAAGACGCATACGGTCATCGCGCCCGATTTGCGGGGCTTCGGGGGCTCGTCCAAACCCGAGAGCGGCTACGACAAGACGACGATGGCGCGGGATATCCACGCTCTTGCCGCATCGCTCGACATCAAGCGGATAAAGATCGCCGGTCACGATATCGGGCTGATGGTCGCCTATGCCTATGCGGCGCAGTATCCGGACAGCGTCAAGCGGATCGCGCTGATGGACGCGTTCCTTCCCGGCGTGGGCGATTGGACGAAGGTCTGGCTTCTGCGGGATCTCTGGCACTTCCATTTCTACGGCAAGACGCCGCTCGCGCTCGTCGAAGGCCGGGAGCGCATTTACTTCGAGCATTTCTGGAACGACTTCGCGGCCGACCCTGCGCATTCGGTTTCCGAAGCGGACCGCCAATTCTATGCGGCAGCCTACGGCCAACCGGGCGCGATGCGCGCCGGCTTCGAGGTCTTCCGCGCCTTCGAGCAGGACGCGCGCGACTTCGCCGCGTTCAGCACGACCAAGCTGAAAATGCCGATGCTCGTTCTCACGGGCGAGAAGGCGTCGGGCGAATTCCTGATCGCGCAAGGCCGCCTCGTCGCGGAGAATGTCGAGGGCATCGTCATCAAGGGCTCCGGCCATTGGCTGATGGACGAAGCACCGGCCCAGGTCATCCCGAAGCTGGTTTCCTTTTTTAGCGGATGACGCGCGCCGGGTTTTACCTACGCGTCGGGGAGGCGGCCTTCCGGCGTGTATCGGTCGACGGCCGAGGGAAGCTGCCGCGACAATCGTGTGAGCAGATCGTCGCGCGAAAGCCCGGTGCGCTGCGACAACTCCGCAAGCACGTCCCTTCCGATCGCGGTTTCGAGGTCGTTGGGCTCGATGTCTTGATTGGGCCCGTGGTTCACCCAGGATTGTGCGACATCGCCGCGGCCGTTTCGCTGGAAGCGGCCGACCAGCTCGCCGAGACCGTCGCGCACGAGACCGCCCGCACCCGTAGCCGTAGCCGCACCCGCGCCACCCAATGCGCCGCGCAAGCCTCCGAGCAGACCGTCCAGGCCGCCCAGACCGCCCTGGCCGCTTTGCGGCAGACCCGGCTGCCGCGGCGTGTTCGCGCCGAGCTTGCCGACCATCTCGGCGATCTTCTCGCGGTTCTGGTAGCCCGCGACGGCAACGAGCCCGAGAAGGGCCAGCATGGACGGATAGGCTTTGGCCATTGCGTTCTCCTGATCTCAATCCTGCGACGCTAGAGCTCGATCCGATTTCATCGAATTCGGATGCGCGCTCTAGATTCTTGAATTTGTCGTGTTTTCTGCGCCGAACCTTCGGCGGAAAAACGCTCTAGAGCGTCCGGCTGGTGCGCGCGCTCACCCAGCCCCAGATCGCCAGAACGATGATCGCGCCGACGATCGCGCCGATGAACCCCGCCCCTTCACCCGCGCCATACCAACCCAAAGCTTGTCCGAGATAGGTGGCAAGAAAGGCGCCGACGATGCCGAGAATCGTCGTGAGCACGAAGCCCGAGGGTTCGTTGTTTCCGGGCATGATGAATTTCGCCACGATGCCGGCGACAAAACCGATGATGATTGTCCAGACTATGCCCATGGCCATCGTCCTAAAGGTGGATGAACGCGAACGTTCGGCCCCCCATTCGGTTCCGGGGAATCGCGCCACGAGAAGCGGCCGCCGATCCGCTCAGCGCGAGCTGAAGCGCGCTTCCGGCTTGATCGAAGCTGTGAGGCTGTTGTGGACGTCGGTGGTGGGGATGGCCGCAGGGAAGCGAAGACGCTCAAGCTGTAGGGAACGAGTAGCGCGGTAAACCCAAAAGATTCTCAGCTGTGTATACGTGAACGCAGCAGTCCTCGTGAACCGCTTCCTACTGCCTCGGCCGCTCTACGGACAGCACGTTCGAAATTCGAAAGGTTGGTGAACCGCTCGCCAGGTGGCACGTCTACGGCAATCACTCCGCCCCCGGATAAGCGGACAGGAACTTCAATCATTAGATTCTCAAAGAATCCAAAGTTCTCGATTTCCATCCCGTCGGAGTCCAGAAGCCGCGACGGCGCGGGGGCCGGGCGAGCTTCTTCAACGAGTACACGCGTGGTTAGTGACGCGCTAACGTTCGCGTAGGCAAACACAGGCAGCTTCCGTGCCGCGCAAAAACCAATCTCAAATGCGGTCCCCACATCCATTGAAGGACCGCGGAATGGTGTGATGTTGGCGATCAGCAGATCGGCCCGGAGCATTAGCCCTATGTTGGCTTCATAGATCGCCTGTGCGAGATCTTCAGGCGACTTATTCGCGCCATTAATCTCTTTGTCTAAGGGAAAGAGCCCTTCTAAACCATTGGCCGCACAGATGGCCTTCTTCTGCTGCCCAACTTCCAGCGCATTATCCAAAAAGACTTCTGGCCCTGCCAAGTACACTTTGGGCACGCGAGAGACTCTAGTGGATACTTTAATCGTCATTTACATACTCGTTCGACAGTAGCCTACCGTTACGTTAAAAGTGAGAATCACTTCTCTTACTAACATACATTTCATGCTCTGAACTGGCTTCCTCTTCCTTGTTTGCTGGGACCTATTCACATGTCGGCGCCGCCAGTGCCGGGAGCGGAGAGGATCACTGAGGAGTATAAGCACCTCAGGGCCTTCGAATCTGATTTCGACCGGGCTCAAGGGCAAGTTCGGCAAGCGGCCTCAGTTTGGATACTCACCGGTTTTGCCGCCTTCGCCTACGTCCTCTCAGTGCAAAATTTGCCAAACGGCTTACCGCCAGCGGTGTTGGGTGTGTTGGTAAGTTGGGCCTCCACTTTTGGCGTGATGATTCTATGGATCATAGATCAACTGGTGTATCAAAAGCTCCTACACTCAGTCTTTGTACACGGGCTGTATCTTGAGTGGCGTGACCGCTCACTGCCGCGAATACGCACAAAGGCCTACTGCGACAATCTGAATGTGTCGTTCAAACTAAGTCTTTTCTATGTCGTGTCTGCGGTCGCCTTCTTACTCGTCGAGTTTTTTTTCGCAGTGAGCGCTTGGTCGCAAGGGATAAGTGCTGGACTGAGTTGCCTCATCACGGTTCTCCTAATTATCCATGCGTCCGCAATTGTCGGGATGATTTACGTCAGCCGGCAGGACAAGAATCTCCTCAGGGCGCACGGAGCCCCTTATCCCGCTGCGTTTCAAAATTATTTGCGTAATCAAACCTTTCGAGGGGACCTTCAAGCCGCGCTCGCAGAGCCACTATCACCATCACCGACCCAACCAAGTACCTAATTCTAGCGCCATGAATTGTTCTTGCTGCGAATTCTGCGGGTCTCCGAAAGCTCCTAAATGGTCGCCGACGAAAAGTCAGTGCGCTGCCGTAATAGTTGGCAAGGTACAGAAGTCATAGGCCGATGACTAATCCGTCGATTTGGAGCAGTGTGAGAAGGTCGGAGCCGCGACCTGGGGGCGAAGCTGATAAGAGAACGCCCTTCGAGCAAGATTACGACAGGCTACTATTTTCCACACCTGTGAGGCGCCTAGCGGACAAAACGCAGGTGTTTCCACTTGAGAGAAATGATGGCGTTCGCACGCGATTGACGCATTCGCATGAGGTGTCAAACCTCGCGCGATCAATTGGGAATCGCATTCTAAGGACCCAACCGGACTGTTTTGGTGGAGATACTACCCTGGGAGCCGCCGTTCCGGTCATTCTCGCCACTGCTGGTCTCGCACACGATCTGGGAAACCCACCATTTGGCCATCAAGGCGAGAGCGCTATTGGCAGATGGTTTGGTGCCAACAAACAGCAGTTTACGTCAGCACCGCTGCATATGACTTCTTCCGACAAGTTTCAGCCGATCGCCGCTGAACATCAAAGCGATTTTTTGAAGTTTGAGGGGAATGCGCAAACTCTCCGACTCCTTGCGAAATTGCAAAGCACTTCAGGCCCAACGGGACTAAATCTCACCGCCGCTACGCTTGCTGCATTGATGAAATACACCGTCTCGTCATCAGAAACGGTAAAGGGGAACGCGGCAAGGAGGAAGTTCGGATTTTTCGCATCTGGGCTGCTGCCGGTTCGGTTGACACCAGCTTAAGCTAATTTGGCATTCATTTCGAACTCCACAGGGCTGAGATATCCGAGCGTCGAGTGCCGCCGCTTGGGATTGTAGAAACGCTCGATGTAATCG
>Ga0210379_10000304_pt1 | contig 15549 bp, 10 predicted proteins | sample PLMedo_2_FD_155468 | JGI IMG/M metagenome (GOLD analysis project Ga0210379, IMG submission 155468) | Groundwater sediment microbial communities from an aquifer in East River, Colorado, USA - PLM4_32_coex redo | ecosystem: Environmental > Terrestrial > Soil > Riparian zone | place: USA: East... | reverse complement strand
CCGCGTACACGTTCTCTTCGTTCAGGTACGCGACCACTTCCGGGTTGTCGCGGTCGCGCAGCCAGGCATACTCGTCGACGCGCCGGTCGTCGTGCACGGACACGTCGGTGGGGATGCGTTTGGCGACCGGCGGCTTCACGTGCCACCGCCTTCCCCGCCGGCCCAGAGGTGCGCGTACGACAGCCCGCTGCCGGTGTTGAACAGGACCACCCGCTCGTCGTCTCGAATCCACCCACGGGCGCGGAGCTTCGCGAACGCCGCCACCGTCGCGCCGCCCTCCGGGGCGGCGAAGATGCCCTCGGTACGGGCGATGCGGTTGGCGCCGTCCATCAGCTCCTCGTCGCTGACGGCGACCGCGGTGCCGTTCGACTCCCGAAGCGCACGGAGCATGAGCGCGTCGCCGACCGCCGCCGGCACCCGCAGCCCGTCGGCCACGGTGGCGGCGTTCTCCCACGGTGCCGCGGTCTGGGCGCCGGCCTCGAACGCGCGCACGATCGGCGCGCACCCGCTCGACTGCACGCTCACCATCCGCGGTCGGCGCGCGTCGATCCACCCGAGCGCTTCCATCTCCTCGAAGGCCTTCCACATGCCGACGAGCCCGGTGCCGCCACCGGTCGGATAGACGATGACGTCGGGCAGCGTCCACTGCATCTGCTCCGCCAGCTCGTAGCCCAGGGTCTTCTTGCCTTCCAGCCGGTAGGGCTCTTTGAGCGTGGCGAGGTCGAAGCGCCCGTCACGTTTCGCCTCTTCGATCGCGACCCGACCGCAGTCGGTGATGAGCCCGTCCACCAGGTGGACGTGCGCCCCGAACGCGCGGCACTGCGCCGTGAACGAGGACGGCACGTCGGCCGGCATGTAGACATGCGCCTCGACACCGGCGCGCGCGGCATAGGCGGCGAGCGCGCACGCCGCGTTGCCCGCGGAGGGAGCGGAAAGCGCGGTGGCTCCGAGCTCGACCGCGCGCGCAACCGCCACGGCCATGCCGCGCGCCTTGAACGACCCGGTCGGGTTGGGGCTTTCGTCCTTAATGAAAAGCGTCCCGGTTTCCCCGGATTCGCGGGTCCTGTCGCCTCGCCACCCCGCCGGCTCCGCGCGGCGGGGACCCCGTCTCGGCGCCACCCGCTCGTGCTCTACGGGACTCAGCTTCGTGCCGCGGGGGCCCCGGATCGGTGCCACCCGCTCGTGGTCTCCGGCCAGCTCCGCCGCGAGGCGATCCGCGCGCACCAGCGGCGTTCCGCCTTCCCCCAGCGAAAGGCAAAACCGGGCATCGCGCACGGGCTGCAGCTCGTGAAAACGCCAGACGCTGCGGGGACGTTCGTGCAGACGCGCGCGTTCGATCGCGCGCCGCGCCGCGTCGAGGTCGTAACGGGCGAGCAGCGGTCGCCGGCAGCCGTCGCAGAGGCCGCACAGCGCGTCGGCGTCGTAGCGGCGGCCACAGGAGCTGCATTCGAGAAAGCTGAGATAGTTCATGTCGTCGATGTCGCGCTTACCACCGTCGACGCGACGGCTCGCAACTAGCGCCACACGGCCAGAATGATGCCCATCACGACCGCCCACACCAGGCGGTAGCCCGAATCGATTGCGACCAGCTTCATGCTGCCGCGGTTGAACAGGGCGTCGGTGACCTGGACCGTCACGACGAAGCCCAGCCACATCCAGCACCCGGACTCGATGCCCCCGCGCGCGGTGGTCGCGCCGAATTGCGTGATCACATGGGCGAGCACGAAGGCCGCGACGGCACTCATTAAGAAGGTGACGCCGTAAATCTTCGTAAAATTCGCGTGCTCGATGTCGGCCTCGGTGACGCCCGAGGCAGCCATCCACTGTTTCCCGAACAACGGACCGTACCAGAGCGCCCCGACGGCAAACCCAGACAACGCGGCCACGACGACCGCGACGTAATTGATCTCCACCATGCCGCTCCTCCCTCTTCGCGTGACACGCGGGAGCCCGCGCGCACTCCGCAGGGTAGCCGGGGGAGCGCCTGGAGGCAAGACGGAGTCCATGGAAGCGCACCGGGGCGCCGCCACGGAAATTCTACCCACGATTTTTCGCTTTCCAACGTACTGGCGCTACGGCTGGCCTTGTCTTAGGATGAATCCCTCAACCCAACCGAGGTGAATTGAATGCGCTGCTCGATTCTTGTCGCCGGGGCCGTCGCCCTTGGCACCGCATCCGCCGTCATGGCGGCCGAAGCCACGTCCGGCGCCGCCGATGAAAAGACGTTTCTCACGCGCGCGCGCCAGCTCACGTTCGAAGGCAAACGCGCGGGCGAGGGCTACTTCTCGTCCGACGGGGCCAGCTTCATCTTCCAGGCCGAGCGCGAGCCGGAGAATCCGTTCTATCAGATTTATATGCTTTCGTTCGCGACGGGTGACGTTCACCGTGTGTCGCCGGGAATAGGGAAGACGACGTGCTCGTTCTTTCACCCGCGGGACTCCGATCGGGTGATCTTCGCATCCACCCACCTCGACCCCGACGCGATCGCGAAGCAGAAGGAAGAGATCGAACTGCGCGCGAGCGGCAAGCAGAAGCGCTACGCCTGGGACTACGACGAGACCTACGACGTCTTCCAGACCCGACGCGACGGTTCGGATGCCGTGCGCCTCACCAGCGCCGCTGGCTACGACGCCGAGTGCTCGTATTCGCCGGACGGGCAGTGGATCGTGTTCTGCTCGAACCGCGCGGCATACCCGTTGGCAATGCTTTCGATAAACGATCAGGAACGCGCCAAGCTCGATCTATCCTATTTTGTGGACATCTACGTCATGCACGCGGATGGTTCCGAACCGAGTCGCCTTACCCATGAGCCCGGTTACGACGGAGGACCGTTCTTCACGCCGGACGGCGAGCGGATCGTGTGGCGCCACTTCAACCCCGAGGGGACGATCGCGGACGTTTTCACCATGAAACCCGACGGCTCGGACAAGCAGCAGGTCACCGACTTCGGGGCGATGTCTTGGGCGCCATTCTTCCACCCCAGCGGCGAGTATCTGATCTTTACCTCGAACAAACTCGGTTTTTCGAACTTCGAGTTGTACCTGGTGGACCGGAGCGGCTCGCGGGACCCGGTCCGCGTCACCTTCACCGACGGTTTCGACGGGCTCCCGATGTTCTCACCCGACGGCAAACGGCTGGCGTGGACGTCGAATCGCACGTCCGACAAGGTGTCGCAGCTCTTCATCGCCGACTGGAACCACGAGGCCGCGCGAACCGCATTGAAAACGGCCCCGGCGCGCGGGGTGCACGCGGTGGCGCCGATGAAGAAGTCACCGCGCCAGGAATGGATGGGCTCGAGTGAGATCCGCGCGGACGAGCTGCGGCGTTACGTCGAGTACCTCGCGTCCGACGACCTGGAGGGACGCCTCACCGGTTCCAAGGGGGAGCAGGCCGCTGCCGCGTATATCGCGAAGCGGTTCGAGCTGCTAGGGCTGCGTGCAATCGGCGAAGACAGCGGCTACTACCAGCCGTTTCCGTTCACATCCGGAGTCAAGCTCGTCAAGGGCGCCAACACGATGACCCTGCGCGTCGGTGAAGATACCCGCGTGCTCGAGGTCGAGAAAGACTTCCGCCCGCTCGCGTTCAGCGAGAACGCCACCGCCGAGGGGGCGATTGCCTTCGTCGGATACGGCCTCAAGACACCGGGCGACGCGGGCACTCCCTACAACTCCTACGCCGGCTTCGACGTGAGGGACAAGGTCGTGCTGGTACTCAACTACGTGCCGGAAGGCGTGAGCGTGGACCGGCGCATGGAACTGAACCGGTACAGCGGCGTGCGCTACAAGGCCATGCTCGCGCGCGAAGCCGGGGCGAAGGCGCTCCTGCTGGTCACCGGACCGACGTCCCCCAACGCGGGGGCGCTCCAGCCGATGGGCTTCGACCAGTCGCTCGCCGGTTCGGGGATCCCGGTGGTGTCGATCAGCGGGGAAACGGCCGAGATGCTGTTTCGCGCGCACGACAAGTCCCTCAAGGATATTCAATCCGAATTGGACGTCGAGAATCCGCATGCGCTGGCGCAGTTCGATTTCACCAACGCGACGGCGACCATCGCGGTGGCAATCGAGCGCGAGAAGAGCACGGGGAGAAACGTGGTCGCGTACCTGCCCGCGAGCGCGGATAGCGCAAACACACCCGTGATCGTCGTGGGTGCGCACTACGACCACCTCGGCCGCGGCACCTCCGGTTCGCTCGCCCGCAAGGGCGAGGAGGGCCAGATTCACAACGGCGCCGACGACAACGCCTCCGGCACGGCCGTCGTGCTCGAGATGGCCGCCGCCCTCACCGATATGCGCACACGTCACCCGGACGCATTTCCTTTCGGCGTCGTGTTCGCTGCGTGGTCGGGCGAGGAGCTGGGGATCATCGGATCGAACCACTTCGCGGTGCACCCAACGGTCCCCTGGGAGCGGGTGACCGCGTACGTGAATTTCGACATGGTGGGGCGCCTCAAGGACAACACGCTGCTGCTGCAGGGCGTGGGGTCGTCGCCGGCGTGGAAGGCGTCAATCGAGAAGTGCAACGTCGCGGCCGGCTTCAACGCGAAGCTCCAGGACGACCCTTACCTCCCCACCGACGCGACCGCGTTCTATACCCACGGGGTCCCGGTGTTGAGCATCTTCACCGGGAGCCACGAGGACTATCACCGGCCGACCGACGACGTCAAGACGCTCGACTATGATGGAATGGAGCGCATCGCGAAGTTCTCCTGCGACCTCGTGATGGATGTCGAACAGAAAGGCCAGCGCCCGGCTTACGCCAAAGTCGAGCGCCCGAAGGACGAAACCGGTTCGCGGGGAGGGATGCGAATCTACCTCGGCACCATCCCCGACTATGCCGAGGGCGACATCGAGGGAGTCAAGCTCTCGGGCGTGCGGGCCGGCGGACCAGCCGACAAGGCGGGTTTGAAAGGCGGCGACGTCATCGTCGAGTTCGGCGGCAAGGTGATCAAGAACATCTACGATTACACGTACGCGTTGGACGCGATGAAAGTCGGCGTGCCGGTTCCCATCGTCGTCTTGCGCGATGGCCAGCGCGTGGCTCTCAACGTCACTCCCGAGGCTCGCCAGTAGGAGAGGAGGAAGTCATGTTTCACCGCAGTAACATTCGCTTTTTTCAGGTCACGCTCGCCGGTGTCTTGACCGTTATGGCGTTGTGGTCGTGCTCGACCGTCCCGCTCACGGGCCGCCAGCAACTCAACCTGGTTTCGGACTCGGAGATGCTCGCGATGAGCGAAGCCCAATACGACACCTTCCTCATGGAAAACAAAGTCTCGACCAACCGCGCCAACACCGAGATGGTCCGGCGCATCGGCACACGTATCCAGGGAGCGGTCGAGGCGTACCTGAAGACGAAGGACCAATCGCAGCAGATCGCGGGCTACAAGTGGGAGTTCAACCTGGTCGAGAGCGACGAGGTGAACGCGTGGTGCATGCCGGGCGGGAAGGTCGTCGTCTACACCGGCATCATCCCCGTGTGTAAGGACGAGACCGGCCTCGCAGTGGTCATGGGCCATGAGATCGCACATGCCGTGGCCAAGCACGGAGCGGAGCGCATGAGCCAGTCGATGATCGCGCAGGGGCTGGGCACCGCGCTGTCGGTTGCGCTCGCGGAGAAACCCGCCGAAACGCAGCAGCTGTGGATGACGGCGTTCGGTGTAGGCGCGCAGTACGGGGCGCTGCTTCCGTTCAGCCGCCAGCAGGAGAGCGAGGCAGACCATCTGGGGCTCGTCTTCATGGCAATAGCGGGATACGACCCCCAAGCCGCGGTTCCCTTCTGGGAGCGGATGGCGCAGAGCTCCCAGGGCGGGAAGCCCCCGGAGATCATGAGCACGCACCCGTCGGACGAAACACGCATCGCAAACTTGAAAAAGTTCATGCCGGAGGCGTTGACGTACTACAAACCCGGGACGAAGTAGGCGCGCGTGGAGTTCATCAACGACCTGCTTTCGTTCGCCCTGCATCTCGACAGCCATCTTCAGCAGGTTTTCGTCGAGTACGGCGCGTGGACGTACGGCATTCTGTTCCTCATCATATTTTGTGAGACCGGGCTGGTGGTGACGCCGTTTCTCCCCGGCGACTCGCTGCTCTTCGCGGTCGGCGCGCTGGCGGCCGCGGGAGGGCTCCACGTCGGGGTTCTTTTCGTGCTGCTGGCCGCGGCCGCGATCCTCGGCAACACGCTCAACTACTCGATCGGGCGCTACATCGGGCCGAAGGCGTTCACCGACCACCACCGGTTCTTTCGCGCCGAGTACCTGCACCGCGCGCGCGCTTTTTACGAACGCCACGGCGGCAAGGCAATCGCGCTTTCGCGCTTCCTGCCGATCTTTCGGACCTTCGCGCCCTTCGTGGCCGGTATCGGTCAGATGAGCTATCCACGTTTCCTGCTGTTCAATGCGTTCGGCGGGATGGCGTGGGTGGGCGTGTTCCTGCTGGCGGGCTACTTCTTTGGTAACATTCCGTTCGTGAAGAACAATTTCTCGATCGTCATCATGGGGATCATCGTAGTGACGGTGATCCCGCCGATCGTGGGGTACTTCCGCCACCGCCGAAAGGCGCCTCCCGCGGCGTGAGCGTCGCCGCGCGCGAACCGCCACGCCTGCACCACTCCCCCGGCGGTCACGCGGCTTCTGCCTGGTACGCATCCCGTCTCTAACCTCCCCCTGCGGTTGCCTTCAGCCGCGAAATCACCGAACCCGTGCGGTCGTGCACTGCCCGCACGGGCGTTCTGGTCGTCGCGCGCCGTCCTTCATACGGACTTCTGCGGAACGCTGGCGAATCAACGGTACGTATGAGGACGTGTGAGGACAGTTGCGCGAATGCTGGCACGTCACTCGCACCGGACGATATCGCTACGACGCTATTTGCAACCGTCGAATGACGACGCTGGCGGATCGCGGATGGGAGTTTCCCTCCGCGCCTCCTCCATTCCTTCGCGAGGTGATCATTGTGCGAACGGCACTGACTCGGCTTGTTTGGCTCGCGTGCGTATGTGCATGTTTCGCGTCCGAGTGGGGCGCGCCGTCCGTCGCCGCGGCCGGGCCGTACACGAGGCTCCAGGTACTGCTTCCGGGTGAGGCGGCCGCGCCGGGCACCGGCACCGGCAAGTCGGGCGCCCCGGTGGGCCAGACGGTCGGAGTGCCGTTCAGCGTGACGGTGCGCGCGTGCGACAGCTCGTGGATCACGGTCACGTCGATCACCAACTCGGTCACCTTGACCTCGACCGACGCCAGCGCTTCGCTGCCGGCCCCCTTCGTGCTCAACAGCGGCGTCGCGACGGTCACAGTCACCTTGAACGCGGCGGGGCAGTTCACCATCTCGGCGGACGACAACTCCGACCCCACGATCCCCCTCGCGACTTCGTCCTCGGTGGTTTCCCTGTTGCTCCAGGGCTTTGAGTTCTCGCGTATTACCCAGAAGAACCAGTACGCCGGCCAGGCGATGTCCGTCGATGTCGTGGCCGTCGACCCGAACGGCGCGCAGGTCGGCTATTCGGGGCCGGTGAGCTTGAACGAGATCACGAGCTATGGCCTCGGCCGCATCTCTCCCGCGACGATCACGCTTTCCGGGGGAACCTGGTCCGGCAACCTGACCATGTATCGCGCGGACGAGACCTCCATCAACCGCGGCAACGTCAACATCGAGGCGTATCTCGCTGCGGATCCGTCGATCAACGGCACCAGCGACCCGTTTACCGTTCACCCGGGCCCGTTTCGCAAACTGCAACTGGTCGTACCCGGCCAGGATCCGGCGCCGGGCAGTGTCACCGGGTTGGCGGGCAGCCCCGCATCGCAGAGCGCGGGGCAGGCGTTCGCGGTCGACGTGTACGCGACCGACTCCTACTGGAACCCGTTGCCCAGCAGCGACGTGGCGCGCATCACCTCGAGCGACCCCGCCGCGAGCACCCCGGTGAATGGGGCCCTCACCAACGGATTCCGGCGCTTCACGCTTTCGCTCGGCACCGTGGGGACGCAGACGCTCACGGTCGCCGACCAGACGAACGGCTCGATCACCGGCATGACGTCGGCGGGCATTCCCGTGATCGCCAACTCGGCGCATCACTTCGAAATCGATCCGATTCCGTCGCCGGTGACGGCGGGAAGCGCGATCACGGTTCGCGTTCGCGCGACCGACTCGACCGGCAACACCGTGCCCGGCTTCAGTGGCAACGCCATCATCATCGCCAATACGGGCCCCGGAAGCGTGACGCCCGAGGCGATCGTATTCTCGAACGGGGTGTGGCAGGGCAGCATGACCTTCCGCGGCGCCGGCGGCGCCGTGTCGTTTACCGTCTCGGATTTTTCGTCGCCGCCGCACACCGGGACGAGCAACTCGTTCGTCGTGAACCCGGGCCCGGTCGCGAAGCTGCAGGTACTCCTGCCGGGGCAGACGCCGGCCGGCGGCACCGCCGTCGGTTTTAGCGGCTTGCCGATCGACCAGCAGGCGGGGACTCCCTTCAACTTGACCGTGCGCGCGTGCGACGACTTCTGGAACCGCGTGCCGGGTGTGAATCACACGGTGGCACTATCCTCGACCGACGCGTTCGCCGCCATGCCGGCCCAGGTCAACCTCGTCAACGGCGAGATCGTGCTCCCCATTCGGCTTTTCCGCTCGGGGCTGCAGCGCGTCGGCGCCTCCGACGTCACCAATCCTTCGATCGCCGGGCACACCTCGAGCGGCGTATGGGTGAACGGCGGCCCGTTCTCGCGCATCGTCTTGGTTTGCCCGGGTGAATTCGTGGCGCCGGGGACGGCGGAAGGCCGCTCCGGAACCGCGACCGACCAGTCGATCAATTACTCGTTCACGGTGACGACCTACGCCACCGACGCGTGGTTCAATCCCGTCGGTGGCGTTACCGACGTGATTCACCTGGCGTCGGGCGACCCGCTCGCCCAGCTCCCGCCCGACCAGGCAATGGTCGACGGCGTCGCGCAAATGAACATGCGCTTGTCGACGGGTGGCTTCCAGCAGATCACCGCGTCCAACGTCACGCGCTCCATGCCCACCAGCACGACGCAGGTCCGGGCCATCTCGAGCGGCTTCCATCTGGAAGCAGAGGTGACACCGACGGATGTCCAGGCCGGCGAGCAATTCACGCTCACGGTCAAGGTGACCAACGACGCCGGAAGCGTCATCCAGGAAATCAACTCGTTGGTGACGGTGGAAGTGCAGAATGCGTCCACCCAGAACCCCGGCCGGGGCACGCTGCTCAACGCGCAGTTCCAGCTCCTGCAAGGGCAACGTGACATGGCGGAATCATATACGTTCGCGGAGCCGATCATCCTGATCGTGAGAGACGACGCGGGCAACGACCCCGCCGCCACGGAGGTCATCACGGTGACGCCGGGCGCGCCGGTGGAACTGGTGCTATCGAGTAACCCGAAGTGGGTGCCAGGCAACAAGCACGCGACCGTGAGTGCGTCGGTTGTCGACTTCTACCAGAACGGTGTGTCGGACCAACCGGTGGTCTTCACGCGCCTGCTTGGAAACTGCACGCTGAAGGCGCTCGACTCGCTCACGACCAGCAGTGGTGTGGCGCGTTGCGATCTGCTCGCGTCGCGCCAGCCCGAGACGAACCGCATTCGAGCAGTCTCGGGCACCTTGAGCGACGAAATCGACATCGAGACCGCGTTCGTTAGTCCCGACGCGGACGGCGGCTATATCACCAATTATCCGAATCCGTTCCACCCGAAGGATGCTCCCACGACCATCGCCTACAAGCTCGACGACAACGCGACCGTGACGCTCAAGATCTACACGCTCACCGGCGGACTCGTGTTCGAGAAGACGTTCTCGCCCGGATCGCCGGGCGGGAGCGCGGGGCTCAACGAGTTCGTATGGGACGGGCGCAACGGCCGGGGCGAGACCGTCGCCAGCGGCGGTTACGTGCTCGACGTTCAGGCCGCCGGCAGCGGCGAAACCTTGCATACCATGCGCCGCAAGATCGCGGTCGTGCGCTGATCGGGAGGACGACATGAATCGCACCGCATACCTTCGCTCGATCGTTTTGATCACCCTTGCAAGGACGCGCCGCGCGCGCTTGCGCGTTCGCGTCGCGATCCTGGCTTCGGCCCTGCTGGCCGTGTGCGCCGGGGGCGCGGTTGCGCAGGAGGCCTCCAGCGGCCTTCCCGGCGACTGGCTGTCGCGCTACGCCTCCGCACGCTCCATCGGACTCGGCGGTGCGTTCGTCGCCGCTGCCGATGAGCCGTTGGGCGCGCTGTGGAACCCCGCGTGCCTCACGCAATCTCTGCAGAACGAGGTGCATTTCGAGACGGCCCGTTATTTCGAAGAGACGTCGATCAACGGGTTGAGCTTCGTGGTGCCCGCCCGGCGGCTGCCTACGATCGGCTTCACCATGCTGTCGCTGGGCTCCGGCTCATTCGAGAAAACCAACGAGCTCAACGAGTCGCTGGGCTCGTTCGAGGAACGGGAGATGGCGTTCATCGTCTCGGCATCGAAGGGCATCACGCCGCGTTTTTCGGTCGGCGCGAACCTCAAGGTGGTCAGCCAGCAGGTCGAGGATTTCAGCGCGACCGGTGTGGGCGCCGACGTCGGCTTCGCGTTTGCCGCCACACCCAGGCTCCGCGTCGGCGCGTCAGTCCTGAACGTGGGCGGTCCGACGGTGCAACAGCGCGACGTGGCGGAATCGTATCCGGTCGAGGTCCGCGGCGGCGCGGCGTTCGGCTTCCTCTCCGGACGCGGGCTCCTGAGCGTGGAGATCGACCACCGCGAAGGCCCGGGCACGAGCATGCGCGCCGGCAGCGAGATGTGGTTCTACGATCGCTTTGGCCTGCGCGTCGGATACGACCAGAACGAGCCGACGGGCGGCTTCAGCTATCGCCTGAATCAGGCGATGCGTTTCGACTATGGAATGTCGGACCACGAACTCGGCCCGGTCCATTACATCGGCATGTCGTACCGTTTCGGCGGGTTCTTCGCCAACTCGTACGCATCGCCGGAGGTGTTCTCCCCGCTCGGGGAGAGCTCGGTCACCAAGTTCAACATCCGGGCGCGCACCAAAGCGGAGACGAAGCAATGGCAGCTGGACATCGTCGACAAGCACGGCCAGGTCGTGCGTTCGTTCGGCGGGCTCGGCGTTCCTCCGGCCCACGTGATGTGGGACGGCAAGGATGAGAACGGCATGACACTACCGGACGGCCGCTATCAATACCGTCTGGTTGTTACCGACGATGACGGGCGGGTTCTGCGCACAGACCAGAAGACCGTCGAAATTACGACTTCCGGTCCGCAGGGCGGTGTCCCGGTTATCGTCGACTAGCGGAGAGTCCCATGCAACACGTGAGCAGCACCAATAGTCCGCTCTCGAGGCGCCCGTTGCGGTCTTGCCTCGCCCTGGTCATCCTCGTCGCGGCAACCGCGACCGTTCATGCGGAAGCGCCGCAGAAGGAATCGCTCGCGGATCTGGGCATGTCCCTGGAAGGCGCGCGGCGGCTCCCGGCCGCGGAACGAGTGGCCGCCATCGCCGCGCTCGACGCGCGCCTCGACGCGGTGCTCGACGGGGATATCGGCGACAACCGGAAAGCGGCGGCGATGTTCCTCGCCGGCGAGATTCGTTTCGCCGCCGGGCGCTACGACGAATCCTCCAAGGCGTTTCGCGCGGCGGAGAAGGAAGCGAAAGACGGCCCCCTGGCGGACGACGCCGGGTTGGGCGCGATCCAGGCGCTCGAGGCCGCCGGGCACAGCGCCGACGTCGAAAAGGAATGGGCGAAATGGTTTCGCGCGTACGGCCGTTCGTCCGCCGCATCCGACGCCCTGATCGCACACGCGTGGAGCGCGATTCACAACGACAGCCTCGGCCTCGCGACCACCGCACTGGCGGAGGCAAAGAAGCGATTCCCCTGGGTGGAGCGTGACCCGCGGGCCGTACTCGCGACGAGCACGGTCGCGTTCCTAGAAGGTCGCTACACGGATGTCACCGTGCAACCGTCCGGTTCGCCGCTCGACGCGGCGTGCGTCTACCTGCGCGCGCTGACCGAGGAGGCCATGAAGCGCCCGCTCCAGGCCGCGGCCAAATATCAGGAAGTCGTCGACCGGTATGACGACGGGCGCCTGCGCGACGTCGCCATGCTGTCCAAGGCCAACGTCTTTCTCAAGAGCGGGTCGTACAAGAGCGCGGCCGAGGAGTTTGATGGGGTCGCGAACCGCGCCCACGACCCCGCGGTGATCGCGGAGGCACGGCTGCGGCACGCCGCCGCCGTGTACCTCTCGGGCGATACCGACACGGGGGCACAGAAGCTTCGCGCAGTGACTGCGGCGTACGACGGCACCCCGATCGCGGCGCGCGCGCAAGCCGTCTTGGGCGAAGCCCTCTTCCAGGCGAAACGCTACGATGAGGCCATCGTCGAGTTCAACCAGGTACTCACACGCTACTTCCAACACGGGCTCGCGTCGCTGGCACAGTATCGGGTCGGCCGCTGTCTCGACGCGCTGGATCGCCACGCGGAGGCGTCGGGCGCGTACCAGGCCGTGGTTGCTGGCTATCCCACGTCGCGCGAAGCGCCCGCCGCAGCCTACCTCGCCGGCACGGGTCTCCTGGCGCAGGGCAAGCCGCAAGCAGCGGTACCGTATTTCCGTCTCGTGCTCGACCGCTACGCGCGCGACACGGGCGAAGGCACCATCGAGTTCGCCACGCCAGAGCGGCAGGAGCTGGTCGAGGCGGCGTTGTGCCTGCTCGAGCTCTCGTACCACCGCGCGGGCAATCTCGGCCTGCTCTCGGGCATGCCGCACCTCATGCTGCAGCGCATGCCGCCGAGCAAGTCGCCGTGGCGAGCGAACGCAATTCTGATCGACGCGGATGCGCTCGCCGCACAGGGGCGCCACGCGGAGGCACAGGCGATGCTGCAGCAGGTGATTGCCGACTTCGCCGCCAACCCCGTAGCCGTGCCGGCGTACCGGCTGCTGGCTTGGTCGTATGCCCAGGAAGGCAAGCTGGAGCTCGCCATGCAGACGCAGGACCTCATGCTCACGCGCTATGGCGCCGCGGGCAACGCGCACGACCTCAGCTCCGCATACCTGAACCGCGCGCACATTCTTTTCAACGAAAAGAAATACAAGGAGGCGGCGCGCGGCTACGAAACGTTCCTCGCCGAGTTCCCCGATCATCCCGACCGGGCGCAGGCGCTCTACCAGGCCGGCATGTGTTACCAGCGCATCGGCCAGAACGGCGACGCGGTCGACCGCTGGGCGACTCTAACCGCGATCGATACGACGTCCGCGCTGGCGGAAAAGGCGTGGTCGCGAGCGGGCGACGTCTACTTCACAACCGGCCACTACGCCGAGGCGCAAAAATGCTATCAGGGTCTGGTGGCGCACTTCGGTGAGAGCCGCGGTGTCGCCATCGGCCTGCTCCGCATCGCGCAATGTCACTACAACACGTCCGACTACGCGGGCGCAGTGGAAGCGTACTCGCAGGTCATCGCGCGCTTTCCCGACCATCCGCTGGCCGCGGATGCCAGGCACGGCATCGAGCAGGCGTTGTACCAGCTCGGCCAGCGGAAGGACGGCGAGGCTACCCTCGCGGAGCTCGTCGAGCGCTTTCCCACCAGCGCCTTCGCCGCGGACGCGCAGTTCGAGATCGCGCTGCGACGCTATCAGGCGGAGGACTGGGATGCGGCGGCGGACGCGTTTCGTCGCGTCGTGAGCCAGTTTCCGTCCTACTCTGCGGCCGATCGCGCCCATTACCTCATGGCTGACGCCCTGAGTCATGCCGGCCGGGCCGACGAGGCACGCATGGCCTTCGAGCAGTTCGTCACCTTCTTCCCGCGCAGCCAGTACAAGGCGACGGTCCAGCTCCAGCTCGGCGCGGCGCGATTCGCTGCCGGGGATTATATGCGCGCGGCCGTGGATTTCACCGCGGTGCTCGAAGATTCCGTGACGCGCGAGGTGGCGTCCGCCGCGCGGTACAACCTGGCGCTCTGTCACCGCATGCTCGGCGAAACCGACAAGGCGCGCGCAATGTTGGAGACGTATCGCAAGGAGAATCCCAGGGACGAGCGCGCCGCCGAAGTCGCGCACCAGCTCGGCGCCCTCTACGAAGACGCCGGCAGCTTTGCGGAGGCGGCGGGAGAGTACGAACGCGCGCTAGCGTCCAAGGTGGACGCCGCGCTGGCGGTGGAGCTGAATTACCGAATCGGATTGTGTCGGGAAAAACTCGGCGACGACAAGGCCGCTCTCGCCGCGTACGCACGTGCGACGGCGCACCCGGAAAAGGCCAACGCATACCGGCTTACCGCCCTCGCCCGTAGCGCCGCGCTCTTCGAATCGCGGAAGGACTACCCGAAGGCGCTGGCCGCGTACCGCGACCTCATCAAGAACGCGACGGACCCCGAGATCGTCGTCGCCGCGCGCGAGCGGGCGAGCGAGCTCCAATCCGCCGGCAAGAAACAGTAACCAAGGAGGCACGGTGATGTTCACCGAGTTTGACTGGATCGGGATCGCACGCCAGAGTCCCGCCATGGTGGTGCTGATTATTTGCAGCATCGTGACGGTCGGCGTTGCGATCGAGCGCGTCTACTATTTCTGGCTCCGCCGGGGCAACCCGGATCGGACGGCGCGCGAGGTGACGCAACGCGTGCAGCGCGGTGAGATCAAGGAAGCGCTGTGGACGTGCGAGCACTCGGGTCACCCGGTGGGCGCGGCGTTGCAGGTCATCGTAGGGTCACAGATGGACCGGCCGGAAAATATCGACGAGAAACTCCAGGTCGTGCTGACGAACCAGAAGCTCCTGCTCGAGCGGAATCTCAACGTTCTCGGCACCATGGCGGCCGTCGCGCCGCTGGTGGGACTCCTCGGCACGGTGTGGGGCATCATGCGCGCGTTCCACGACATGGCGCTGGTGGGCTCCGCGGCTCCCTCGGTGGTCGCTGCCGGCATCGCGGAAGCACTGGTAACGACCGCCATCGGGCTCCTGGTCGCGGTCCCGGCTCTCATGCTCTACAACCACTTCGCACGCCGCATGAGTGTGATGTTGATCATGGCCGAGAATCACGCGCGCGGCTTGCGCACGGCGATGAACGGCAGCGGTGGAACACCCGGTGCCCGCACCCGAACCAAGGACGATCCGACCGCACACCCGGTCCGCGGCCGCGAATCGGTGAGCGTCGGCTAGCACAATGGGCGCGAACCCGAATATGTTCAACGGCGGCACCCAGCCCAGTCACGAGGTCAACATGGTGCCGCTCATCGACGTCTCGCTCGTCCTCGTCGTCATGCTGCTGCTCGCCACGCCGCTGGCGTTCGAGTCGCGCATCGACGTCGCCAATGCATCGCGAACCGCGAAGCAGGCGGACAAGGTCGAAAAGAGCGAACGCGTCGAGATAAGCGTGGTCTCAGAGGACAGCGTCCGTGTAAACAGCCGGACCGTGGCGCGCGTATACCTCTCCGAGGTGTTGACGCCGCTCATGGAGGCAAGCGCGGAACGCGGCGTGCTGGTGGGGTGCGCGCCCCGCGTGACGCACGGAGCGTTCGTGGATGTGCTCGACCAGGCCAAGTCGTCCGGCGCGACGGACATCTCCGTGATCGAGAGGTAGGAATG
>Ga0210379_10000302_pt1 | contig 15597 bp, 7 predicted proteins | sample PLMedo_2_FD_155468 | JGI IMG/M metagenome (GOLD analysis project Ga0210379, IMG submission 155468) | Groundwater sediment microbial communities from an aquifer in East River, Colorado, USA - PLM4_32_coex redo | ecosystem: Environmental > Terrestrial > Soil > Riparian zone | place: USA: East... | reverse complement strand
TCCGCCACCTGAGCATCCTCCACGCCGGGCGCGGCGCCTGGCAGCGTCATCAATTGCGCGTAACTCACCTCGGGACGGCGCAGCAATTCCATCAGTGAGTGCTCTCGCGCCAGCGGTTGATCGAGCGCGCGCTCGACGTCTTCAACCGACAGCAGGCGCGGGTTGATCCAGGTGCTCTTCAGCCGCGCCTGCTCGCGCTCGATCGCCTCGCGCTTGCGCGAGAACGCCGCCCAGCGCGACTCATCCACCGCGCCCAGCCGGCGTCCGCTCTCGGTGAGCCGAAGATCGGCGTTGTCTTCGCGGAGCGAAAGCCGATACTCGGCGCGACTGGTGAACATGCGATATGGCTCCGACACACCGCGCGTGACGAGATCGTCCACCAGGACGCCCAGGTAAGCCTCGTTGCGCCGCGGGCACCACGGCTCGCGCTCCTGCACGAAGAGCGCCGCATTGATGCCACCCAGCAAACCCTGCGCGGCGGCCTCTTCGTAACCGGTAGTGCCATTGATCTGCCCGGCGAAGAACAGCCCGCCGATGGCCCGCGTCTCGAGCGAGCGCTTCAGTCCACGTGGATCGAAGTAGTCGTACTCGATGGCGTAGCCGGGGCGCGTGATGTGGGCGCTCTCCAGCCCGCGTATCGACCGCACCAGCTCGTGCTGCGCGTCGTAGGGCAAGCTCGTCGAGATTCCATTGGGATAGAACTCGGTCACCGTCAGGCCCTCGGGCTCGAGGAAGATCTGGTGCGAGGCCTTGTGCGCGAAGCGCGTGATCTTGTCTTCGATCGAGGGGCAATAACGCGGACCGACGCCCTCGATCACGCCGGTATAGAGCGGCGAGCGGTCGAGCGCGCCGCGAATGATGTCGTGGGTGCGCGTGTTGGTATGCGTGATCCAGCACGGCAGCTGTGGAGGGTGCTGCTCGCGCCGGCCGAGAAATGAGAATACCGGAACCGGCGTATCGCCCGGCTGCTCCGTCATGACCGAGAAATCGATGCTGCGGCCGTCGATGCGCGGCGGAGTGCCGGTCTTCAGCCGCCCCACTGGAAGCTTCAGCTCGCGCAGCCGCTGCGCGAGCGTCAGCGCAGGCGGATCGCCAGCGCGTCCCGCCTGGTAGTTCCTCAGCCCGACGTGGATTCGTCCTGCGAGAAAAGTTCCGGTGGTGAGCACCACCGCGCGGGCAAAGAATTTGAGCCCGATCTGCGTCACAACGCCCGACACGCGATCGCCTTCGATCAGCAGATCGTCCACCGCCTGCTGGAAGATGCGCAGCCGCGGTTGGTTTTCGAGGCGGGTTCGAATTGCGCCTCGGTAAAGCACGCGGTCGGCCTGAGCGCGGGTGGCGCGTACCGCGGGTCCCTTGCGCGAATTGAGAATACGGAACTGGATGCCGGCCTCGTCAGCGGCCAGCGCCATGACGCCGCCCAATGCATCGATTTCCTTGACCAGGTGGCCCTTGCCGATACCCCCAATCGAGGGGTTACACGACATTTGCCCCAAGGTCTCGATGCTGTGGGTGAGCAGTAGGGTTTCGCAGCCCATGCGAGCAGCGACAAGGGCTGCCTCAGTGCCCGCGTGCCCGCCACCTACTACTATAACATCATATTTATCAAATACTTGCATTGATTATTCACCGTTCGGCACTAACTTGGCAATCATACCCGAAATCGCTAGCCTAGAGCGTTTCACGTGAAACCGTCCTATGTTGCGATGCAGCATAAGAGAGCGTCCAATATGTTTCACGTGGAACAGATGCCCGAATCGCTTACTTGCCTATGCAGAACCGGCTGAATATCTCCCCTAGCAGGTCATCGCTAGTGAACTCGCCGGTGATCGTAGCGAGCGCCTGCTGAACCAACCGGAGTTCCTCCGCGAACAACTCTAAATTGGCTAATTGATGAGTGGCGCGTTCGAGGTGGGTTCTGGCCAGCTGCAAAGCCTGGAGGTGCCGTTCGCGGGCCATAAACAGGCCCTCGCTGCTACCCCCTAGCCATCCAACAGCCTCCAGCAGCGCGCTCCGCAGCAGATCCACGCCGTCTCCGGTCTTGGCTGACAGCCATACTGTGCCTGCGCCGCGCCCGCGTTCGAGGGCGGGCGGCCGAGGCAAGAGATCAATCTTGTTCATCACTTTGAGGCGAGGCAACGCGATGGGAAGCCTCCCCATGATTTCCCGGTCTGCCACAGCCTCGCCTTGCGTAGCGTCCACCAGCAACACGACGAGATCTGCATGCTCGATCGCCTCCCAAGTGCGTGCGATCCCGAGCATTTCCACGGGATCGCTGGATGGGCGCAATCCGGCGGTATCGATGACGTGGACCGGGATCCCCTCGATGCTGATGCTCTGGCGAATCGCGTCACGTGTCGTTCCAGGAATGTCAGTGACGATGGCGAGTTCCTCGCCCGCAAGCCGGTTGAGGAGGCTCGACTTGCCGACGTTAGGCTGGCCAGCCAGAACCACCCGCATGCCTTCCCGCAGCAAGCTGCCCTGCTGCGATGCGGACAGCACCTCCTGCAGCCTGTCCTGCAACGCTTGAAGCCGACCTGCTCCATCAGACTCCTTGACGAACTCGACGTCCTCGTCCGGAAAGTCGAGAGCAGCTTCGACCAGCGTGCGCAGTTCGACCAGCGCATCGAGCAACTCCTCGATTCGCTGGGAAAACGCACCTTGCAAGGACCGCAGTGCGCTGCGTGCCGCCTCTGCCGTCGCCGCGTCAATCAGATCTGCGACGCTCTCGGCCTGCGCCAGATCAATCTTGTCATTGAGGTAAGCACGCCGGGTGAACTCTCCCGCTTGCGCCGGGCGCGCGCCTAGCTCAAGGCAGCGCTTGAGTAAAAGTTGCAGCACCATCGGTCCACCGTGCCCGTGCAGTTCCAGCACGTCCTGCCCGGTATACGAGTGCGGGGCCGGGAAATACACCGCGATGCCCTCATCGATTGCAGAGCGCCGCGCGTCAGTGAAAGCGGTCAGCGTGGCGCGGCGAGGTAAAAGGGGTTCGCGGATGAGGGCCGTAATGAATGCATCAAGCCGCGGACCGGAAACTCGTACCACACCGATTCCGCCACGCCCTGGGGCGGTCGCAATGGCGGCGATGATATCGCTCTCGGTCATCCACCTGCGGTGAAACGAATGAGGACGGCGCAAACGCCGTCCAGGGGCACATCAGCTCTTACGTGGCGCGGTCCCGCGCTCCAGCACGCGCGTGATTCTCCACTGCTGCGCGATCGAGAGCACGTTGTTGACCAACCAGTACAGCACCAGGCCCGCTGGAAAGAAGAAGAAGAACACGCTGAACACGATCGGCATGATCTTCATCACCTTCGCCTGCACGGGGTCCGGCGGCTCTGGGTTGAGCGAAGTCTGCACGAACATGGTGACCGCCATCAGAATCGGCAGAATGAACCACGGGTCGCGCGCGGCGAGGTCGTCGATCCACAGCACGAAGGGCGCGTGCCGGAGCTCAACGCTGGCCAGAAGTACCCAATAAAGTGCAATAAAAACAGGTATTTGCACAACAATTGGCATGCAACCGCCCAGCGGGTTGATCTTCTCTGTCTTGTAGAGCTCCATCATCGCTTGCTGCAAGCGCTGACGGTCCTCACCGAATTGATCCTTGAGCTTTTGCAGTTTCGGGGCCAGCACCCGCATCTTGGCCATCGAGCGGTAACTCGCCGCCGACAGCGGATAGAACAGGAGCTTGATGATCACCGTCAGCAGGATGATGGCGACGCCCCAGTTGCCCACCCATTGATTGAGCCAGGCGAGGACCCAGAACAGCGGCACCGCGATCACCGTCAACCAGCCGTAGTCGATGGTGAGATCGAGGCCCGGCGCAATCTTCGCGAGCTTTTCCTGTTCCTCAGGTCCGGCGTAAAGCGGCACGGTCAGGGTCGCGCTCGCCCCGGCCGCGACCGCGCCCACCGGAACGATCACCCCGGCCGAGTAAAGACCATCTTCCAGGCGCCGAGTATAGAATTCGCGCGGCACGCCGCTGCGCGGCAGCCAGGCGCTGAAGAAATAGTGCTGCAGCATGGCAACCCAGCCGTCCTCGCTGTTCTTCGAGTGCTGTATCTTGCCTTTTTCGATGTCCGCAAACGCCAGCTTCTGAAATTTGTCCTTGTCGGTGTAAAACGCGACGCCCGTGAAAGTCGGTGCCATCGACGAGTCGCCGGCCGGCGGCTTGTCGTCGCGCACCAACTGAAAATAGGCATAGGGCTGTATCGCAGCCGCACTCGCGTTCGCGACCTCGAAGCTGACGTCGATCAAATAGCTTCCGCGGCGGAAGCGATAGATCTTGGTGACCTGCACGCCATCGGCCGCCGGGGCAGCGAGCCGTACCTCGACTTGCTCTTGGCCCGCGGCCAGCTGGTAATTGTCGTCCTTCGCAGTGTAGGTCGTACGATGGTTGGGCAGGCTGCTGCCGATCAGCCCCGCCTGCGCCATGTAGGTTCGCTCGACGCCGGTCTCGAACAACACGAAATCCTTGCTGCGATCGAGCGTGTCGCGGTGATTCTTGAACTGCAGCCTGCGCACATCCCCGCCGTGGCTGCTGAGATGCGCGATCAGCAAGTCCGTTTCGACCCGTATCGTGGCGCCCGTCTCGGGGATGCCCCGTCCCCCCTGATGCGGCACCGCGCCCTGGGTTGCCGTGAGTTTGTCACCAGGCACAGGTGGCTGTGCCGAGGGTGGCACTACCTTTTCCGCTTTGCCAGGCTCCGAGGCCGCCGGACGCGCAGGCTGCTGTTCACGCTGCCAGGCATCCAGCAGCATGAACACAGAGAAAGAGAAGACGAAAAAAAGAATCAGCCGTTGCGAGTCCATGACCGTGCTTCGCTGGCGCTTCCTGCCAGCCTAGTTTCTGCGCGTCCGCGCGGCAAGCTCTTCCAGCAGCCTGGCGAGCTCCGCGCGCCCCGCCGCAACGGAGCCCCGCTGCGGGCATCGCCGCAGCTGAACCACGATATCAACGCCCACTGGACGCTCGGGCATGGTGCGAAACACCTCCCTCACCATGCGCTTCATTCGATTGCGGTCGACCGCGCGCGGCGCCACGCGCCGGCTGGCTATGATCCCGATGCGCGCCTGGGACAAGCCGTTGGGATTGACGTATAGGGTGAAATAGCGCCGCGCCCGCGTCTCACCGGCTGCCAGCGCCGCGGTGAAATGCTCGCGCCGCTGCAGCCTTACGCTCCGCGGCAGCGCAAGGTTCCTCTCACTCAGGCGCTCAATCGCGCCCGCCCCTTGGCGCGACGGGCCCGTATCACGCCGCGCCCGCCACGCGTCTGCATGCGCGCGCGAAACCCGTGCGTGCGCTTGCGACGTATTACTGAAGGCTGATAAGTCCGTTTCATGGGGTCCGTCCGGCTGCTGAAAAGCGCGCTATTACAACCTCTAACTCTCAGCTGTGTCAACCATTATCTGAGCACCTGTAATTCCTGGTTCGAGACGACTGCTTCTGTGGATAACCACCCCCAAAAAGGATAAAATCTGTGGCTGAAAAATCTCTCTCCTTGCAGCTCGAGTTCAAACAACAACGCTCCACCGATGAACAGTTTCTGGCGCTTCTGCCTGGCCCGCTTCGAGAAGGAGCTGCCGCCCCAGCAGTACAAGACCTGGATCAAGCCGCTGCGGTTCCAGGCCGAGGGCAACCGCCTGACACTGGTAGCGCCCAACCGCTTCGTGCTGCAGTGGATACGCGACAAGTTTCTCCCGCTTATCGAGCAACTGGCGCGCGAGCATTTCAAGCACGAAATCGAGGTGCTGGTCACCCTCGCCGAGAAGGAGTTGCCCGTGTCACCGCCGCCGCGGGCCGCCCAGGGCGCGACAGAGCAGCAGGTCAAACCGAGCAGCCGTGAGATCTCCCGGCTCAACCCGGCATTCACCTTTGAGACCTTCGTCACCGGCAAGGCCAACGAGCTTGCGCGCGCTGCCGCCGTGCAGGTGGCGGAACGCCTGGGCTCCGCCTACAACCCGCTTTTCATCTACGGTGGCGTTGGCCTGGGCAAGACGCACCTCATCCAGGCGATCGGCAACCGCCTGCGCGGGCAGGCCCCCGAAACGAAGATCCGCTACATCCACGCGGAGCAGTATGTTTCGGACGTGGTGCGCGCGTACCAACACAAAGCGTTTGACGATTTCAAGCGTTATTACCATTCGCTCGACCTGCTGCTGATCGACGACATCCAGTTCTTCAGCGGCAAGAATCGCACTCAGGAGGAATTCTTCTACGCCTTCAATGCCCTGATCGAAGCGCACAAGCAGGTGGTTATTACTTGCGACACCTATCCGAAGGAAATTGCCGGAATGGAAAACCGCTTGATCTCCCGCTTCGGCTGGGGCCTCACCGTTTCGGTCGAGCCTCCCGAGTTGGAAATGCGCGTTGCCATCCTGCTCAAGAAAGCGGAAGCAGAAGGTATCAAACTGGACGAAGCCGTGGCATTTTTTCTCGCCAAGCATATCCAGTCGAACGTGCGCGAGCTGGAAGGCGGCCTGAAGCGCGTGGTTGCGTACGCCCGCTTTGCGGGCCGTGACTTCTCCGTGGAGTTGTGCCGGGAGGCGCTGCGCGACCTCCTGGCCATACAGCATCGCCAGGTTTCCATCGAGAACATTCAGAAGACCGTTGCCGACTACTACAAGATCAAGGTCTCGGAGATGTACTCCAAGAAGCGCAGCCGCAACGTCGCCCGGCCCCGGCAAGTCGCCATGGCACTCGCCAAGGAGTTGACGCAACTGAGCCTGCCGGACATCGGGGATGCCTTTGGCGGCCGCGATCACACCACGGTATTGCATGCGTGCCGCAAGATCGCGCTGCTCAAGTCGAGCAGCAGCGAGCTGACTCGCGACTTCAATTCCCTGCTCAACGTGTTGAGGAGTTGACTGTTGCTGTGTTGTTTGTGGATATTCATATGCGGTGCCAGCCATGCGCCAGTTGTCCACAAACTCTTCACGCCTGCCACCAGCTTACGCACAACGTTATCCTTTCTGCTTACTGGCGGCAGCGTTGTCCGTTTTCGACTTTTGCACAGCAGGGTCGAGGCCTTATTACTACTACTAGCTGTACTTAACCTGAGATATAGGATATGAAGCTCGTTCAACTCCAACGCGACGCCTTGCTCAAGCCGCTGCAGGCCGTGACCGGCATCGTGGAAAAGCGCCATACGCTGCCGATCCTCTCGAACGTCCTCATCGAGCGCAAGCAGGACAGCCTGCTGATGATGGCGACGGACCTCGAGATCCAGGTGGCGACGCGCACGGAACTCGAGAAGAGTTCGGGAGAGGATGCAGGCCTTACCGTATCCGCCCGTAAGCTTCAGGAAATTCTGCGGGCGTTGCCGGAAGGGACCGAGGCGTCGCTCGATGTCCAGAACAATCGCCTCCAGGTGCGCTCCGGCAAGAGCCGCTTCAACCTGCAGACGTTGCCGGTGGCGGATTTCCCGGCGATGGCGAACCCCGATGCGGCGCAGGCGAAAGTGAGCATGCCACAGAAAGCCCTGCGGGAATTGCTGTTGCTGGTGCAGTATGCGATGGCGCAGCAGGACATACGCTACTACCTCAACGGGTTGCTGCTCGTGCTGGAAGGGGGCCAGGCCAAGGTGATTGCCACCGATGGCCACCGGCTGAGCTACGCCGCGCGGCCCCTCGGGCAGCAGCAGGAGCGACGCGAGGTGATCCTTCCGCGCAAGGCGGTGCTGGAATTGAGCCGGTTGCTCGCGGACAGCGAGGACGCGGTTGCGGTCGAAATATTCGGGGGGCTGGTGCGATTCACGTTCGGCAACACGGTTCTCACCACCAAGATCATCGACGGCAAGTTCCCCGACTACACGCGGGTCGTGCCGACGAACTACCAAAAGCACTTCTCCATCAAGCGGCAGGAGTTGTTGCAGTCGCTGCAGCGGGCGGCGATCCTGTCCAACGAAAAATTTCGCGGCGTGCGCTGGATGGTATCGGCCAACAGCCTGCGCATTTCCTGCACCAACAACGAGCAGGAGGAAGCTCAGGAGGAGTTGGAGGTTGCCTACGGGGGAGACGCTCTGGACATCGGTTTCAACATCACCTACATCCTGGACGTGCTGAACAACGTGCACAGCGAGGCTATCGAATGCTCGTTCGGGGATGCCAACAGCAGCATGCTGGTCACGGTACCGGACAACCGCGAGTTCCGCTACGTGGTCATGCCGATGCGCATATAAGGGCGACGGATGGCGACACAGGCGAGCGAAAAAGAGCAGCAGCGTACAGCCGACGACTACGATGCGAGCAGCATCAAGGTCCTCAAGGGCCTTGACGCCGTGCGCAAGCGCCCCGGGATGTATATCGGGGACACCAGCGACGGCAGCGGCCTCCACCATATGGCGTTCGAGGTGGTGGACAACGCGGTGGACGAAGCGCTGGCGGGGTACTGCGACGAAATTACCGTCACCATTCATCCGGACAACTCGGTAAGCGTGGTCGACAACGGCCGCGGCATCCCGACCGAAAAGCACCCGGAGGATGAGGCAGGCCGCTCGAGCGCGGAGGTGGTGATGACCGAGCTCCACGCCGGCGGAAAATTCGACAACAATTCCTACAAGATCGCCGGCGGGCTCCACGGCGTCGGCGTCTCGGTCGTGAACGCGCTGTCGGAGTGGCTGCGGCTCTCGATCCGGCGCGATGGCAGGCACCACCAGATGGAATTCCGCATGGGCGAGACCGTGGCCCCCCTCAAGGTCGCCGGCAAGACCGAGCGCCGCGGAACGGAAGTGCATTTCCTGCCGGCGAAGGAGATCTTCGGGCGCATCGAATACCACTACGAGATACTGGCCAAGCGCCTGCGCGAGCTGGCCTTCCTCAACAGCGGTCTACAAATCTTCCTCATCGACCAGCGCACGGGGAAGGAAGAAAAATTCGCGTTCACCGGCGGTATCAAGGGCTTCGTCGAGTACATCAATCGCAGCAAGAACGTGTTGCACCCGAACATTTTCTACTCGAAGGCCGAGAAGGATGGCATCGTCGTCGAAGTGGCGATGCAGTGGAACGACTCCTATCAGGAGGCGGTGCTGTGCTATACGAATAACATCCCGCAACGTGACGGAGGCACGCACCTGACTGGGCTGCGCGCGGCGATGACGCGCACGTTGAATCAGTATATCGAGAACAACAAGCTTGCCGAGAAGGCGAAGGTGGAGACCAGCGGCGACGACATGAAGGAAGGGCTGACGGCGGTGCTGTCGGTGAAGGTGCCGGAGCCAAAGTTCTCCTCTCAGACCAAGGATAAGCTGGTCTCGTCCGAGGTGCGGCCGGTGGTCGAAGAGATCGTCGCTCAGAAGCTCACCGAATTCCTGCTCGAGAAGCCGAACGACTCGCGCATCATCTGCAGCAAGATCGTGGATGCAGCGCGCGCGCGGGAGGCGGCACGCAAGGCGCGGGAGTTGACGCGGCGCAAGGGCGTGCTCGACTCGTTCGGACTGTCGGGCAAGCTTGCTGACTGCCAGGAGCGCGACCCCGCCCAGTCGGAGCTCTACATCGTGGAAGGTGACTCGGCCGGCGGCTCGGCCAAGCAGGGGCGCGATCGCAAGTTCCAGGCGATCCTGCCATTGAAGGGCAAGATACTCAACGTCGAGAAGGCCCGGCTCGACAAGCTCTTGTCTTCACAGGAGATCATCACGCTCATCAGCGTGCTCGGCACCGGCATCGGCAAGGAGGAGTATGCGCCGGAGAAGCTGCGCTATCACCGCATCATCATCATGACGGATGCGGACGTCGACGGCTCGCACATCCGCACCCTGCTGCTGACTTTCTTCTACCGGCAAATGCCGGAGCTGATCGAGCGCGGCCACATCTACATCGCGCAGCCGCCGCTCTACAAGGTGAAGCACGGCAAGAGCGAGCGCTACCTGAAGGACGAGCACGAGCTGAAACAGATGTTGTTGCAAATGGCGCTGACGGACGCGGAGCTCTACACCTCGGGGCGGGGCCAGCCGGTCAAGAAAGAGGCGCTGGAGCAGGTTGCCAAGGATTATCTGCTGGCGGAGGCGGTGATCGAGCGCGTGAGCAGGCTGATCGACGAGGAGGTGCTGCACGCGTTGCTACGCCAGCCGGTGCCGCTCGATCTTTCCGATGACAAGGCGGCGCAGAAGAGCGCCAAGGCGCTTGCCACGGTGCTCACGCCGCGCGGGATGAAGGTGGAGGCCAAATACGACGACAAGACCGAGCGTAACGTGCTGGCGGTGAGCCGCACGCAGCACGGCATCGTGCGCCAATGCTATATCGATGCGGACTTCGTGCAGAGTGGCGACTACGGTCAAATCAAGCGCACGGCGCAGGTGTTGCAGGACTTGCTCGGCGAGGGCGCGTACGTCAAGCGCGGCGACAAGCAGCAGCCGGTACGGGAGTTCCGCGAGGCAATCGAGTGGCTGCTGGGCCAAGTTCAGCGCGAGGTGGGGGTCCAGCGTTACAAGGGATTGGGCGAGATGAACCCGGAGCAGTTGTGGGAGACCACCATGGATCCCAAGACGCGCCGGCTACTCAGGGCACAAATCGAGGACGCGATCAGCGCTGAGGAAATCTTCTCGACGTTGATGGGCGACCAGGTCGAGCCGCGCCGTCAGTTCATCGAGACGAACGCACTCGGCGTGCGCAACCTGGACATCTAGACATACGCGGCGTGGTGCCGCGTTGATCAGATAAGCACCTTCACAATAGGATTGTGGCGGGCTCTATGCCCGCTAAAATCCTCAAGCAGCCTTGCGTTTAGTTTTCGCCGGTGCCTTGATGGCGACCGTCTTGGCGGGTTTGGCGGTGGCTTTGACGGCCGGCGCGCGCTGGGTGGCCCCAGGCTTGCCGGAAGCGCCACGCCCTTTCTTTTTCGGTGACGCGCTGACCGGCGAGGGGGCTACAGGCTCCTCTGCTTTCAGCTTGCGCGGCTTGCGTGCCTCGAATTCGAAGCCGACCCTGCCCTCGGCGGTCTTCGCCAAGTAGGCCCTGAACGGCCGCCCCTTCCTGGAAATAAAGCGCGTGAAGAGATCGGTGCGCCCGGTGGCGAGCAGCTTTTGCATCTGCGCGCGCTCGACTGGCTGCTGCAGGATCATCTTGCCGGAGCGGAAATCGCAACTGCGCGCCGCGCCGACTGCTTTTTCACAAACGTAAACTGCCCCGTGCTCGAAGACGCGCGCGCCGCACTTGGGGCAGGCGCCAATGCTTTCCTGGCTGCTGAAATCGGGGGGGTTCCGCGCTTCCTCCTCGAGCCGGGCCTGCCCGAAGTCGAAGTCGAGTTTGAGGTCTGCGGTGAGCCGGATACCGGCGGAAAAGGGCTTGCCGATGCGGCTGCGGAAACCGCTGAGCGGTCCCACGAAGCGCCGGGTGAAGAGCTCTGAGATCTCCTCCGGCGCCCATTCCCGGCCCGACAATACGACCCACAGCGAGAAATCGCATTTCTGGCATTGAAACTTGCGGTAATTCTCCTGCACCACACCGCCGCACTTGGGACAGGGGGCCTCCACGGTGGCGTAGGCCTCATCGGGGATGTCCCCCTTCTTGATGCGCTCCACGAGGTCGCGGGTCACTTGCTCGATATGGTCCATGAACACATCGCGCTGGAGCTTGCCCGATTCCATCAGCTTGAGCTGGTACTCCCAGTCGCCGGTCAGCTCGGGCGACGTGATCTCGGTGACACCGAAGTGGTGGAGAGCGAGCAGCAGCCTGAACGCCTTCCAGGTGGGTTTCAACTCGCGGCCTTCGCGGTGCACGTATTTTTCCTGGATCAGCCCTTCAATGACAGCGGCGCGCGTGGCGGGCGTTCCGAGCCCCTTGGCTTCCATTGCTTCGCGCAGCTCGTCGTCCTCGATCAGCTTGCCGGCGCCCTCCATGGCGGAGAGCAGCGTAGCTTCCGAATAGCGCGGCGGGGGCTTGGTCTGGTTGGCCACCACGCTTACCTCCAGCGCGGCGACTTTCTCCCCTGGGGCGACGGCCGGCAGATTCTGGGATTCTTCCTGAGCGGTGCGGCCGTATATCGCGAGCCAGCCCGGGGTCTGCAGGATGCGGCCTTCCGTCTTGAATTGATGCTCGCCGACCTGGGTAATGCGCGTGGTCTGCAAGTACTCCGCCGCAGGATGGAATACCGCGAGGAAACGCCGCACCACGAGATCGTAGAGCTTGTGCTCGATCTCGTTCAGATGCCGCGGCGGTTGCAGCGTGGGGATGATCGCGAAGTGGTCGCTGATCTTCGAGTTATCGAAGATGCGCCGATTTGGTTTCACCCAGCCGTTCTTCAGGACGTTCTTGGCAAATGGAGCGTAGTCGCGGATATCGCCGAGCATGTCCATCGCCTTCCTGACGGTGGCGATGTAATCCTCGGGCAGGGCGCGCGAGTCGGTCCGCGGGTAGGTGAGGACCTTGTGCTTTTCGTAGAGCGCCTGGGCCAGGGAAAGCGTGGTTCGCGCCGAGAAGCCGAAGCGCCCGTTGGCCTCACGCTGCAGGCTGGTGAGGTCGAACAACAAGGGCGAGAGCTGTGTCGCCGGCCTGGTGTCGTCGGTGACGGTGCCAGTCTGGCCGTTGCAGGCTGCGGCGAGCGCCTCCGCTGCGGTCGCGCTCCAGACGCGCTCGGCCCTGCGCTCGGCGTCGTCGTCCTTCTTGAATCCGGGATCAAACCAGCGCCCAAGATACTCGCCCGCTTGGGCTCCGAACCGCCCGTGCACCTCCCAGTAATCGCGTGGCGTGAAGGCCCGGATGGCCTCCTCGCGCTCGACCAGGATGGCGAGTGTTGGCGTCTGCACGCGGCCGACCGTGGTGAGGTAGAAACCGCCCTCCTTCGAGTTGAAGGCGGTCATCGCGCGCGTGCCGTTGATGCCGACCAGCCAGTCCGCCTCGGAGCGGCACTTCGCGGCGTCGGCGAGCGACAGCAATTCGCGGTCGGGGCGCAGGCTGTCGAAGCCCTCGCGGATCGCCGCGGGCGTCATGGACTGGAGCCACAGGCGCTGGATCGGCTTCTTCGCCCTTGCGTGCTGCACGATGTAACGGAAGATGAGCTCGCCTTCGCGGCCGGCGTCGCAGGCGTTGATGAGGCCGGTGACGTCCTTGCGCTTGATCAGCCGCAGCAGCAGGTTAAGCCGGCTCTCGTTCCTCTCGATCGGCGCGAGCTCGAAGTGCGGCGGGATCACCGGCAGGTGCGCGAACGACCATTTGCCGCGCTTGACCTCATGTTCCTTCGGGACCGCGAGCTGGAGCAGGTGGCCGACTGCTGAGGAGAGCAGGAAGCCGCTGCTTTCGTAGTAATCGCCATGACGCTTGAAGCCGCCGATCGCGCGCGCGACGTCGTTGGCGACAGAAGGTTTCTCCGCGATGATAAGCTGCTTGCTCATTCCTGCGCTTGTCCCGTGTACGGGCAAAAATAGCGCAAGATGATAAGTACAATAGTTTGTATAGGCAAGCGCCGCGCGCTTGTCGCAGCGGCGAAGACTAGCGCCGTTCCAACTATTTCTGATTAATCCGCTCCGTTCCGCTGGAACCGATTATCGCGGGCAGGCGAGCTATCTGTGCCGGGAAAATCAGGTTGGAACGGCACTAGCGCTGCAGGCGCTGGATGAGGCCGCCCGGCAACGTTGCGATGTGGCCATCGAGCTCGAGCTGCGTGAGCAGGGCGGCGAGTTCGGCCGGCGGCAGGCCACAGCGCGCTGCAAGCGTGTCCGGGTCGCAGGCTTCATAGCCGAGCGCATCGAGTAGGTGGCGCATCCGCGCGTCGGTCAGGGCAGCGCGAGCTGGCCCGGCCGGTGCCGGCGCCGGCATCTGCAGCTCCTCCAGAATGTCGCGGGCACTTTCCACGAGCTTCGCGCCCTGCTTGATCAGCGCATGGCAGCCCTTGGCGAGTGGTGAATGGATCGAGCCGGGAACGGCGAACACCTCTCGCCCCTGCTCAGCCGCGAGACGCGCCGTGATGAGCGAGCCGCTGTCCGCCGCGGCTTCCACCACCAGGCAGCCGAGCGCAAGACCGCTGATGAGGCGGTTGCGGCGAGGAAAGTTCCCGGGCAGCGCGCGCGTGCCCAGCGCAAATTCGGAAACGAGCGCGCCATTCTGCGCGAGTTGATGCGCCAGCGCCCGGTTGCGGGCGGGATAGACGATGTCAACGCCGGTGCCCAGGACCGCCACGCTGCTAGAGGCGCCGGCCAGCCCGCCGCGATGGGCCGCGGCGTCGGCACCGAGCGCGAGTCCGCTGACCACGGTCAGTCCCGCATCGGAGAGCGTCCTCGCGAAGGCCTCGGCGTTGGCCATGCCCTGCGCGGTCGCGTTGCGGCTGCCGACAACGGCGAGCGACGGGCGCGAGAGCAGCTCGGCGCGGCCTTTGACGTAGAGCAGCGGCGGCGGGTCCGGGATTTGCAGGAGCCGTGGCGGGTAACGGTCGTCGGCCAGCGTGAGGACGCAATTCGCCGGGTCCTCGAGCCAGGCGCCGACAGCGGCCACGGCCTCTACGGCACCGCCCTGCACGATGGCGCCAGCAGTGGCATCGGCCACGTGCTGTGCAAGCGCGCTACGGCTCGCGGCGAGCACGCGCTGGGGGTCACCGAAGGCAGTAAGGAGTTGACGCAGCTCCGCGCCGCCCAGGCCCGGGGTGAGGCTCAGTTTGAGCCAGGGGACGAGTTCCGGGTCGAGCAGCATGCGGCGGACGCAAGGCTGCCGCCCGCCGCGCCGGCGCGGCGCCGAGCGGTATCAGGGGTTGGTGACGAGGTCGTTGACCGCAACCGGGCGCGAAGCCTGCATCACGAGCCCGAATGCGGCGCGGTCGAAAGTGCGAAATACCATCACCAGGCCGAAGCGCTCGTCGGGCAAATTGGCAGCATCCTCCACGGTGATGCGCCGGCCGCGCTCATAGAGCGGCGCGTCGCGCGGCGTGATCTGCTCCTCGTAATAGGCACGCGGCGAGTCGTCCATGGTCAATCCCTGCGTTCCATAGAGGGGTGCCATACGCGTTCCATATCTGAGCGTGGTTTGGCTGCGGTAAATCGCGAGGACGTGTCCCACCTCGAGGCCATCCTTCGACCCTTTGGACAATGACACGATGCCGAGCGGACCGGTTTCTCCGAGACTGGCGTAGGTAGACATGATGCGCCCGCGCACGGGTTTCCAGGGCGCGCGCGGCACGTAAGAGAAGTTCGGCCTCTCTTTCGCGGCGGGCAGCAAGCGATCGCCGGCGTAGATTTCCTGCGCGGACTTGGTGATTTCGATCGTGGCCGGCTCGCCGCGCCGGATCACCCGCGCTTCGCCGAGATAGGTCGCTTGGTAGCCGAGTATTTCATCGGTGTCGGGATCGATCAGTGCGTCGCCCCTGCGGAAAACCTGCCAGATATCGCCCTTGTCGTAGCCCAGGCCTTGGGCGTAAGCAACGTTGCCGGCGCCGACAGCCACGCGGTTCTCCTGGTTGGCGAGCACAAAAGGCGCGCTGTCGAGTTCGTCCTGGCCGACTACCAGCGGTCGGGACAGGAATGGCTCGATCACCGACGGCGAAATGGCGGGGATCGCCTTGTCCGCTAGCGGCTCTGCCCGCACCCTGGGTGAGAGCTTCACGGTATCCCGAGCGGGCGCTGGAGCGGCGCCAGGGGCAGCGGCTGCAGCGGCCGCAGCGGCCGGATCATCGGCCTT
>Ga0210379_10000301_pt1 | contig 15629 bp, 15 predicted proteins | sample PLMedo_2_FD_155468 | JGI IMG/M metagenome (GOLD analysis project Ga0210379, IMG submission 155468) | Groundwater sediment microbial communities from an aquifer in East River, Colorado, USA - PLM4_32_coex redo | ecosystem: Environmental > Terrestrial > Soil > Riparian zone | place: USA: East... | reverse complement strand
CGAGCGCCGCGAAATGACCCCGCTCGCGGGAGTTGAGCCGCCCGGGGGTGATATCCCCGAGAATGTGCGACGCCCCGTCCACTCCCCCCGGGTCGCGGCCGCCGAGGCGCAGGTAGGCCTCGGCGATACGCGCCATCGCGAATTCCGGCGCATCCTCGATCGCATCGCGCAGATGCGCGAGCGGATCGCCGCGAGCAAGCTGGAACGCCGCCAGCGCGCGCTCGAAGTGCTCGAGCGCGCCTGGCGAGGCGCCGGAGACCGGGCATCCGCGGGCGTCTACGATAGGCATGAGGGGGTACTCTGCGTCGTCGCCGACAGCCGTTCAGCCCACGATCGGCGCCAGCGCCTGGCCGATGCGACCGGCCTGCTCCGGCGTGATCATGCTGCCGAGGATGCCCATGAAGCGGGGGTCCTCGACACCGGAGACGATGTATTGCCAGCGATAAGCCCTGAGCACTCCCGTACGGATCCGCTCCGTCTCCTGCGCCGAAAAGCGCCGTCCACAGACCTTCAGGAAGTAATCCGCGTCGGCACCCGCCTGCAATTGCAGCAGTCCGTCCACCGCACCCACGAGTGCGATCAGGTCGTCAACAGCCTGGTCGCGTTTCGCCGCGGAGAGATTGACATTCTCGCGCCGCCACTCGAGCTCGTCGAGAATCGCATGCTGCGACTCTTCCTTCCAGTGATACAGGAACACGTCCTTGTAGAGCTCCGAGAGGTTCGCATCGGGCTCGATGCTCGAGCGGTAGTGCGCCTGGGTGAAGAGCTCGATGTGGCAGGTGAGCCCCAGCACCGCCCAGGTCGATTTCCCGAGCACGACCGAAGCGACGTCGTTGGGCTGCGGCAGGAAGCTGTAGCCTTCCGGCATGTCCTCGGCGGCCATGCGCTCGATGCGGCGAAACAGCTCCTGGTGCTTCAACTCCTCGTCGGTGAAGCGCACCAGCGCCTCGAGCTTCACCTGGTCGCCCAACCAGTGCTCCCGGCTCACTTCCAGGATCTTGGCGCCGATGAAGCGCTCCACCAGCCCGAACATGTTGGCGTAGGTACGGCCCTGGATCTGGCTCAATTGCCGCCGCTCACTCGCGCTCAGGAAATCGAGCTCGTTGACCTTGGAGATGCCGTCCGGCAGAAACTTCCTCGAAAAATCGAACCGGCGGCCGCGGATGACGTCGCGGTCGATGTCCCAGCGGATGCGCTTCGATACCTCGATGCACTTGGCGTAGCGCCCGGCATCGCTCTGCTGCTGCGTGACCTGCATGGTAAGTCTCCTTTTCGATGGTTGATGATGGTCTTGAGCGCAACCGGTCTTGGTCAGCCGCGCTACGGGGTGCTAGTATCGATTGCACTTCGGCGCCCGCCCATGACTGATCCGCCGGATCTCTTGCGCGGGACGCCGGAATCGCCGGGGAGTGACCGATGGAACGAGGGGCTACGCCACTCGTGCTCCCCAAGTCAGGGGTTGTTGCGAATCAGTATCGCAACAGTCAAAGGAACCAATGGACGCGCTCTCCGACGTACTGAGAATCGTCCGGCTCACGGGCGCCGTGTTCATGGACGCCGAGTTCACCGCGCCCTGGTGCGTCGGCGAGCCCGCAGGCGTCGAGGTGTGCATCGAGCAGATGCCGGATGCCCAGCACGTCGTGATCTATCACCTGCTGATGGAGGGGATGGTGGAGGTGGCGCTGCCGGGCTCCGCGCCGATGTCGGCGCGTGCCGGAGACCTCGTGATCATCCCGAGCGGGGCGGCACATGCCCTGGGCAGCGATCTTTCCCGGCCGCGCGCCGACGGCGCGCGCCTGGTCGTGCAGCGCGGCCCCGACGACGTGCCGCAGGTGCGCTACGGCGGCGGCGGCGAGGTGACGCGGATGGTGTGCGGATATCTCGCCTGCGATTCCTCGCTGTTCGACACGGTCCTCGCCGCGTTGCCGCGCGTCATGATCGTCAGCATGCGCGAGGGTCCTGGCGCGCAGTGGCTGACTTCCTCCATCCGCTTCAGCATCGCCGAGTCCGCCGCTCAGCGCGCCGGGGCAGGCACCGTGCTGGCAAAGCTCTCGGAGCTGATGTTCGTGGAAGCGATCCGCCGCTACATCGAAGGTCTGCCCGCGGATCAGACCGGCTGGCTTGCCGGGTTGCGCGACCGGTTCGTGGGCAAGACGCTGGCACTGATCCACTCGCAGCCGGCCCATGCTTGGACGGTGGAGGAGCTCGCGGGTACGGTCGGGCTGTCGCGCTCGGCTCTCGCAGAGCGGTTCACCGGTCTGGTCGGTCAGCCACCGATGCAGTATCTGACCCGCTGGCGCCTGCAGCTGGCCGCGAACCTCCTGCGCTCGGGCAGCCGCAACGTCGCCTCCGTTGCCGCCGACGTCGGGTACGATTCCGAAGCCGCCTTCAATCGCGCGTTCAAGCGCGAGATCGGCACGACACCCGCCGCATGGCGCCGCACGACTGTCGCGTCAAAAGCGCATCAGCCGCCGATGCCTGTCCTGAGCTTGTCGAAGGGGGACGCCGATTAGATCAAGAACAAGCGGACAGGATTGCTGTTGTCGGCGAAGATCGGCAGCGATTCTCAAGGGATGAGGGCTGCGGGAGGATGAAGGAACCTCCGCGTGTTGAACGGCGATCATGCCGTCCGTTCGAACACGCGGAGTTAAACCGGCGCATCGCGTCCGGATTTAACGGCGTTTGGCGGTTCAATTGCTTTTCTGGCAGTCTGGCGGCTAATTTCTTCGCAAAACGGTACAATTCCGCGCGTGCCAGACACCCGCCAGTCACTGACTAAGAAAGACGTCGAGAACGACCCGATCACTCAGTTCGCGCGGTGGTACGAAGTCGCGCTCGACAGCGTGAAGCCGCTGCCGAATGCGGTTGCGCTCGCTACCGCGACGCCCGCCGGCCATCCATCGCTACGCATGGTACTGCTGAAGGATTTCGACGCGCACGGCTTCGTGTTCTACACCAATTACAGCAGCCGCAAGGGGCGCGAGCTCGCGCGCAACGCGCGCGCGGCGCTGCTGTTCTACTGGGGCGGGCTCGAGCGGCAGGTGCGCGTGGACGGCCATGTGACCAGGGTGATGGCCCACGAATCCGACGGCTACTTCGCCACGCGGCCGCGCGGCAGCCAGCTCTCCGCATGGGCCTCGCCCCAGAGCACGGTCGTGGCGGGCCGGGCCGCGCTCGAGCGGCGCTTCGCCGCCGCGGCGCGGAAATATCCGGATTCCGTGCCGCGCCCGCCGCACTGGGGCGGCTACCGCCTGGTGCCCGATGCGATCGAGTTCTGGCAGGGACGGGAGGACCGGCTGCATGACCGCATCCTCTACCGCCGCGTCCGGGGCGGCTGGCGGATCGAGCGGTTGGCGCCCTGATGCGCGGGTTCGTCTGGTCGCTCTCCCTGTTCGCCATTCCCGTTGCGTTCATCGCGGCGGCCTTTGCGCTCATTTTCTACAACACGGCGTTGCCGTCCTCGCTCGGCGGACTGAGGCTGTATGGCCCGTACATCCTGTTTGCGCTGGGCGGGGCGCTGACGCTGGCGTTCAACCGCGGATTGGCGTTGCTCGCGTTGATCGTGCTGTGCGGCGCGTACGGCGCGCAGCAGGTCTGGCTGAAACAGGGACTCGACGCCTTCCCGGCCCGCACCGTCTACATCGCGCTCACGCTCTTCGTTCCGCTCAACCTCGCGGCGTTCGCTCTCATGCGGGAGCGCGGCACACTCAACGGCCACGGCGCACTGAGGCTGGGCGCGATCCTCCTGCAGGTCGCCGTCACTGCGGGGGTGGCGATGACGGGCCAGGCCGAAGCCGTGGACTGGGCGTACCAGAAGTTTCTCGACCCGGCGCCGTTCAGCGCCGGACGCATCCCGCAGCTCGGGATCGCGCTGATCGGATTCGGCCTGCTGATCACGATGACGATGGCGCTGGTAAAGCGCTCTGCCGTCAGCGTCGCCCTCGCGGGCGCCCTCGTTGCGTTCGCGATCGCGGTGCACGTGCCCACCGCCTCTCTCACCTTCTCGGTATTCACCGCGATGGCCGAGTTGATGGTGGCCGTCGCCGTGCTGCAGGACACCTTCCATATGGCGTTCCGCGATGAATTGACCGGCATACCCAGCCGCCGCGCGTTGAACGAGAGGCTGGCGGGACTGGGCCGCGTCTATACCGTGGCCATGGTTGACGTCGACCACTTCAAGACTTTCAACGACACTTTCGGCCACGATCTTGGCGACCAGGTGCTGAAGATGATCGCCGCGCACATCGCCGGCGTCGGCGGGAGCGGGACGGCCTACCGCTATGGTGGCGAGGAATTCACCATCCTGTTCCCCGGCAAGGAGACCGAAGAGTCCATGCCGCACCTGGAGGCGCTGCGCGCGCAGATTGAATCGTACCGGCTTGCGCTCCGCGCGTCCGACCGGCCCAAGAAAGCCAGGCAGGGCAAACGCCAGCGTGGTGGCTGGCGCGGCAGGAACGCGGTGTCCGTGACGGTAAGCATCGGGGTCGCCGGGCGCAACGACCGTCTCGACACCCCGCAGGCGGTGATCGAAGCCGCCGACCGCGCGCTCTACCGCGCCAAAGACAAGGGCCGCAACCGGGTGAGCCAATAGACCGCCGCCTGGCGCGGCCGTCGGGAATAGCTGGAGTGCCGGCCCAAACTCCATGAACCTCCCGCTATCGAAGCAGCCCTGGTTCAGCGCTGCGCTGGCGTGGTATTTCGTGACCGTCTGGGGCTCGGGTTTCATCGCCACCAAGGTCGGGCTGCAGTACGCCCCGCCCTTCACTTTTCTCACGCTGCGCTTCCTGTTCGGGCTGGCGTGCCTCGTGCCGATCCTGTTGATTACTCGGCCGCGCTTCCCCGGCTCACGCGCCGAACTCGGCCACGTCGTCGTCGCGGGGCTGCTCATGCACGCCGTACATCTCGGCGGCAGCCATTACACGCAGTATCTCGGCATGTCCGCGGGGATTACCGCGCTGATCCTGTCGGCGCAGCCGCTGATCACCGCGCTCATCGCCGTGCGCTGGATGGGTGAGCGGCTCGCGCTCCGCCAGTGGGCGGGCGTGGCGATCGGCCTGGCGGGCGTCGCGCTCATCGTGTGGCACAAAGTGGACGTGCGGGAAGCGACCGCCGGCAGCCTCGTCGCCGTCACGGTTGCGCTCGCGGGTGTCACGGCGGGCACCCTCTACCAGCGCATCTACTGCCCGCTCGTGGACCTGCGCAGCGCGACCTTCGTCCAGTTCATCGTGACGATAGCCGTCCTGGCGCCGCTCGCGTGGTGGGTCGAAGGGTTTACCGTGAACTGGGCTTGGCCGATGGTCGGCTCCATCGTTTTCCTGGTGATCGGGGCCTCGATACTCGCGGTGAGCGCGCTGCACACCCTGATGCGCCGCGGCCAGGCCACCCGTGTCACCAGCCTGCTTTATCTCACGCCGATCTTCGCGGTGGCGCTGGAGCTGGCGATGTTCGGGGTGCTGCCGAGCGCGCTTTCGCTCTTCGGCATTGCGGTCACCTGCCTCGGCGTGGCGCTAGCAGCCTGGCGGAGCTAACGCCGCGCAAGGCTGCTAAATGGAAGGTTTCGTGATCGGCGCGCTCTAAACACGTATCCACATTGTGATGCGCCGAAAATACACAGGTACAATTAACGTTTTTTCTGGCGCGCCGATTTGAGCATCCGCCTCCTCGTCTTTCTCACCGTCCTCTCGCACTTGTCGTTTGCCGGCTTCCGCGTGGTGCTGTCGCTGATGGCGATCCACCACCAGGCCTCGCCTTTCACCGTCGGCGTGGTGATGTCGCTGCTGACCGTCGTCGCCATGCTGTTGGCGGTGCGCTGGGGGCGCTGGGTGGACCGCATCGGCGTGCGCTGGCCGATGCTCGCCGGCGTGGCGGCGATCCTGGTGGCGATGGTGCTGGTATGGGCCGTGCCGCGCCTGGAAACACTGTTCATCGCCAGCCCGCTCGCCGGCTCGGGCTTCTTCCTCTACCACATTGCCGCCGGCCAGGCGGCGGCGATGATCGGACGCCCCGAGGACCGGGTGAAGAATTTCAGCCTGCTCGCGCTCGCCTTCTCGACTTCGGGCTTTCTCGGGCCGATGCTCGCCGGCTTCGCCATCGACGGCATCGGACACGCCAACGCGATGCTGGCGCTCGCCGCCGGCGCGCTGGTGAACACCGTGGTGCTGGGCACGCGCAAAGTCGAGGTCCAGCGTAACGACCCGACCGCCGTCCAGGAAGGGAAACGGCGGATCGCCGACCTGCTGCGCATCCCCGGCTTCCGGCTGGTATTCATCGTGAGCGGCGCGCTGTCGATGACCTGGGATCTGTTCGCCTTCGCCATCCCGATCTACGGCTCGCAGCTCGGGCTCTCCGCTTCCACCATCGGCGTAATCCTGGGCGCCTTCGGCGCCGCGGTGTTCGTGGTGCGACTCGCCCTGCCGCTGATCGCGCACCGCCTCGACGAGTGGCGCATGCTGATCGCCGCGATGTTCATGTCCGGTGCGACGCTGCTGGTGTTCCCGCTGGTCGATGGCGTGCCGCTGCTGCTGGCGCTGTCCTTCCTGCTGGGGATCGGGCTGGGCGGAACGCAGCCGTTCCTGATGGCGTTGCTCTACGCGAAGGCGCCGGCGGGCCGCGGTGCCGAAGTGCTGAGCGTGCGCACCTGGATCATCAACTTCTGCCAGACCAGCGTGCCGCTCGCCTCCGGCGCGCTCGGCGCCGCGCTCGGCATGCTGCCGGTGTTCTGGGCGATGGGGGCGTCGCTCCTCGTCACCGGTTTTTTCGCCGCCCGCGGCAAGTAAGTGCATCGACACCGGCTCGCAACGGCTACGTGTTCCATCGCCTCGCGTACCTCGGTGCGGTGGCGGCGAAAAAAAAGGGGCCGCGCTTGCGGCCCCGTTCTTTTTGAAGCGGGTTCTAGCTCAGGTGCTTGCTGACCAGCTTGGTCATGTCGAACATCGACACCTGCGACTTGCCGCTGAACACGGCGCGCAATTTGTCGTCGGCGTTGATCATGCGCCGGTTGGTCTTGTCCTGCAGGCCGTTGCGCTTGATGTAGGCCCACAGCTTCTTGGTGACCTCGGTGCGCGGCATGGAGCCGCTGCCGATCACAGCCGCGAGCGTGGAGGTCGTGCTCATCGGCTTCATGAACGCGGCGTTCGGCTTGCGGCCGCTCTTCTTCGCCTTTTTGGGTTTGCTTTTCTTTGCTTTCGCCATTGACTTTCTCCCGAAGATTGCGCTGAAACAGCGCGGGTGGTTGGTAACGACTTCTAACCTTGAAATCGGCGAGTAGAGGATGCCAATGTCCGCGCATCCTTGCAAGCGTTTTTTTGCGAGTGTCGCCATGCGCGGACATCTGCCGCGCCCGGCTCGCGCGGCGCCATTCGTCCGGTTGGCGCCGACTTCGGGCGCGGCTGCGAGCGTCCGCCGGCGCGCGTCCCCGTGCCCCCGCGGCATGAAGTCAAGGACTTATCCGCGTAAGTTCATGTGTGGAAGTGTCCGTAGAGGCCGTTTCAAAATGACTGAAACGGCCCCAATGCAGAGGAGCATGAGGGGAGTATCCCCTCATATGGGGCACTTGCCGAGGGTGGAGGCGATCGAGGGCAGATCGCCGCTCAACGCGAGGCCTTGCGCTCGACGTCCTCGAAGTTGGTGTGGCGGACGTCGGTGCCTTTAACGATGTAGATCACCTGCTCCGCCATGTTCTTGGAATGGTCGCCCATGCGTTCGAGCGCGCGCGCCACCCAGACGATTTCGAGGGCCGTGGTAATGGTGCGCGGGTCCTCCATCATGAAGGTGATGAGCTGGCGCATCATCCCCCGGAACGCCTCATCGATCGCGGCATCGTCTCGAATTACCTCGGCCGCCGCCACTGAATCGAGCCGGGCGAAGGCATCGAGCGCCTTGCGCAGCATGCCGACGACGATGCTACCCGTGCGCCGGACGTCGACGAGACGCGGCACCTGCAACCGCCCGCTCTCATGGATTTGCTTGCTTACCACCGCGATTTTTTTCGCTTCATCACCGACGCGCTCGAGGTCCGTCACCGCCTTGCTCACCCCCATGATCATGCGCAGGTCGCTCGCCGCGGGCTGGCGGCGGGCGATGATGTGGCTGCACTCGATGTCGATGTTCACCTCGTAGCCGTTGACGCGGCGGTCGTTCTCGATCACCTGCTCCAGAGCCTTGATGTCGCCGGTGTAGAAGCCCTCGATCGCGGCCAGTATCTGCGACTCGATCAGGCCCCCCATCTGCAGCATATGGGAGCGCAGCTTCTCGAGATCGACGTCGAACTGCTTGGACAGGTGCTCGGTGGTTGTCATGTCAGTCTCCGCGACGGATCGTCAACCGAAGCGACCGGTAATGTAGTCCTCGGTCTGTTTGTTCTTCGGCTTGATGAAAATCGTATCGGTCGCGTCGAACTCGATCAACTCGCCGAGGTACATGTAGGCGGTATAGTCGGAGACGCGCGCCGCCTGCTGCATGTTGTGCGTGACGATCAGGATCGTGACCTTCTCCTTGAGCTCTGTGAGCAGCTGCTCGATGCTGGCGGTCGCGATCGGATCGAGCGCGGATGTCGGCTCATCGAACAACAGCATCTCGGGATCGGTCGCCAGCGCCCGCGCGATGCACAGGCGCTGCTGCTGTCCGCCGGACAGGTTGAAAGCCGGTTCGTCAAGTCGGTTCTTCACCTCCTCCCACAGCGCAGCTCCGCGCAGCGCCTCCTCCACTTTTTCGTCGAGCAGCGCGCGCTTGCGCTCACCTCGCACCCGCAGCCCGTAAGCGACGTTCTCGTAAATGGACTTGGGAAACGGATTCGGCTTCTGGAACACCATGCTGATGCGCATGCGCACCTCGATCGGGTCCACGTCCGGGTTGAGGATGTCGGTGCGGTCCGGATAGAGCATGATGTTGCCCTCGTAGCGGTTGCCCGGGTAGAGATCATGCATGCGGTTGAAGCAGCGCAGGTAGGTGGACTTGCCGCAGCCCGAGGGCCCGATCAGCGCCGTCACCTTGTTCTCGTAGATCGGCATATTGATGTTCTTGAGCGCCTGGAACGAGCTGTAATGGAAACCGAGGCCCCTCGATTCCGACTTCTTGGGTGGAAGCGGCGCCGCCGCGGCAGCGACCGATGCAATCTCCGGAGCGGGAGTGGCTACCATTTTATGTTCTTTCTCAGGCGGTAACGGATATAGATGGCGAGCGCGTTCATGGACAGCGTCATTACGACCAGTACCAGCCCCGCCGCCGCGGCGTTGTGGTGGAACGCAGCCTCGGGACGCGAGGTCCAGTTGAACATCTGGATCGGCATCACGGTGAAGGGCGACATAATCCATTCGAACGGCCCGGCCGGCGGGTCGCCGGTAAACGGCGCCGCGGGCAGGAACGCGATGAAGGTGAGCGCCCCGATGGTGATCACCGGCGCGGTCTCGCCGATGGCGCGGGCCATGCCGATGATGACGCCGGTCAGGATGCCTGCCGTGGAATACGGCAGGATGTGATCCGAGGTGGTCTGCCACTTGGTGGCGCCGAGCGCATACGCGCCCTCTCGAATCGCGGCGGGAATGCCGCGGATTGCCTCGCGCGTCGCGACGATCACCACCGGCAGAATCAGCAAGCCCAGCGTGAGACCGGCCGTGAGGATGCTCTGGCCGAGGCCGAACTGGTAGACAAAGAGCCCGAGCGCGAGCAGGCCGTAAACAATGGACGGCACGCCGGCAAGATTGGTCACGTTGATCTCGATGAGATCCGTCATCCAGTTCCGCGGCGCGTATTCTTCGAGATAAACTCCGGCGCCGACCCCAAGCGGCACCGCGGTGGCGGCTGTCACGATCATCACCAGCGTTGAGCCGACCCAGGCCGAAAGTATTCCCGCCTGATCGGGTTTGCGGGAAGGAAACTGGGTGAAAAAGTCCCACGATAGCCGCGGCGCGCCCTCGATTACCATCTGCCCGAACAGCGCCACGAACGTCAGCACGCCCACCATCAATGCCAGCAGCCCGAGCATGGCGAACGCCAGGTCCCAGCGCTTGTGCGCCGCTATCAATGCGCGGATTTCCCGGACTTTGGCTGCTTCACTCATGATCAGTAGGCCTGGCGGAAACGCTTGCGCAGCATATGGCCGAGCACGTTGAAGAACAAGGTGACCAGGGCCAGCGTCAGGCCCGCGGCGAAGATCGTCTGATAGCCGATCGAGCCGTGCGGCAGATCGCCCAGCGCCACCTGCACGATAAAGGCGGTGATCGTCGCCGCCGGCTCGAGCGGGTTCCAGGTCAGCTTGGGCTGCATGCCGGCCGCGACCGCCAGGATCATGGTCTCGCCCACCGCGCGCGAGATGCCGAGGATGTATGCGGCCGCAATGCCGGAGAACGCCGCCGGCGTCACGACCCGTATCGCGGTCTGGAAGCGCGTCGCACCCATCGCGTATGAGCCTTCCCGCAGCGCCATCGGCACCGCGCGCATCGCGTCCTCGGACACCGAACTCACGTACGGGATGATCATGATGCCCATCACGATGCCCGCGGACAACAGGTTGAAGCCGGGAAGGTCGGGATAGATCATCTGCAGCAGCGGAGTGACGAACAGCAGCGCGAAGTAACCGTAAACGATGGTCGGGACCCCGCCCAGCATCTCGAGGAACGGCTTGGCCACTTCGCGCACCGCGAACGGCGCGAACTCCGACAGGTAGATGGCGATGATGGTGCCGAGCGGGATCGCCACCAGCAGCGCCACCGCGGAGCTTACCAGCGTCCCCGACAGCAGCGGCAGGATGCCGTAGTGCGCGTCCGCGAACAGCGGCGTCCACTGGGTGTCGGTGAGAAAGTCCCACAACGATACCTGCTGGAAAAAGACGAACGACTCCTTGAGCAGGATCACGACGATGCCGACGGTGGTAGCCACCGACACGAATGCCGCCAGGAACAGGATGAACTCGATGACGCGTTCCTTGACGTGGCGCAGGTGGCGCCGCGCCAACCGGTCGCTGACGAAATTCTCCGTCACTGCGTATACTCTGTGCGCCTGTGGTATCGAGTTCATGCTTCCATTGCCGCAATTATTGCAGGTAAATACACGGGCCACCAACCATCCCAAAAAAGCGGGAGGGGCTGACGCCCCTCCCCGCCCGGCCGAACCTGCTGATTGCTTAGATACGGCAACGAAATGAGGGGATACTCCCCTCATGCTCCCCTACATCAGGGGCCGTTGCAGTCATCTTGAAACGACCTCTTAGAGCTTGGCTTCGAGCTTCATCAGGTCCTCGATGGTCAGGCCCACCTTGTTCTCGCCGTCGAACTTCGTGCCCAGGCGCATCCTGCCGATGGTATCGAGGTTGTAGCTGTAGGCCTTCGCCGGCAGCGGTACGTATTTCACCTCGCGCACCAGTTTGTCCGCGTTCTTGTTGAAGTATTCGATAAACTCCTTCACCTCGGGCTTTGCGGCAGACTTCGCGTTGACATAGATGAAGATCGGGCGCGCCAGCGGCTGATAGGTGCCGTTGATGACCGTATCGGCCGACGGCTCGACTGCCCTGCCGAGTTTCGCGTTCACGATCGGCAGCGCCTTGAGCTTGTCCCGGTTCTCCGCGTAGTAGGCGTAACCGAAGTAGCCGATTGCGTTCACGTCCCGCGAGACGCCCTGCACCAGCACATTGTCGTCCTCGCTCGCCGTGTAGTCACCCCGGCTCGCTTTCGCCTTGCCGACGATGGCTTCGGTGAAATATTCGAAAGTGCCGGAATCGGCGCCCGCGCCGAACAGCTTCACCGGCGCGTCGGGCCATGCCGGGTTCACCTGGTTCCAGCGGGTAACCTTGCCCTGGGCGCCCGGCTCCCACAGTTTCTTCAGCTCCTCGACGGTCACCGACTTCAGGAAGCTGTTCCTGGGGTTGATGACGACCGTCAGCGCGTCATACGCCACCGGCATCTCGAGGTAGCTCACTCCGGTCTTCTTGCAGTCCTCCATTTCCCTCCGGGTGATCGGGCGCGAGGCGTTGGATATGTCGGTCTCGCCGCGGCAGAATTTCTTGAAGCCGCCGCCGGTGCCGGAAATGCCCACGGTCACCTTGATGGCGCCCTTCTTCGACTTCTGGAATTCCTCGGCGACCGCCTCGGTGATCGGATACACCGTGCTCGAGCCGTCGATCTTGACGATCTGGGCGAGCGTAGCCTGTGCCACCATCATTCCCGCCGCGAATAGCGGCGCTGCGAGCCACTTCGGATGATTCATTGCATGCTCCTTGCCGGGATTGTCAATGTTCATAACCGGCGCCAGTGTAGGAGCCGATTATTACAGCCTGATGACGGGACCCGGCCGAGCAGGTGAAACGCGCTCCTAGACCGCCGCGCCTGCGGGCAGCGTGGCGGCAGGCAGGACGCGCCGCGCGGGAAAGCGGGCGCTAAAACGGCTGCCCTTGCCTGGCTCGCTCTGGATGTCGAGCGTGGCCTGATGGCGCAACAGCGCGTGCTTGACGATCGCCAGTCCGAGGCCGGTGCCGCCGGTTTCGCGCGAACGCCCGCGGTCCACGCGGTAGAACCGCTCGGTCAGCCGCGGAACGTGCTGCGGCTCGATGCCAACGCCGGTATCTTCGACGGTGAACTCGGCACCCTCCTGGGACGCGCGCCAGATCAGGCGCACCGAGCCGCCCTCGGGCGTATAACGCACGGCGTTGCTGGCGAGATTGCCGAAAGCGCTCGCGATCTCGCTTTCGGCGCCGGCGATGTCGAAGCCCTCCATCGCTTCCAGCGTGATGCGATGCCTGCCGCCGCTCAATGCATCCGCGTCCGCCTTGACCCTGGCAAGCAAGCCCTGTACGTTCACGCGCTCCTCCGGCGAGGGCTCGGGCGAAGACTCCAGGGTGGAGAGCGCGAGCAGGTCGTCAACGATGCGCTGCATGCGCCGGGCCTGTTCGGCCATGAGGTTCATGTAGTCGCGCGTGCGCTGCGGGTCGAGCTTGAGCTCCCGCACCGTTTCCAGGAATCCGGCGAGCACGGTGAGCGGCGTGCGCAGCTCGTGCGAGACGTTGGCCACGAAATCGCGGCGCGTGGTTTCGACCTTCTCCAGCCGGGTGATATCGCGCGACAGCAGCAATTTCTGTGCCTCGCCGTAGGGAATAACCTGCACCGACAGGCTGAGACCTCCACCGTGCTCCGAGTGTAGCGGGGTCGCATGCGCGTAGTCCTCAGCCTCGATGTAGTCGGCAAACTCGGGCTGACGCACGAGGTTGATCACCGGCCGGCCGAGATCGGCGTGAAGATCGAGGCCGAAATGGCGGCCGGCTCCTTCATTGCACCATTCGATGCGGTTCTGCGCGTCGAGTATGACGACGCCATCGGGCAAGGCCTCGCCGGCCTGGCGCCAGCGCAGCAGTGCATGCGAGAGACGGTCCGCTTCCCGGACGGCGGCGCGCTCGTAGCGGTAGAGCAGCGCGAACGCCTCGTCCCACGCGCCGCGCGCCTCGGGCAAGGCGTCGGCCCGGGGCTGCCTGAGCCAGCGGATGAGTTGAGCGAGTTTGGCGGAGTGATAAGCAAGCAGCGCGAGCGCGCCCAGCGCCAGCACCGCCCATCCCGTCGCCGCGCCGAGCCCGAGACCCGCGAGCAGCGCCACGGCCGCGATCATGGCCATGGTCGAAGCAACTCGCAGCAGCGGGTGGGTCAAGCGCGAATGCCTCCTGACTGGCAGCGCCGATTATCTCACGGCGTCCGGCCCGCGAGACTAGGCTCCGCGCATCCGGTAGCCACTGCTGCGCACTGTTTCGATGAGGCCGTCGTGCCCGCTCGCTTCCAGCGCCTGGCGCAGCCTTCGGATGTGCACGTCAACCGTGCGCTCCTCGACGAACACGTGGTCCCCCCACACGCGGTCGAGCAACTGCGCGCGGCTGTGCACGCGTTCCGGATGCGTCATGAAAAAATGCAGCAACCGGAACTCGGTCGGTCCGAGCGCGATTTCCCGCCCGTTGCCCACCACGCGATGCGTCGCCGGATCGAGCCGCAAACCGGCAATCTCGACCGCGTCATCGGTGAGTTCCGGCGAGCGGCGCCGGAGCACCGCCTTGATGCGCGCGAGCAGCTCCTTCGGCGAAAACGGTTTGGTGAGGTAATCATCCGCGCCGCTCTCCAGCCCCTCGATCTTGTCGCGTTCCTCGGCGCGCGCCGTGAGCATGATGATCGGGATGCGCCGGGTGCGTTCCGCTCCGCGCAGCTTGCGTGCGTAGGCAAGCCCCGACATTCCCGGCAGCATCCAGTCCAGCAGGATGACGTCCGGTAGCGCGTCGCGTACCAGCGCATCGCTTTCCTCCACGCTGGAGGCGCGCCATACCTGGTGCCCGGCGTGCTCGAGATTGACTGCTACCAGTTCCTGGATCGCCGGCTCATCTTCGACGACGAGAACGATGCTGTTCATGGTAGGGAAGAAATTCCGTGATTGCGCCAAGTATATGTCAGCCACATGACGGAATTGTTACACGCCGGATCCGTCGGGGCGGTGTCCTGCGCCGGCGGGAACTCAGGACTTCTTGAGCTTTCCGAGGAAATGCTTGCGAAACTTGGCGACTTTCGGCGCGACCACGGCCTGGCAGTACGGCTGGTAGGGATTGCGCGCGAAGTACTCCTGGTGATAGCCCTCGGCCATGTAAAAAGCGGCTGCAGGCGTCAACTCGGTGACGATGGGGCCATTCCACAGTTTGGCGGCGTCGAGCCGCGCGATCACCGCCTCGGCATCGGCTTTTTGCTGCGACGTGTGGTAGAAGATCGCCGAGCGGTACTGGGTCCCGGCGTCGTTGCCCTGGCGGTTCAGGGTCGTCGGATCGTGAATCACGAAGAACACTTCCAGCAGGTCCTTGAACGACACCTGCGCCGGATCGTAGGTGACGCGCACGACTTCGGCATGGCCGGTGTCGCCGCCGCATACCTGCTCGTAGGTGGGATTGGGCGCCCGCCCGCCCATGTACCCCGACTCGACGGACGCCACGCCCTTCAAGCCGTCGAATACCGCCTCCAGGCACCAAAAACAGCCGCCGGCTAGCGTGGCGACTTCCTTGCCGGCGGGATTCGTGATCATGGAATTCAAATGTCTCGCTTCTGGGAGTCAGGAGCTTCTGTTACGGAGCGATCAGTGTAGCGGATTCACGGTGCGGGGAGCGAACCGCCCCCCGCACCGTTGGTTCGGCTACGCGGCGGCCCGCTGTCGCACGAGTGGCAAACCCCGTTCCTGGCGTTTCTCCGGCAACTGCGGCTGGGGCGCGCTGCGCTCGCGTTCGAGCCACGACCGGAACAGCAGGCGCTCGATGCGTCCCAGCGTGGCGTGACGCCGGATGAGCGAGACCATGCGCGAGCGGAATTCGCCGTAGGCCAGCTCGGGCACGGTGGGGAAGCCGTTCCATTGCCCGCCGAGCGGCGCGAATGCCGCCTCCACGTCGCAATCGCGCGCCGAGCGGCAGGCCGCCTGCAATGCGTGCCAGCTCGCGGCGAAGCCGATGCGGTCGCGCCGCTTCCAGCGTTCGAACAGCATTCGGAAATGCTCGAAATAAGCCGCGTGGTTGCACGCGGCCTCGCGCGCCAGCGCGCGCAGCGCCGGCTCGTCGCCGCAGTTGCCGAGCGCGCGATAGAACACCGCGGCCTGGGCCGCCATGACGCACAGGCGGAGGGCCGTCAGCGCGGCGG
>Ga0210379_10000299_pt1 | contig 15641 bp, 18 predicted proteins | sample PLMedo_2_FD_155468 | JGI IMG/M metagenome (GOLD analysis project Ga0210379, IMG submission 155468) | Groundwater sediment microbial communities from an aquifer in East River, Colorado, USA - PLM4_32_coex redo | ecosystem: Environmental > Terrestrial > Soil > Riparian zone | place: USA: East... | reverse complement strand
TCCGCGAGGCGGGATACCGAGCGCATCGAAGCCCCTTCGCAGAGCATCGAAAGGATTTGGGCGCGGGTTTCGGGGGGCAGCTTATTCATACTGAAAATATGCATGACCGCTCACGCAGTGTCAATAGCTAACGCAAAAATAGGCCTGGTAACGCTAAAGGTTCCGCAAATAATGGATCAACAAAATAAATTTGCTTGCAGAATCCGATGTTTAGTAAGGTCGAAGCGTGAGAGGGTGGTCTGCCCTCCCACGCCGCGACTGGCTACTCATAATCTCCGGGTCATGGTGCTCATGACACTTCCCCCTAACAGGGGCCGGAGGCCCCCAGTTTGCGGTTCTGCGGATTGACCAAATCCGCACTCGACGCGGGGCTGGTTGGGTTGACGTTCGCAAACCCTTCCCCACCAGCCCCAATTTCCTCATTTTCCTTTGTTTTCCTGGGCCGCCAGCACCTGCGCCATGCCGGAGAAGAATGCTGCGATTCGGTCGGCTGGCCACGCCTTCATTTCCGCAAGATCAACGTGGATGCTGACCTGAAAATTGATGCCACCCTCAGCCGGAGATGCTTGGGCGGTGCCGCCGCCGTAAAATACCGGTCTGTTGCCCGCTACCCCCACCGCCGCCGCCACGATCGGCTCAGCCAGCGGCGCTGGTGATGGCGCTGCTTGGGCGGAAGGCGGTCGAATCGGCTCCTTTGGGGCCCGCAATTGACCGTTTTCGCGCAGAACAATCCCGGCCGTTTCGCAGTAGTCCAAAAGCATCCTCAATTGCAGCCTGCTGTCTGGGCCGGCCATACATTCCGATGCAAGGACCTCTACGGCTTCTTCTTCGGTCATTGCCCGGAACTGCAATCGGCGAACAATCGCCATGCCGAACCATGCCGCAGACACAACCGGGGCCAGCTTCGCCCCTGCCGTTTCAGGATTCCATGAAAAGGCGCGGTTGTAGTCGCTGACCGCGCTCACCGGCATGAAGCCGCCGCCCTGTTGTCGCTCAATGAATCCGTTCTCGACGAAGAACGGGTTCATCGACGAAACATTCGCCTCATGAACTTTGATGATCTCCGCAACCTTGGTGTAATGGACGGCCTTTGTGCCGTTTTCGCTGAGCACAGCGTAGGCGCGGAGAGCGTCGAGCTGCTTAGGATGGCCGACGCGGAATGTTGGAAGCTTTTTGGTGGTCTTTGAGGCGACGCTACGCTCGCCCGGCTCGGTGTCGGTGGACATCGTTAAACCCTTCTTTGACGTTCGCGAGCGGAGATATACTGCAAGTGGCGGCGCGCGTCAAAATGGTTTTGCGTAAGGTTTCCTTTCCGTTCCAGATTGAGGCTTATTGTCCCATCAAACACTATCTATGTCCTTGTTTTCCCCCATCTCTTTTCTGCGGCAGCTTTAGCGAGCCTGCTCCGCTCTTTTGGGGATAATGCTTTTGCGCGCGCCTTACCGCCCTTAAGACCGCCGCGCTGCCCTAAGGAAACAGCCGCTTCGTCTTTCGGTGTATCAACGCTTTCTTGGACTTCCCCCGTCGCTATCCGCATGACGTGGACGGCGTTGCCGATGACATCGGCGGGTCTCTTCTGGCCTTGGGGTCCCTTCGGCATGGTGTCAGTATGACACCACGTAGCGACACATGGGAGGGCCAATGCGCGCACTCAAGATTGCGGGTGTGGTCGCCGTCGCGCTCTGGATGGCATGGATGACGCTCAGGGTTGAGATGGCCGCGCGAGCAGCAAATCAGGCGTGCGACTATGCGGTTAGGGCGCTTTCGACCCAGGAGCGGCTCGACACGTTCTCGTGCGGCGGGATCATCGGGTTTCAGCGATATTCAAACTGAGACACTACCCTTTTTCCGCCTTGATCGATCCTACTAGGGTCCCCATAATCCGATTCGAAGCACTTGGCACGATTTTCGCTTATGCCGCTGCCTTCCAGCGACCGGCCAGGTTCTGACGCCGCCCTTTTTGCCAAAGATCATGGATGTCGGTCGTAAAACCTAAGGCCGTTGCCTCTGCTAGCCGCGAAGAAGCGGACCTCCTGGCCGCACGCCGGGTGCTCCGCTTTGCCCGTGACGCGCTGGGTGCCTTGTCCGATCAGCTCGACGGGGGGTTCCGCGAGGCCGTGGACATCCTCTTCGCGGTGCGCGGCCGTGTGGTCGTCAGCGGAATGGGCAAGAGCGGCCATATCGGCCGCAAGATCGCCGCCACCCTCTCGTCCACCGGCACGCCAGCGCAGTTCGTCCATCCGGGCGAAGCGAGCCACGGCGATCTCGGTGCGCTCACCCGCTCGGACGCGCTCCTGATGCTGTCCTATTCGGGCGACACGCCGGAGCTGTTCGATCTCATCACCTACGCCAAGCGCAACTCGATTCCACTCATCGGCGTCGCCAGCAATCCGGCATCGGCCCTGATCACGGCCTCCGATGTCGGCCTCGTCCTGCCCAAGGCGCAGGAAGCCTGTCCGATGGGGCTCGCTCCCACGACCTCCACAACGCTGATGCTCGCGTTGGGTGACGCGCTCGCGGTCGCGCTCATGGAGCGCCGCGGTTTCTCGGCGGACCAGTACCGCGATTTCCACCCGGGCGGTTCGCTCGGTCGGGCGCTGATCCGCGTCTCGGACCTCATGCACACCGACAAGATGCCGCTCGTGAAACCCGACACGGTGATGCGCGAGGTGCTCATCACCATGACATCGGGCGGCTTTGGCGTTGCCGGCGTTGTCGGCGACAGTGGCGCCCTCGCCGGCATCATCACGGACGGAGATTTGCGCCGGCACATGGAGCGCGAACTGATCGACCGGCCCGCGCGCGATGTGATGACGGTCGCGCCCAAGACGGTCGCGCCCGATCTGCTCGCAGCCGAAGCCTTGGCCATCATGAACGCAGGAACGCCGCGCGTGACCTGTCTCTTCGTCGTCGATCCCTCAGCAGGGGAAGGTCGTCCGCTCGGCATCCTCCATGTCCACGATTGCTTGCGGGCGGGATTGCGCTGATGGCCGAAGCCCTCGAGAAACCCCACACGGAAAAACCGGCTCGCTACCGCACGCTGCAGTTCCGCATTTCGCCGCGCGCGACGCTGGAGACGATCCGCCGCTACAGCATCTTCGTCTCCTTCATGAAGGGCTTGTTGCCGGTGGTGGCCGCTGGGCTCGGCATCGCCGTGCTCGCCTACGCGCTGCAGCCTCGCGACACCAACCGCATGGCGTTGACCTTCGAACGCATGGGCAAGCTCGAGAACGACCTTGCGATGGTGATGCCGCGGTTGACCGGCGTCGACGACGAGGGCTTTCCCTTCATCGTGACCGCCGCGACCGCAGTCCAGGACGAGCGCGGCTCGGACAAAGTCCGGCTCGAAGACGTCGACGCCGAGATCACGCTCAAGGAAGGCACGATCCATGTCGAAGCTGCCCGCGGTCTCGTAGACACGCGTACGCACCAGCTCGATGTCTCCGGCGGCATCCGCGTGACCTCGGATGACGGCTACGATGCGCGAACGCCCGCGGCCAGAGCCGATCTCAAGGCCGGCACGGTGCGCGGCGAGAACGGCATCGAGGCCACCGGCACGTTCGGTCGCATCACCGCGGATCGCTTCACCATGAACCGCACAACACAGCAGCTCCGCTTCACGGGGAACGTGCGCATGCTGCTCAATGGAGTTCCGGCAGGGCCATGAGATCCTGGACGATCTTCTCCCTCGTGGGATCGATGCTGACCGCCGCAGCCATTGCTGCGGCTGCGGCCCCCGCACCCGGCGCAGATCTCGGGCTCGATTCGAGCCAGCCGATAGCCGTCAACGCGGATACCTTCCTCGCCGATCTGAAGAACGAGACGGGCACCTACACCGGCAACGTGATCGTCACGCAAGGGCAGGTGAGGCTGCACGCCGACGAAGTCACAGTGCACGCGCCCGGCGGCCGCGCCGCTCGCATGGAGGCGATCGGCAATGTGGTCGTCGATTCCCCTTCGGGCCAGGCGGTCGGCGATTCCGGCTCCTATGACGTCCCACAGCAGACGATCCGACTGACCGGTAACGTTGTGTTAACCAAAGATGCAAACGTGATGCGCGGGAACGCGCTCGAGGTGTCCATGGCGACGGGCCTCGCCCGTCTCACGGGCGATACCGCCTCAGCGGCGCCTGGTCAGCCGCGTGGGCGCGTGCAGGGCCTGTTCGTTCCTGCGCCCGGGGCCGGCAAGGCGGCGCCGCAAACGCCGGCAAATCCAGGGACTAAGTAGGAATTCACGTGTTCTTAAGACCGCTGTAGCAAAAGCTGGGCCACAAATGACGCAAGATCTGAGATCGCATGAGTTCCGCGAGGGCGGCGAGAGGTCGTTCCCTAGGGTCATCGAGGGCTTTCAGGGGCTGACCGTCTCGCGCATCGGTAAGAGTTTCCGCCGCCGCCCCGTGGTGCGCGGCGTCAGCCTGACGCTGAAGCGCGGCGAGGTTGTGGGGCTCCTGGGCCCCAACGGCGCGGGCAAGACCACCTGCTTCTATCTGATCACCGGTCTGCTCCGGCCCGACTACGGCACGATCTCGCTCGACGGCCATGACATCACGCGTCTTCCCATGTACCGCCGGGCGCGGCTTGGCATCGGCTACCTGCCGCAGGAATCCTCAATCTTCCGCGGGCTGACCGCGGAGGAGAACATCCGCGCTGCGGCCGAGCTGGTCGAGCCCGACGCCGCCCACTGCGCGACGCTTGTCGACAGCCTCTTGGCCGAATTCTCGATCACCCATGTCGCGCACACGCCCGCGATCACGCTCTCGGGTGGCGAGCGCCGGCGCGTCGAGATCGCCCGCTCGCTCGCGACCCATCCGTCCTACATCCTCCTGGACGAGCCGTTCGCTGGCATCGATCCGATCGCGATCAACGACATCCGCGATCTGGTGAAGCACCTGAAGGATCGAGGGATCGGCGTACTCATCACCGATCACAATGTGCGCGAGGCGCTCGACATCATCGACCGCGCCTACATCATCCACGAAGGACAGGTCATGAAGGAAGGCACGCCTTCGGACATTGTCCGCGATACCGACGTTCGCCGGGTCTATCTCGGCGAGCGCTTCTCGCTCTAGGCGAAAGCGGCAAGGGGTCATGGCGCTCAGCCAACGTCTGGAGCTGAAACAGGGTCAGTCCCTGGTCATGACGCCGCAACTGCAGCAGGCGATCAAGCTGCTGCAATTGTCCAATCTCGAACTCACCGAGTATGTCGAGGGCGAGCTCGAACGCAATCCGCTGCTCGAGCACGATGAAGCCGAGCCCTCGCCCCCCGATGGCGCCTCTGAATCCGCCGACTCCCTCGACGCGGCGCCGCTCTCCGAGACGCTCGCGCGTGAGGATTTCGGCACCGCGTCCGATCTCGACGCTGGGTCCGACGATTTGTACGTGGATGAGACCCGCGTGGAAAAACAGGCTTCCGCCGCAAACGGCAAGGATACCCCGCTCACCGACTGGTCGCGCGCCGGCAACGGCGCACGACCCGATGGCGACGATTCGTTCGAAGAAAACGTCGCTGCCGAGACCTCGCTGAAAGCGCATCTCGAAGCGCAGCTCGCGATCGCCGCCCTGCCGCCCGACCGCCGCTTCATCGCGCTCGTGCTGATCGAATCGGTGGACGAAGCCGGCTATCTGCGCGCCGACCTCACCGAGATCTCCGATCGCTTGGGCTGCACGATCGCCGATTGCGAGACGACGCTTGCCGCGCTTCAGGGCTTCGATCCCGTGGGCGTATTCGCGCGCGATCTCGCGGAATGTCTCGCGCTGCAACTCAAAGACCGCGACCGTCTCGACCCCGCGATGCAGAAATTGCTGGAGCGGCTCGAGCTCGTCGCCAAGCGCGACCTTGCGACTCTATCGGCTCATTGCGGTGTCGATTCGTCCGACATCGCCGACATGATCGCCGAGATCCGTAAGCTCAGTCCGAAGCCCGGGCTCGCGTTCGGCTCGGAGCCCGTTCAGCCCGTCGTGCCCGATGTCTATGTCCGCGAAGGCGCGGACGGCGCCTGGCAGGTCGAGCTCAATTCCGACACGCTTCCTCGCGTGCTCGTGAACTCGCGCTATTACGCAGAAGTGAACCGCTCCGCGCGCAAACGTGAGGACAAAGCCTATCTGTCGGAATGCCTGAATAGCGCAAACTGGCTGGTGAAGAGCCTTGACCAGCGTGCGCGCACCATCGTCAAGGTGGCGAGCGAAATCGTCCGCCAGCAGGACGCGTTCTTGACCCACGGCGTGCGCCACTTGCGTCCCCTCAATCTCCGCCTCATTGCGGACGCAATCTCGATGCACGAATCCACGGTCAGCCGGGTCACATCGAACAAATACATGGCCACCCCGCGCGGGCTGTTCGAATTGAAATATTTCTTCACCGCCGCGATCCAATCGGTGAACGGGGGCGAGGCCCATTCGGCCGAAGCGGTCCGCGATCGCATCCGCGAACTGGTTGGCAACGAGCAAAGTGAGGTCTTGTCGGACGACCGGATTGTCACCATCTTGAGTCAGGACGGTATCGACATCGCGCGACGGACGGTCGCCAAGTATCGTGAAGCGCTGCGTATTCCTTCTTCCGTGGAAAGGCGTCGGTTGCGCCAGTTTCAAACAGCCGCATCCGGGCGTTGAGCGGCGGTTGACAGGTAAAAGGGCCCGACCTATGGTCCGCGCCTTTTTCGGACGCGCGATGCGGCGCCGGTGCGTTAACTAACCGGAGGTCCAGGAACGTCCATGATGCAGATTCGCATTGCCGCAAAACAGTTCGACATTGGTGAGGCTTTGCCGGAAACCGTGCGCACCAAGCTCACCACCGCCATATCCAAGCACTTTGACCGCGATGCCGAGGCGCACGTGACATTTGTCAAGGAACGAACCGGGTTCCGCGCCGACTGCAACGTTCACTTGAGCTCGGGAACCACGATGCAGGCGCATGGCATCGGTCCAGATGCCTACAAGGCCTTCGACAGCGCGCTCGAGCGTCTCGAAAAGCAGGTGCGGCGTTATAAAAGGCGGACTAAGAATCATCACGATCGCGGCGCGGGAAGTTCCCGCTCCGTGCAGTAAAGCGGGGTGCCATGGAAATCGCCGATTTGCTTTCGCCCGACGCGGTCGTCTCGCACCTCAAGGCCACCAGCAAGAAACAAATTCTGCAGGAGATGGCGCACAAGGCCGCCGCCCTCACCCGGCTTCCCGAACGGCGCATTTTTGAGATCTTGAGCGAACGCGAGAAGCTGGGGTCCACCGGCATGGGGCAGGGCATCGCCATTCCCCATGGCCGCGTCGCCGGCATCGAGAAGATGACGGGCGTCTTCGCGCAGCTCGACCAGCCGGTCGATTTCGACGCGATGGACGACCAGCCCGTCGATCTCGTGTTTCTGTTGCTCGCGCCCGAAGGTGCGGGTGCGGATCATTTGAAAGCGCTCGCCCGCGTTTCGCGTCTCTTACGCAATCAGTCGATCTGCGAGAAATTGCGCGCAGCTTCGCAGCCCGCGGCACTCTATGCGCTGCTCACGGAACCCTTGGCCGCGAGCTCGCAGGCCGCCTAACGCTCGAATAATGTCGGGAAGAGAGAAGGTCGCGGCCGCGCAGGCCTTGCGCGACCGCGACTCGTTATTCAGTGAACGCTCAGCGGCACGAAATTGTTCTGGACCGCTGCGCTGTAGGCCGATGCCCAGGTGTCAGTGATCCCTAGCGTCGTGCCGTCGGCGGCGTGCAGAGCGTAGAGCTTCACACCCTGGGGGAGTCTGATTTCGGACGGGATGACGACGCCCAGTGCGCGGGCTTCGTCAAGGTCGATCGTCTTGATGTAAGCGAGACGCGTGCCTTCGAAGATCGGAGCATTGATCTCATCGATCAACTCGTCGTCCTCTTCGTCTTCGGTCTCGTCGAACAGTTCGACGTCGTGTTTGGTTCTCATGACAGCCTCCTTCAGTTGCGAACTCTAGCACTGCCAAGCTGAACCCCTGGTGAACGAATTGGGATCGTTTTGACCGCATTTTCGGCGCGCAACCGCTCCAATTCGATCGTTAAAAGTCCATGGTCAAGCTCGGCACCCAGCACGTCGATTCCGTCCGCGAGGACGAAACTGCGCTGGAATTGCCTCGTGGCAATGCCACGATGGAGGAAGGTCTTGTCTTCGCCGTTGCCGTTCAGCCGGCCGCGAACGACCAATTGATTCTCTTCGACGGTGACGTTGAGGTCATCGGCGGCAAATCCTGCCACCGCGAGCGTGATCTTGAGGCGCTCTTCGCTCGTGTGCTCGATGTTGTACGGCGGATACGATTCCGCTTTCATGTTTCGCTCGAGCAGTCTCTCTATGTGTTCAAAGCCCAACAGTAGCGGGCTGTTTAGAAGCGTCCGGTTCATTCAAAGCCCTCCTTTGGCGGCTTTGCCGGGCCCCCTTGACGGGCGGCCTGGGACAGCGAGGAAACGGTCCCAGTAGGGGCACCGTTTCACGAAAAAAATGTGGTGTTTATTTGGAACCATTCAAGATGGGGCGGAAAGGAAAGGAGTTTCAGCCCCGTAGGGGATTCAGGCCGCATTTTGGAGGGAACATTAAAAAAGTCGGCCGCATCCCAGCCTCTCTACGACGCCACGGCTGAGGCCCTCGGCGCCCTTCGAGCTCGCGCCGGCGCGCGACGAGGTCGCTCACGCGTTGGTGTCGAAGTTCAAAGGAACCTATGCCGAAACGTCACGAGCCGCTCCGCCTCGCGGGCCGCGAGCTTTGCCGGCGCACATTTTCACGCGCGCGAGCGAATCGATAATGCAGCGCGGACGTGCGAAGCGTTCGGCGGGCAGATCTCGATGCGTTGTTCGGTTCGTTTGGTGTGTTTTGTCACACATCCCGCCGAAAAGTTTTCGTCGCCCGTTGACTTCGCTTCGATCGTTGCGTACACACGCGGCCCTTCGCCGACATGGTGTCGGCGAAAAACATGAGCCGAGAGATGCAGACATCAATCGTAAAACTCCGCACGATCGAAGATGGCGTCATGCCATCGACCGATGTGCGCTCGGCTCATGGGAGCGGTTCGCCCTAAGCGGACCGGCACATCCGTTTTCACACGGACCCTCCCGAGCTGAACGCTCCGGAGGGTTTTTGTTTGCCTCTGCACGGCTCTTAGAAAGGAGCAGTGTGATGAGGTTTGGTTTCGCCACCCTCATCGGGCGGTTCACGGTTGCGGAATTTGTCGAAGTCGGTGTCGTGATCACCACGACCGCTTTCGTCGCCGTGTTTGTCGTAATCGCCCTAGTTCTTCCTGATGTCGCGATCGCTGCGACGCCCAGCCCCCTGGAAGTCGCGACGATTTCCGGGCTGAAGCTGGCCACCGAATAAGGTGGCGCATGATCGCGTCGACTGGAGTCCCGCGCGCGCCCCATCGTTCACCGACGAGGGGCGCGCGATGCGGCGCCGTTCGGTTGTGAACGAATCGAAACGCGTCGCGGTGTATGATCGATCGAAGAGAGGCCCACGCGGAGCAACCCGCGCGGGACATTCCCATGTATCAGATGATTGAAGGCAGGGGCGTTCCCATCAAGGCCTGGACCAGAGGAGTCCCGGTCGAAGATGGCGCGCGCCAGCAGCTTCTCAACGTCGCCTCGCTGCCGTTCATCTACAAGCACGTGGCGGCGATGCCGGATGTGCACTGGGGGCGCGGCGCGACCGTCGGCTCCGTCATCCCGACCAAGGGCGCGATCATCCCGGCCGCCGTCGGCGTCGACATCGGCTGCGGCATGATGGCGGTGCGCACCTCGCTTCATGCCCGGCATTTGCCGGACAATCTCCACGACATTCGTCTCGAGATCGAACGCGCCGTTCCGCTCGGCACTCACACGCATAAGGAGGTGACCAAGCGCGCCGACAAGGTCTGGTACGGCCGTCTCCAAGACGAGTGGATGGAGATCGACAGGAAGCATCCCGGTATCGCCAGCAAGAAGAGCGCGGCGTTCGCGCTGGGCACGCTCGGCGGCGGCAATCACTTCATCGAGCTCTGTCTCGATGAAGACGATCGCCTGTGGGTGATGCTGCATTCGGGTTCGCGCAACATCGGCAATCGCTTGGGCACGTATTTCATCGAGCGCGCCAAGAAGGCAATGGGCGACCAGAAGCTCGTCGATAAGGATTTGGCGTGGCTCTCCGAAGGCACGGAGGATTTCGACGATTATGTCCGCGGCGTCGGTTGGGCGCAGGACTACGCCAAGCACAATCGCGAGCTGATGATGGAAGCTGTGTTGGACATCCTGCGTGACCATTGGCCGGACATCGCGAGCGACGAGCTCGCGGTGAACTGCCACCACAACTACGTCCAGAGGGAGCAGCATTTCGGCGAGACCGTCTGGCTCACTCGGAAGGGTGCGGTGCGTGCGGGTTCGGGCGAGATGGGGATCATCCCGGGCAGCATGGGCGCGCGCAGCTTCATCGTGCGCGGCAAGGGCAATCCGGAGTCGTTCCACTCCTGCTCGCATGGCGCCGGGCGCAAATTCTCGCGCACCGAAGCCAAGCGCCGGATCACGCTGAAGCAGCACGCCGAGGCGATGAAGGGGATCGAAGCTCGTCTCGACGGCGGCGTGCTCGATGAGAGCCCCGCGGCCTACAAGGACATCGACGCCGTCATGGCGGCGCAGGCCGATCTCGTCGAGATCGTCCACACGCTCCGCCAGATCGTCTGCGTGAAGGGCTGAAAAAGACTAGCGCCCCCGAAAGGGGGCGCTAGCTCAGTCTATCCAGTCTTCTTTAGTACGCCGCGTGCGCGTGCGTGCTATGCGACTTGTGTTCGGCGCTCTTGTGCCAGAACAGCCACGTCATCAAGAGCCCGCCGAGGATCGCCATCACGGACGAGCCCGCAATGAGCATCATGTCGTCGCCGCCGCTGCGCATGAACTGGTAGGCGCCGGCGACCTGTCCAAACGCGCCGAGCGAGGCCAGCCAGAACTGCGCCTTCGCAAGGCCCGAGTTCTTCATCTCCGGCCACAGGCGATACAGCACGCCATAGACCGCGAGCATGACGAAGCCCGGAAGCAGCATCGTGGTATGCACCGAAAGATACTCGGTGCTGTGCGTCCAGCCGATCCAGAGGCCAAGAACCATCCCCAGCATCAGCCACACCAACGCCATGCCGACAAACGCCCGATCGATGTGAGCCATCTTTCTCTCCTAACTGTTGGCATGAGAAACGAGCGGGCCGAGATGTCCCGCCCTTGGCGCTCATCTTGATCCCCACATCCAAACAATTCCGATACGCGGGCGCATGAATTTCAGACGCAATTTCGACAATCACGTCGAAAGATTTGACCGCATCACAGGCTCGGTGCCGGCGCTTTTGGTTAAGAACAAAAAACCAAACAAGAGCGCGCCGAGAAGCGACAGCACGGATGATGACGCGATGATTGCGATCTCAGAACCTCCGCTGAGCGCAAAGCGATAGGCGCCGATGACCTGTCCGAGCACAGCTATGATCGCGATCCAGAATTGTGCTTTTGCAAGCGGCGAGTCCTTCAGCGCCGGCCACAGCCGATAGATCACGCCATAGATCGCCAGCACGACGAAGCCCGAAAGCATCATCGTCACGTGCACGGTCAGAAGCTGATTGTTCGCTGTGGTGCCCATATAGAGCCCAAGCCCCATTCCACTGATCAGCCAAAACACCGCGACGCCGACAAACGCCCGATCGATCTGAGCCATGTTTGTTCTCCGTTGTGGATAGCGAAGTGTACAACGCGAGCGTTGCCCGCACATGGCGCCGGCGTTACAGCATCGCGATGCGCTCCGTGCGCCGGATCACGCCGCTTCGGGGCATGAGCGAGGTGGTGAAGCTGTTCCTGAGCGAAGCTGACGTCGAACGGCTCAGGAAGATGGCGGGGTGACGCCTCGCATGTGCTCAAGCGCGGTCATCTAGGAGGTCTGAAATGCGGCGCAAAGCGGTCGCGAAACCATTCACCGCTCTGTTCGGACTTCAGCATGCGTGTGCCCTTTGAGGCGGATGGAAAAGGCAACCAGCAGCAGTCCTTCGATCACCGCAAAGGTGCCGAGCGTGAAAATCAGCGCGAGCGTGCCGAGCCCTGGTCGAAACAGCAGGGTGCCGCCGAATATGACCGCGCAGAGTCCACTGAGCCCGAGGAACCATTCGTTGTCGATCTCCTTGCGCAGCTGGATGGCGCCTATGATCTGCATGATCCCCAACGCGATGGCCCAGACCGCGATCACGAGCAGAAGCACGGCCAAGGTGAGACCCGGCTGTGTGAAGGCCATGAACGCGGCGGCAAGGCCGGCGATGCCCACGATCGCAAGCCACCAACGCGGCATCGGCGTGTGTCCTGTGATCGCGGAGGCGATCGCCAGGATCCCGTCGGCCGCGGCGTAGATGCCGAATAGGAGGACGAGGCTGACGAGAGTAATCCCCGGCCAGGCGAAAGCGAGAACGCCGATGGCGATCGCGAGGATGCCGCGAAACAGGAATACCCACCAATTCTGCGCCAAGCCATGGAGCAGCGGTGGAATAAAGAGCGGCCCCGTCGTCGGGTGTGAGCTGTGTGAACTGGTCATGGCTGGTCACCTCTTTGCGCTTGTTGCACGCCCGTCTCCGGAAACACCGTGCGCCAATCGCGGACGATGCTAACGAGACATCAGCGAAGCGCCTCAATTGGACCTTGGTCCAAGAGAAGGCGAGCCAGAGCGTTGCTGCGCACGAGACCCCGAAGACTCTGCTATCGGCGTTCATGAACAGGGAAGCGAGGACACACTACAAGCTGATCCGATGTCGCGGGCATGACGTCCTCCACTTTCTCGCGCCAGGGCCTCTAAATAGGAGCCTGTTTTCAACAGGCCACCATTGGACCCTGGTCCAACGCATTCCGGTCGTGGGGCTGCCAATGTCAGCCGTCGGGAATGACCAGTCTTGGGAAAAACAGACGTTCCGATAGGGTAGCCAGACCGGCGGCCGGCGGCGTAACTTGTGCGGACGAGAAACATGAAGGGAGATTCGCATGGGTATGCGGCGCGGGAATTTCCTTTTGTTCGCGTCGTTGGCGGCCGCGGCGGCGACGCCGGCCTTGGCGCAGGACGCAGGTCCGGCAGCAGGCGCAGCGAGCGCCGCGAAGCAAAGGGCCGCATCGATCCCCGAGTTCTCCCGCCTGTGGTCGAATTCGCTCGGCCCCGGCTTCTCGCCGCCGGCATCAGGACCGGGTCCTGTGTTGAACACAGCGCGCGTGAGGGCAACGGTCGATATCAAAGATGGCAAGCCCCTCGACCCGGCGACCGCTCCCATGGTGAGCATCGGTGGCCGCCGGGTTGGCGATCACACCGCTCCTATTCTGCAGCCCTGGGCGGCGGAAGTCGTCAAGACGCACGCCGAAAAAGAGCTGAACGCCGGCCCTGCTCACAATCCGATCAATCAGTGCAGGCCCGGCGGCGTGCCTTTTGTCTTCTATAACCTCGGCATGGAGATGCTCCAGAAGCGGGACAGCATCACGATCCTCTATGTCTTCGATCACGAAGTCCGCCACGTGCGCCTGAACTCAACGCATCCCGCGCAAGTGACGCCGTCGTGGTTCGGCGATTCCATCGGCTATTACGAGGGCGACACGCTGGTGATCGATACCGTCGGAATCAAGACCGGCCCCTACACCATGGTCGACCAATTCGGCACGCCGCACACCGACAAGCTGCACGTCGTCGAACGCTATCGGCTCGTCGACTACGACGCCGCAATGCAAGCATTGGAGCGAGGCGCGAAAGAGAATGCGAGCTTCCTCGGAAATGACTCGGGCGTGGTCGTCGATCTGAACGACAAGGGCAAGCACCTGCAGCTCGAATTCACCGTCGAGGATCCCGGCGCCTTCACGACGCCGTGGTCGGCGACCGTCATCTATCGGCCCGGTGTGAATGTCAGGCGGGTGCCCCAGATGCCGGAAGCCGTCTGCGCCGAAAATCCGCATGAATTAACCCGGCAGGCGGCCGTGCCGAGTGCCGACAAGCCGGATTTCTAAGTGCGAGACGCATGGTTTCTCGTGGCCGGATCTGACCGCTGCTGATTTCGTTCTGTAAGGCCGCGGCACTCTCGCCAACCATCTGCGGTGCTGAAACAGCCGCTGCGCATGAGGGTGGCGGCAGGCAACAAACGCGATATTGCGGCTGGGGCACTTTAGCGCGCTGAACGCCTCAAAAACGGGCGGATTGCGGCTTTTAGCAATCCTGTCTGACGTGCCCAACTCATAGTCGCCAGAAGTGTGGCACCCTGCCGACCCGTCTCAGCCGCTTCTGTCCGATCGACGTAGATTGCTTCGAGCGCGTCGACCGCTTCCTCCACGTTGGACTCGCCCCAGCCCTCGATACCCCGAAACCCCACCGGCGCGCGAGGCTTGACCTGGTGCCTAAGCGCTCGCGCAGCGCCATTTTGCAACAAATCGAGATGCCCGGTATTGGCCGACAATATCGTCGGCACACCGCAAGCCATGCACTCCATAGCCACTAGATTGGTGCCCCCCTCACAGCGATTCATGAACAGCGCCACTTGGATTTCGCGAAGGATCGTCGGCATCAACCAGTTCGGAACCAAGCCGACGTCCAGCACCTGGCTTTCCTTCAGCCCGTTATTAACCGCCCAGCGCACGACATCAAGGTAGCCGCTTTGGTTAAACGGGACAGGCGCGAGGCCATCCTCACTGCCAACGGTTGCTGCGAGTTGAGGCCACGGACTGTGCCAGGCCGCTACCAGCAGTGCCTCCGGATGTCGGGCAGCAAAAATCTTAAACGCTCTGAGCACAAGGTCCTGACCCTTGCGCGGCTCAAGCTTACCGCCCGAAAAAACGAGGAAGCGATCAGAGAAGATTCCGCTCGCGGGGGCGGGATGAAATAGCGTCGGGTCAACGCCTTGGAGCACGCAGGCAACCGGGCCAATTCCGTTTCCCTGCAGGACTTCAGTGTTCCAAGCGGATCCAGTTATGATCAACTCGAATTTTGAAGCGCGCGCCCGCGCTTCGGTATCGAACTCGGTGTCATCGAAGAATACGGCGGCCAGTTGTGCCTTCGGCTTGATCCGTTCGAGCGGGATACTCCCGGCTAATCCACTGCCCAATGCATGGATCGCGATGCTCGGAAAGAGGATGTCGCGACCGCTCGAAAGCAATCGCGCAGCTTCTGTAGACTCCCTCAATATGTCCAACAACCGAGCAGCGCGGAGCGGGTCAATCGGCAGACCGTGTGCAGGGACTTGGATGAAAATCGGACGTACATCCGGATCGTTCGCCCAGTTCTGCGCTAGGTTGAGGCCGTAAACGTCCCAACCCGACATGCTCCCTAGGCTCCAGGTGCAGAGAACAGATTCTCGGGTCATGTTGCTTACGTCCCCTACGGGTTAGCCACGACAGCGCATTGCGAGGTGTTTGTCGGGGCGATTTGAGCCATCTTCATAGCCAATATGCGGCCCGCGCAAGCCTGTGCGCGCAGGGATCATGTTTGGAATTGGCGATTCTCTGCCGTTCCCGCCGATGCCCGGCGACGTCCGGAATTACTCCATGGCGGACCGCGTCTCGTGAAGACAGTCCTCGGCATCTGTGTTCGACACGAGGTTACAGCGCCTTGATCTCCGCGAACACCGCGTCGCTGAAAGCGATCCCGAGCTCCGCCGCGCGCCTGCGCAATTCGTAGCGGCGCATGCCCGGCAGCCA
>Ga0210379_10000297_pt1 | contig 15666 bp, 12 predicted proteins | sample PLMedo_2_FD_155468 | JGI IMG/M metagenome (GOLD analysis project Ga0210379, IMG submission 155468) | Groundwater sediment microbial communities from an aquifer in East River, Colorado, USA - PLM4_32_coex redo | ecosystem: Environmental > Terrestrial > Soil > Riparian zone | place: USA: East... | reverse complement strand
TTCGAGTTCTTCGTCGCCAGCACGAACGTGATCGCCGCCGTCAGCGTCGTCTTCCCGTGATCCACGTGACCGATGGTCCCCACGTTCACGTGAGGCTTGCTCCGGTCGAACTTTTCCTTCCCCATGACCTCTCCTCCTTTCGGTTCGCGTGCGCGCGCCCCTCGGCGGGGACGCACGGGGCGGACGGCGCTAGCGGGTGGTTCCTTGAACGCTGGCTACGACTTCCTCGCTGATGTTCTTCGGCGTCTCCTCGTAACGGAGGAAGTGCATCGTGTAGTTGGCGCGACCCTGGGTGAGGGAGCGCAGGTCCGTGGCGTAGCCGAACATCTCCGAAAGCGGCACGGTCGCCGTGATGACCTGGCTGCCGACGCGGGCCTCGATGCTGACGACGCGTCCGCGGCGCGAGTTCAGGTCGCCGATCACCTCCCCCATGTACTCCTCGGGGACCACCACCTCCACATGCATGACGGGTTCGAGCAGGACCGGTTGCGCTCCCTTCGCGGCCTCCTTGAACGCCATCGACCCGGCGATCTTGAAAGCGACCTCGGACGAGTCGACGTCGTGGAAGGAACCGTCGTAGAGGCGGATGCGGATGTTCGTCATCGGGAAGCCGGCGAGGACGCCGTGCTCCATCGCCTCCTTGATCCCGGCCTCGGTGGGCTTGATGTACTCCTTCGGGATCGACCCGCCGACGATCGCATTCTCGAACTCGTAGCCGATGTCAGGGTCACACGGCTCGATCTCGATCTTGACGTGGCCATATTGCCCGTGGCCGCCGGTCTGGCGGATGAACCTGCCTTCGGCCTTCGCCCCGCGGCGGATGGTCTCCTTGTAGGCGACCTGCGGCTTGCCCACGTTGGCGCCCACGCTGAACTCGCGCAACAGACGATCCACGATGATCTCGAGGTGCAGCTCCCCCATCCCCGAGATCAGCGTCTGGCCGGTATCGAGATCCGTGTGGATCTTGAAGGTGGGATCCTCCTGCGCCAGCTTGGCGAGCGAGGTCCCGAGCCTCTCCTGGTCCGACTTGGTCTTCGGCTCGATGGCGACCGAGATGACCGGCTCGGGGAAGTCCATCGACTCCAGGATGACCAGATGGTCTTCATCGCAGACGGTGTCGCCGGTGTAGGCCTTGCCGAGCCCGACCACCGCGGCGATGTCGCCGGCCAGGACCTCCTTGATGTCCTCGCGCTTGTTAGCGTGCATCTTGAGCAGGCGACCGACGCGCTGCTTGGTGTCGCGCGTGGCGTTGTGGACATAGGAACCGCTCTTCAGCGTGCCGGAGTAGACGCGCACGAACGACAGCTGGCCGACGAAAGGGTCGGTCATGATCTTGAAGACGAGGCCCGAGAACGGCTCGTCGTCGCGCGCGTGTCGCAACACCTTCTCCTCGGTCTGCGGGTCGATCCCCTCGACCGGCGGAATGTCGACCGGCGACGGGAGATAGGCGATGACCGCGTCGAGGAGCGGCTGGATCCCCTTGTTCTTGAAAGCCGCGCCGCACAGGACCGGCGTCAACTTCAGCGCCAGGGTGCCTCGCCGCAGCGCGGCGCGAACCTCGTCGACCGGCAGGACGCCGCCATGCAGGTAGCGCTCCAGGAGCGAGTCGTCCACCTCGCAGGCGGCCTCGAACGCCTTCTCGCGCGCTGCGGCGGCCTCCCCGGCGCACTCCGCCGGGATCGGCCCAACCTCGTAGTCGGCGCCCAGAACGTCGGTGGTGTACAGGTAGGCCTTCTCCTCGAGCAGGTCGATGACCCCGCGGAACTTGTCTTCCGCGCCGATCGGAATCTGCAGCGGCACCGGCCGGGCGTGCAGCTTGCGCTCCAGCTGTCCGACCACACGCGTGAAATCGGCTCCCTGACGGTCCATCTTGTTCACGAAGGCGATTCGCGGCACGCGGTACTTGTCGGCCTGGCGCCATACGGTCTCGGACTGTGGCTCGACACCGCCGACCGCGCAGAAGACGCCGATCGCGCCATCGAGGACGCGCAACGATCGCTCCACCTCGGCCGTGAAGTCGACGTGCCCCGGGGTGTCGATGATGTTGATCCGGTGCTGGCTCCACATACAGGTGGTCGCGGCCGCGGTGATGGTGATGCCGCGCTCCTGCTCCTGCGCCATCCAGTCCATCGTCGCGGTCCCATCGTGGACCTCGCCGATCTTGTGGGTGATGCCGGTGTAGAAGAGGATGCGCTCGGTGACCGTAGTCTTACCGGCATCGATGTGCGCCATGATGCCGATGTTCCGGCTCCTCTCCAGCGGTACCTGCCGTGCCATGTCCGTCCCTGCCATCCTGGCCCCGCCTGAGCGGGGTGACGCCTTGCGGGCGTCCTGCGCCCGCCTCGGGGTCGGCTATCGCTTCCTTGATTCGTGGCGGAAGTTCGTCCCGTCGCGCCACCCCAGCGCGACCGGGTTTTACCAGCGGTAGTGCGCGAACGCCTTGTTAGCCTCTGCCATCCGGTGCGTGTCGTCCTTCTTGCGGATGGAGGCGCCCTGGTAGTTCGACGCCTCCATGAACTCGCTCGCCAGCTTCTCCCGCATCGTCTTCTCGCCGCGCGCCTGCGAGTAGGAGATGAGCCACCGGATCGACAGGCTCAAACGCCTCTCGTGCGGAACCTCCACCGGAACCTGGTAGGTGGCACCCCCCACCCGGCGCGACTTCACCTCGAGCACCGGTTTGACGTTGTCGACCGCCTTCTTGAAGACTTTCAGCGGATCGTCGCTCGTCTTGCCCTTGATCATGTCCATGGCGCCGTAGAAGATCCCCTGCGCCGTCGTCTTGCGTCCGTCGCGCATCAGCGCGTTGATGAAGCGCGTCGCGAGCGGAGACTGATAGATCGGGTCCGGCAGCACCTCTCGCTTCTTGACCACTCCGCGTCTCGGCACCGGTCCCCCCCCTCAGGCCTTCGGGCGCTTGGCGCCGTACTTGGATCGCGACTGGCGGCGACCCTCCACGCCGACGGAGTCGAGGGTGCCGCGGACGACGTGATAGCGAACGCCCGGCAGGTCCTTCACTCGGCCACCCCGGATCAGGACGATGGAGTGCTCCTGCAGATTGTGACCGACGCCCGGAATATAGGTGGTCACCTCGATCCCGTTCGTCAGGCGCACGCGCGCCACCTTGCGCAGCGCGGAGTTCGGTTTCTTCGGCGTCGAGGTGTAGACGCGGACGCAAACCCCTCGCTTCTGCGGCGAGCGCTGCAGCGCCGGACTGCTCGTGCGCTGCGTAACTCGTTCCCTGCCTATGCGAACCAACTGGTTGATCGTCGGCACATGCTCCTCGCGCAAACCTCTGAGCAGAGATGACGTTCGCGAGCAACCGCCCGCGTCCCGTGTGTCCCTTGGGAATGGGGGGTATCGAAAACCTGGGGATGCTACCAGACGGGTAACTCTCTGTCAATCAACCGTTAAATGGCACTCTCCTGGCGCGCCGCCGAGCGGCACACGAGGCCTCCTCCGGCCCCCGACCTGGGCCAAAGGGGGGGGTCAATTCGTGGTCGGTGCCCCCCGAAAGCGGGCTATCGGCACGGAATCGTGGCCCGTGCCCCCAGGCAGCACCGGCCGGGAGCGCCGGGCCGCACACCCGGCGCTCGACCAGGCCGCCCGCGGCTCGCCGACGCCGCGCCCGCGAGGGGGCTACGGCGCCTCGGCCCCAGCCGAGAGGATCCGCTTGACTGCCGCCGCGTCGAGGCCCGCCTCCAGGACGTCGATCTCCGGCAGCTCCGGCTCGCTCCGCTCGGTCTGGTCCGGCGAGATCGCCATGCGGCGGTAGTGCTCCATCCCGGTCCCCGCCGGGATCAGCCGGCCCATGATCACGTTCTCCTTCAGCCCGCGCAGATAGTCGACCTTGCCGCTGATGCTTGCTTCCGTCAGGACGCGGGTGGTCTCCTGGAACGAGGCGGCCGAGATGAAGCTCTCGGTCGACAGCGACGCCTTGGTGATGCCGAGGAGCAGCGGACGGCCGGTGGCCGGCTCGCTCCCCTCGCCGATCACCCGGGCGTTCTCTTCCTGGAAGCGGAACTTGTCGACCTGTTCGTCGACGATGAACTCCGTGTCACCCACCTCCTCCACCTTCACCCAGCGCAGCATCTGACGGACGATCACCTCGATGTGCTTGTCGTTGATGGTGACGCCCTGGAGCCGGTACACCTCCTGGATCTCATTCACCATGTAACGCTGCAGCTGCTCCTTCCCGAGGATGCTCAGGATGTCGTGCGGGTCGATCGGTCCGTCGATGAGCGGCTCGCCGGCGCGCACCCGATCTCCCTCCTGCACGTTGATGTGCACGCTCTTCGAGATCTCGTAGTCGCGCGTCTCGCCGCTGTCGCTGGTGACGCTGATCCGCCGCTTCCCCTTGGTGACATCCCCGTAGTGCAGGGAACCGTCGATCTCGGCGATCTTCGCGGGCTCCTTGGGTTTGCGCGCCTCGAACAGCTCGACGACGCGTGGCAACCCTCCGGTGATGTCCTTCGTCTTGGTCGTCTCCCGCGGGATCTTGGCGACGACGTCGCCCGGGTACACGGTGGAGGTGTCCTCCACCATGATGAGGGCCCCCTTCGGGAGCAGGTACGAGCGGAGCACGTGCCCCGACTTGTCCTTGATCACCAGCGCCGGCTGCTTCTTCTCGTCCTGCGATTCGACCACCACCTGGCGGACGAACCCGGTCACCTCGTCGCGCTCCTCGCGGAACGTCACCCCCTCGATCACGTCGCGGAAGTGCATGATCCCGCCCACCTCGGTCAGGATGACGAAGGTGTAGGGGTCCCACTGGACGAGCAGGGCCCCGGGGTGCACTTCCTGCCCGTCCGCGACCTTGAGGACGGCGGCGTGGATCACGCGATGGCGCTCGAGCTCGCGCCCCTTCGGATCCTGCACCACGATGGCGCCGTTTCGATTCATCACCACCAGGTCGCCTTCCTTGTTCTGGACGGTGTTCAGACCGATGAAGCGCACGACCCCGGTGTTCTTTGCCTCGACGCTTGACTGCTCCTCGATGCGCGCCGTGCCGCCGATGTGGAAGGTCCGCATCGTGAGCTGGGTCCCCGGCTCGCCGATCGACTGCGCGGCGATCACGCCGACGGCCTCGCCGAGCTCGACCAGCCTCCCGGTGGCCAGGTTGCGGCCATAGCAGCGGATACAGACGCCGCGGCGCGACTCGCAGGTCAGCACCGAGCGGATCTTCACGCGCTCGATCCCGGCCTGCTGGATCTGGTTGGCGTAGTCCTCGGTGATCTCCTGGCTCGGCGACAGGATCAGCTCGCCGCTGAAGGGATCGACGATGAGCTCGAGCGCGACGCGTCCGACGATGCGGTCGCGCAGCGACTCGATCACCTCGCCCCCTTCCACGATCGCCTCGACGTAGATGCCATCGAGAGTGCCGCAGTCGTCCTCGGAGATGATCACGTCCTGCGCGACGTCAACCAGCCGGCGCGTCAGGTACCCCGAGTCGGCCGTCTTGAGGGCGGTGTCGGCGAGACCCTTGCGGGCACCGTGGGTCGAGATGAAGTACTGCAGCACCGTCAACCCCTCGCGGAAGTTGCTGGTGATCGGCGTCTCGATGATCTCTCCCGACGGCTTGGCCATCAGGCCGCGCATGCCGGCAAGCTGCCGCATCTGCTGCTTCGAGCCGCGGGCGCCGGAGTCCGCCATCATCAGGATTGGATTCGATTCCGCGGAGTGGCTTTCGATGTCGCCCATCTCCTTGAACATCGCGTCCGAGATCCGGTCGGTGACTTCCGACCAGATGGCGATGACCTGGTTGTAGCGTTCGCCGTTGGTGATGGCGCCGTCCTGGTACTGCTGCTCGACCGCGATCTGCTTCTGGCGGGCCTCCTCCACGAGCGTCGCTTTCTGCGACGGGATCACCATGTCGTCGATGCCGATGGAGATGCCCGCCAGCGTCGCGTAGTGGAAGCCGATCTCCTTGAGCCGATCGACCAGTTCCACCGTGCGCTCATTGCCGTAGCGGAGGTAGCAGAACTGCACCAGCTGCCCGAGGCCGCGCTTCTTCAGGAGTCCGTTGAAGAAGGGCAGTCCCTTGGGGAGGCGCGCGTTGAAACAGACGCGCCCGACCGTGGTGTCGATCAGTCGCTCGTCGATCTCCTGCTCGGGCGTGTGCATCACGTCCTGGTCATCGTAGACGGTCGTCAGATCGATCAGCGTGCCGGTGAGGCGCACCCGGATCGGGGCCAGGAGGTCGACGGCCTCGGCCTCGAGCGCCAGCTCGACCTCGTTGAAGTCGCCGAACACCCGCCCCTCGCCCTTGACCCCGCGCCGCGCCTTGGTGAGGTAGTAGATCCCGAGGACCATGTCCTGCGTCGGCACGACGATCGGATGGCCGTTCGCCGGCGACAGGATGTTCTGCGTCGACAGCATCAGGACCTGCGCCTCGATCTGCGCCTTGGGGGAAAGCGGGATGTGGACCGCCATCTGGTCGCCGTCGAAGTCGGCGTTGAACGCCGTGCAGACGAGGGGGTGGATCTTGATCGCCTTCCCCTCGACGAGAACCGGTTCGAACGCCTGGATGCCGAGGCGATGCAGGGTCGGGGCGCGATTCAGGAGCACCGGGTGCTCCCTGATGACCTCCTCGAGGAAATCCCACACCTCCGGCTTCTGGAGCTCGACCATCTCCTTGGCCGCCTTGATCGTGGTAACGAATCCCTGCTCCTCGAGCTTGTTGTAGATGAACGGCTTGAACAGCTCCAGCGCCATCTTCTTCGGAAGGCCGCACTGGTGCAGGCGCAACTCCGGGCCGACCACGATGACCGAGCGGCCAGAGTAGTCGACGCGCTTGCCGAGGAGGTTCTGGCGGAAGCGGCCCTGCTTTCCCTTCAGCGTGTCGCTGAGCGACTTCAGCGGTCGGTTGTTGGTGCCGCGCAGAACGCGCCCGCGCCGGCCGTTGTCGAACAGGGCGTCCACCGCCTCCTGGAGCATCCGCTTCTCGTTGCGGACGATCACCTCAGGCGCGCGCAGCTCGAGGAGCTTCTTCAGGCGGTTGTTGCGGTTGATGACCCGGCGATAGAGGTCGTTCAGGTCGGAGGTGGCGAACCGCCCGCCGTCCAGCGGCACCAGCGGCCTGAGCTCCGGCGGGATGACCGGGATCACGTCCAGGATCATCCACTCCGGCCGGTTGCCCGACTTGCGGAACGCCTCGACCACCTTCAGGCGCTTGGCGTGCTTCTGGCGCTTCTGGATCGACGTCTCGGTCCGCATCCGCTCCCGCATCTCCTCCGAGAGCTCCTGGACGTTGACCCGCTGCAGCAGCTCCTTGATCGCCTCGGCGCCCATCTTGGCGGTGAAGGCGTCCTGGTACTCCTCGAAGAGGCTGCGATAGCGCTCCTCGGTGAGCATCTCCCGCTCCTGGAGCGGGGTGTCGCCGGGGTCGATGACCACGTACTTCTCGAAGTAGAGGATCGCCTCGAGGTCGCGGAGCGTCAGATCGAGGAGGTGTCCGATGCGGCTCGGCAGCCCCTTGAAGAACCAGACATGGGAGACCGGGGAGGCCAGCTCGATGTGGCCCATGCGCTCGCGTCGCACCTTCGACTGGGTGACCTCGACGCCGCACTTGTCGCAGATCACGCCGCGGTGCTTCATGCGCTTGAACTTACCGCAGAGGCACTCCCAGTCCACGGTGGGACCGAAGATCTTTGCGCAGAACAGGCCGTCGCGCTCGGGCTTGAAGGTGCGGTAGTTGATCGTCTCCGGCTTGGTCACCTCGCCGTACGACCAGCTCCGGATCTTCTCCGGCGACGCAAGACTGATGCGGATAGCTTCGAAATCGTTGATGGTTCGCGACTTCTCGGCGAACGGGCTGCTTCGATTCAACCGCGTACCCTCCTAAGCTGCTTCGATTCGCAGGAACGCTACCGTCTCCTGCGTCAACCGCTATTCGATCCCGCTCCCCCAGCACCAACTCCCCTGCGGCGAGAGCAGGGCCTGCTGCGGAAGCTCCCGCCCCTACATCTTGCTGGAGCTGATCATCTCGACGTCGAGGCACAGGCTCTGGAGCTCGCGCACGAGCACGTTGAACGACTCGGGGAGCCCAGGTTCGAGAGTTATCTGACCCTTTACCAGCGCCTCGTAGATCTTGGTGCGTCCCTGCACGTCATCCGACTTCGCCGTCAGCAGCTCCTGCAGGATATGGGCGGCGCCGTAGGCCTCGAGCGCCCAGACCTCCATCTCCCCGAACCGCTGTCCGCCGAACTGCGCCTTGCCGCCCAGCGGCTGCTGGGTGATCAGCGAATACGGCCCGATCGACCGCGCGTGGATCTTGTCGTCGACCAGGTGCGACAGCTTCATCATGTAGATGTAGCCGACGGTTACCAGCTGGTGGAAGCGCACCCCGGTGCGACCATCGTGGAGCTCGGTCTTGCCCGAATCCGGCAGTCCGGCGCGCGCCAGCTCCGCCTTGATCTCGTTCTCACGAGCGCCGTCGAACACCGGCGTGGCGTAGGTCACGCCCAGCGCCTGCGCCGCCCAGCCAAGGTGCGTCTCGAGGACCTGTCCAACGTTCATGCGGCTCGGGACGCCCAGCGGATTGAGCACGATCTCCACCGGCGTGCCATCCGGGAGGTAAGGCATGTCCTCCTCGGGCAGGATTCGCGCGATGACGCCCTTGTTCCCGTGCCGGCCCGCCATCTTGTCGCCGACGGAGAGCTTGCGCTTCATGGCCACATAGACCTTCACCATCTTGATCACGCCCGGGGCGAGCTCGTCCCCCTTGCGCAGCTGGCCGATCTTCTCCTCGTAGATCTTCTTGAGGACGCTGATCTTCCGCTTCGTGCGCTCCTCGATCTCCTCGATCTCCTTGAGCGTCGTCTTCTTCTTCGGCTTCACCTCGAGGCGGTTGAGGTCCTCCGACGACAGCGACTCGAGCACGTCGCGCGTCAGGGTCTCGCCCTTGTCGAGCTTCATCTTGCCGCTGCGCTTCTCCTTCAACGGAGCGGCGAGCACCTCGCCTTCCAGCAGGTCGCTGATGTGCTTGCGGTTCTCCTCGCGCAGGATGCGGATCTCATCCTCGAGGTTCTTCCGCATGCGCTCGGTCGACTCGCGCTCGATGGCCTGCGCCCTCGCGTCCTTGTCGACCCCCTTGCGCGAGAACACCTTGACGTCGACGACGGTTCCCTCGATCCCCGGCGGCGTCGTCAGCGAGGCGTCGCGCACATCGCCCGACTTCTCGCCGAAGATGGCGCGCAGCAGCTTCTCCTCCGGGGTCAGCTGCGTCTCCCCCTTCGGGGTCACCTTGCCGACCAGGATGTCGCTCGGCTTCACGTGCGCACCAATGCGAACGATGCCGCTGTCGTCGAGGTCCATGAGGAAGTCCTCCGAGACGTTGGGGATGTCGCGGGTGATCTCCTCCGGGCCGAGCTTCGTGTCCCGCGCCTCGATCTCGAACTCCTCGATGTGGATCGAGGTGAAGTAGTCGTCGCGGACCAGCTTCTCGCTGATCAGGATCGCGTCTTCGAAGTTGTAGCCGCGCCAGGGCATGAAGGCGACCAGCACGTTGCGCCCCAGCGCCAGATCACCGCGGTCGGTGCAAGGGCCGTCCGCGAGGACCTGGCCGCGCTGCACGCGCTGCGCCTGCTTCACCAGCGGCCGCTGGTTGATGCAGGTGTTCTGGTTCGAGCGCTTGAACTTGGTGAGCTGGTAGATGTCGGCACCGAAGTCGTCGTCCTGGCCGTCCCCGCCGACGCGCACGATGATGCGCTGCGAGTCCACGGTGTCGACCACTCCGTCCCGCTGGCAGATGACGACCGCGCCCGAGTCGCGGGCGGTGATCGACTCCATGCCGGTGCCGACGAACGGGGCCTCGGCGCGCAGCAGCGGCACCGCCTGGCGCTGCATGTTCGAGCCCATCAGCGCGCGGTTGGCGTCGTCGTTCTCCAGGAACGGAATCAGCGATGCCGCGACCGACACGAGCTGCTTCGGACTGACGTCGATGTAGTGCAGGTTCTCGCGGTGGGTCAGGATGAAGTTGCCCGCGGACCTGGCCTGCACCATCTCCTGGACGAAGCGGCCGCTGCGCTCGAGGTCCGCGTTGGCCTGGGCGATGTTCCAGCGGTCCTCCTCCCACGCGGAGAGGTAGAAGATGTGCGGCTCCGCCTCCGCCAGGCGAAGTTTGCGCTCCTTCAGGTCCTGGTTGACCTTCGCCAGCTCGGTCTGCGGGATCACGGTCCCAAGCTTGAGATCGCTCGCGCCTCCCGGGTTGGTGACGCGCACGAAGTCGATCACGCGCCCCCCCTCGACCTTGCGATAGGGGGACTCGATGAAGCCGAACTCGTTGATGCGCGCGTAGCACGACAGCGACGAGATCAGCCCGATGTTCGGTCCTTCGGGCGTCTCGATCGGACAGATGCGGCCGTAGTGCGTCGGGTGCACATCGCGCACCTCGAACCCCGCGCGCTCCCGGCTCAGCCCGCCCGGCCCGAGGGCGGACAGGCGGCGCTTGTGGGTCACCTCGGAGAGCGGGTTCGTCTGGTCCATGAACTGGCTGAGCTGCGAGGACCCGAAGAACTCCTGGATCGCCGCCATGACCGGCTTCGCGTTGATGAGGTCATGGGGCATCGCGGTCGTCATCTCCTGGTAGACCGACATCTTCTCCTTGATGGCGCGTTCCATCCGCACCAGTCCGATGCGGAACTGGTTCTCGAGCAGTTCTCCGACGGAGCGTACCCGGCGGTTGCCGAGGTGGTCGATATCGTCCAGCTCCCCGAGCCCCTTCTTGAGCTGCAGCAGGTAGGTGACCACGCGGTGGAAGTCCTGCGGGGTCAGGACGCGATCGTCGAGGCTCCCCTCGAGGCCCAGCTTGGTGTTGAACTTGAGCCGGCCGACGCGGGAGAAGTCGTAGCGGCGGGCGTCGAAGAACATGCCGTCGAAGAGAGCCCGCGACGAGTCCACCGTGGGCGGGTCGCCGGGCCGCAGCTTGCGATAGATCTCGACCAGCGCCTCCTCCGGGCTCTTGATCGGGTCCTTGCGCAGCGTGTCGCTCAGGAATGGCCCGATGTCGTCGGCGTCGGGGAAGAACAGCCGCATCCGGGTCACCCCGCGGCGAATGGCATCTTCGAGGATCGCCGGGGTCAGCGGGTCGTTCGCCTCCAGGATGACTTCCCCGGTCTCGGTGTCCACGAGATCAGCCGCCGCGACGGCGCCCTGCTCGATCTCCGTCAACTCGACCGCCACCTCGGTGATGCCGGCGTCGACGAGCTGCTGGTACGAGGCCCGGCGGATCTTCTTCCCCTTCAGGAGAGGCTCGCCCGACTTCGGATCGAGGACGTCCCCCTTCGCCCGGCGTCCGATCAGGCCGGGCGAGAGCTTCCAGGTCGCCTTCTTGGCGTCGACCGTGATCTCCTCGACCCGGTAGAAGGCGCTGAGGATCTCCTCGGAGGTCCGCAGCCCGAGCGCCCGCAGGAAGATAGTCCCCAGAAACCGCCGCTTGCGATCGATGCGCACGTGCAGGAGGTTCTTCGAGTCCAGCTCGAACTCCACCCACGACCCGCGGTACGGGATGATCTTCGCCATGAACATCGTGCGCGGGTCGTTCGCCTGGAAGAAGACTCCCGGGGAGCGGTGGAGCTGGCTGACGATCACCCGCTCGGTGCCGTTGACGATGAAGGTCCCGTTCTCGGTGAGCAGCGGCACCTCGCCGAAGTAGACCTCCTGCTCCTTGATGTCGTGAATGCTGCGGGTGCCGGTGTCCGGGTCCTTGTCCCATACGACGAGGCGGATGGTGACCTTGAGCGGCACCGTGAACGTCATGCCCCGCTCCTGGCACTCGAGCACGTCGTAGCGGAGCTTCATCCCGACCGGATCGCCACAGTGGTCACAGGTCGGGATCGCATGCCGGCTGACCTGCCCGCAGTCAGGACAGGTCACGCTCGCCGACTTGGGGTTCTCGACGTAGATCTTCTTGCCGCAGTGGTCGCATGCCGTGCGGAGCTTGTCGATCCCCTCGAGCTTGCCGCACTTGCATTCCCAGTTGCCGATCGAGTAGTCCACGAACTCCAGAGAACAGGTGTCCCGGAAATCGGTGATGGGGAAGATGGACTTGAACACTCCATGCAGGCCGACATCCTCCCGCTCGGAGGTGATCACGTTCATCTGCAGGAAGCGCTCATAGGAGCGCTTCTGCACTTCGATCAGGTTTGGGAGATCGACCGAGACGTGGAGCTTCGAGAAGTCGATCCGGGACGAGTCAAGCGATCGCGTGGCGACGGGCATCCGGTGCACGCTCCTGTGGCAAAAGTCCCGTCCGGCCTCCTGGACGGAACTCCCCCGCCCTGACGGGGCGAGGGGAGGGTGGAAACGGGGCTACTTGATCTCGACCTGCGCCCCTGCCTCCTCGAACTTCTTCTTGATCTCGTCAGCTTCCGCCTTGCTGACCCCCTCCTTGACCGGCTTCGGCGCGCCGTCAACCAGGTCTTTCGCCTCCTTCAACCCCAGGCTGGTGACCTCGCGAACGGCCTTGATCACGTTGATCTTCTTGTCACCTACCGCGGTGAGAACCACCGTGAACTCGGTCTTCTCTTCCGCCACGGCCACCGCGCCGCCCGGAGCCGCCATGGCGGCCATCGCCACCGGGGCCGCGGCCGATACTCCCCACTTCGTCTCCAGCAGCTTCACCAACTCGGACGCCTCCAGAACGGTCAGCTCCGAGAGGCTTTTCTCGATCGCCTGCAAATCTGCCATGATGCTTCCTTCCTCCCTGGACCCGATCTCCGGATCCGAAGTCGCCATCCGTCCTCGCCGGCCGCGTCCCGCGCGGTGGCGTCAAGCTTTCTCGAGGTCCGCTTTCCTTGCATCGACGAGGCGGGCCAGCGAGCGCCCGGGCTCGGCGAGCACCTGCGCCAGCCGCGCTGCCGGCGCCTGGATCGCGGCCAGCAGGCGCGCGCGCATGACCGGCAGCGGCGGCAGTGCCGACAGCGCCTCGACCTGGATGGAGCTGAGGGTCTGGCCTCCGTCGAGGAGGCCGCCCTTGATCTTCAGCGCCGGGTTGTCCTTGGCGAAGTCGACCAGCACCTTGGCGACGGCGACCGGATCCCCGGTTGCCAGCGCGATCCCGGTCGTCCCGCGGAACTGCAGGTCGAGGACCGCGAACGGTGTGTCGACGACGGCGCGGCGTGCGAGCCGGTTCTTCACCACCCGATAGTCGACCTGCGCCTTGCGCAAACGCGAGCGCAGTTCGGTGTCGCGCGTGACGGTCAGTCCCTGGAAATCCACCAGGAACGCATGTCGCGCTGCAGACACCCCCTGCCGGATCTCCTCGACCCGGTCCCTCTTCTCGGTGCGGTTCATTCCCGCCTCCTCAGGCCGCGGCCTGCGTCTCGATCGTGGTCGGGTCGATCTTCACGCTGGGCCCCATCGTCGACGACAGATACACCGAGCGCAGGTATTTCCCTTTCGCGGTGGTGGGCTTCGCCTTGATCACGGCGGTGAGATACGAGTGCACGTTCTCGATCAGCTTCTCGATCGGGAACGACAACTTGCCGAGGGAGTTGTGGAGAATCGCGGTCTTGTCGACGCGGTACTCCACCTTCCCCGCCTTGATCTCGGTCACCGCCTTGCGCACGTCGAAGGTCACGGTCCCCGTCTTCGGGTTCGGCATCAGGCCGCGCGGGCCCAGCACCTTCCCGAGCTTGCCGACGTCCTTCATCACGTCGGGGGTCGCCACCAACGCGTCGAAGTCGGTCCAGCCCGCCTGGATCTTCGCCACCAGCTCGGCGCCCCCCACGAAATCGGCGCCCGCCTCCTCGGCCTCCTTGACCTTCTCTCCGGAGGCAATGACCAGCACCCGCTTGCTCTTGCCGGTCCCGTGCGGAAGCACCACGGTGCCGCGGACCATCTGGTCCGCGTGCTTGGGGTCGACCCCGAGGAGGATCGCGATGTCGAGCGATTCATCGAACTTCGCGAACGCGACCTTCTTGATCAGGGCAACCGCCTCCTCCATGCGGTAGGCGCGGCCCTCCACCTGACTACGAGCGGCCTCGAACTTCTTTCCTGCTCTCGCCATGCGAACTCTCCTCGACTGGGCCGTGCGTATCGGGACGAGGTCTGCCCCTCCGGCCATGAACTCGCTAGCCTTCGACGTCGATCCCCATGCTGCGCGCCGTACCCAGAATGGTCGCTACCGCCGCGTCCACCGAGGCGGCGTTCAGGTCGGGCATCTTCAGCTTCGCGATCTCCTCCACCTGCTTCCGCGTGACCTTGCCGACCTTGTTCCGGTTCGGCTCCCCAGATCCCTTGGCCAGGCCGGCGGCCTTCTTCAGCAGCACCGCCGCGGGCGGCGTCTTGGTGATGAACGAGTACGACCGGTCGGCGTAGACCGTGATGACCACGGGGATGATCATCCCCTCCTCGGACTGGGTGCGGGCGTTGAATGCCTTGCAGAAGTCCATGATGTTGACGCCCTGCTGACCCAGGGCGGGTCCCACCGGCGGCGCCGGCGTCGCCTTCCCCGCGGGGATCTGCAGCTTGATCATTCCGGTGATCTTCTTCGCCATGCCGCGTCGCTCCTGGTGCCGCGCCTGCGGGCCCTGGGGCCCGCCGCCGTCAGACCTTCTCCACCTGTAGGAAATCGAGTTCGACCGGGGTGGCCCGGCCGAAGATCGTCACCATCACCTTCAGCGTCGACTTGTCCTCGTTCAGCTCCTCGACGACCCCCGTGAAGTTGCTGAACGGCCCGTCCGTGATCCGCACCTGCTCCCCCGGTTTGAAGGAGAACTTCGGCTTCGGCTTCTCCGCCGATACGGTCACCTGGGCGATGATCCGGTTGACCTCCTCCTGTGACAGAGGGGTCGGGCGGTTCGCGGTGCCCACGAATCCGGTGACCTTCGGCGTGTTCTTGACCAGGTGCCAGGCGTCGTCGGACATCTCCATGTTGACGAGCACGTACCCCGGGAAGAACTTGCGGGCGGAGACCTTCTTCTTTCCCTCGCGCATTTCGACCACGTCTTCGGTCGGGATGAGGATCTCGCCGATGCGTTCCCGCATCCCGAGCGCCTCGACACGCTGCTTGAGGCTCTCCCGCACGCGCGCCTCGAAACCGGAATAGGTATGGATGATGTACCACTTCTTCGTCATGGTCGCCGTTTCCGTGCTCATTGACTGAAGTACTTCAATAGCCGCTCGAGCATGCTTCCCAGCGCAAAGTCGACCAGGCCCAGGAAGACCGCAAAGACGAAGACGGTTACGATCACCACGATGGTGGTGTTGCGGACCTCCTTGCGGCTCGGCCAGGTGGTCCGCTTCAATTCGAGCCTTACCTCGCTCAGGAACTTCGCGCAGCGCTGAAACCAGGACACGGGATACCCCTCTGCGGTGCGACCGGACCCGGCGCGAACCAGGACCGCAACGCCCGCCTACTTCGTTTCCTTGTGGGCGGTATGCCGGCGGCAGAACCGGCAATACTTCTTCGCCTCGAGCTTCGAGGTCGTGGTCTTCTTGTTCCGCGTCGTGCTGTAGTTGCGTCGCTTGCAGTCACCGCACTGCAGGGCCACAATATCGCGCATTCCACTCCCTCCTCCGACCCTGGACTACTCGAGGATCTCGGTGACGGTGCCTGCACCGACGGTGCGGCCACCCTCGCGAATGGCGAACCGCAGACCCTTGTCCATCGCGATCGGCGTGATCAGCTTGATCTCCAGCGCCACGTTGTCCCCCGGCATCACCATC
>Ga0210379_10000296_pt1 | contig 15670 bp, 13 predicted proteins | sample PLMedo_2_FD_155468 | JGI IMG/M metagenome (GOLD analysis project Ga0210379, IMG submission 155468) | Groundwater sediment microbial communities from an aquifer in East River, Colorado, USA - PLM4_32_coex redo | ecosystem: Environmental > Terrestrial > Soil > Riparian zone | place: USA: East... | reverse complement strand
ATTCAGGCCACCTCCGATGTCACAGTGCAGCGCGAGTCCGCTTCGACTCAAATACCCGGGTGTGAAAAAAAGCACGCGCTAGAAGTTGTTGTCGGGCTCATGCATGAAAAACTCCTCAGGGCAGTATTTCACACCGACCCGTTCGTTCCCCGGTAACGGCCTCTGGTCGGACGAAGTTGGATTCCAGTCTGGAAACCCTCTATCTTTCCTCACGCTTAAAGGAGCGAGCAATGAAGCAACCACGCGGATTCACCTTGATCGAACTGATGGTCACGATCGCCATCATCGCCTTCCTGGCGGCCATCGCGCTGCCGTCATATAACGATTACGTGCAGCGCTCGAAGCTCGTCGAGGCCTTCACCGGGCTCGCCGATTTCCGCGTGCGCATGGAGCAGTACTACCAGGACAATCGCAAGTACGACGGCCCTGCTCCCGGTCTTGACGGCTGCGGCGCGACGGCGCCGAACTCGAAGTATTTCGATTTCGAATGCGCGCCGAGCGTCTCGCCATCGCAGACCTACATGGTGACCGCCAAAGGCAAGGCAAGCGAGAACCTTGCCGCTTTCAACTTCACATTAAACGAAAGGAATGATCGCGCCACGACGACGGTGGGCACGGGCTGGAGTGGCGCGGGCAGCGCCTGCTGGGTGCGGCGCAAAGACGGCAGCTGCTGACATGACCATCAACAAGATGACCGGTTTCACGCTCATCGAGCTGGTGACCGTGGTCACGATCCTGTCGATCATGATCTTCCTCGCCCTGCCGAACTTCAACGTATGGCTGCAAAACACGCAGATCCGCACCGCCGGGGAAGCCATCTTGAACGGGCTGCAGCTTGCGCGGGCCGAAGCGGTGCGCCGCAACGTCAACGTCGAGCTGAGGATGGACCTGTCCTCCGGCTGGACCGCCAGGCTGCCCGATACCGGCGAAGTCATTCAGACGCGGCTCGCCGGGGAAGGATCGTCGGCCGCGCTGGTCACCATTACGCCGCTCGGCGCCAATACGGTTACTTTCAATAGCCTGGGCACCATCGCGGCCAACGCCAACGGCTCGAACCCGGTTTCCGAATTCAAGATCGACTCGATTTCGCTCGCGGCAACGGACAGCCGGGAGCTGTGCATCCTGATCAGGACCGGCGGGAACATCCGGATGTGCGACCCTCAGGTGGCTTCGACCGATACACGCTCGTGCGGGGCCGCGATACCGGCCGGTTGTCTGTAAGCGGCGGCAGCATGGAGAAAATCATGCATCTCTCACCAACAACAGGCACGCAGCAAAGGGGCGCCACGCTGCTCGAAGCGCTGATCGGCATACTCATCTTCTCGGTCGGCATCCTGGCGCTGGTCGGCATGCAGGCTCTTGCGATCAAGCAGATGACGGACGCCAAGTACCGCAGCGACGCGGGGTTTTTCGCCAACGAGATCATCGGCCATATGTGGGTGAACCGCAGCAACCTGAGTTTGTACGAGTTTACCGGGACCGGCACGCCGCCCGCAGCGCTCGATAGCTGGGTCACCAGCATCCGGAACGGGCTTCCCGGCGTCACCGCCACGGCAAATCTTCCGATCGTCGCCGTAGCGGGCACCACGGTCACGGTCACGGTCCGCTGGCAGGTGCCGGGCGGTTCCACGGCGCACCGTCACATCACGATGGCCTACATCAACGGTTGAGCCATGAACAAGATATCAACCAAGAAAAATGCAACTCGCGGGCGCTCCCGCGGCTTGAGCCTGGTCGAACTTCTGGTCGCGTCCGCGATCGGCATCATCGCGAGCCTCGCGATCTTCCAGGTATTCGCGGTATTCGAAGGGCAGAAACGCACCACCACTTCCGGCGGCGAAGCCCAGACCAACGGCACGCTCGCGCTTTTTTCGGTCGAGCGCGAGGTGCGCTTGTCAGGCTACGGGTTCAACTCATCCGACCTGGTGGGCTGTACGGCGCAGGGCTGGGACCAGCAGACCGGCACCGCGATCGCGCCGTGGACTCTGGCACCCGTCGTCATTACCCAGGGCGCCGGCAGCACGCCGGGCGTGGCCGGTTCGCCGGACACCATCATGTTGATGTATGGCAGCGGCGACCGGCTCCCAGCGCCCGTGACTATCGGTGTCAGCAGCCTTGGAACTACCGATGATTTCTTCAAGATCTTCAATCCCTTCGGAATCATGCGGGGGGACATAGTGATGTTTGCCGAAGCTGGGCAACCGTGCACGCTGGCACAGGTCAACGAAATTCCTCCGGCAACCGGCGACAGCACCAAGTTCAACGTTCAACCCGGCACGTACTTGAATGCCTCCGGTGCCCCGGTGCCCACGCGCTATAACAATCCCGCGGGATTGGGAACCGCTTATACCACCAACGGCAAGATATTCAACCTCGGCAGCGTGCTGACCGTCAAGACCTTGTCGGTACAGAACGCGCAACTGGTGTCGCAGCCGCTTGCGTCGGCGACGGCCACGCCGATCTTCGACGGAATTGCCCAACTGCAGGCGCAATACGGGAAAGACAACAACAACGACGGCATGGTGGATGTGTTCGATGAAATCACCCCCATTAATACCGCCGGCTGGGCCGCCGTACTGGCGGTGCGCATCGCAATCGTCGCGCGCTCTAGTCTCTATGAGAAGGATCAAGTGAGTCCGGCGACGATCCGCCTGTGGGAGGATTCCGCGGCCACGCCGACGACCACCGGACCGGTATGGACGCTCACCGCCGACGAACGGCATTACCGCTACAAGGTGTTCCAGACGGTGGTCCCGCTGCGCAACATGATCTGGAGGCCCCAATAATGTCGCAATCGAGAATAATTCTGCGGCCCGGTGCTCCGGTCCCATCGCGCGCGCGCGGCGCGGTGCTGTTCATCGCCCTCATCGTCCTGGTCGCGATGACGCTGGCCGGTATCGCCATCATGCGCTCGGTGGACACCGCAACGCTGATCGCCGGCAACCTCGCCTTCAAGCAGGGCACGGTCCAGTCCTCGGATAACGGCGTCGAGGTTGCTTACCAGTGGCTGCTCACGAACCGCGCAGCGCTGAGCCTCAGCAATGCCGGGCAAGGGTACAACTCCGCCATCGCCAGCCCGACCTGGACCAATCCCGCGACGTGGGCTTCCGCGGTCACGGTAGGCACGGACGCGGCCGGCAACACGATCTCGTACCAGATACACCGCATGTGCAATTGCGCCGATATTCCATACAACGGCGTCTGCGCGGTAACCGCGCTGTCCAACCAGTGCGCGCTGGACAACCCGGCTGCTGCGACGGCGCCGCCTGCGCCGGGCGAAGGAGAAAGCTTCACGGTCGGCGCGCCGGGCTATCTGCAGGATCCGAAGGTGTATTACCGCGTTACCGTGCGCAGCCAGGGTCCGCGCAGCACCGTGAGCTTCATACAGGCAATGGTTGCGATCGCGCTCTGACGCACGCCGAACATTAATGGAGAGCAACATGAAACACCTGAACTCCGTCCGCTTCCTGTCCCTTTCGCTAGCCGTGGCGGCGACGCTCGCGTTGCCGTCCGTGCCCGCCGGCGCGGCGCAGACCGACATCTCGCAAGTGCCGCTCGGCACCGCCTCCTCGACCGCGGTGCTGCCCAATCTCATGTTCATACTCGACGATTCGGGCAGCATGGGCCGGCAGGTCATGCCGGATAACGTGAACGACAATAACACCTGCAAGAGCTATCGCTGGGAGTCCTCCGGCTCGACCAGCACCAACTGCGCGCTGGACAACGGCACCGATCTGGTTTCTCCAACGGAGGACAACGTACGGCACGTCCCGACACAACCATGGTTCGTGGGACCGCCGGCGTTCGCCGCCGAGTTCAATACCATCTATTACAACCCGCTGATCACCTACAAGCCGGGCAAGGATCGGGTCGGCGCCGTTATGCCAAGCTTCGGTTCGCCCTGGACCGCGGTCAAGGTCAACCCTTACGTCAGCACCAATACGTTCAATCTCACCACCCAGTACCCGGAAGCAGTGTTCTGCACTGCTTCGGGTTCGACTGCTACCAGCGCAACCGCCTGCCGGAGAAACGGCTACGGGTCCGATGCGACTACGCAGTTCACGACGCTGCTGACCTCGTTCCGCTATCACAACAGTGCCACGGAACCGGGAGACGGAAGCGTTGGCTGGCCCGAATCTACCGACGGCACTGGATCGGGAGCGTTTCGATACGTCAGGATGCGTCTTGGCGGACCGTATTACTACACGATCCAGCCCCGGGAGTACTGCTCGGACGTCAACTTGTCAGGCGTAGCGACAAGCGCAGGCCCGCAGACCTGCGTGCTGTCGTCCGTCCCGTCTGGATTGAACACCATTCCGGCACCGGTCCGTTATTGCCAGAGCAGTGCGCTGGCAAGTCAGAATGCCGTGGTTACGGGCCTTACCGGCGGCACTGCGTCATGCCAGGCCAAGCTCGATGCTGCGCACACGTTCATGCGCTACGGCAACTTCGTCCGTGTGGACATCACGCCGTCGGTAGCCACTTACGGCGGCCGCCCCAACCGCACGGACTGCGCGGCGCGGCCGGTCTGCACCTACGACGAGGAAATGACCAACTTTGCGAACTGGTATGCGTACTACCACACGCGCATGCAGTCCATGAAGACCGCCGGCGGCCTGGCGTTCGCCGACATGGATGACCGCTACCGCATCGGCTTCGTGACCATCAACGCCTCGAGCAGCGCCAAGTATCTCAAGATCGACAAGTTCGAGCCGGTTCACAAGGGCAACTGGTACGACAAGTTCTACAGCCAGACGCCAAACAGCACCACGCCGCTGCGGCTGGCGCTCTCCCGCGTCGGACGTCATTACGCCGGCATGACCAATGGCATCAACAGCTTCATGCCGGACGACCCGATCCAGTTCTCCTGCCAGCGCAACTTCGCGCTGCTCACCACCGACGGCTACTGGAACGGCCCCGGCGGCGAGAAGCTCGACGGCACCACCGACATGGACAACCAGGACAACGTGACCGAGACGTTCGTGAGCCGCCCCACCGTAACGCTCGACGGGTTCGGCACGACCACCGTCTCCAGCAGCACGGACCGGGCGCTGGAGCAGGTCGTGTGCACCGGGACCGCGGCTGGCAGCGCCAATTTTACCGGCACGCCTGATACCACCTGCGGATGCTCGAACAACTTCAAGCGCGTCAAGCAGAGAACGCTCGATACCTTCACCAGCACGACGTCGGTTGACGGTGTCGCCGGCACCCCGACTCCCGGCACCTCCGCCACCTTCCAGGACATCACGGCGTGCGGCGCGACGGTCTTCACCAGGACGTGGCTGGTCACGGAAGTGGAACTCGACCGTTGCACGGGCAGCGCCAGTACCGACTTCACCAACGGCAGCGCGAGCAACGCCGGCGGCGAAACCGCCTGCGGCTGCGGGGGCACCAACCGCCGCATCTGGCAGCGGACGCTGACCTATAACCGGACCCAGCAGATCGTCGATGGCGTCGGCCAGCCGACGGTCAACGGCACGATACTCACCCAGAACTTTGCCGCCCAGACCGGCTGCGGAACGGGGTCGAACCCCAGCCAGACGCCCGTCATCACTCTGGGTGCGCCGTCCGATTCGGCGCCCAGCGGATCGACGATCACGACCGCCAGTTTTACGATCAGTCCGAACCCGACCTTCACCACCGGCATCACGTCGACCAGCGCCACGCCCGGCGGCTTTGGCAACACGCTTGCCGACGTCGCGATGTACTACTACAAGAACGACCTGCGCACCACCGGGCCGCTCTCGATCACCAAAAACGACGTGAAGACGACGTCGAAGGACACGGCGTCGCACCAGCACATGGTCACCTTCACGCTGGGCCTGGGACTGGACGGCCTGATGAATTACAAGGATGACTACGAGACGGCGACGGGCGGTGATTTCGACGCGATACGCACCGGCGCGACGGGCTGCTCCTTCAGCGGCGCCGGCACCTGCAACTGGCCGCAGCCGGTGGCCGATGCCCCCACGGCGCTCGACGACCTGTGGCACGCGGCGGTGAACGGGCGCGGCCTCTATTTCAGCGCGAAGGACCCGAACGCGCTGCAAACCGGGCTTACCAAGGCCCTGGCCGCGATCAACGCCGCAACCGGCGCTGCGGCGTCCTCGGCGACCAGCACGCCGAACCTGACGCCGACCGACAACCTCATTTACAGCTCGACCTACCGCACGGTCAACTGGGACGGCGAGATCATCGCGGAACGTATCGACGTGGTCACCGGCGATGTGCTGCCCGGCAATGCGTGGCCGGGGGGCTCGGCTGGCGTCCAGCTCAACGCGAGAACGACGGCGTCGACCGACAATAGGGACATATTCACTCTGGATCCCACCGATGGGAGCCGCCGGCTCAAGGAGTTCCGTTACGGCACGCTCACGGGTCCCGAGCCGGAGTGGTTCGACAATCAGTGCACCGACGCGCCCACCGTATGGCCGCAGTGCGGCCCGTTGTCGGCGACCGACCTGACCGTCGCCAATAGCGGGGACAACCTGGTCAACTGGCTGCGCGGGCAGCGGCAGCACGAGACCACGTACTTCCGCAGGCGCGATAACATCATGGGCGATACCGTCAACTCCAAGCCCGCCTACCTCGGCAGGCCCAGCCTGAGCTACGGCGACGCCGTAACGCCGGACTACCCCTCGTTCAAGTCGGGCCCGGCCGCGAGCCGCCCGCCGGTGCTGTTGATCTCCGCCAACGACGGCATGCTGCACGCGTTTCACGGCGGCACGGTCAATGCATTGGGCGCTGTTACTGACGGCGGACAGGAGTTGTGGGCCTACGTGCCGCGCATGCTGATGCCCGAGTTGTACAAGCTCGCGGCGACCAACTACGACACCAATCACCGCTACTACGTGGACGGCTCGCCGGTCACCATGGACGTATTCCTCGGCGGCGCGTGGAAGACGATATTGGTGGGCGGGCTGAATGCCGGCGGGCGCGGATTCTATGCGCTCGACGTCACCAACCCGACCCCAACCGGAGTCAAGGCCCTGTGGGAAATCTGCGCGGATCCGGCGCTGTGCGCGATTTCCGATCCGGACATGGGCTACTCCTACGGCCAGGCGGTCATCACCAAGCGGCCCGGCGACGGCAAGTGGGTGGTCATCGTTTCCTCGGGCTACAACAACGTGTCTCCGGGTGACGGCGGGGGCTATCTCTACGTGCTCGATGCGGCCACCGGCGCCATTCTCAGCAAGACCGGCACTACCGTGGCCGGCACCAACGTGGGCGACACGACGACGCCGAGCGGCTTTGCCAAGATCGCCGGCTTCTCGGTCAACTTCTCGGTGAACAACACTACGCCCACCGTCTACGGCGGCGACCTGCTCGGCAACGTGTGGCGCTTCGACCTGTCCGCCAATGCCGCCACTCCGAGCGCCGTCACGGCGCAGCGCCTCGGCCGGGCGATGGACGGGACCGGCGCGGGCGCCAAGCCGCAGTCCATCACGACGAAGCCCGAGATCACGCGTTTCGATGCCGGTTTCAACGTGGTTTACTTCGCGACCGGACGCTTCATCGGCGCGTCCGATATCCCGGACCCGGCGTCGTTCACGCCGGCGCTCGACCTGGCGTATCAGCAGTCGGTGTACGCGGTGAAGGACACCGGGACCGACCTCGGCATACTCCGCTCCGCCGGCGCCAATCTCGTGCAGCAAACGCTGATCGTGATCGACTCGACCAGCCGCACGATTTCCAACAACTCGGTCACCTGGAGCACGCAGAACGGCTGGTACGTGGACTTGAACCCGGCCAGCGAATCGCCGGGCGAGCGGGTCAACATCGACATGCAGCTCGTGCGCGGCGTGCTACTGGTGGAGTCAAACGAACCGAACAACGATGCCTGCTCCAGCGGCGGCAACAGTTTCTTCTACCAGTTCGACTACAAGTCCGGATCGTACATCTCGAGCGCTCCCGGCGGAGTGGTCGGGATACTGCAGGGCCAGGCGCTCGCCGCCGGTTTCGTGGTCTACCGGCTGCCGAGCGGCCAGATGAAGTACACCGGCATCGACGTCACCGGCAAGAAGACGACCGGTGGCGTGAACCCGGGATCGGGCGGGTCGCTCGGCCGGCGCGTGTCCTGGCGCGAGTTGATGTAGAACTGCCCGGGCCGGTGGCAGGCGCAGGATGCCCGCCACCGGTTCCGGCCCAGGTCCGTCACCATGCTGAAAAGCCGGTCCGCCATCGTCGCCGCGGTTGCACTGACGGTATCCAGCCTCGGCCACGCCCAGGCCCCCGCCGCACCCGCGTCAGCCATGCACATCGCGCAGGCCTCGACTTCCAAGAAGGAGCCGCCGACGCGAGCGGCGCGTTCCAGTGAAGTGAAGGTTCGCGTGCTGTTGCTTACCGACAACAAGCAGTTCAAGAACGAAGAGGAATACATCGAGGTCGGCGGCGTGCGCTACATCCATTTCAGCTCGCCGCGACTGAAGGCGCGGGGTCGCCCGCTGGAAGAGCCCAATCTGCGCTACCCTACCGGCGAACTCAGCCAGAAAAACGGCGCAGTCGTCCTGCAGTTGCTGATCAGCGAGCAGGGTGTGCTGGAGCAGGCCGACGTGGTGTGCGCCGCCCCGCCATTCGAACGCAGCGCACGGGAAAGCGTGGCCGGGCTCAGGTTCCAGCCGGCCCTCGCCAAGGAGGGCCCTGTGAAAAGCTACATGCTGGTGGAATTCGGCTACGGCAAGGGGTTGCCGTGCGGCAGGATACCGGACTAATCCGGCCGGAACCCATCAGGCCAGGCCCTTCGGCAGCGGGAACTCCACCCTTTCGGCAATACCCGGCGACTCGATGGCGGATCCGGCGCCGAGCTGACAAAGCTTGTCGACCACCTGCTTCACCAGCACCTCGGGCGCCGACGCGCCCGCGGTCACTCCGACCACGCTCTTGCCGGCCACCCACTCGGGCTTGAGCTCGGTGGCGTTGTCCACCATGTAGGCCGCCACGCCCTGCTGCTCGGCGACCTCGCGCAGGCGGTTGGAGTTCGAGCTGTTGGGCGATCCCACCACGATCACCACTTCGCACTGCCGCGCCAGCGCCTTCACCGCGTCCTGGCGATTCTGCGTGGCGTAGCAGATGTCGTCCTTCCTGGGACCAACGATGGCGGGAAAGCGCTCCTTCAGGGCGTTGATGGCGAGTTGCGCGTCGTCGATGGACAGCGTGGTCTGGGTGACGAAAGCGAGGTTGTTCTTGTCATCCACGTCGAGCCCGGCCACGTCCTCCGGCCGCTCGACGAGATGCATGCCGTTATCGCTTTGCCCCATCGTCCCTTCGACTTCCGGGTGGCCGCGATGGCCGATCATGACGACCTCGCGCCCGCGGCCGCGCATCTTCGCCACTTCCACATGCACCTTGGTCACCAGCGGGCAGGTGGCGTCGAATACCTTGAGCCCGCGAGCGTCGGCATCGCGACGCACCGCCTGCGACACGCCGTGGGCGCTGAAGATCACCGTCGAGCCCTCCGGCACCTCGGAGAGATTCTCGACGAACACGGCACCCTTTTCCCTTAGGTCCTGCACCACGAACTTGTTGTGCACGACCTCGTGGCGCACGTAGATCGGTGCGCCGCGCAGCTGCAGTGCGCGCTCCACGATCTCGATCGCGCGGTCGACGCCGGCGCAGAAACCGCGGGGATTGGCGAGCACGACTTTCATCAGATATTCATTGGAAAGGTGGGTGCAAAATTATACGCTCCTCCCCTCATCCCTTATCCCGGGCTTTCGGGCGAAACGCATCCCAGATCAGCAACGCCGCGCCGCAGCTGATTGCCGAGTCGGCCACGTTGAAGGCGGGCCAATGGTAGCCGTAGGCGTGAAAATCGAGGAAATCGATCACCGCGCCGTGCAGCACCCGGTCGATAACGTTGCCGACCGCCCCGGCCAGGACCAGCGACAGCGCCAGCGCGAACGGGCGCTGGTGCGCGTAGCGGCGCAGCAGGTAGACGATCCACACCGAGGCGACGAGCGCGATCCCGATGAAAAATCCGCGCTGCCAGCCCGCCGCGTCCGACAGGAAGCTGAAAGCAGCGCCGGGGTTGTAAACCAGTATCAGATTGAAGAAAAAGGTCACCGCGACGGCGCCACTGCCGGCGAGTTGCTGGACGGCGAAGTACTTGGTGACCTGGTCCGCCACCACGATAAGCGCGGAGAGCGCGAGCCAAGGACCTGTCTTAGTCATGGGCGCGGCTGCGACGGAGGAGATTTGGGATGCAGTTCTAGGAGCGAGCCGCGCCGCATAGACTCTATGTAAGCGGCGAGTCGACGACGAAATGCGCCCAAAGCACCCCGTCCCTTCGGGTTGCGCGGCCGGGTTTCAACTGCAATTGCCCCGCGTGGGCGTTGCCCCGGCCGGCAACGCAGCACGTGGCCGTGGCTAAGGCAGGTCCTAAGCATGATCGCGCGGCTCGCCCGAACCGAACAGATTCGAGACGCAGCGTCCGCACAGCGCAGGGTGCTCCGCGTTGCTGCCCACGTCCGCCCGGTAGTGCCAGCAGCGCTCGCACTTGGTATGCCGGCTTGCCACTACCCTGATCCTCACATCGGGCATGCTCGCGGCCGTCACCGCGTCGGCGGGCTCCTCTTCCACCAACCGCGCCTGCGACGTGATGAAAACGAAGCGCAGGTCGTCGCCGAACGACCTGAGAAGCTCCCGGCTCTTTCCGTTGGCGTACAACTCGACCTCCCCGGCAAGAGACGATCCGATGCTTCCGCCCACCCGCAGCGTCTCGAGCTGCTTCAGCACGTCCGACCGCAGCCCGCGCAGCTTCATCCAGCGCTCACGCAACTGTGCGGCGTCCCGCGGCAGGCGGAATTTGTACCAGGTCTGCTCGAACACGCTGGTTCCGCCGCCCGCAAGCTCTTCCCACGCCTCCTGCGCGGTAAACGACAGGATCGGCGCCATCAGCCGCATCAGCGATTGCGTGATGTGATGAAGCGCGTTCTGCGCCGAGCACCGTGCACGCGAACCGGCGGGCGCGGTGTACAGTCGGTCCTTGACGATGTCGAGGTAGAAGCCGCCGAGATCCTCGGAGCAAAAGGTCTGCAACTTCTGAGCGACCAGGTGAAACTCGTAGCTTCCGTAATGGCCGGGCGCGACCGGATTCTTCACACCGAGTTCCGGGGACGCCAGGTTCATCTGCAGGTCGCAGGTCATCACCCAGGCGTAGCGGTCGATCTCCAGCCACTCGTCCACTGGCAGCACGTCGCGGGCAAGTTCGAAATCGGCGAGATTGGCAAGCAGGAACCGCAGCGTGTTGCGGATGCGGCGATAGGACTCGACGACGCGCTTGAGGATCTCGCTCGAGATGGTGAGCTCGCCCGAATAGTCGCTGCTCGCGACCCACAACCTCAGGATATCCGCGCCAAGCGTATCCATGATGGTTTGCGGCGCCATCGCGTTGCCCCTGGATTTCGACATCTTGCGGCCTTCGAGGTCGATGACGAAGCCGTGGGTGAGCAGCGACTTGTACGGTGGCGCCCCGTCCATCATGCACGAGACCAGCAGTGACGAATGGAACCAGCCGCGGTGCTGGTCGGAACCCTCCAGGTAGAGGTCGGCCGGAAACGCGGATTCTTCGCGGTGCGAGCCGCGCAGCACCGTGTAATGTGTCGAGCCGGAATCGAACCAGACGTCGAGCGTGTCCTTGACCTTTTCGTAGCGTTCGGCATCGTCGCCCAGCAACTCCTCGACGTCGAGCGACTGCCAGGCTTCGATGCCGCCCTGCTCGATGCGCTTGGCTGCCTGCTCCAGCAGGTCCGGCGCGCGCGGATGCAGCGCACCTGTCTCCTTGTGGATGAAGAACGGCATCGGCACGCCCCACTGGCGCTGACGCGACAGCGTCCAGTCAGGACGGTTGGCAATCATGCCGTGCAGCCGGGCTTTGCCCCAAGCCGGGAAAAACTCCGTGGCCTCCACGCCGCGCAGCGCGGTGGCGCGCAGCGTTTCCTTCGGTCTCACGCCATTGTATCCGGGCACCTCATCCATACCGGCGAACCATTGCACCGTGGCGCGCAGGATTACCGGCGTCTTGTGCCGCCAGCAGTGCATATAGCTGTGAACGTGGTCCTGCTTGGCGAACAGGACGCCGCGCTCCTGCAGCGCCTGCACGATCTTCGGGTTCGCCTTCCAGATCATCTCGCCGCCAAACAGCGGCAGCGCGGCCACGTACTTGCCGTCGCCCATCACCGGCGTGAGGATCTCGTCGTTCTTCATGCCGTAGCGGCGGCAGGAATTGAAATCCTCCACGCCATAGGCCGGGGCGGAATGCACGATCCCAGTGCCGGTATCGAGCGTAACGTAGTCCCCCAGATAGACCGGCGACAGCCGGTCATAGAACGGGTGCCGGAAATTTATCCGCTCGAGCGCCGCGCCCGTGCAGGTGCCGAGCACTTCACGCTGCTTCAGGTTGTAGCGGTCGAGGCACGCCATCGCAAGATCGGCGGCCAGGATCAGCAATCCGCGCTCGGTCCGCACGAGGTTGTAGGCATGCTCCGGGTGCACATTGAGCGCCTGATTCCCCGGCAGCGTCCACGGCGTGGTGGTCCAGATCACCGCCCAGCCGGCCTGCTCGGGGGGCTTTGCCAGGCCGAATGCCTTGGCCACCTTGTCCGGCTCGGCAAAGGGGAACCCGACGTCGATCGCGGCGTCCGTGCGATCTTCGTATTCGACCTCGGCCTCGGCCAGCGCCGAGCCGCAGTCGAAGCACCAGTTGACGGGCTTGAGGCCACGATAGACGTAGCCCTTCCTCAGCACCGCCCCCAGCGCGCGAATCTCGTCGGCCTCGTTCTGGTAGGCCATGGTGAGATAGGGCCGGTCCCAGTCGCCCAGCACGCCCAGGCGGATGAAGTCCTTCTTCTGCCGCTCGATCTGCGCCGCGGCATAAGCGCGGCACAACTGCTGCGTCACTTTCGTCGGCAGGTTCTTGCCGTGCTCCTTCTCGATCTGCACCTCGATCGGCATGCCATGGCAGTCCCAGCCCGGCACGTACGGCGCGTCGAAGCCCGACAGCGTCTTGCTCTTGACGATGATGTCCTTGAGGACCTTGTTGACCGCGTGCCCGATGTGGATGTCGCCATTGGCGTACGGCGGGCCGTCGTGCAGGACGAACCGCGGCGCCCCGCGGCGCGCGGCACGGATGCGCTGGTAGAAGCCACGCTCCTGCCAGTTCTTCAGCATCAGCGGCTCGCGTTTGGCGAGGTCACCGCGCATCGGAAACTTCGTGTCGGGCAGGTTGAGGGTCTTCTTGTAATCAGCCATGAAGCGGTAAGCAGGCAAATGGTAAGCGGACGGGCAGCAGCAAGCTTTCTACCCGGCCTTTCTTGGCGCCTTGGCGCCTTCGCAGCCAAAGAAAGCTCTTGTGTTTTCGACATCGAGCGAGATCTGTCTCGTCAGCGTGGCGAGGTCGGCGTACTTCTCCTCGTCCCGGAACTTGTGCAGGAACTCCACCCGCACGTGGCGACGGTAGAGATCGCCGCTGAAATCGAGCACATGCACCTCCAGCACCGGCGCGCCGCCCTGCTTTACCGTCGGCCGCACGCCGAGGCTCGCCACGCCGGACAGCGGTCCGCGCGCCGCGCCATGCAGGCGCACCGCGAAGATTCCTGTGAGCGGCGGCCGGTTGTGCTTCATCTGCACGTTGGCGGTGGGGAAGCCAAGTTTGTGGCCGAGCCCGTCGCCGCGCGTTACGCGGCCGCTGATCGAGTAGGCGCGGCCGAGCAGCCGGCCCGCGCGGTCGAGGTCGCCGCCGGCAAGCGCCTCGCGCACCGCGGTGCTCGAGACGCGCTCGCTCTCCAGGGTAAAGCTCGCCAGCGCCGCGACTTCGAAGCCGAGGCGGGGCGCGGCCTGTTTCAGCATGCCGACATCTCCGGCGCGGCGCGCGCCAAAGCGGAAATCGTCCCCCACCAGCACCCAGCGCGCGCCGAGCCCGCGCGTGACGACGTCGCCGATGAAGTCCTCCGCGGCAATCTGGGCAAAACGAAAGTTGAAGCGGCAGATATGGACCCGGTCCACGCCGCATTGCGCGAGCCACTCCAGCTTTTCCCGCGGCGCCGTGAGCCGCACCGGGGCCTTGTCGGGCGCAAAGAACTCGCGCGGATGCGGCTCGAAGGTGAGTACACAGGCGGGCAATCCCAGGCGACCTGCCGCGCGCTTCAACTCGGCAAGCATGGCTTGGTGGCCGAGGTGAACGCCGTCGAAGTTGCCGATGGTGAGCGCGACCGGGGCGGCCGCAGCGGCGGGTATGCCGCGGGTAACGCGCATACAACCAAGCCTAAAAGCTTGAATTGTAGCGTGTTTCGCGAGATTGGGTCTAGCGGATGGCAGCTCCGCGGCTAGGCGTGGACGGAGTGCAGCACAGCGTCCCGCTCCTCGGATGCCGACTGAGCGGCGGCGAGCGCACGCCCCAGCAAGATGACGGCAGGTCCGGAAACACCGTAATGCGCGATCTCGGGCAGCTCCCCCAACGTCAGGGCAATGCGGCGGGATTCCGGAAGGGACGCACTCTCCACCACGAGCACCGGCAGGTCCCGCGACAGCCCCGCAGCGATGAGTGCGGCAGAAATGGCCTGGGCGTGTCCCGCTCCCATGTAGATGACGGCGGTATCGGCAGCAGCCACACTCTTCACCCATTCACTTGGCGCTTCTCCCGCTGCCACGCGGGGCGTGACGAACGCGACGCTGCGGGCTACACCTCGTTGCGTTAGCGACGCGTGCGCCTCGGCCGCGGCCGCAAGGGCGGAAGTGACGCCAGGCACGACTTCACAGGGCACGCCGGCAGCCTGCAGCGCGGCGATTTCCTCCTGGGCGCGTCCGAACAGCATCGGATCTCCGCCTTTGAGACGTACCACCACGCGATACTTGCGCGCTGCGTCCACCAGGCGCTTGTTGATGAACTGCTGTACCGTGGCGAATTTCCCACAGCGCTTGCCCACCGCAATGCTCTCGGCGCGCGCAGCCAGAGCCAGTACCCCGGGATGGACCAGCGCGTCATGAAACACAATGTCCGCGCGCTTGAGGACCTCCGCACCGCGCAGCGTAATGAGATCCGGCGCGCCGGGGCCGGCGCCCACGAGAAAAACCTTGCCGGTGCCCCGAATCATGGCTTCACGCAAGCCGGCGCCGGCGGAACAGCGGCAATGGCTGCTCGACAGTAGCCTGGTAGGTATCGCTGAAGTCGCGAAAAGCGGCGAGCGCGTCCAGCGGATCCTCGCCATCGCGCAGCGCGTAAGCATTGAAGCCACAACTGGCGAGATGGAAGAGCTGGTCGCGGAATACGTCGCCGACCGCGCGCAACTCGCCCTTCCAGCCGTAGCGCTCGCGCAGCAGCCGCGCGGTGGAATAGCCGCGGCCGTCGGTGATCTTCGGAAAATTGACCGCCACGACGCCGAACAGCTTCAGGTCCTCGGCGATTACCGCTGGCTCCTCGTGGCTGTCGAGGCAAATCCCCAGCCGGCTGGGGCGGGCCGCCAGCGGCTCGCGCCGCTGCTGCCACAGCGCCAACGGCACGATCACGTCGCCCGCCGGCGGGATCTCGGGCAGGCCGCGGTCAGCGTTGAGCTCAAGCCGCAGCCAGGGATCGGTTACGATGTTCCTGTCTTTGATGATGAGTGCCATAGACACGTTTCTTGAAGGGGTCGATGCCGGTGCGCCACACGACGTCGATGAAGCGTTCTGCCTCGCT
>Ga0210379_10000295_pt1 | contig 15696 bp, 14 predicted proteins | sample PLMedo_2_FD_155468 | JGI IMG/M metagenome (GOLD analysis project Ga0210379, IMG submission 155468) | Groundwater sediment microbial communities from an aquifer in East River, Colorado, USA - PLM4_32_coex redo | ecosystem: Environmental > Terrestrial > Soil > Riparian zone | place: USA: East... | reverse complement strand
TCCGCCGCGGCGCCACCGACAGGGTGGAATCGCTGAGGATCATCTGGTGCAGGTTGATGAAAGCGCTGATCTCCGCCGGAGCGGTCGCGGGGATGCTGGCCCGCAGATCCTCGAACTCGGCGCGCACTTGCTTGATCGCCGCGTCAAAACGGGCGGATTCCTCCGCGGCCTGGTTGGGCGGGACATCGAAGCGCGGCACCTCCAGCCCGGCGTGGGTCATCAGGTGCGCATGCCCGATGGCGACCCCGCCGGAGACGCCGATGCCGTGGATCGTGAAACTCATCAGGCTCCTGGCCTATAAGGATGAGGGATGAGGGATGAGGGATGACCTAGTCTTATATCCCGCACTGCGGGGGTCATCCTTCCGCGTTCCGCCTTCATCCTACAGGCGAAGCCGTCCGGTCATCCTTCCGCCTTCCGCCTTCATCCTTCCGGTGTTACTCGTTCTCCTCGAAACGGTTGGTGATCAGCCGGGTTACCGTGGCCAGGGCCTCCTGTTCGTCCGGCCCCTCGGTCTCCACCACCAGCGTCGAGCCTCTGGCCGCCGCCAGCATCATGACTCCCATGATGCTCTTGGCGTTGACGCGGCGGCCGCTGCGACTCACCCAGATGCTGGATCTGAAGCGGCCGGCGACCTCCGTCAGCTTGGCCGATGCCCGGGCGTGCAATCCGAGCTTGTTGATGATCTCAACTTCTTGTTGCAGCATTGTTAACGACAAGCGCCGGGGCGGGGATGCGCATCACGCCGTCACAACCGCCGCTTACCGCCTTGGTGACGATGGTGGCGAGCGGCCTGTCGCGGTAATTCAGAACCCGGATCAACATCGGGAGATTCACTCCCGCCACGCCCTCGACCTTGCCGGGGATGAGCAGCTTGCCGGCGATATTGGCGGGCGAGCCGCCGTACATGTCCGAGAGGATCAGCACGCCGTCACCCTCGTCGAGATCCTTCACCAGCTTGCGCGCCTGCGGCAGCAGCTGGAGCGGGTCATCCTGGGCGGTGATGCCGAGCTGCCTCAACCGCGGGGGGCGCTTGTTGAGCACGTGGCTCGCGCAATGAATCAGGCTCTCGCCGAGCGTGCCGTGCGAGATGATCAAGACCCCGATCATGGAGGCGGGTTAAGTCCCGGTAACAGAAGTGTAATAGTCTACTCTCTTGCACCGCACCATGCAGCCCGGACGGAGCAGCGGTCTTCGCAACAGCGCGCGCGGGGTCCAAGTGAACATCTACCAAACCGCCGCGAAATTCTTGCTTCTGCGAAGGGACTGCTGCTCGTAAATTGATTGCACGAATTACAATGCAAGCTAACATGAGCGAGCGTGGCCACTGACGAACGATCCGCAACGGGAGCGTGAATGCCAATAGCGATGACCTTCGGCTTGGGAGAAACGCTCGGAATGCTCGGGGTAGGTTTTTGCATCGCTAGTTTCGCCGTGAAGAGCATGATTCCCCTGAGGACGCTCGCGATCGCGGGCAATGTCAGCTTCATCGCCTATGGCCTCGTCGAGTCGCTGCTGCCCTCGCTGCTTCTCAACGCCGTGTTGTTGCCGATGAATGTGCTCCGGCTGCGCGAAATCGCCAATATGTCGCAGGAAATCACGCGATCCACGCGCGAGTCGCCGGTCTCGGAGTGGCTGCTGCCGCACATGCGCCTCCGCGCGTTCAAGGCCGGCGAAATCCTGTTTCGCAAGGGGGACGTGGCAAACGAACTCATCTACGTGGCGAGCGGCGAGCTCAGGATGCCGGAAATCGGCGAGCGGGTCGGGCCCGGCGCGCTGATCGGGGAGATCGGCCTGTTTTCTCCCGAGAAAAGACGCACGCAGTCCCTCGTGTGCGAGACGGATGGCGAGCTTTATTACATGTCGGAAGAGATGATCTTCCTGCTGTATTACCAGAATCCAAAACTGGGGTTTTTCCTGATGCGGCTCGTGGTGCAGCGCCTGCTGAGGGACTTGCATAGGCTCGACGCCAAGCCGGCGCCCGCGTGAGGCGGCCGGCTGGAAAGGGGAATACCATGCGGCGCGTTCTGGCTTTGGGCTTGTCCTTGCTGTTGAGCGGGTGCGGGGTTTCACCCTCGGTCATCAAAACGGACACTCTGTCCTTCGGAGAGGTCATCGAGGAAATTACCAACAAGCTTCTCGTGGTCAACGTCTTGCGCGCGCGGGACAAGGCCCCGCTGCATTTCTCCGATATTCCGGTGATCCGCCAATCCATGCAGCAGACCGCTTCCCTCGCGTTCCTGGATTTGATGGGCAGTCTGAGCACGACATTGCGAGACACCCGGGGCGGCACACTTTCGGTTCAAATCTCGCCCAGCTTCGAGCTCACCCACCTCCAGTCGAAGGATTTCATCACCGGAATATCGTCACCCATAGACCCAAAGGTCGTGAAGTACTGGCTCGACCGCGGCCTCGACCGGCGCATCGTCCTGCTGCTGTTCTTCTCGGCGGCCGAGATCGTCGAGACCCGCTCGGAGCAAGGCCCGGTCAACACGATCAAGATCATGAATTCCCCGCGCGATGCGATCGACGTGCTCCGCGGCAGAAGACAGGCCTTCGGCGGGCCCGAGGCGTTGAAATGCGACACGCAAGCGGATTTCGAGCGCTATCTGAAGCTCCTCAACCTGGCGCGGACGTTCTTTGCCAACACCTTCCGGGAACGCCGGCAACTCGCGAGGGGCATGAACCTGGATCCCGAAAAGGACAGCAAGAACCTGCAGAATTTTGCGGCGCTCGACCAGTCGAAGGTCCAGCTGGTCTACGACAAGGGCCTTTCCGCCTACAACCTGTACGCGCTGTCGAGCGAGCAGAAAGTCGCGTTTTGCTTCTACGACGACCGGACCCCAGGCCTCGCGGCCCCGCAGTACGGAGTCGTGCAAGCGGGCGGCGAACAGGTAGGCGACAGACGGAGCTGCTATCAGTCGATCGTGGACGCCCCGGTCGAGGACTCGACCAAACCCCAGCTGAGCGAGACACCGGTCTTCTTCCGGGGGACGGCTGAAGTCAAGCGTGAGTCCCGCTTTTGCGAGATCTACAACCAGTTCGTCCGCATAACCCCCCGGGCGACTGATGCTGAAGGATACCCGAGGCTGCAAGTGCGGCTGCACATCCGGTCGGTCGGCGAGATTTTCCAGTTCCTCGGCGACCTGCTCCAGTATCAGGACGAGGTCAGGAACCACCTTGAAAGCGAGCCGCAGCCCAAGATGATGCTCAATATTCCAATCACGTTCGGATACTGCCCCGACGATCCCAGCCCCGGCTGCAACGACATCTTCTTCCGGCTGGACGGCGAACCGGCCAACGCCCGCTTCACGCTGATCTACCGGGACCGGGACTATTCCGTTGCGAACATCAGCCCCCGGTCAGACGGGGCGGGTAACGAGCAGCGGAAGGACCACACGATCGAGATCCTGTCCGTGTTGCATCAACTGGTGAATCTCAACAAGTCCGCAACGGACATCAGGGCGACGCCATCCGTGCAAGTGCTCCCTTGAGGTTCGAACCCGCAACAAGATCCAAAACGGATCAGCCGCAGATAGACGCCGATAACATCCAGAACGAAAAGCACTGGAACCACAGATGAACACAGATAATTCAGACCCAAGGACACGGTTAGCGGGGGCTTTCATCCGTGTTTATCTGTGTCTATCTGCGGTCGATTCTGGCAGTTAGAATCTATCTGCGTTTATCTGCGTTTATCTGAGTTTATCTGCGTTTATCTGCGTTTATCTGCGGCTAAGTTTTACTTCAACGCAGTCACGTTGAACATCGCCACCGGGCGGTGGAACCCCTTCAGCACGGCCTCTCCCGCCGGCTCCGCGCTGACGCCAAGCTCGATCCTCCCGTAGACCCGCTGGGAAACCAGGACCTGGCCGGTCTTCGCCTCCGAACAGAGGCGGGCCGACAGGTTGCACACGGGGCCGATCGCGCCATAATCGCGGCGGCCCTCGAATCCGATTGCGCCCATGGTCGCGTAGCCGTTCGCCACGCCGACGCCGAATCCCAGGTCGTGGCCGCGTTTTTTCCAGACCAGTGAGAGCTTGCCGACGGCGTCGCGCATATCGAGCGCCATGCGAACCGCCGCGAACTCGGGCTCGTCCAGCTGGATCGGGTCGTTGAACAGGATCATCACGCCGTCGCCGGCAAAGTGCTCGATGGTGCCTTCGTGCTTCACGACGATGTTGCCGAGCGTCGCGTGATATTCGCGCAGCACGCCCATGACCTCTTCCGGCTCGGCGGACTCCCCGAACGCGGTAAAGCCGCGCAAGTCGGTGAATACCACCGTGATCTCGCGGCGATGGGTCTTGAGGGGATCGTCCACCTCGCCGGCCAGGATCAGCTCGCCGATCTTGGGTGAGACGAAGCGCTTTAAGCGGGACAGCCGCTCGAGTTGCGTTACCTGGTCGCGCACGCGCTCCTCGAGCTTCAGGTTCCAGGCGCGCAGCTCCTCGGCCTGGTGCTTGACCTCGTCCTGCAGCGACTTCACGCGCAGCAGCGACTTCACGCGCGCGAACAGCTCCGCCTGGTTGACCGGCTTGTTGAGAAAATCGTCGGCGCCCGCCTCCATGCCCTTCACGCGCTCCTGGTGCGGGTCGAGCGAGGTGCAGAGCACCACCGGCAGCAGCGCCGTCAGCGGATCTTCCCGCAGTTTGCGGCAGACGTCGTAGCCCGACATTCCCGGCATCATGACGTCGAGCAGCACCAGGTCAGGCTGTTCCGAGGCGACCCTGGCGAGCGCCTCCTTGCCGTTGACGGCGGTCACGACAGCATAGCCCTTCACGGCCAGCAGATCGCCGAGCAGCTTCACGTTCTGCGGCGTGTCGTCCACCACCAGGATCTTTGCCGGCGCACTCATGCGGTCTTCGCCTGCATGGCTTTTTGCACAGTATCGAGGAAACTGCGCAAATTGATCGGCTTCTCGATGAAGCCGTTGAACCCGGCGCTCATGATCTGCTGCCGGTCCTGCTGCATGACCGAGGCGGTGATGGCGATCACCGGGATGCCCGCCGTCGCCGGCGCGGCGCGCAGCGCCTTCAGCGCCTCGATGCCGCTCATGCCGGGCAACTGGATGTCCATCAGGATGAGAGCGGGCTTCTTCTCGCGTGCGATCTTCAGCCCTTCCTCCCCGGTTCCGGCTTCGAGCGTTTCATAGCCTTTGACCTGGAGCACGTCGCGCACCAGCTTCAGGTTTTTCTCGTTGTCTTCGACGATCAGTATGAGGCTCATGACTTTAATCTATCTCAAAAACAAGAACCAAGGATCAGCCGCAGATAATCGCGGATGAAATTCAAAAACCAATCAAGCCACAGATAAACACAGATAAACACGGATGAAAGCCCCTGCTAACCACGTCCTTGGGTTTGAATTATCTGTGTTCATCTGTGTTCATCTGTGGTTCCAGTGTTCTTCGTTCTTGATGTTATCGGCGTCCCCTTCGACAAGCTCAGGACAGGCATCGGCGGCTCAATTGTTCAGCGGCAACGTGAAGGTGAAGGTCGAGCCCTTGCCCGGCGCGCTCTTCAGCCAGATCTTCCCGCCGTGCAGCTCCACGAAGCGGCGGGTGAGGGTGAGGCCGAGGCCCGTGCCCTCCTGCTTGTTGGTGTAGTCGCGGCCGACCTGGCGGAACTCCTCGAACACCGCCTCCTGGTCCTCCTTCGCGATGCCGACGCCGCTGTCCTTGACCGAGACCTCGATCGAATTGCCGTTCTTGCGGGCATCCACTTCCACGCGGCCGCCGTCCGGCGTGAACTTGACCGCGTTCGAGAGCAGGTTGAGCAGGATCTGCTTGAACTTGCGCTCGTCGGCGCGGATCCCGCCCAGTTTCGGATCCACGCGCGCCTTGAGCGTGATGCCGTGCGTTTGCGCGCGCTCGCGCACCAGCGTCATCGCGTTCTGCACCGCAGAGGGCACGTGGAACTCCGACAGTTCCAGCTCCATCCGTCCGGCCTCGACCTTGGACAGGTCCAGGATGTCGTTGATGAGCGAGAGCAGGTGCCTGCCCGAGGAGTGGATGTCCTTGAGGTAGTCCTCCTGCTTCGCGTTCATCTCGCCGAACATCTTTTCGAGCAGCGCTTCGGAGAAGCCGATGATCGCGTTCAATGGCGTTCTCAGCTCGTGCGACATGTTGGCGAGGAACTCGGACTTGTGCTTGTTCGCGACCTCGAGCTGCCGGCTCTTGTCCTGGATCTCGTTGAACAGCCGCACGTTCTCGATCGCGATCGTGGCCTGGTCGGCGAAGGTCTTGACCAGCTCGATCTGCTTCTCGCTGAAGGGACGCACTTCCCGCCGCCGCAACAGCAATGCCCCGAACGCTTTGTTCTCCCGCACCAGCGGCACCGCGAGCGTCGTCCGGTTCCCGAATTGCTGCTGTGGCTCGCGCGCTTCCGGAAATTCGTCGAGGGCGGCAGCAAGGTCCTCGATATGCATGACCAATTGGTCAATGATTGCGCGGCCGACGACGGTGCCCCTCGTCAACGGCAAGGTCTGCACGACGCCCTCTAATTCTCCGAAACCTGTGACATACCTCAAGGTGTCGCCCGCCACCAGGAACAGGCGCGCATCCGGCGCGTCGCACAGCTGCGCCGCGCGGTGCGTTACGGCCTCCAGCACCGGCTTCACGTCGGTGGGCGAGTTGCTGATCACGCGCAGGATCTCGGCAATCGAGGTCTGCCGTTCCAGCGCCTCCTTGGTTTCGTTGAACAGCCGCACGTTTTCGATCGCGATCACTGCCTGGGCGGCGAAAGTTTTGAGCAGCGCCACTTCCTTGTCGTCGAAGGCTCCCGCCTCCCGCCGGAGGACGGTGATGCCCCCGATCGCCCGGCTTTCGCGAAGCAGCGGCGCGTAGATCCCCGAGCGGTATCCCCACTTCAGGCCAAGCTGGCGAATGCGCGGATACTGCTCCGCTGCCTTCTCCAGGTCCGGCAGGTGGATCATGCATCCGTCAAGCACGCACACCCCGATGGCACTCCCGCGGTCGATCGGCAACTTATCGCCAAGCACCTGCAAGTCAGCCGCACCGGCAATTGCGTGGGCATGGAGCAGTTCTTCGCTGATCAGCCACAGCACGACGCGGCCACCCTCGAACAGATTACTGCAGTTCCTTACGATGGCGTCGAACACCGGTTGCGTGTCGGTCAGGGAACCGCTGATGATGCGCAGGATGTCGGCGGTTGCCGTCTGCTGCTCCAGCGTTTCGCCCAAATCCTTGTTGCGTGCATCGAGCTCCTTGAACAGCCGCACGTTTTCGATCGCGATCACCGCCTGGGCAGCGAAAGTCTCGAGGAGCTTGATTTGTTTGTCGGAGAACGGCTCTGTCGCCTTGCGGCGAATCACGATCGCACCGATTGCGGTGTCCTCGCGCAGCAACCGCACGGCAAGCATGGTCCGGTACGGCACAACCTGAAACAGCGTGGTCCCACCCTCCGGGTACTCCTCAAGCACTTTTGGCTCGAGGACGTCGTGGATGTGGATCGTACGGCGCTCGATGATGGCGCGGCCGGCGACGGATTCGCGGGAGATTGGGATGGCTGATCTTCCGACGAGCACGGACCCGAGGTGCGCCACCAGTTGCAGGACGCCGCTGTCCACGCGGCGGATGACCACGTCGTTGGCGTCGCACAGGCGCGCCGCGCTCTCGGCCACCGCATCCAGCACCGGCTGGATGTCCGTCGGCGAGCTGCTGATGACTCTCAGGATATCGGCGGTCGCCGTTTGCTGTTCCAGGGTCTCCTTCAACTCCGCTGTGCGCTCTTCGACCTTGCGCTCGAGGCCAGCGTAAAACGCCTTCAGATCGCCGGCCATCTTGTTGAATTGCTCGCTCAACGCCTCCAGCTCGTCGCCGGTGTGCACCTCGATGCGCTGGTCAAGGTTGCCTGCGCCGATGCGCTCCGCGCCCCGCTGCAACGCCCGGATCGGAGTGACCATGACGCGCGCGAGATAAATGCTCGCCAGCATGGACAGCACGAGCCCGGCGAGCAGCAGCAGCCCGATGCGCAGGATGGACGAGTAAAGGGGCGCGAAGGCCTCCGCCAGCGGCAGCTCGACGAACACCGTCCAGTTGAGCGTCGGGATGCCCGCGTGCGCCGTCAACACCTCCTCGCCCTTCAGGTTGCGCGCGATCGGTGCGCCTTCGCCCTCGCCGCGGGCGGCCGCAGCCACGTGAATGAGCTTCGACAGGTCCGATTTCTGCAACACCAGGCTGATGTCGGGATGTGCGATCAGCGTGCCGTCCGAACTCACGACGTAGGCCAGGCCCGCGCGTCCGATCTGGATGCGCGAGACGACTTCCCACACGAACTTGAGGTTGACTTCGGCGATGGTGATGCCGCCCCCCGCGCCCCCGGCGGGGCGGGAGATCGTCATGTACGGCTCGGTCTCCTTGCGGAAGTAGACGGAGCTGTACCAGGTCTTGCCCGCCGTCACGCCGGCGTACTTGGGGTCCTTGGTAAAGTCGGTCGCGGAGCCGACGACGTCCATCGCCAGGCGCGACACGCGCAGTTGCTCGCGGCCCGAGGCGTCGATCCACACCACCTCGGTGATCGCGGGCGCCTGCCGCAGCAGCTTCAAGTACTCGTAGCGGCGCTGCTCGACCGGGTTGGCCCCGGTCCCGACCTGCGGCAGCGCGGTCCAGCCCAACTGGTGCTCGATGTCGCTGATGTACTGCTCGATGCGCGTCGCGGCGGCGACCGCCTTCTCGCGCTGCAGGGTGACGAGGTGCTCCTGGTTCTCGCGGTAGGAGAAGTACACGCTGACCCCGCCGCTCACGAGCAGCGCCGCGCTCACCAGCCCGATGATGAACGCCGCGTACTTCGTGAGCAGGCGCCAGCGTGGGGTCACTCGATCACCTTCGCGCGCACAACGCCCTTCTTTCCCCTCCCCATAACCAGGGGGAGGTGCGCCGGAGCGTGGAGCAGGGGCCCCAATGTCTCATCAGGGGATGCGACCGCGGAGGCGCACATTAGCACGCGGAATATTCGGCGCTTGCATCCCGCTACGGGGTCGCATCCATCGGCACGGCCGACGGAATCCTGCTCCGCCCTCCGCGGGCGCAGGGTGGGGGTGAAGCCGGAACGCGATGCCGTGCTCACTCGATCACCCTGTCCGCCCGCAGCAGCAGCGACTGAGGAATCGTAAGTCCCAGAGCCTTGGCCGTCTTGAGATTGATCAGGAGGTAGAACCTGTCTGCCTGCTCTACTGGCAAGTCGCCCGGTTTCGTCCCTTTGAGAATCTTGTCGACGTAGACCGCCGCTCGACGGTAGATGTCATTAAAGCTCGGCGCGTATGCCATCAGCCCGCCGTCCAGGACGAGGGAGTCAAACTCATACATGGCGGGAATGCGGTGTTTCGCGGCGAACTCGATCACCCGCTTTCGGTTCAAAGTGGTCAGTGTGTCCGTCACCATGAAGAGGGCGTCGGGGCGCTCCCGGGTCATCGTGGAAAACGCTACGTCAAAGTCTTCGGGTTCGCGCACGCCCAGCGGCTGGACGGCCACGCGCAGGATGCGCGCGGCCTTCTCGATCTCCCGATAGCGCAGCGTCATCGCGGGATTGTCCGCATTCCAGAGCACCGCGACGCGCGAGACCTTCGGTACCGCCTCCTTGAGTATCTCCAGTCGCTTCGCGCTGAGCTCGGTGGCCTGAGCGCTGGTTCCGGTAATGTTTCCGCCCGGCCGGGCGAGGCTCGCGATCATCCCGCTGCCCACCGGATCGCTGGAACCGGCGATGACGATCGGGATGGTCGAGGTCGCCTCCTTGGCAGCCGCGGACGCCGGGTCGCCGGTCACAACGATCGCATCAACCCGGAGCCGCACCAGTTCGGCTGCCAGCTCGGGAAGTCGGCCTAACTTGCCTTCGGCCCAGCGCCCCTCGTACACCACGTTACGGCCCTCCACGTAACCCAGCCCCGCGAGACCCTGGCGGAGCGCGGTGGGCGGCAACCCGTCCGAAGGGCGGGAGACAGCATGCAGGAACCCGATGCGCCAGACCTTGCCTTTCTGCTGGGCGAAAGCTGCAAGCGGTGCCCCCAAGGCTACGGCTGCCAATGCGATGATCAAATCCCGTCGCGTTGAGCGGCCCGAGCACGTGTGCGAGTCTCCACCTGTGTCCGCTCGAACGCGGCGACGTAAATCGGCGCGCCAGTGTCCGGATTTGCGGTTCATTCGATCATCCTATCGGCGCGAATCAGTACAGACTGCGGGATGCTGATGCCGAGCGCCTTCACGGCTTTCAGGTTGATGACCAGCTCGACGGTTTTCGGAAGCTCGACCGGAAGGTCGGCGGGTCTGGTGCCTTTGAGAATTCTGTCAACGTAGTACGCGAGGCGCCGGTACCCGTCGCGCAAAACGGGGCCGTAAGTCATGACGTTGCCGCCTTCGGCAAACTGTGCCCAACCTGAAATTGCGGGTATCCGGTTTTTTGCGGAAAACGCAGCAATCCGCTTGCTGTAGCGCATCATGATCGCATCGGGAAATGCCACGATCGCCCCGCTGCGCGATTTCGGCACGGCCGCAAGCGCGTCATCCAGTTCCTGCTCGCTTTTCACCGGAAAATACGCGATCGCAAGGCCGAGCGCCTTCGCTGCGGCTTCCGATGCCCGCAATTCGCCTTGCTCGCCGGGATGCTCCGGGCGGGCAATGATTGCCACCCGCTTGAGCCCCGGCATCATTTCCTTCAGCAGTTCCATCCGCTTGCCCACGAGCTCCAGCGAGAGAAACGACATTCCAGTGAAGTTACGGCCAGGACGGGCCAAGCTTTCCACCAGACCTGCCTCGACCGGATCCCCGCTGAATCCGAACACGACCGGCATGGCGGCACCTGCCTTGCGCACATAAAAAACCGCCGGTCCTTGCGTAACGATGACATGAGGCTTCGACCGGACAAGTTCTGCGGCAAGTGGCTCAAGACCCTCTCTGGATCCGTCGCCCCAGCGTGCCTCCAGGGTCAGATTGCGTCCCTCGACATAGCCAAGGTCGCGCAATCCTCCACGCAAAGGATCAAGAAAAGGCGAACCGACCCCACGGTCAATGGATATCCACCCAACGCGATATACGGTTGCCTGCTGCGCGGTAACCCATTGCGGCAGCAGGACGCCCGTTGCTAGCGCGAAAAGAAACTTGCGGCGAGGTTTCATTCGATCACCTTGTCTGCCTGCACCAATATGGACGGAGGGACTTTGATCCCGAGCACCTTGGCGGTTTTCTGGTTGACGAACAGTTCAAATCTTACGGGTCGCTCGATCGGCAGGTCGCCGGGTTTGGCGCCCTTGAGGATTTTGTCCACATAGGCGGCGGTGCGGCGATACAGGTCGGGCCGGTGTGGCCCGTATGAAATCAATCCGCCTTCCGACACGAACTCGCTGTAGCCGTACATCACTGGAAGCCGCGCCTTCGCCGCCAGCGCAACCACCTGCTTGCGGTGGCTCCACAGCACCGGATCGTCGAACACGATCAGAGCATTGGCGCCCTTCTTCGCAGCCTCCCGAAACGCCTGCTCGATTTCACCTGGATTGCGGGCGTTCAGCGGTTGGATCTGAACGCGCAAATCCCGGCCCGCGGTCGCCGTTTCATCTAGAAAAACCGAATGGCTCAGATTGTCGGGGTTGATCAGAACCGCCACGCGCGCGGGCTGCCTCGACATTTCTGCGATCATCTGCAGGCGCTTGCCGCTGAGCTCCGGGGTCAACAGCGAAAGCCCCGTCACGTTCCCGCCCGGTCGGGCGAGGCTCGCGACGAGATTGATGCGCACAGGATCGGACACCGCGACGATCACGATGGGGATGGTGCTGGTCGCCGCCTTCGCCGCCAGGCTCCCCGGCGTCGCCTGGACGACCATGACGTCGACCTTGAGGCGCACGAGCTCGGCGACGAGCTCCGGCAGCCGTTCGTAGCGGCCGTCCGTCCACCGCGCCTCGATCGCGATGTTGCGGCCCTCCACGTATCCCAGCTCGCGCAACCCCTGGCGGCACGCCTCCCACAGGTGTTGGCCCTCCGCCGGTGTAAACGAGAACAGGTAGCCAACTCGCGGCACTCTCGACGGCTGCTGCGCCGCCGCCCCGAGCGGAACAACGAGCAGCGCGCCCGCCTGGATCAAGAACGCTCGGCGCGCGGCGGGACTCACTCGATCACCCTGTCCGCCCGCACCACGATCGACTGCGGGATCTTGATGCCGAGCGCCTTGGCGGTCTTTGTATTGAGCACCAGCTCGAACTTTGTCGGCTCCTCCACGGGCAAATCGGCGGGTTTCGCGCCCTTGAAGATTTTGTCCACGAAGGTGGCGGCGCGACGATGCAAGTCTGCACGGTCTACTCCATAGGTCAAAAGGACGCCAGCGTCCGCGAATTCCGAAAACTGCGATATCGACGGCAAGCGGCTCTTTGCCGCAAAGTCCGCGATCCGTTTTCGATTTGTGAGGATCATTGGGTGTGCCATGATGAAGAGAGCGCCAGCGCGCACCCGGGTTGCGTCTTCGAACGCTTTCTCGAATTCGTCGGGGCTCTGTACCTCCAGCGAATGAAGCTGGATTCCGAGCTGCCGTGCCGGGAGTTGGATTTCTTTCCAACCTTGTCTCGCGGCTGCGCCCTGTGGATTCCACAGCACAACCACGCGGGAGAGCTTGGGAACCATTTCCGTGAGCAACTCCAGCCGTTTTCCAACCAACTCTGGGGAATTTTGGGACAAACCCGTGACGTTGCCGCCGGGCCGCGCCAGGCTCTGAACCAGACCAGCTGCAACAGGGTCACCCGCACCCGCCATGACGATAGGGATAGTCCTACTTGCTTCTAGAGCAGCCAGAGCATCGGGTCCAACGGAAGCGACGATGACGTCAACCTTGAGACGGACGAGATCGGCCGCGAGGCCAGGGAGGCGATCGTACCTATCCTCCGCGTAGCGGTACTCGATACTGATGTTCTTTCCCTCGATCCATCCGAGGTCGCGGAGACCGAGCCGGAATGCCTGGTGCCAGAGCGCGGCATTGGATGGCGTGAATGGTGAGATAACTCCTATCCGGCGGATTTTTGCCGGCGCCTGCGCGCGCACTGCGCCCGCCCAAGCGAGCGCGGGCCACGTCGCCGCAGCGAGGAGAAAGGCGCGCCGCGTTGAGCGGCCGGAGCAAGTGTGCGAGTCAACACTTGCGTCCGCTCGGGCGCGCCGAGTTAAGGCGGCGCTATGACGTGCGATCTTGAGGTTCATGCGTTACCACCCCCGGCCGCGATCACCTGAAAATCTGCAATAATCGTCCGCGTGCGCGGGCGCAGGGGCTTAAACATTGAGCACCCCGTTGCCGTAGCGCGCGGCGAGCCGCTCGATGAGCGCGCGCTCGGCGAGTTTCATGTTGTGTTGGTCCACCCGGGGCCAGTTGCGCTCGTAGAGACGGAATGCTTCCTCGGCGCCGAGATAGCGGTCGCGGCGGTTCCGGCACAGCGCCGAAAGGTTTTCATACGCGGCGATCTCGACCAGCGCATCGTCGAGCAGGCCGCGCAGCCGGCTCGTGAATTCGGGCCGTGCCATGGCGGACCGCACCCGCTCGGCGTCGCGCGCCGCGAGCTTGAGCGGAACGACCACCACCCCGGCGGTCTGCTCACGCCGCGAGTCGGGGCTCTTCTTCGGGCGGCCCGGGCGCCGGGTATGGTCCGGTTTCATTGAAGCTTATTGCGATGATGGGCGAACATAACAAAGCTCACTCGATCACCTTGTCCGCGCGCAGCAGCAGTTCCTGCGGGATGGTGAGACCGATCGCCCGGGCGGTCTTGCGGTTGATGACCAGCTCAAATATCGTGGGCTGCTCGATCGGTAACTCGCCCGGTTTGGCGCCCTTCAGGATCTTGTCCACGTAGGTCGCGGCGCGACCGAAGTTCTCCGTGATGTTCTGTCCGTAGCTCATGAATCCGCCGGCTTCGGCGTACTCGCGGGTCACGTATGTAGATGGCAACCGATGCTTGAGCGCCAGCTCCGCGATCTGCCTCACCTGCTGCAGGAAAAAGGTGTCACCGGGGATAATGACGGCTCCAGCGCGTTCCTTCGCCATCGTGCTGAAGCCAAGCTCGATGCCAGCGGGAGTACGTGCAACCACCGGCAGAACTTGCAGACCGGTCTTCTGCGCGGCGGCTTGGATGCTCTTCAGTTGCGGGAAACTCCCAACATTGTCCGGATTCCGCAGCACCGCGATGCGGGATAGCCCGGGCACGGCGGTCATCAGCAGCTCAACATGCTTCGCAATCGCGTCGGCATTATTGCTGGACAGGCCGGTGAAGTTTCCTCCGGGCCGGGCCAGGCTCGCAGCGAAGCCGTCGCGGACTGGATCAGGCGACGTTGTGATGACGATGGGAATGGTTTTCGTCGTCTTCTGCAACGCTTGATACAGTGGTGTCCCCGTTGCCACGATGACGTCAACCTTCGAGCGCACAAGCTCCGCCGCCAAGTCGGGCAGGCTCTCGGTCTTGCCGTCCGCATAGCGTGCTTCGATAACGAAATGTTTTCCCTCGACGTAGCCGAGGTCACGCATTCGCTGCAGGAACAGCTGGTAACGGCCGGTTTGGAGCGCGGATTCGCGCGAACCGAGGTAGAAGAATCCAATGCGCCGGGTCCCTGCTTTCTGCTGCGCCCAGGACGGTACGGCCTCGGCGAGCGCGCCCAAGCCGACCGCGACGAGCAACTCCCGGCGTTTCATTTGCAACCCCCTGCGCCGCCGACGGGGTGCCGGCGTTCAATCCATCATAACCCCGGGGCTCGGGGAGCCTTGTGGACTGTTGGGGGTCGGGCGTGCGGAATATTTACACTCGGGGGTCACCCGGCTTGCTGCGCTGCCGCATATATCAGCCGGTGGCTTTATCCTCCGGGCATTCACGCAACTCCCACCACCCCCGCCGCTTCGCAGCGACCCCTCCCGGCCCGCCGCGCTGCATCGCGTCGGGCGTTCGCCGGCTCAAACGTGCGCAGGCACGTTTTTCGAAACCCCGGCTCACCCTCAGGCAGGAGGGGAGCTTCTTGTTGGTGACTTTAAGCGTTCGATCCTTGGGACAAGTCGAATCCCGCGCTTCCGGTGTGAGGTTGCTTGGCAGCCGGGACGTCCGGTTTCACCGTTCTCGCGCTTTCCTCATCCGCCAAGCGAGCGTAAACGAGCCAGAGATAGATACCGCATGCAAGGAATGCGAGCCAGAAGATTTGCCCGAGCCAGAAGATTTGGTCCATGTGATCCTCCTGTTTAGCAAAACGCACTGAATCTGGGAGGCATGATGACGCACGGAGGAGCGGAAGCGCGACGAGGTATTGCGCAGGCGCAGTGCGGAGTATTAACGTCCGAGCTCCCGCCACCCCGTCACTTCGTGACATCCTGCCCGGCCCGTCGCGCTGCCATCCTTAATGCGCGCAGCGCTGTACTTCGTCCCTCCCTCTCAGGGGGAGGGAACAGAGGGTGGGGGTGGTTGCGTCGGGCGTTCGCCGGCTCGAATGTGCGCAGGCACCTTCTCCCACCACCCCGGCTGCTTTGCAGCCACCCCGCCCGGCCCGCCGCGCTGCATCGCGTCGGGCGTTCGCCGGCTCGAACGTGCGCAGGCACGTTCTTCGAAACCCCGGCTCACCCTCAGGCAGGAGGGGAGGATCAGGTTTTCGCAACCAGCAACGAGTAACGAGTAACGGTCTTTGGGCTACCAGCGGGGAGGGGGGGTGCGAGCGATAACGATGCTATGGCCCTCGTGGCGGAT
>Ga0210379_10000294_pt1 | contig 15705 bp, 16 predicted proteins | sample PLMedo_2_FD_155468 | JGI IMG/M metagenome (GOLD analysis project Ga0210379, IMG submission 155468) | Groundwater sediment microbial communities from an aquifer in East River, Colorado, USA - PLM4_32_coex redo | ecosystem: Environmental > Terrestrial > Soil > Riparian zone | place: USA: East... | reverse complement strand
TCTTCATCGCGGTCCTGTGGATCAGGTGGAGCCTGATGCGCGTCCGGATCGACCAGGCGCTCCGCCTCAACTGGGTCGTCCTCCTCCCCGTAGCGCTCGCGACCGTCCTGGCCGCGGCGTGGTGGGCGTCGAGGAGCTGAGCGTGGCGGGAGCCGGCGCGATTCTCCTGGGCACCCTGAGGGCGATGGGGACGACGCTGCGCAACGCCTTCCGCGCGCCGACCACGCTCCGCTATCCGAAGCAGAAACGGCCGCTGCCGGCCAGGTGGCGGGGCGGCTCCTTCGCGCTGACCTTCGATCCGGCCACCGGCGAGGAGAACTGCATCGGCTGCCGCCTGTGCGAGTACATCTGCCCCTCCGAGATCATCGCCGTCACCCTCCGCAAGGGGGAGCCGCGCGCCAACGGCATCGGCGCCACCTACTGCGACGTCTTCACGCTCGACTACCAGGCGTGCATGCAGTGCGAGCTGTGCATCCAGGTCTGCCCGACCGACGCGATCGTCATGACGCGCGCGCTCGCCCCCGCGACGACCACCCGCGAGGGGCTCTTCCTCTCCAAGGAGCGGCTGATGGACAACGGCCGGGGGCTCCTCGCCGAGGCGAGCCTCGCGTCAGAGGCGACCGGGACCAAGATCCGCGAGTGGACGAAGCCCGAGGGGGCAGCGTGAGGGACGCGGCCTTCTGGATCCTCGCGCTGATCCTCCTCGCAGGCGCCCTGGTGGTCGTCTCCGCCCGCTCGCTGGTCCGCGCGGCCTTCGGGCTCACCGCCGCACTGACGGCGACCGCCGGGCTTTACCTGCTGCTCACCGCCCCGCTCCTCGCCGCCGTGCAGATCCTGCTGTACACCGGCGGGGTCTTGACCCTCGTCGTCTTCGCGATCGTGGTCGTCGGCGGCGAGGCCACAGGCGGAAAGTTCCGCAAGCCCTTCCCCGCGGCGGTCGCCGCGGTCGCGGTCTTTGCGACTCTTGCGCGCGTCATCCCGAGCCTTCCGGCCGGGGCGCCGCGCGGCGGGCTCGACGCCGGGGCCGCGATCGGGGCCTCGCTGTTCTTCCGGGACTACGTCCTCCCCTTCGAGCTGCTCTCCGTGCTCCTGCTCTCCGCGGTGCTCGGGGCGCTGCTCCTCGCGCGCAAGGACCGTCCCGAATGAGCCTCGCCTCCGTCCTCCTCGTCGCGTTCGCCGTCTTCGCGATCGGGCTCTACGGCGTGCTCGCGCGCCGGCACGCGATCGCCGTGCTCCTGTCGATCGAGCTGATGTTCAACGCCGTCAACCTCACGATCGTCGCCCTCTCCTGGTCGCGCGGGCTCCTCTCCGGCGTCGTGCTCGTGCTGTTCGCGATCGCGATCACGGTCGCGGAGATCGCGGTGGGCCTCTCCCTCGTCCTTCTGGCCGCGCGACGAGCGAAGACGGTCGTCCTCGACGAGCTGTCCGAGCTGCGGGGCTGATCGAGGTGACCTTCGCACTGCTCGTCCTGGGCGGCCCCCTCGCCGCGTTCGCGGCGATCGCGCTCCTTCCGCCGCTCCGGCGCTCGGGCTGGCCCGCCGCGTATCTCACCGTGGCGGGGAGCGTCGTATCGCTCGGTTCCGCCTTCGCCCTCGCGCTCCCCTTCCTCCGCGGCACCGGGGTCCCCGTCTCGTTCGAGACGGTCTGGGCGCCGCTCGCGGGGGCCGGGACGCTCCGTTTCGGCCTGCTCGTGGACGGCCTGTCCGCCTCGATGGCAGCGCTCGTCGCGCTCGTGGCGCTCCTCGTCCAGGTGTACTCGCTCGCCTACATGGACGGCGAGTCGCGTCCTGCGCTGGGCCGCTACTTCGCCTACCACGCGCTCTTCGCCTTCGCGATGCAGGGGCTGGTCCTCGCGCACAACCTGCTGCAAACCTACGTCTTCTGGGAGCTCGTGGGCCTCGGCTCCTACCTCCTCATCGGCTTCTACTGGGAGAAGCCCGAAGCCGGGCGGGCGGCGCTGAAGGCGTTCTGGACGACGCGGCTGGGGGACACGGGGTTCGCCCTCGGGCTGCTCGTGCTCTGGGGCGCCGCGGGGACGTTCACTTTCACCGAGCTGTTCGCGGGCGCCGCGTCGGGAGCGATCGCGCTACCCGCCGTGGCCCTCGGGCTCGCCGGAATCTACCTGGGCGCCATGGGAAAGAGCGCGCAGGCGCCCTTCCACGTCTGGCTCCCCGACGCCATGGAGGGCCCCACGCCCGTGTCGGCCCTGATCCACGCGGCGACGATGGTCGCCGCGGGCGTCTATCTGATGATCCGCGTCTCGCCCCTGCTCTCCCACGCGCCGGCACTCGGGACGGCGATCCTCGTCATCGGAGTCGTCACGTCGCTCCTCGCGGGGACCTTGGCGCTCGTCGAGCGAGACCTGAAGCGCGTGCTCGCCTACTCGACCGTCAGCCAGCTCGGGATGATGATGGCGGCGGTCGGCTGCGGCGCGCCGGAGGCCGCCTACTTCCACCTCCTCACCCACGCCTTCTTCAAGGCGCTGCTCTTCCTCGCCGCGGGGAGCATCCTCCACGCGATCTCGACCGGCGACCTGTTCTCGATGGGGCGGCTTGCCCGTCCGATGCCCGTCACCGCGGGGTGCTTCGCCGTCGGGGCGCTGGCCTTGGCCGGCGTGGCGCCCACCGCCGGCTTCTTCTCGAAGGACGAGGTGCTGAGCGCCGTGCTCCTGGCGGGGCACCCGGTCGCCTTCACTCTTCTCGTCGTGAACGCCGGGATCACCGCGTTCTACATCGGCCGCGCTTTCTTCCTCGCGATGGGCGGCGCCCGCGCGGCGGCCGGGCATCCGCACGAGTCCCCCGCCCTCATGACGGTCCCGCTGATCGCGCTCGCCGCGGGATCGGTCTTCGGCGGGTTGCTCGGACCCGTCGTCCCCCGCCTGCTCGCCGCGTCGATCTCTCCGATGGCCGGCGAGGCGGCGCACGCTCCGCTCCCGGTCGCCGTCGTGGGCTCGATCGCCGCCCTCGCCGGCCTGTCGATCGCGTGGATGGGATACCAGAGGCGGTCGTTCGACCCGGGGCGCGTGCTCGCCGCCGCCGGTCCGCTCGCGACCCTCCTCGCCCACCGCTACTTCATCGACGACCTGTTCCTCTTCGCCTACCGGCGGCTCTACCTCGGCGGTTCGGCGGTGATCGGCTGGCTCGACCGGTACGTTCTCGACGGGCTGGTCAACGCGCTCGCGTGGTGGACGTGGCAGCTCGGCGGGCGCCTTCGCTCGCTCCAGAGCGGGCGGGCCCAGGACGCGCTCTACGCTCTCGCCGCCGGGGTCGTCCTCCTCGCGTGGCTGGCGCTGTCCCGATGAGCACGCACCTGCTCTCGACGATCCTCCTCGCACCGCTCGCGGGCGCGCTCGCCGTGCTCGCGATCCCCGAGCGTTTCGGCCGCGCGATCCGGTTCGCGGCGCTCGCGTCGGCGATCGTTCCCCTAGCCGCGAGCCTTCTCCTGCTCTCCCGCTACGACGCGGCGGCCGGCGGCTTCCAGTTCGTCGAGCGGTACCCGCTCGTGCCGGCGCTGGGGCTCTCCTGGCACCTGGGCGCCGACGGGATCTCGATCCCGCTCGTGCTCCTCACCGCGATCATCCAGCTCACCGCGGTCACGACGTCGTGGACCGTCCCCGAGCGGGCGAAGGAATTCTACCTCTTCGTCGGCCTGCTCGTCGCCGGGGTCTACGGGGTGTTCGTCTCCCTCGACCTGTTCGTCCTGTTCCTCTTCTACGAGCTGGCCGTCCTCCCGATGTACGTCCTCATCGGCGTCTGGGGCTCGACGATGGAGATCGAGGGGCGGGGCCCCTTCGCGCGGGTCTTCTCCCGCGTGCGCGTCGGCCTCAAGGAGTACGGCGCGATGAAGCTCACGCTGTACCTCCTCGCGGGGTCGGCGCTCCTCCTCGTCGGGATCTTCTACGTGTGGGTGGACGGAGCGCGCCAGCTCGGCGCCCCGACGTTCGATTACGTCACCCTTTCGGGGGCGCGCTTCTCCGGCGAGAGCGGACGGGTCCTGTTCTTGCTCTTCTACGCCGGCTTCGGCGTGCTCGCGGGGATATGGCCGTTCCACACCTGGTCCCCCGACGGCCATGCCGCGGCCCCCGCCGCCGGCTCGATGCTCCACGCGGGGGTCCTCATGAAGCTCGGCGCGTACGGGGTGATGCGCGTGGGCTTCGGCCTGCTGCCGGAGGCGGCGCGGGAGCTCGCGTGGCTCGTCGGGCTCGTTGCGGTCATCAACATCCTCTACGGGGCCCTGGGTGCGGGCTGGCAAAAGGACATCAAGTACCTCATCGCCTACTCGTCGGTGTCGCACATGGGCATCGTGATGCTCGGGCTTGCGACCCTCAACGGCCCGGGGACCTCGGGTGCCGTCCTCCAGATGGTCGCGCACGGGATCATGACCGCGCTGTTCTTCACGATCGTCAACCTCGTCTACCACAAGAGCCACACGCGGGACATGACGGCGATGGGGGGATTCGCCCACGGGATGCCCGGGCTGGCGACCTTCTTCGTCCTCGCCGGCCTCTCCTCGCTCGGTCTGCCGGGGCTCGCGGGGTTCGCCGCCGAGATCCTCGTATTCCTCGGCGCGTGGACCTCCGCGCACCCGTGGTGGGCGATCCCGGGGGTCCTCGGGGCGCTCATCACCGCGGTCTACGTGCTCCGCGCGGGGCGCATGATCTTCCTGGGCACCGCGCGGCGCGAGCAGGCGGTCCACGACGCGCACGGGGTCGAGTGGGTGACCCTCGTGACCCTGGGCGCCTCGCTCGTCGTCCTCGGCGTGTGGCCGAGGCTCCTCCTCGACGCGATCGACGTCGGCGTCGGCGAGTTCCTCGTGCGGGTGGCCGGATGAGCTGGGCTCCGGTCGCGCTCGAGCTCGGCGCGCTCGCTCTCGCCGTGCTCGTCCTCGCCTGGGACCTCGCCGTCCCGGTGAAAAGGCCCGACGCCCGCCGCCTCGGCCTGTACATCTTGGCCGGCGGGGGTCTGTCCGCCCTTCTCGCCGCCTCCTTCACGCTTCCCGCCGCCGGCTCCTTCGGCCCCGCCTACGTCCAGGACCCGCTCGCGCTCATCGTCAAGCGCGTCATGCTCGCCGCGGTCCTCCTCGCCGTCGTCGGCCTCTCCCCTTACGCGCGACGCCGCGGGGTCGCTGACCGCACGGGCGAGGCGATCGTCCTGCTCCTCTTCGCGGCCATCGGCGCCATGGCGCTCGTCTCGGCGCGGGAATGGGTCACGCTCTTCGTGGCGTTCGAGCTCGTGTCGCTCCCGCTGTACGTCCTGACCGCCCTCGAGAAGGAGCGCCGGACCTCCATCGAGGGCGCGTTCAAGATCTTCCTGTTCGGCAGCGCGTCGGCGGCGGTTCTCCTGCTCGGCATCGCGCTCGCCGTCGCCGCCTCCGGCACGACGTTCTGGACGCGGGCCGCGTGGACACCGGGCGACCCCGTGGCCTCGCTCGCGATCGCGCTGATCCTGGCGGGGTTCGGGTTCAAGATCGCCGCCTTCCCGTTCTCGCTGTGGGTCCCGGACGCCTATCAGGGTGCGCCCGCACCGGTCGTCGCGTTCCTGTCGGTTGCGCCGAAGGCGGCGGCGGTCGCCGCTTTGTTCCGCCTCGCGTCGGAAGTGCTCCTCCCCGCGGGGGTAAGTGCCAAGACGTGGCTTGCGGTCCTCGCGGCGGCCTCGATGGTCGTCGGCAACCTCCTGGCCCTGAGGCAGAGCGATCTGAAGCGGCTCCTGGCGTACTCCGGCATCGCGCAGATCGGCTACGTGCTCGCGGCGCTCGCCGCCGGGACGAGCCTCTCCGCCGGCTTCGCCCTCTTCTTCTTCCTCGCCTACCTGCTCGGGAACGGCGGCGCGTTCCTCGTCGTCGCGGCCCTCGAGATCGCGGGAGAAGAGCCGACCCTCCACGGGTGCCGCGCCCTGATCCGCCGGGCGCCGGTCCTCGCCGGGTCCCTCGTCGTCTTCCTCCTCTCGCTCGGCGGCATCCCGTTCGTCCTCGGGTTCTGGGGGAAGCTCTGGGTGTTCCTCGCGGCGGCGCAGGCGGGTCTGTGGTGGCTCGTCGCCTTGGGCGCGATCCTCGCGGTCGTCGCCCTGTACTACTACCTCGACATCGTGCGGCACGTCTTGATCGTCCGGGACGACGCCCCCGCGATCGCGACGTCTCCCCCCCTCCTGGCGACGATCGTTTTCGCGGCAGTTCTTTTAACGATCGGTGGGGTTGTTCCCGGAGCCCTCGCCGAGCCCTGCCTGCGCGCCGGAGAGGCACTTTTCTCCCCACCTCGGGTGACGGTTTCGCAATCGCGGTGACGGCGCCGCGCTAGCGTCTCAGCAAAGGCCCTATGGGGGGTGGCGCCACCCCCGGTTCGGGGGTAAATCACTTGTATGGCTTGCTGTTTGCCAGGAGCTAACGCGTGATCCGTTCACCTCTCCGTCTCGCGCTACTCGCCGCCGCGACCTTCGCGGTCGGGGGTGGTGCGCTCGCGGACGATCGACCGGAGCTCCTCGCCGCTCCTTCTGCGCCGCAATCGGAGTCGCGCTCCTTTGTCACTTCGTACCTTGCTCCGCGGATGTCGGCGCGGCTGGGCGATTCGCGCGCTGCGGTCGCCAGTGAGTTCGCGAGCCCCCAGATCAACCCGTGGACGACGCGCCGGGACGACACCGAAGACCGCGTGCGGCGCGGTGCGATCCGGGCGACCAAGAGCGCGGTCAAGAGATACGCCCTCGAGCGGCTGAACCTCGTCGGCTGGTCGCTCCCCCTCGGGAAGAGCCGGGAGCAGGGAGCCGCCGCGTTCCGGACCGAGTCGGGGGGCGCGCGGCTCCGCTTCGGCTTCTCCCACCGGGCGCCGCGCGCGGAGGCGCTCCTCCCCGTCGACAGCGGGAGGATCACGGTGAGCGCCGATGTCCTCGGACGGTTCGGGACGAGCTTCGAGACGCCGAATGGGCGCTTCCGGGTCGGGGCCTACGTCGATCCGCACGAGAACACGGCGACTGCGGGACTGACCGTCTCGTTCTAGACCCCTAAATTCGCGACTTCTGCCGGAACGTGCGCAGCATCATGAGCGCGCCGTTCAGTCTCTGGATGCGACGGGACCGCGCCTGGATGGCGAGCAGGTCTTCGAGCGGCGCCTGCTCCCCGCGGATCTCGCGCAGCGCGCGGTCGATCTCGAAGGCCAGCGAATCCATCTCCGACTTGGTCAGCCCCTTGAATGACCGCTCCGTGACGATCTGGTACCCCTCGCCGATGTCGCGGGCGAACGAAAACGCCGATCCTCCGGGCAGCGCCATGGGACCTCCTTGAAGCGGCCGAGAGGATAACTCAGAGGCCGAGCTCGGGGGCAACGCCGCGCATCGCGGCGATGACGAAGGCGACGTGATCTTCGAGCTCGATCCCCAGGTCCGCGGCGCCCTTGACGATGTCGTCACGGTTCACGCTGCGAGCGAACGCTTTGTCCTTCATCCGCTTGCGGACCGACGGGACCTCGAGAGCGGCCAGCGACTTCGCGGGGGTCACGAGCGCGCAGGCGGTGACGAAGCCGCACAGCTCGTCGGAGGCGAACAAGCATTTCTCCAGCACGCTCTCGCGCGGCACCCCCGTGTGATCGCCGTGGGACAGGATCGCCCGGCGGAACCAGTCGGGGTACCCCTGAGCCTCGAGGATCTCGCTGCCGCGGAACGGATGGTCCTCGAGGCTCGGCCACCTCTCGTAGTCGAAGTCGTGCAGGAGCCCCACGAGCCCGAACGCGTGCTCGTCCTCCAAGACGCGCCGGGCGTGCGCGCGCATGGCCGCCTCGACGGCGTAGGCGTGCTTCCTCAGGCCCGGCCCTTGGGTGTACTCGTGAAGGAGGGCGAGCGCCTCCTCACGCGATTTCGGAAGCTCCATGCGCCTAGCGTAGACCGGATTCAGCGATCGAAGAGGTGCTTCCTCACCGCGTCGAGCAGCGTCGGGTCGTCGAACGGCTTCGAGACCCAGTCGTCGCACCCCGACCCCAGTACGCGATGCCGGTTGCCGTTGTGGGAGTGGGCGAGGAGGAGGACGCGGCGCCTGGTACCGAGCGGCGTGGCTTTCAGCTGGCGGCACAGCTCGTACCCGGTCGTCTTGGGGAGGATGTCCTGGACGATGGTGAGGTCCGGCAGGGTCCGCTGGAACTCGCTCTCGGCGGCCCAACCGTCGGTGGAGAGCACGACCGTGACGCCCAGCCCGCGCAAGATCGATCGGATCCGATCGATGCTTCGCGGCTCGTAGTCGACCAGAAGGACGGTCTTCGACACGGGACCCCCCGACCCCAGAGGAGGTACGCCGAGCCGGGAGCGAATCAAGAACGGGATTCGTAACTGGCGGGGACTCGTACCATACGGCCATGAGCCCCGCGCTGTCCCGGTTCAATCCCTGGAGCGGGCTGGGCGATCTCCCCAAGACGATCTGGATCCACTTCGCCGCAACGCTCGTCAACCGGCTCGGCACGATGGCGATCCCGTTCCTCGTCCTCTACCTGACCCAGGAGCGGGGCTTCGACCCGGAGCACGCGGGCCTGATGCTCGGCGTCTACGGTGGCACATCCCTCGTCGTCTCCCCTTTCCTCGGGAAGATGGCCGACCGGATCGGCCACGTCCGGCTCATGAAGCTCTCACTGCTCACGAGCGGGTTCGTGCTCCTCTCGTACCCGTTCGCCCGCACCCCCGCCCAGGTGACGGTCGCGACGATCCTCTTCGCCCTGACCGCCGAGGCGTTCCGCCCCGCGAGCCTGTCGGTGCTGACCGACCTCGCGCCCCCCGAGCAGCGCAAGGCGGCCTTCGCCGCAAATCGGCTCGCGATCAACCTCGGGATGAGCGTGGGCCCCGCGGTCGGCGGGTACCTCGCCGAGACGAGCTTCCCCGCCGTCTTCCGGGTGGACGGGGCGACGACCCTCCTCGCCTGGACCCTTCTGACCATCACTGGCTTCAAGGTCGTGGAGCACGCGGCCGCCGGAACCGCGGGTGCGGCGCGTGGCGGGGAATCCCTCCCCGGCTACAAGAACCCGCTCCTGATCACGTTCCTCGCGGCGTGTGTCCCCCTCGCGGCGGTCTTCTTCCAGCACGAGGGGGCCCTCCCGCTCGACGTCGTCCGCGACCTCGGGATGAAAGAGTCGTTCTTCGGCTGGATGTTCACGATCAACACGATCCTCATCGTGCTGTTCGAGGTGAGGCTCAACCTCGCGACGTCGCACTGGTCGCACGGGAGGAGTCTCGCCACCGGCGGGCTCTTCCTCGCCGTGGGCTTCGGTGCGATGGCGTTCACCACTTCGGCGCAAGGCGTCGCGCTCACGGTCGTCGTCTGGACGATCGGGGAGATGATCCTGCTCCCCTCGATGTCCAACTTCGTCGCGGACATCGCCCCCGCGGACCGGCGGGGGGAGTACATGGGCCTCTACAGCATGTCGTGGGGGATCGCCTTCGCGATCGGGCCCTGGCTCGGTACCCTGGTGCTCGAGCGTTACGGCCGGATCGTCCTCTGGTCCGGCTGCTTCGTCGCCGCGGCCCTGGCGGCGGCCGCGCTCGCCCGGCTTCCCTCGCCCTCGCATGCTAGGGTTCCGGAAGGAGCCAAGTCATGAACCTCGTCGATCCCCGGGTCGACCGTTACCTCGCCGAGATCGCCGCGTCGGACGACCCGGTCCTCAAGGAGATGGAGCTGATCGCCGAGCAGCGCGACTTCCCGATCGTCGGCCCGCAGGTCGGCCGGATGCTCCAGGTACTCGCCTTCGCCATCGGCGCCCGGCGCGTTCTCGAGCTCGGCTCGGGGTTCGGCTACAGCGCGCTGTGGTTCCTGCGCGGGATGACCGAAGGTCGGCTCGTCATGACCGAGGGGTCGGCCGAGAACTCGAAGCAGGCGACCCGCTTCCTCGGCATGGCAGGGTTCGACGGCCGTTTCGAAGCGAAGGTCGGCGATGGCCTCGTCATCGCGGAGGGGATCCGCGGGCCGGTCGACATCGTCTTCTGCGACGTCGACAAGCAGGACTACCCGAAGGCGCTCCCGATCGCGCGCCGGCTCCTCCGCCCCGGCGGGCTCTTCATCGTCGACAACCTGCTCTGGGACGGGAAGGTGCTCGAGAACGCGCGGGCCGCGGAGGCGACGACCGAGGGGATCCTCCAGCTGACGCACCTGCTCCGGAACGCGACGGATTTCGCGACGACGATCGTTCCGATACGGGACGGCGTCTCCGTCTCGGTCAAGCTCACCTAGGGAGCGCCCTTCCAGCGGGCCGCGTCCGCCGGCCGGCCCCAAGCTTCGTACAGGCGCACGAGCCGGCCTCGCGCCTCGGACGCGGGCTTCCTCGCCCCGCGGTCCTTCTCGAGGATCGAGTGCCCCTCGAGGAGGAGCGGCTCCGCCTCGGCGTAGGCGCCGCGATCGACCCGGCACCCGCCCCACTCGCTGAGCAGCCGGCCGATCTCCCAGTTCCCTTCCGGTAGAATCCGCCGCAGGCGCCCATCCGCCTGCGCGAACATCGCCTCCGCATCCCCCGGACGCCCCTCCCGCTGGAGGTGCAGAGCGAGGACGCGCTCCGTCTTCGCGACCATCCGCTCGTCGAGGCGTGGCACGGCGAGTTGGCGCTCGCGATGCCGGGTCAGAAAACCGTCGATCTCCGGCGTGCGTCCCGTCTTGCGCAGCAGGTCGACGACCGCCTGCACGGTCGACCAGGAGCGCAGCCCGTCCGGCAGCCGGAGGGCCTCCTGCATCACGTCGATCGCGAGGTCGGGGCGGCCGGTCTCCGCGTGGGCGTCCGCGAGCGTCCTGAGGAGCGTGTAACGCTTCCGTCCGGACGCCGCGACGGCGCGGGTGGCGAGGTCGAGCGCCCGCCCGGGGTCGCGCAAGTTCTCGGGGCGGACGGTCAGCAGGTGCGTCGCGAACTGGTCGAGCCGCTCCGCGTCGACTTCCGGTGCCGTGATCGCGGCTTCGTACGCCCGGGTCATGCGCTCCGCCACCTCCCGCGCCTCCTTGTCGCGGTTGAGCTCGAAGTACGTCTCGTTGAGCGACTCCTCCGCGCGGAGGGTCTCCGGGTGGGACTCGCCGAGGAGCGAAGCGCGCCGCTCGACGACCTCGACCATCAGCGGCAACGCCTCTTCGACACGCCCCATGTTCGCGGTGAGCACGGCGACCTGGAAGAGCGCCCCGACCGTCCGCCGATGGCCGTCCCCGCCGACCCTGCGCCGGATCTCGAAGCTCTCCTTGAGTGCGGCGAGCGCCTCGTCGTAACGGCTGAGCCTCTCCTGCGCGACCCCGTGCCAGCCCAGCGCATCCGCGATGGCGGGGTGGTCCGGCGCGTAGACGCGGCGGCTCAGCGCCAGTGCTTCGCCCGTCACCTCGGCGGCCTCCGTGTACCGGAGCTGGGTCTGGAGCGCGGCCGCGAGGAGCAGCAGGGCGCGGATCCGCTCCGGGTGCTCGGGACCGAGGTGCTGCCCGAGCGTGGCGAGCGTCTCGCGAAGGAGAGATTCCGCCTCGACCCCTTGAAACTCTTGGGTGAGGACCTCTGCGAGGAGGCGATCGATCTCGGAAGTCAGGCGCCATTCCTCCGGACGATCGCGGCGCGCGAGGGCGTAGGCCTCTCGAAGAACCCCCTCCGCTCGGTCGAGCTCGCCCGCCCCCCGCCACGCGCGCCCGAGCTCCACCGAGGTCCGCAGAGTCTCGACGGCGGAGGGCCCGAAGGCGGCGACCTGCCTCGCGTGGAGCGCCTCGAGGCTCCGGCGCGCCTCGTCGAACCGCCCGTCGTCGATGGCCAGCGCCGCGATCGTGCGCTCCGCGCGATCGAGCAGCCCCGGTGCCAACGCCGGGGATCCTGCGAGGAGAAGGCGGGCGGCGCGGGCGTGCTCAGCGGCGTCCGCCGACCGGCCGAGCGCGGCGTACGTCTGCGCCAGCGTCATCCGGACGTCGGCCTCGGTCGCGGGCTCCCCCTGGAAGGCGTGCTCGACGCTGCGCGACGCGTTTCCCAAGACCTCGGCGACGGTCAGGTCGCGCCCCATCGCGACCTCGGGGGTCGGCGCCTGGAGCAGCTCGTGGAGCACGAACTCGTTGACGGCGGTGGCGCGCCGCTCCGCCATCGCCGCGCGGTCGCGCGCCTTCGACGCCGCCCGCGCCTGCACGGCGACGCCGATCAGTCCGGCGGCGAGGACGACGACGATCGCCGCGGTGGCCGAAACCGCGAGCCGATACCGGCGGACCCACTTCCGGACGCGATACCCCGTCGATCCGGAGAAGGCCGCGACGGGCCGCCCCTCGAGGAAGTCCTCGAGGTCGCGGCGGAGCGCCTCCGCGGTCGCGTACCGCGCGGCCGGGTCGGATCTCAGCGACTTCGCGACGATCGCCGCCAGGTCGGCGGGGACTTCACTCTCCGCGAGGATCCCGCGCAGGACGATCCCGAGCTGGTAGACGTCGGTCGCGGCACTGAGCGTGTCCCCCCGGATCTGCTCGGGGGCCGCGTACGCCGGCGTGAAGGAGCGGACGCGCGCCCCGCGCCCCTGCGCCTCCTCCTCGAGCAGGCTCGCGATCCCGAAGTCGAGGAGCTTCACCTCCCCGTCGGCGGTCACGAGGATGTTCCGCGGCTTGATGTCGCAGTGGATCACGAACCGCCCGTGCGCGAACTCGACCGCGCGGCAGACCTCGCGGAACAGCGCGAGCCGGCGTACGAGGCCGGGCCGCTCCCTCTCGCAGTACGCGTCGAGGGGGACCCCGTCGACGTGCTCCATGACGAAGTACGGCTCGCCTTGCGCGGTCACCCCGCCGTCGTACATGCGGGCGATCCGGGGATGCTCGAGCCGCGCCAGGATGCGGCGCTCTCGCACGAGCGTCTCGCCGTCCGCCCCCGCGGCGACGTCCCCGTGGAGGATCTTGATCGCCACCCGCTGCTCGAACTGGCCGTCGTCGCGCTCGCCCAGGAGCACGCGCCCCATCCCGCCGCGGCCGAGCTCGCGCACGATGCGGAACGGCCCGACGCGGTCCAGGTCCGGCGTCGGGGCGACTTCCCGCTCTCCCAGCGTCTCGTCGGGGTCGATCTCGAACACGAGCGGGAGCCGCAGGAAGTCCCCCGCCGACGCATCGGCCGAGAGCAAGCTCGCCACCGCCGCCCCGAGCTCGTGGTCCTCCGCGCACAGGTCGCGGGCCCGCGCCGACCGGAGCGGCTCCGGCAGCTCGACCACCGCGTCGAGGATCGGCTCGATGCGCGGCCAGAGACTTGTGAAAGGCAGACTCATCGCGCCCGCTCCACCCACACAACAACACGCGGAAACCGTGCCGGCGGGGTCAACCCCGCATCATGACCAGGAGCATCGCCTTCGCCTTCCGCCAGTCCCGCTTGACCGTGCTCGGGCTGGTCGACAGGGCATCGGCCGTCTCCTCCACCGAAAGCCCGGCGAAGAACATCATCTCGACGACCTGCACCAGGCGCGGGCTCGCCGCCCCGAGCTGCTCGAGCGCCTCGTGGACGGCGACGACGTCGACGATGGGCGCATCCTCGCCGGCGTGGGACGGATCGAGCGGCACGCGTGCCCCGCCGTCCCGCTTCGCGGCGGAGCGCCGCCGCGCCTGGTCGATCGCGATGTGCCGCATCGCCCGCGCCGCGACCGCGAAGAAGTGGCCGCGGTCGTTCCAGTCGACACGCGTCTGGTCGACGAGCCTCAGGTAGGCCTCGTGGACCAGCGCGGTCGCGCCGAGCGTGGGGGTTCGACCGCCCAGCATGAGCTGGCGCCTCGCGAGCGACTTGAGCTCCTCGTAGACGGAGGCGAACAGGCGCTCGCGCGCCTCCTCCCCCCCACCCCGGAGCTCAATCAGCCGGGCCGTGATCTCCCCGGGATCCACGGCGCCATTCTCTTCCAGTTCCGGCCTGCGGTACCCTCCCGGGCGAACGAGGTCGACGCGGATGACGACCGAGCCCGCCGGCGCCATGCTGGAAGACCACGACAGGGCTCCAGGCCTCTATCCCGCCGCGCGGATCCGCTCGATCGACCTGATCCGGGGCGCGGTCATGGTCCTGATGGCGATCGACCATGTACGGGTCTTCTTGGGCCTGCCCGGTGGCGGCCCGACCCTCGGGATCTTCTTCACGCGGTGGGTCACCCACTTTTGCGCGCCGGCCTTCGTCTTCCTCGCGGGGACAAGCGCCCACCTCTACGGGCGCCGCCACGCCGACCTGTCCCGGTTCCTGCTCGTGCGGGGGGCGTGGCTGATCCTCCTCGAGCTGACCATCATTCGCGTCGCGTGGACGTTCAACCTCGACTTCGGGAGCTACATGCTCGCCGGGGTGATCTGGGTGATCGGCTGGTCGATGATCGCCCTCGCGTTGCTCTCGAAGCTGCCGGTGCGCGTGGTCGGGTCGATCGGGCTCGTCATCGTCTTCGGGCACAACTTGCTCGACGGACACGTGCGAGAGCTGATCCCCACACTCGGAGGAGGGCTCGGCGCAGCGCTCTGGAGGGTGCTCTATGTCGGGTTCTTCGCCGGACCGATCGGTCCCCTGACGGTCCTCTACTCGTTCGTCCCTTGGGTCGGCGTCATGGCGGTGGGGTACGCGTTCGCGCGAATCCTGTTGCTTCCGCCCGCGCGGCGCGACCGCGCGTGCCTGACCATCGGCCTGAGCGCCATCGGTCTCTTCCTCGTGCTCCGCGGCTTCAACGTCTACGGCGATCCGAGGCCGTGGGGACCACCGTCGCCCTCGCCGGACGGCCGGCCGGCCATGCCCGCGCTGCTGTCGTTCCTCAACACGACGAAGTACCCCGCGTCGCTCTCGTTCTTGCTCATGACGCTCGGTCCGACGATCGCGCTCGTGCCGATGCTCGAGCGGGTGCGGGGTCGGGTCGCCGGCTGGATCGAGGTGTTCGGCCGGGTGCCGTTCTTCTTCTACCTGCTCCACATCCCACTGATCCACGTGCTGGCGATCGTCATCTCGAAGATCCGGCTGGGATCCGTCAGCCCCTGGCTCTTCGAGAACCACCCGATGGGGAATGGACCGCCGCCGGAGGGATACGTCTGGAGTCTTCCGTTGCTCTATCTGGTGTGGGCGGTCGCGATCGTGTTGCTCTACTTCGCGTGCCGGTGGTTCGCGGATTTCAAGCGACGAAGGACCGACGCGTGGCTGCGCTACCTCTGATCCCTCAGTGCTTGAACAGGCGCTCGCGGTTCCGCCAGAGGTAGACGACGATCCCGACGTTGACCAGCAGGATGAGTGCGATCCCGATCGTGAATTCGTGCAGGAGCGCGTTGCATTCGACCGGGATGAAGAACGCCGACTCCGCGAGCACGAGCCATCCGACCGCCCTCACGCGGAGGATGAGGCCGATCCCCTCCGCCAGCGAAAGCAGCCCGTAGAGGAGCGCGCCCGTGGCGACCCACGCCACGCTCCCCGGCTTCACCGCGTCGAGCCGGTCGCCGAGCTTCACGAAGAAGTCCGTCTCGGGGTCGAGCTTCACGAGGCGGACGGCGTCCTCGAAGTGCGGGCGCAGGTCCTGGCCCACGAGCTTGTACGCACCGACGGCGAGGTAGAGGAGGAGGAGCCCCCGCAAGAGCTTCACGACGATGATCGCCCACAGTGTCGGGGCGCGGGGCGCGGAGCGCATCGGGTGATTGTAGCGAGGGCCCCAAGCGCTTCCGGCATAATGACCCGTCATGCCCGATCGCGATGCGCCGCTCGAGATGGACGCCGCCGCGTTCCGCGAGGCGGGTCATGCGCTCGTCGATCGCATCGCCGCGTTCCTCGAGTTGCTCCCGGCGCGC
>Ga0210379_10000293_pt1 | contig 15711 bp, 12 predicted proteins | sample PLMedo_2_FD_155468 | JGI IMG/M metagenome (GOLD analysis project Ga0210379, IMG submission 155468) | Groundwater sediment microbial communities from an aquifer in East River, Colorado, USA - PLM4_32_coex redo | ecosystem: Environmental > Terrestrial > Soil > Riparian zone | place: USA: East... | reverse complement strand
CATCACCGTCAACGCCATCGCGCCCGGCTCAACGGCAACCCGGCGCTGGACCGAGCTCGTCGAGATCACCGCGCGCGAGCGCGCCGAGTCGCCGGAGCAGGCGGAGAAGTACCTGCTGCGCGAAGTGCCGCTCGGCAAGGTGATCACCCCCGAGGCGATTGCGGATCTCGCGGTGTTCCTTGCGTCGGCGCGCGCCGGGCTGATCAGCGGCTGCGCGATCAACGTGGACGGCGGCAGGACCCGCGGCATCTGAAGCAAAGGCGAAAGGGGAAAGTGGAAAGGGGAAAGGATGAACCTTGCCGCATGATTCAAGATTCTCGCGTTCCAAGGGAAGATCGGTGAACGAAACGAAATGCCTGGCAACGCTGCGTCGGTGTTTGCCCTTTTCCCTTTTCCCTTTCCTCTTTTCCCTTGCGGCAGCGCCGGCACCTGCGCAAGGCTACCCGGCGCGGCCGCTTAGATTGATCGTTCCGCTGGCGCCGGGCGGCGGCAACGACAGCACCGCGCGCCTGGTCGGCGCCAGGCTCGCGGAGAGCCTGGGCCAGCCGGTCATCGTGGAGAACCGCCCCGGCGCGGGCAGCGTGGTCGCCTCCGAGATCGTCGCCAGGGCGCCAGCCGACGGCTATACGCTGTACCTCGTGAGCACTTCCTTTACCGCCGCGCCCGCGCTCGTCAGAAAACTGCCGTTCGACCCGTCCAACGATTTCTCCCCGGTAACGCGGCTCGCGGTCGTCCCGGGCGCACTGATCGTGCACGCGTCGGTTCCGGTGCGCTCGGTCAAGGATTACATTGCGCTCGCCAGGGCACGGCCGCGCGAGATCACTTTCGGGTCCGCCGGCGTCGGCAGCGGATCCCACCTGGGCGGCGAGTTGTTCCGGATCCATGCCCGCGTGGACCTGGTGCACGTCCCGTACAAGGGCAGCGCGATCGTGACTACCGCCTTGCTCTCGGGTGAAGTGACGTCCGCCTTCACCAACCCGATCTCGTCGCTGCCGCATGTCAAGGCCGGCCGCATCCGCAATCTCGGCGTGACCAGCGCGGAACGCTGGCCGCTGCTGCCGGAATACCCGACGCTCGCGGAATCCGGCGTGAAGGGTTACGAACTGCTCATCTGGAACGGCATATCCGTAAGGGCGGGCACGCCGCCCGCGATCGTGGATCGGCTCCATCGCGATCTCGTGAATGCAGTCGGCCTCCCCGAAGTCGTAACGCACCTCGCGGCGGACGGCTCGCGCCCCATGACGCAAAGCCCGGCTGAGTTCGGCGCCTTCATCCGCAACGAAATCGCCAAATGGAACAAGGTCGCGGCAGCGGCCGGGCTCATCGTCAACTGATGCATGCAGATAGTGCGTGACAAGTGATAAGTGATAGGTGATAGGTATCCCGCGCGTGCGCGGGAAGCTGTTTCAGACAATACTCCTATCACTTATCACTTATCACCTATCACCTAGCACGCTTTTACCGAAAGGGATAAAGATGGCTTCGGGAAAACACCGGATCGAGTACGAAGTGCTGGAAGGGTGGGAGCGGCTGCCCGAGGGTTGGGCGTTCGTCGAGGTTGCGGGCGTGGCGTGCGATTCGAAGGACCGGGTGTACGTGTTCAACCGCGGCGCGCACCCCGTCATCGTCTTCGACAAGGACGGGAAGTTTCTCAATGCGTGGGGCGAGGGCCTGTTCAAGGGGCCCCACGGCATCTTCATCGACCGCCATGACAACCTGTGGCTCGCCGACGACAAGGACCACACCGTCCACAAGTTCACGCCCGACGGCAGGAAGCTGATGACGCTCGGCGAGTCGGGCAAAGCCGCCGACACCGGCTACAGGATCGGCGCGAGCCCGGTGCTGCACGCCGCCGGTCCGTTCCACCGCGTCACCAACGTCGCGGTGCTGCCCGATGGCGACCTGTACATCGCCGACGGCTACGGCAACGCGCGCGTCCACAAATTTTCAAAGGACGGCAAACTGCTGTTCTCGTGGGGCGAACCGGGACGCGGGCCGGGCCAGTTCATCCTGCCCCACGGCATCGGCGTGGACAGCGCGGGGCTGGTGTACGTCGCCGACCGCGAGAACTCGCGGGTGCAGGTGTTCAACCCGAAAGGGGAGTATTTGAGAGAATGGACGTTCCTCAATCGCCCCTACGACATCTTCATCGACGACCAGGACATGCTGCACATCGCGGAAGGCGGTTTCCTCAATTACATGCACAAGCGCGCCGAAGGGCCGCTGCCCGGCCATGACCAGACGATGATCTGCCCGCCGGAGGGCCATTCGCCGATCGCGCGCGTGACGGTGTGCGATCCCGACGGCAGGATCGCCGCGCAGATCGGCGGCGAGAACCCAATCCTGCCCGGCAATTTCGTCGCGCCGCACGGCATCTGGGCGGATAAGCGCGGCGACCTCTACGTCGGCGAGGTGGTGGTGCAGGCCGGCGCGGTCAAGCGCATGGCACCCCTTACGCCGCACGCCTTCCAGAAGTTCAGAAGGCGTGCTGGCTGAGGGAGTAAGCCGGGGTTTCGAATAACGTGCCTGCGCACGTTAGAGCCGGCGAACGCCCGACACGATGCAGCGGGTCGGGCCGGAGGGATGAGAAATAGCAACTAACGAGTATTAAGTTCCATTTACCATTCACGCATTGCGAGGAAACAACGAACAATGGTCATCCCTCATCCCTCATCCCTCATCCCTAAGGGAGCTTCCCGCAGGGAAGACTCCCGTCTCGTCACCGGCCAGGGCTGCTACACGTCCGACTGGAACCTGCCGGGCCAGTTGCACGCCGCCTTTCTCCGCGCCGAACGAGCACACGCCGAAATCGTCCGCATCGACACGGCGCGGGCGCTGGCTCATCCCGGCGTGAAAGCGGTGCTGACCGGCAACGACGCGCGCGCAGCCGGATTCAAGTCGCTGCCGAACATCGTCGGCTACACCGGCAGGGACGGGCAGCAACTGCGCAAGCCGCACCACCCGGTGCTCGCGCTCGACCGCGTGCGCTTCGTCGGCGAGGCGGTGGCGATGGTCGTCGCGGATACCGCGGCGATTGCCGAGGATGCGCGGGAGCTGATCGAGGTCGAGTACCGCGACCTGCCCGCCGTCGCAAGCTTCGAGGCGGCGGTGGCCACCGGCGCGCCGCAATTGCACGCCGACGTGCCCGGCAACCTTGCGTTCGAGTACGAATCGGGCGACGCGCAGGCGGTCGCGGCGGCGTTCTCCCGGGCGAAGCACGTCAGCAAGCTCACCATGGACAGCCAGCGCCTGATCGGCAACATGCTGGAGCCGCGCGCCTGCCTGGTGGCGCACGAGCCGGACAGCGGCCGCTATACCTTCTACATCCCGCTGCAGGGACAGGGCGGCATGCGCGGCCAGCTCTCGCTCGTCAGCGGCGTGCCCACGGACAAGATCACGATCGCCACACAGGACGTGGGCGGCAGCTTCGGCGTGCGCGGCCCGGCCTACCCGGAGTACTTCGCGACAATGCTCGCGGCGAAGCAGCTCGGACGCCCCGTCAAATGGGTCGGCACGCGCGGCGAATCCTTCATGAGCGATTTCCAGGGGCGCGCGCTGTCGCTGACCGGCGAGATCGCGCTCGACGCGGACGGCAAGTTCCTCGCCATCCGCTTCGACGACCGCGCCGATCTCGGCGCCTACGGCGGGGCGTTCGGCGCCTTCATCGCCACCCGCAATCTCACCATCACCATGGGCGGCGTCTATCGCGTGGCAGCCCTCTACGGCCGCACCCGACTCGCCCACACCAACACCGCGCCGGTCTCGGCGTACCGCGGCGCCGGCCGCCCCGACATCGCCTACGCCGTCGAGCGGCTGGTGGATTACGCCGCGCACGAGCACGGCTTCGACCCGATCGAGCTGCGGCGCCGGAATTTCATCCCGCGTGGCGCCATGCCCTACAAGACTCCGAATGCGGGCACCTACGATTCGGGAGACTTCGAGGCCGTGATGGACGACGCCCTCCAGCGCGCCGACTGGTCCGATTTCCCCAAGCGGCGCGCGCAAGCGAAACGCGCCGGCAAGTTGCGCGGCATCGGCATCTCGACCTTTCTCGAAGCCGGCGGTGGCGGCGCCACGCCGAAGGACCAGGTCGCGGTGGAGTTCGACCGCAACGGCGGCATGACGCTTTACGCCGTCACGCACTCTTCCGGCCAGGGTCACGAAACCACCTTCCCGCAGATCGTGGCGGGCGTGCTCGGCCTCGACACCGCGCACATCCGTTTCCATCCCCGGCCACCCACCGCCGAGCTGGTCGGCAACGGCACCGGCGGCTCGCGCGGCGTGCTCGGCACCGGCAGCGCGTTTCACGTCCTCGGTGCAAAGCTGATCGAGCTCGCGCGCCCGCACGCGGCCGCTGCGCTCAAGGCGCCCGCGAGCGAGTTGCGGTACGCCAAAGGCAAGTTTCACGCCGGCCGCCGCGCCATCGGCTTCGTCGCACTCGCGCGCAAGCTCGCCGGCGCACAGCCGCACCCCTTCGACACCACTGCCGAAGGCACCTTCGGTATGAGCTATCCCAACGGCTGCCACATCGCCGAGGTCGAGATCGACCCCGAGACCGGCGCGGCGGAGATCGCGCGTTACGTGGCGGTGGACGATCTCGGCAACGTCGTCAACCATACGCCGGTCGAAGGCCAGGTCCACGGCGGCGTCGTGCAGGGCGCGGGCCAGGTGTTCGGCGAGCACGCCGTGTACGACCCCGCCACCGCACAGTTGCTGACCGGCAGCTTCATGGACTACGTCATGCCGCGCGCGAATTGGCTGCGGCGCATCGAGGTGCACGACCATTCGGTGCCGACGACGACCAACGCGCTCGGCGCGAAGGGCGTCGGCGAGTCCGGCTGCAGCGGCTCGCTGCCGGCACTGGTCAATGCCGCCATGGATGCGCTGCGCCCGCTCGGCATCACGCACCTCGACATGCCGCTGACGCCGGCGCGGCTGTGGGCCGCCATCCGGCAGGCGCGGACGCGCGACACAACGGCGCGGTAAGCCGTGCCTCCAGGTATCCAGCGCGGCGTTGCGCCGCTGTCGCTCGCCTTCACCGTGTGGGGGCTCGGCGCGGCGCTTTATTGCATCGGCTTCTTTCATCGCGTCGCGCCCGCCGTCATCACGCGCGAGCTGGCGACCGAGTTCGACCTGTCGGCCGCGGCGCTCGGCAACCTGTCGGCGTTCTACTTCTACAGCTACGTCGCCATGCAGATCCCGACCGGGATCCTCGCCGACCGCTTCGGGCCGCGGCGCATCCTCACGCTCGGCGCGCTGGTGGCGGCCGCGGGCGCCCTCCTCTTCGCCACCGCGTCGTCGCTGCCGCTGGTCGCGCTCGGGCGCCTGCTGATCGGCGGCGCCGTCGGCGTCGCCTTCGTGGCGATGCTGAAGCTGTCCACGCACTGGTTCCATCCGGCGCGCTTCGCAACGGTGGCGGGGCTGGCGCTCGGCATCGGCCTGCTCGGCGCGGTCAGCGCCGGCGCGCCGCTGCGCTGGCTGGTGGATGCCTGGGGCTGGCGCAACGTGATGCTCGCCGGCGCCATCGCCACGGCGGCGCTGGCCGTCGCCATCGGGCTGGTCGTTCGCGACGACCCGGACCGCTATGGCTATGCGGGCTACCTGCCGCGCGCGGACCGCGGTGCGCCGGGGCACTCGATGCTCGGCGGGCTCGCGCGCGTGCTGAGCGAGCGCAACGTGTGGCTGATTCTGCTGGTAAACGGCGGCGTCACCGGCCCGGTGCTAACCTTCGCCGGGTTGTGGGGCGTGCCGTTCCTCACCACCCACTACGGCGTCTCGACCGCGACCGCCGCGGGATTCTGCTCACTGCTGCTTATCGCATGGGGCATCGGCGGGCCGCTGCTCGGCGCGCTGTCAGATCGCTGGCAAGGGCGGCGTACCTTGTTCACCGCGGGGGCGGCGGTCGCGACCATTGCGTGGAGCGTTATATTCCTGGTGCCGGACCTGCCGTTGCCGCTGCTGGCTGCACTCCTCGCGCTGGCGGGCGCCGCCGCCGGCGTCATCATGATCGGCTACGCCTATGCCAAGGAATCGGCACCGGCGGCGCTCGCCGGAACGACGGGCGGAGTCACCAACATGGGTAACATGATCGGCGGCATGGTGATGCAGCCGGCGGTCGGTTGGGTGCTCGACCGTACCTGGGCCGGGACCCTGGCCGACGGCGCGCCGGTGTACGCGTTCGCCGCCTATCGCGCTGGATTCGCGCTGATGCTGGCCTGGCTCGCCGTCGCGGTGGTGCTCGCGGCGCTCACGCGCGAGACGCACTGCCGCCAGGCCGGGCGCGCGGCATAAGGGTTAATAAACCTAAAAACAGCGGTTACTAACCGCGGAGGCGCAGAGACGCAGAGGTAACGCAAATAGAATCGATGAAACGACGGTTCACCAAATTGGAGAATCGTAGAATATTTTCAGTCGTTGAATTTTCTGTTCTCCGCGTCTCTGCGCCTCCGCGGTTCGTTTTTTCTAGGATAAAGGGGAGCTGGACAACATGGCAACCATCAAGCTATTCGTCTCCAACAGCATGCGCGGCGCGATGAACGAGCTGATACCCCAATTCGAGCGCGCGAGCGGCCACAAGGTCGCCATCAGCTACGACCCGGCCAAGGTGATGATGGAGCGCATCGCGCGCGGCGAAGTCGCGGACCTCGCGATCCTCGGCGGCTCGGCGATCGACGACCTGATCAAGGCGGGCAAGATCGCGGCCGGCAGCAAGCGCACGATCTCCAGTTGCGGCGTCGGCGTTGCCGTGCTCGCGGGAGCGAAGAAGCCCGACATCGGCTCGGTGGAAGCCTTCAAGCGGGCGCTGCTCGCCGCGAAATCGGTCGCCTGGACGCAGGAAGGCGCGAGCGGAATGTATTTCTCCAAGTTGATCGAACGCCTCGGCATCGCGGAGCCGCTGCAGGCCAAGGCCGTGCGACTGCCCGGCGGGCTGGTCGGCGAACTGGTCGCCGCGCGCAAAGCCGAACTCGCTATCCAGCAGATCCCCGAGTTGATGGTCGTGCCCGGCATCGAGCTCGTCGGCCCGTTCCCGCCCGGAATTCAGGTGACGACGGTGTCGGTGGCGGGCATCTTCAGCGCGTCGAGCCAGCCGGTCGCCGCGAAGGCGCTGCTCGACCATCTCACCACCCCCGCCGCCGCGCGGGTATTGAAGGCGAAGGGGATGGAGCCTGCCTGACAACAAGGCGAAAGACGAAAGGCGAAAGGCGAAAGGGGAAAGGGGAAAGGGGAAAGGGGAAAGGGAAAGCAAAAACCCGTTAGGCAGGCTCCATGTATTGCTTTTTCCCTTTTCCCTTTTGCCTTTTCCCTTAGCTTTTCCACCCCAGCCACTCGCACACCCCGCGCCCGAGGATCCATTCCTTGTCGGACGCGGTGAGCCAGGGGATTTCCTCGCTCATGTAGGTCAGGCTCTGCCGGTAGGTACACGGCAGGCGCGAGAGATCGCTCCCCCAGAACACGCGCTTCGGCCCGAACGCGTCATAGACGCGACGAATGTAAGGGTCGAGCTTCCGGAACGGATACCGGTCCGTCGTGTAGTGCGGCAGGCAGCTCGCCTTCACCGCGACGTTCGGGCGCCGGGCGAGCGCGAGCACGTTGCCGATGTCCTTGAACGCCTCCTCGTCCTTGCCCTTGGTCAGCGCCAGGTGGTCTATCGTGAGCTTGAGCGCAGGGTGGCGCTCGGCGATCCTGTCGAAGAGATGCATGTCCGAATGCAGCGCAAGCGTCATGATCGGCACGCCGGCCTTCTCCGCCTCGCCCCAGAGCCAGTCCACCTTGCCCTCGGCCAGCAGCGGCCGCAGGAACGGGCGGTGAAAGGTGAAGCGCAGACCGAGCATGCCGGGCTGCTTGCGCCAGCCCGCGATCCTGCCGCGCGAGGCCGGATCCTCGGGATCGAGGCGGCCCATGACGGCGAACCGGTTCGGGTGCCTTGCGGCGGCCGCGAGGCAGACGTCGTTCCGCTCGCCCTCCCACGACGGCGGTACCAGCACGCACCGCTCCACTCCGCCCGTTTTCATCTCGCGCAGCAGGTCGTCCGCCGTGATCGGCTGCGGCTTGTGCGGCTCGTGCCGCGCCGGCCACGGCCGCTCGGGAGTGTTCGCCGCCCAGATATGCACCTGTGCATCTACTACCACCATTCCGCTTCCTCCATGTTGAAAATGCGTGATAAGTGATAGGTGATAAGTGATAGGTCTCGGATTGTAAACCCCGCTAACACTGGTGCGTTACTGATGGTTATGAGCACTCCCGCTACCCATCGAGACCTCGTTGCATGGCAAGAAGCCATGGCGCTTGTAGAATCCATCTATCGGGAAACTGCGTCCTTCCCGAAGGGCGAAATATTCGGCCTGACCTCTCAGATCCGGCGCTGCGCGGTTTCGGTTCCATCCAATATCGCGGAAGGTGCGGCGAGAAATACCTCCCGGGAATTGCTTCAGTTTCTGGGCATTGCGTGCGGTTCCCTGGCAGAACTAGAAACACAACTGGAGCTAGCCATTCGGCTGGGACTCATGAATGCCGATGCAATTTCCCTCAAGCACGCAGACCGTGTCGCAAGGCTGGTAAGGTCGCTCCGAAAATCCATCAAGGCCAAAGTAACTGCAGATGCGTGACAGGTGCAGCGCGAAGCGCGCCATACCACCTATCACTTATCACCTATCACTTATCACGGACTTCAGATCTTCCACCCCAACCATTCGCAAACACCTCTGCCCATCACGTACTCGAGATCCTGCCCTTTCAGCCAGGGCAGTTCCGCGGTGAAAAAAGTGACGCCCTGCCGGTAAGTACATGGCAGGCGCGAGAGGTCGGTGCCCCAGAACATGCGCTTGGGACCGAACGTATCGTAGACCTGGCGGATATAGGGGTGGACCTTCTTGAAGGGATACTTGTCGGCGGTGAAGAACGGATAGCAGCTCACCTTGGTCGCGACGTTGGGCCGCTTCGCGAGCGCGAGCAGTTTGTCGAATTCCCTGAACGCTTCTTCGTCCTTGCCGTCCACCAGGCCCGAATGGTCCATCACCAGCTTGAGCCGGGGATGGCGGTCGGCGATCTTTTCGACGAAATGCATGTGCTTGTGGGGCACCAGCATGTAGACCGGCACGCCCGCCTTCTCCGCCTCCGGCCACAGCCAGTCGGCCTTGCCCTCGGTGAGCAGCTCCAGCAACGGCGAGCGGTGAAACACGAAGCGCACGCCCAGCATGCCCGGCTGCTTGCGCCACTCGGCCATCCTGCCGCGCGATTCCGGCAGCACCGGGTTGATGCGCCCCATGGTGGCGAAGCGGGCCGGGTGCGCTTGCGCCGCGGCGATGGCGAGGTCGTTGCGCTCCCCTTCCCACGACGGCGGCACGATCACCACGCGGTCGACGCCGGCGGCGTCCATTTCGCGCAGCAACTCGTCCTTCCCGAGCGGGATGTCCCGCTGCGCCTTGACCGCCTGCCGCGACGGCCACGGCCGCTCCGGCGTGTTGGCGCCCCAGATGTGCACTTGTGAATCAACGATCATCATTCTTGCGTCTGCCTCCGTTCATCGGAACTCATTGCCATTGCTTCCTTGAGATGCGTGATAGGTGATAGGTGATAGGAGCAAAAGGCTTGTCAGGCCCGCTCCGCGGGAGTCTTATCACTTATCACCTGTCACTTGTCACGCTTCAACCGGAATCACTGCACGCCCTCCGCAGTGATGCCGGCTTGCTTGATGACCCGCGTCCAGCGCTCGAGTTCCGCACGTATCATGTCGTGGAACTCCGCGGGCGAGCTGCTCGCCGGCTCCAGCCCGATCGCCGCCAGGTGCTTGACGAACTGCGGGTTCGCAACCGCCCGCTTCATTTCCGCGTTGATGCGGTTGATTACCGTCTGTGGCGTGCCGGCCGGTGCAAGCAAACCGTACCACGTCGTGTTGGTGAATCCGGGCAGCGTCTCCGCCACCGCCGGCACGTCGGGCCACGAGTCCAGGCGGAGCGGATGGCCGATCGCGATCGCCCTCAGCCGCCCGGCCGTCACGTGCGGCCCGGTGTACGGTATACCGCCGAAGAGCGCCTGCGCGCGGCCGGCGATGAGGTCCACGACGGCCGGGCCGCCACCCTTGTAGGGTACGTGCACGAACTGGAAGCCGGTCATCACCTTGAGCAGCTCGGCGCCGAGATGGTTCGGCGTTCCGACCCCCGGCGACGCGAAGTTGATGCGCGTCTGCTGCGCCTTCGAGTACGCGATGAATTCCTTCAGGTTCGCGGCCGGCAATCCGGGGTACACGGCCAGCAGGAACGGCGCGTACACCCCGAGACCGATCGGCGCGAAATCCCTGACCGGGTCGTACGGCACCTTGATGCCGAGCGCGGGACTCGTCGCCAGCCCCCCGGAAGTGCCCAGCAGCAGGGTGTATCCGTCGGGCGTCGCCCTGGCGCCGAGCCCATGCCCGATGGTCGAACCCGCACCCGGGCGGTTGTCCACCACCACCTGCTGTCCCAGCGCCTCGGAGAGCCACGCTGCAAATGCGCGCCCGGCGGGATCAGTCGAGCCGCCGGGCGGATACGGAACGATCATCCGGATCGGCCGCGAGGGATAAGACTGGGCGGCAGCGCCGTCCGCAAGCGCCCAGCAAAGGGAAAAGAGGAAAGGGAAAAGGGAAAAGAAGATGCTGTTTCGTGCCGCGATCATCGCTTTGTTCCTTCCACTGTCCGTTATTCCTTGCTCCTTGCCTCTTTTCCCTTTCCCCTTTCCCCTTTTCACTTGGCGTCAGCCGGAACGGGCATGGGCCTGCCGTCGGCAAGCGCTATCCAGCCGCGAATGATGCGGTAAAGCACCCAGATACCCAGCAGCACCAAGAGCAGCCATGCGAACGGGATGCCGATGACGGTAAGAAACGCGAGGCCCGCCATCACGACCCACAACAGGGCGTACCAGAACGTGCGTATCTGCCAGCCGAAGTGCGAATCGAGCCAGGTGCCGCGCGCGTCGCCGCGCTTCACGTAGTTGATAATCACGGCAATGATGGACGGCCAGCCGGTCAGGAACGCCGTTACGATCAACACCGGTCCGAGCATGCCCATCAGCGCGCTGAAGCCGTGCAGGCCGTAGAGCACGTGAGTGAGCGTCACCATGCCTTCGGACGGCAAAGCCGGTGCGGCCCGGGGAAGGTCCACGTTGTGATCCATCGCACTCCTATTCTTCACGCTGGCGGCGATAATATCAATACAACTTCGTGATAGGTGACAAGTGATAAGTGATAGGGGCCAGGAAGCTGCAAAGTGCCGCGCGCCGCGCGGGAGCCTTATCACCTATCACCTGTCACTTATCACGCTTTTATGAGCAAGCGCCAGCGTGCGTTGGTGATCGGCGGCTCGATCGGCGGGCTGTTCGCGGCCAACTGGCTGCGCGCGAGTGGCTGGAACGTCACCGTCTTCGAGCGCGTCGGGGACGATCTTGCCAGCCGCGGCGCCGGCATCGGCACCCACGACGAATTGCGCGCGGTGATGCGGCGACTCGGGTTGACGGTGGACGAGACCATCGGCGTGTGGGTGCGGGAGCGCATCTGCCGTGACCGCGGCGGCCGCATCACCCATCAGCTCTCCACGGCGCAGCTCCAGAGCAGCTGGGCGCGGGTCTACCGGTTGCTCAAGGACGCCTTTCCGTCCGCGGACTACCGGTTCGGGATGGCGCTCGAGCGCATCGAGCAGGACGCCGGCAGCGTGACCGCGATCTTCGCGGACGGCTCGCGCGAGCGCGGCGACCTGCTCGTCGGGGCCGACGGCGTGCGCTCGACCGTGCGCGAGCTCCTGCTGCCCGAGGCGCAGCCCCGCTACGCCGGCTACGTTGCGTGGCGCGGGCTGGTGGACGAGGCGACCTTCTCGCCCGCCGAGCACAAGGAGACATTCGAGTACTACACGATGTGCTTTCCGGAAGGCGAGATGATGCTCTCCTACCCCGTTCCCGGACGCGACAACGATACCCGGCCGGGACGCCGCAGCTACAACCATATCTGGTACCGCCCGACGGACGGCCGCGAGGCGCTGCCGCGGCTGTGCACCGACGCGAGCGGGCACTGCCACGGCATCTCGATCCCCCCGCCGCTGATCCGGCCGGAAGTCACCGCGAGAATCAAGGCCGAGGCGCGCGAGCTGCTCGCGCCGCAGATCGCCGCTATCGTGGAGCGGACCGGCCAGATCTTTTTCCAGGCGATCTTCGATCTCGAGACGCCGCGGATGGCGCTGGGGCGGGTGGCGCTGCTGGGGGATGCGGCCTTCGTCGCGCGCCCGCACGTGGGCGCGGGCGTGACCAAGGCCGCGCTCGACGCCGAGTGCCTGGCGCGCGAGATCAAGGCGGCGGACGGCGACCTCGATACGGCGCTCGCACGCTACGACCGGGAGCGGCGGCTGTTCGGTTCCCGCATCGTGACCCGCGCCCGGCAGCTCGGCGCCTATATCGAGGCCCAGCTCAAGCCTCCTGCCGAGCGCACCGAGGCGGAGCACCAGCCGTCGCCCGAGTACTTAATGCGCGAGATCGGGACGATTACACTCGACATCGAGGCGCTGACTGCGCCTGAAGCAAGGGAATAGGAAATAGGGAATAGGGGAAAGAGGAAAGCGTCACGACGCCTTCGACAAGCGACCACGAACGAGGAGATTCGATGAATATTCATTCGGTGAAAATACAATGGCTGCTGGCCTTTTCCCTTTTCCCTTTTGCCTTTTCCCTTGGGATAATCGGCGCGCACGCGCAAGCCTATCCCGCGAAGCCGATCCGCTTCGTGATCCCGTTCCCGCCCGGCGGCAGCACGGACCTGCTGGGCCGGATCATCGGGCAGCAGTGGGCCGAGTTGATGGGCCAGCAGGTGATCATCGACAACCGGGGCGGCGCCGCCGGCATCATCGGTGTCGAGAACGCGGCGCGGTCGGCGCCCGATGGCTACACATTGGTGCTCGGGCACATCGGCACTTTCGGCGTGGGCCCCTCGCTCTACTCCAAGTTGCCGTACGATCCGGTGCGGGATTTCGTGCCGATCGGGCTGTTCGGCGGGGTGTCCAACCTGCTGGTCGTGCATCCATCCCTTCCTGTGCATTCAGCCAAGGCGTTGATCGTACTTGCCCGGTCGCGGCCCGGTCAGTTGAACTACGGTTCGGCGGGCGTCGGCAGCGCCTCCCATCTCCAGATGGAGTACTTCAAGCTCCTCACCAGGACGGATATCACGCACGTCCCCTACAAGGGCACCGGCCCGATGGTGACCGAACTGGTCGCGGGGCAGACCCAGGTCACCAGCACCGGCGTCCCGGGACTGCTCGGCCAGGTCAAGGCCGGCCGCCTGCGTCCGCTCGCCGCGTTGAGCGCGAAGCGCCTGCCCGTATTTCCGGAAGTCCCGACCTCACGCGAGGCGGGCTTGCCCGAATTCGAGGTGTCGACCTGGTACGGGCCGCTCGCGCCAGCAAAAACGCCGGCGGAAATCATCACGCGGCTGAACGGGGAACTGCAGAAAATGCTGCAGCGGCGCGAGGTACTCGACCGGCTCAACAACGAAGGCGTCGAGCCGCTCGGCGGCACGCCCCAGCAATACGCCGATCACATCAAGAACGAGATGGCGCGCTGGGCGAAAGTGGTGAAGGCGGCGGGAATCAAGCCGCAGTGAAGCGAAGGCAAAAGGGAAAAGTGAAAAGGGAAAAGTAAACGAGCGTCGGGATACGACTTGCTACGCCTTTCCCCTTTCCCCTTTCACCTTTTCCCTTGCCGGACCGGCCATCAGGCGGGAACGGCGACGCCTTCCTGCTCGCAGGTATTGGCGACGTCGCTGACCGTGGTGCGGCGCATGTCGCGGACCCAGCGCAGGTCGTCGTAATCGGTGCCGCGGTGCATGGTGCAGCGATTGTCCCACATGACGAGGTCGCGCTGGCGCCAGCGGTGGGTATAGACGAACTGCCGTTGCGTCGTGTGCGCGACAAGTTCCTCGATCAGCGCACATCCTTCCGCTTCCGGCATTTCAAAAATCCGCCCGATGTGAGACGCCAGGTACAGTGACTTCCTGCCGCTTTCCGGGATGGTCCGCACGAGCACCTGGGGCACGGGCGGCAGCCGCCTGCCCTCGTCGGCGTTGAACCCTTCGAATCCACTCTTCTTGCGCGAGGTGGCGATCGAATGCTCCGCCACCAGTCCCTGCAGCTTTTTCTTCATGGCGCCCGGCAGTGCGTCGTAGGCCGCGCGCTGGTCCGCGAACTCGGTGTGGCCGCCGACGGGCGCAACCGTGCGGGAATACAGCAGCGAGGCGAGCCCCGGACGGAACTTGAACGAGCTGTCGGTATGCCAGAGCTTGTTGCCGGCCTTGTACATGCGCTGGCGGCTGTCCCCGGCCCAGATCCTGCCTTCCGGCGTCAGGTTGGAAATGTCGGCGAAACTCTGGTCAAGCCGGTGCGGCGTGACCTTCTGGTCCAGCACACGGTCGGTCTCGACCGGCCCGAAAAGTTTCGAGAAATCGATGTGCCGCTGGGGCGACAGTTCCTGGTCAGGAAAGACCAGCACCGCGTATTTCCAGAACGCCGCCTTGATCGCCGCCTCGTCGGCCGCATCGAGCGGCTGCGACAGATCCACATCTCCGACTTCGGCGGCGAAGCCCGGCGTAATGGGACAGATTTTCACGCTCATGAACCACCTCCTGCCGGCTATTATCCCCGCCCAGGAGCTTGTCGAACTTAGGTCGGACAAACTCCTTATGCAAAACCGCCCGCACGAAGACGCAAGTATAGGGCGGTGAAAACCTCTTTTCCAGCCGACGCGCCTGCCCATCGAAGACCCAAAGGAGTCGTTATGCTGGATTTCATTCGAAACCCCCGGGCGGTTTTGCTGTTAGCAGCGTGTCGGACACCTAAGTCCGACACGCTGCTAGGGCGTCCACCAGTAGCGGACGATATGAAAAAAAACCGGGGCCGAAAAGCACACCGAGTCGAGGCGGTCCAGCATGCCGCCATGTCCCTCGATCATCTGCCCCCAGTCCTTGACGCCCCGGTCGCGCTTGATCGCCGACATGACCAGGCCGCCGAAAAATCCCATCAACGTAATAGCGAGCGAGATCAATGCCGCCGATCCGATCGAGAACGGCGTCATCCACCACAAGACGGTCCCCAGCGCCGTGGCGCTCGCAATCCCTCCTACAAACCCCTCTACCGTCTTGGACGGCGAGAGTTCGGGGGCGATCTTGCTCCGGCCGAGGAGCTTGCCCCAGACGTACTGCAGCACGTCGCTCGACTGCACCACGAGGATCAGGAACACGAGCAGGAAAGCGTTGCGGCCTTCGTAGCCCGGGATCTCCAGCATCAGGAGCGCCGGCACGTGGGAGATGCAGAACACCGCTATCATCAGCCCCCACTGGATCGTAGCCGTGCGCTGCATGAAATTGCGGCTGTCGCCCGATGCGGCGGCCAGGATCGGCAGGACGAGGAACGCATAAACGGGTATGAAGATCGAGAACAGCCCGTACCACTCGATCCAGACCAGCCAGTACTGGAACGGAAGCAGGACAAAGAAGCACAGGATCAGAGCCCAGTGATCGCCGCGGCGGGTCGGCGCAATCGTTGCGAACTCTCTCAGCGCCATCAGCGACGTGAATGCGAACAGCCAGATGACGCCGGTCTTGCCCGCGAGCAGAGCCAGGCCGATGACGGCAACCATGCCCCACCATGCCTTGACGCGGGCATTCAGGTTGTCGATGACCGGGTGCGGCGCGTAGCGCGCGACAAA
>Ga0210379_10000292_pt1 | contig 15722 bp, 17 predicted proteins | sample PLMedo_2_FD_155468 | JGI IMG/M metagenome (GOLD analysis project Ga0210379, IMG submission 155468) | Groundwater sediment microbial communities from an aquifer in East River, Colorado, USA - PLM4_32_coex redo | ecosystem: Environmental > Terrestrial > Soil > Riparian zone | place: USA: East... | reverse complement strand
CGCGGGCTATGTCGTCAGCGACGCCGAGGAGCGTGGCCGCCTCGCAGGCTGGATCGGCCATCACGATGGGGTGAAAGGTCAGCTCACCGTGACGGAGAATGCGCAGTTCTTTGCTGACCTCCACGGTGCGCGCGTCTCGGTCGCGAGCGTGCTTGACCGCGTCGGGCTCTCCCGCATTGCGGATCTGCCTGCGCAATATCTCTCCGCCGGACAGCGCAGACGTTTGGGCCTTGCGCGTCTGATCCTCTCGGCCCGTCCGCTTTGGCTTTTGGACGAGCCGTTGTCCTCGCTTGATGCCGCCGGTAGGCGTCTGACGGCCGAACTCATTGGACAACATTGCGACGACGGCGGAATCGCGATCGTCGCCACGCATGAAACGCTGGGGCTCGATGCCACTCGCTTCTTCCTGGGGACGGCATGAGCGCGTTTCGCGCCCTTCTTTTCCGCGACATGAAGCTCGCCTTCCGCACCGGCGGCGGCGCGACCCTGGCCGCGTTCTTCTTTGCGCTGATTGCCACGCTCGTGCCGTTTGGGGTGGGAGCCGAGCAGCTTCTGCTTGGTCGTATCGCAGGCGGGGTCTTGTGGGTGTCGGCCGCGCTCGCGTCTCTTCTCTCACTCGATCGGCTGTTCCAGGCGGACTATGAGGACGGAAGCCTGGACGTGCTGGCGCTCTCGCCTCTGTCGTTGGAGCTCGCCGCGACGGCGAAGATCCTAGCCCATTGGCTGACGACCGGCCTTCCGCTCGTTCTGCTCTCGCCCGTGCTCGGGCTCATGCTCAATCTGCCTGTCCCCGGGTACGCGCCGCTGTTCATCTCGCTCCTGATCGGCACGCCGGCGCTTTCGGCGGTCGGCGCGATCGGCGCGGCGCTGACCATTTCCATTCGCCGGGGTGGGCTCATCCTTGCCCTGATCGTGCTCCCCCTGCTGACCCCGACCCTTATTTTCGGGGCCGGCGCTGTGATGGCCGCGATCGATAACGCGGAGAATGCCGCACTCTACCTGCTGGCGGCGTTTTCGGTCGCCGCGGTGGCGCTTTCGCCCTTTGCCGCCGCAGCCTCCGTCCGCCTCAACATTGCGGGATGATTTCGACAATGAGCCGCCAAAGGCTTATGTAAAAGAACGACCAGCGAAGGGTTACCCGACATGGCTTTGACGTTGGCCCGGATTACCGTTCTCGCCAATCCCAAGCGGTTCCTGGACTATTCAAGTGCGCTTCTGCCGTGGACCGGGGGCGTGGCGTTCTTGTTGCTTGCCGTGGGCTTCTACTGGGCGTTGTTCGGGACCCCGCCCGACTATCAGCAGGGCCAGACCGTGAAGATGCTCTTCGTTCACGTCCCCGCGGCCTGGATGGGTATTTTCGTCTACGCCCTCATCGCCGGCGCCTCGCTGGGGAGCCTCGTTTTCCGCCATCCCCTGGCGGACGTCGCCGCGAAGTCTGCGGCACCCTTGGGGGCGGCGTTCACCGCGCTTGCACTCTTTACCGGCTCGATGTGGGGCCGCCCGATGTGGGGTACCTTCTGGCAGTGGGGCGACGCGCGGCTCGTCTCCGAGCTGATCCTGCTCTTCATCTATCTCGGCTACATCGCGCTCTGGAATGCGGTGGACGATCCCAACCGCGCCGCCAAAGCTGCGGCTATTCTGGCCCTCGTCGGAGCGGCGGACATTCCCATCATCCATTTCTCCGTCGAGTGGTGGAACACGCTGCATCAGGGCCCGATCATCACGAGCACCGGTTCGAGCGTGCACCCCTCGTTCCTCTGGCCGCTGCTGACCATTGTGCTGGGATACACACTGCTGTTCGTGTGGCTTTGGTTGCTGCGTATGCGGACGGAAGTCTTCGATCGCCGCGCGCGCACGCTCATGCTCGCCAAGGGCGCCTGAGCGATGGCGGAATTTTTCGCCATGGGCGGCTACGCCGCCTACGTCTGGCCGGCCTATATCGCGACCATCCTGACGCTGACCGCCGCCATCGTCATCTCCTTGCGCGCGCATGCCAAAGCGCGCGAAAATGTGCGGCGTCTCGAGCTCGAGATCGGCGAAGGAGACAAGCAGGCGTGAAGCGGGTCTTCTACCTCATTCCCATCGTGGTCGTGTTCGGCCTGATGATTGCGTTCGCGGTTTTCCTGCGTCAGGGTCCGCCCGGCTATCTTCCCTCTCAGCTCGTCGGCAAGGCCGCTCCCGAGTTCACGTTGCCGCCGCTCGATGAGGAAGCGCAAAGCTTCACGCGCGCCGAGCTCGCGCAGGGCCGGCCGACGGTGATCAATTTCTTCGCGTCCTGGTGCACGCCGTGCCGCGTCGAACATCCGACACTGCAGGCCTTGGCGGCGCGCGGCGACATCACGCTCTATGGGATCGACTACAAGGACAATCCCGAGAAAGCCCGCGCGTTCTTGAATGAGCTCGGCAATCCGTTCGGAAGGATCAACGAAGATCGCGACGGACGCGCGGCGATCGATTTCGGCGTGACCGGCGTTCCTGAAACTTTCGTGGTCGACGGCAACGGCATGATCAAGGCGCACTTCTCCGGGCCGATCAACGAAGCCGTCGTCCAGGGCGTGATCCTGCCGGCGCTCGTCGCGAAGTAGCCCCTGACGTTTACCTTTCGCCAACCCTCATTTGTCATGTTCGGTCCCATGAGGATCGACGCCGCCAGCTTGTTAGCCGCCCAGTCCGTTCAGCGTCCCGCGCCGGCGGCCCCGCGTGCCCCGCAGGCGGCCGATAAGCCGTTGTTCGAGCCGATGAATTTCCCGACGGCCGAGGCCGGACCTTCCCCGGCCAAATCGCCTGCGACCACTCAGCAAACGGCGCCGCGGCGGCTGGGCTCGCAACTCGATATCACGGTCTAGGGTAGCTCGTCCGGGATCAGCGCGCGCGCCGCGGCTTGCGGCGTTCGCTTCCGTTCATGCTCTCCGCTTCGGCCTGCGAAACGACGGTCGTCAGCATGCGAACGAATCTCGAGCGGTCGGTCGATGAGAGACCCGACAGCAGTGCTCTCTCCACGCGCTCGCTCGCACTGCGCGCGCCGCGCAGCGCCTTGCGACCGCCAGAGGCGATGCGAACCGCATTCGCGCGCTGATCGGCCTCGGTGCGCTCGCGATCGAGCAAACCTTTTTCGATCATCCGGCGGATCATCTCGGCCAAGGTCGAGCGGTCGATGCCCGTGATGTTCACGAGATCGGTCTGGCTCATGCCTTCGTTCTGCTCGACGGCGGCAAGCACGGTGTATTGTTGCTTGGTCAGATCGCTCGCGCCCGGTTCCTGCGAGAACAGATCGTTCGCGTATTGCACGCAGCGTCGCAGGAGGTGTGAGGGCGCCTGCGCAAGGTCAAAGCCACCATCGGTCTTCTTCGGACCTTTCGATGCCATAGTGTCCCCCGAGACCAAGCGCGTGAAAAGTTTCTAATCGTCCGTACCCGTCGGACTATGGGAGCAACATTAACTCCTTTGAGCGCGGCTGCAAGCGGGATCGTACGTAAAATTCGCTTCTGATGCGCTCGGGTTTCACTTTGGTACGCGGATCGCCGCAGAATTCCGTGGCGGCGCAATAGCGTTACCATTCCAGAGGTCCGATGACCCGATTTGTCGCACCCCTCAAACTGCGGGTGGCGCCTTGTCCCCTTCGATTTGGTTTCGAAGGATGAAGGGCGTTTGCGCAAGCGCAAAAATGATCGTAAGCGGCATCACGCCCAATTTGAGCACGACCCATGTGTCGGTCGACACTGAACGCCAGGCAACTTCATTGGCGATGGCGAGCGCCAAGAAGAACGATGCCCAGCGCCACGTGAGCACGCGCCATGCGCGATCGGGCAATTGCATGGCTTGGCCCAGCAAGTATTTCAGAAACACGCGATCGGACAGCAATCCGCCTGCAAGAATGGACGCAAACATCGCGTAGAGGATCGTGGGCTTCATCTTGATAAAAATGTCGTTGGTGAGCCATAGGGTTAGGCCGCCGAAAATCAACACCAGTACGAACGTGATCAGCAGCATGGGCGAAACTTTGCGCTCGAGCGAATACTCGATCGCAACGGCGCATGCGATGGCCAACATCACGAAAGCCGTCGCGTAGTAGATGCCGAAAAGCCAATAGCCGATGACAAAGACCAGTACCGGTCCAAGATCGAGCGCCATTTTGAGCAATGGATTCATGGTCAGAACATAGGGCCTGGGCCTGGGTGTTTCCACTCTTGTCGAAGCACGTTACGCGCCCGTGATCGCGCGCGCGAAGGACTGTGCATCGAAGACCTGCAGGTCTTCGATGCCTTCGCCGACGCCGATGAAGTGTATCGGCAATGGGAAGCGGTCCGCGAGCGCGACCAGAATTCCGCCCTTCGCCGTGCCGTCGAGCTTGGTCATGATGAGCCCGCTCAAGGGCATAGCCTCCTGAAACGCCTCCACTTGTGAAATCGCATTCTGTCCCGTCGTCGCATCGAGCACGAGCAGCGCTGCGTGGGGAGCATCGGCATCCAACTTCTTGAGCACGCGGGTGATCTTCTGCAGCTCCGCCATCAATCCCGCTTTGTTCTGCAATCGACCCGCCGTGTCGATCAGCAGCACATCCGACTTTTCGCTTCGCGCTTTCTCGAGCGCCTCGAACGCAAGCCCCGCGGCATCCGCGCCCGGCGCTCCTGCGATCACCTGCGCGTTCGCCCGATCACCCCATATCTTGAGCTGTTCGATCGCCGCTGCACGAAACGTATCGCCAGCCGCAAGCGTGACGCGTCGGCCTTCGCTTTTCAGTTTCGCTGCGAGCTTGCCGATCGTCGTCGTCTTGCCAGTACCGTTCACACCGGCCACCAGCACGACGAAGGGCTTCTTCGTCGCGTCGACGACAAAAGGCCGCGCCGCGCGTTGCAGCACGCGCGCGATCGAACTCGCCAGATGGTCGCGGATCTCGCGTTCGGAAATCTCGGCGTCGTAACGGCCCTGTGCAAAATCCTGAGCGAGCCGCCGTGCCAGATCCGCGCCCACATCGGCGCGGATCAACGCCTCCTCGAGCGCCTCGACCGTTTCGGCGTCAAGGCGCTGCTTTGTAAAGATGTCGGTGAGCCCGCTCGACAGCGCCGTCGCTGTACGGGTCAAGCCCGCCTTCAGGCGTGCATACATGCCTGACCAGGCGCTACCCTCATCGATGCTCATGCGATTGCCGGTGCTGCTTCTTTCGGGGCCGACTTGAGAACACGGCCGTGCAAATTCCGTTCATCGCTGTTCGCGATGCGAACGGACATCAGATCGCCCGCGACGAACCCGGCATCCTCAAACGCGACGGTCGCAAAACAGGGCGTGCGCCCAACGCCAGGCTTCTCGACCAGGATTTCCTGATTGCTCCCGATCAGGCTCTTGAGCCGCGCGGACAGCGCCGCCTGTCCCTTCGACCTAAGCGTTCGGGCGCGCTCCCTGATCGTGGCGTGCGGCACCTGCTTCATCCGCGCGGCCGGCGTTCCCTTGCGCGGGCTGAACGGGAAGATGTGGACATAGCTGAAGCCCGCATCATCGATGAGCGATGCCGTATGCTCGAACATCTCGTCCGTCTCTGTCGGGAACCCGGCAATAAGATCGGCGCCGAACGCGATCTCTGGACGCAGCCGCCTGATCCGGTTGCAGAAGTCGATCGTATGCGCACGCAAATGGCGACGCTTCATGCGCTTCAGGATGAGATCGTCGCCCGCCTGCGCGGAGAGGTGAAGATGCGGCATCAGCCGCTCTTCTTCCGCGATCACGCGGAGGAGCGCGTCATCGACCTCGATGGAATCAATCGAGGAAAGCCGCAGGCGCTTCAGCTCCGGCACGTGCTTCAGGAGCTGCGTCGTTAGCGTACCGAGCGTCGGCTTGCCCGGCAGGTCGGCGCCATAGGCTGTCAGATCGACGCCCGAGAGCACGATCTCCTTGAACCCGGCTTCGACAAGGCGGCGTGCTTCGGCCACGACTGCGCCGGTGCCGACGCTGCGCGATGGTCCGCGTCCGTAAGGAATGATGCAGAACGTGCAGCGATGATCGCAACCGTTCTGCACCTGGAGCACAGCGCGCGTGCGGCTGTCGAAACTCAAATCGGTGAATGAATCCAGCAGCTGGCCTGCCGTCTCCTTCACCGCCATGATGTCGTTAACCATAATTCGCGGCGCGTCCTTGAGAAAATCCCGCGCGTAGCTCCTGGCGGACAGCTTCTCCTCATTGCCGATCACGCGATCGACTTCGGGCATGGCTGCGTACATTTCGGGCTCGATCTGTGCAGCGCACCCGGTGACGATCAGCTCTGCATCCGGATGGGTGCGCTTGAGCTTGCGGATCGCCTGGCGCGATTGCCGCACGGCTTCGGCCGTCACGGCGCAAGTGTTGACGATCACGGCCTTGTCCAGCCCGGCATCGGTCGCGCGCGCGCGGATCACCTCGGACTCGTACGCGTTGAGGCGGCAACCGAAGGTTACGACTTCGATCTCGCTCATGCTGCGGCCATCAATGCGTTGATGTTGACCTCGCCGCCGAAGCTGAACCCGACCGGGCCCGTCATCAGCACATGATCGTCGCTCTCGCGCCAGTCGATCTCGAGCTCGCCGCCGTCGAGCAGCACGGTCACTTTCCGCTCGGTCAGCCCGCGCACGCTGGCCGCAACCGCGGCCGCGCACGCGCCGGTGCCGCACGCAAGCGTGATGCCAGCGCCGCGCTCCCACACGCGCATGCGAAGCTCCCGCGGTGAGCGGCGCTCGACGAACTCCACGTTGGTGCGAGACGGAAACCACGGATGCCGTTCGATCGCGGGGCCAAGACTTGCGACCGGCGCCTTTTCCGCGTCATCGACGAACAGCACGCAATGCGGATTGCCGACCGACACCGACGCTGCACTCTCCAGTGCACGCTCACGGAATCCCGGGACATCGAGCGCGAATGACGCCGTGTCTACCGCTTGCGCCATCGGAATCTCACGCCAGTCCAGGCGCGGCGGCCCCATGTCGACCGTCACCCGGCTCTCGTCTGCGGTCCGGCAGACCAGGGGACCACCGGTCGTATCGATCTTCACCTCGTCCACGCCGGCTTCGGCCGTCAGCAGATAAGCGACACAGCGCGCCGCGTTGCCGCAGGATTCGACCTCGCCGCCGTCGGCGTTGAAGATGCGCATGAACGCGTTGGCGCTCTTGGACGGCTCCATCACGATCACCTGATCGCAACCGATGCCCTTCCGACGGTCCGCGATGGCGCGCGCGCCCGCGGCGCTGAGCGGAAGCGGGAACGTCCGCGCGTCGAAGATCGCGAAGTCGTTGCCCAATCCGTGCATTTTCAGGAACGAGGTCATAATGGGGCGGGTTATAGGGCTCGCACCGTGGTGATGCCAGGGTTGGCGGTTCATGCCTGATATGGTGTCAGTGTTGATATTGGACAATTTGGGCGCAAAGTGGCCTAAACACGGCGCTTTGCGAGGGGCATACATGGGGTCGAACTTGCGGGTTGCGCTCATGGTCGGGTTAGGCATTGCGCTTGGCGCAGCTACGGCAAGTCTCGGCGCCGACGTGGCGGACGATCCCTACGTCTGGCTCGAGGACGTCCACGGCCAGAGGCCGCTCGAATGGGTCAAGCAGAAGAACGATGTCTCGCTGAAGCAGCTCAAGGCCGATCCCGACTACCAGAGGAACTACGACGCGATCCTCAAGGTCCTGGATGCGACCGACCGCATTCCGTTCGGACAGGCCTACTACTCGCACGTCTTCAATTTCTGGCAGGACGAGACCCATGTCCGCGGCATCTGGCGCCGCGCGACCATCGAGTCCTACGAGACCCCGACACCGGCATGGGAAACGCTGATCGATGTCGACCAGCTGGCGCAGGACGAGGGCAAGAACTGGGTCTATAGCCGCGCCTCCTGCGCTATCGACCTGACGCGTTGTCTGGTCGGGCTCTCGAACGGCGGCACCGACGCGGTCGTCTATCGCGAGTTCGATCCGGTGACGAAGCGCTTCTTGAATGACGGGTTCAACCTGGGCGAAGCCAAGGCCGAGGCCGTCTATATGGACGCCGACACGATCCTCTTCAGCACGGATTTCGGCCCCGGAACGCTCACCGCGTCGGGTTACCCGCGCATCATCAAGATCTGGCGCCGCGGCCAGTCGATCGCCGAGGCCAAGACCGTCTTCGAGGGCAAGAACGAGGATGTGCTCGTGTCGCCGGGCGTGTTCCGCGGCCGCGACGGCACCACGGCCATGATCTCGCGCGCGGTATCTTTCTTCGAGAGCGAGCATTTCGTGGTGGTGAATGAGGAAGCGGTCAAGCTGCCCTTTCCGCTCTCGGCCGACATCAAGGCCGAGATCGGCGGCTATCTGATCGCGACGCTGCGCAAAGAGTGGGCGCAAGAGAACGGCCCGCTCGTTGCTCAAGGCTCCCTGATCGCGTTTCCGCTGAGACAGTTCGTCGCCATACGCGCGCCGCAGCTTGTAACCGTCCTCTACACCCCCAATGCCCGCTCCTCGGTTCAGAACGTGGCTGCGGGCCGGGACGCCGTCTACGCCTCGATCTACGAGAACGTCACCGGCAACATTCACGCGTTCAAGCTCGATCCTGCGACGGGCACATGGCGCGACACGCGGCTCGAGCTGCCCACGGGCGGCTCCACCGGCATCAGCACCACCAACGAGTTCGGACCGGAGGCCTATTTCACCTATAGCGGCTTCCTCACGCCGACCACGCTGTTCTCGAACAAGGGCCAAGGCGCGCCCAAGCCGATCAAGTCGCTGCCGGCGCGCTTCGACGCCTCGCCCTATCAGGAGATGCAGTACGAGGCGGTGTCGAAGGACGGCACCCGCGTGCCCTATTTCGTGGTCCGCGCCAAGAACGCGACCGGTCCTGCGCCGATGCTGCTTTACGGCTATGGCGGGTTCGAGATTTCGCAGACGCCGTTCTATTGGACCGGCACCGGCCTGCTCTGGCTGCCGCGGGGCGGCGCCTATGCAGTCGCGAACATCCGCGGCGGCGGCGAGTTCGGGCCCTCGTGGCACGATGCGGCGCTCAAGCTGAACCGCCAGAAGGCGTATGACGACTTCATCGCGGTCGCCGAAGACCTGATCCGCCGCGGCCTCACGACGCCGAGCCAGCTCGGCATCATGGGCGGATCGAATGGCGGGCTTCTCGTCGGTGCGGTCATGGCCCAGCGGCCCGATCTTTTCGGCGCCGTCGTCTGCCAGGTGCCGCTGCTCGACATGATCCGCTTCACCAAGATCGGCGCCGGCGCCTCATGGGTCGGCGAATATGGCGATCCGGACAATCCGACCGAGCGCGAAGCGATCCTCAAGTACTCGCCGTATCAGAATGTGAAACCCGGCGTGAAGTATCCGCCCGTCTTCTTCATCACCGCGACCTCGGACGACCGCGTCACGCCCGTCCACGCGCGCAAGATGGCGGCGCGCATGGAAGAGCAGGGGCACGACGTCTTGTTCTACGAGAACACCGATGGCGGGCACGCCGCCGCCGCCAATCACAACCAGCAGGCGGAGATGAACGCGCTCCAGTACGTCTACCTGGCGCAGAAACTTGGCCTGGCGCGCGCGAGCCGCTAACCCGGCAGGCCTTCGTGCTTATCCATCTCGCTGTGCTCGCGAAACCACGCCGCGCGCGAGCCCCAATAGATCACTGCCTGTGGCCGTGATCCCGGATCCTCATCCAGCGAACCCGTCGGGATGACCATCCGCGCGCCGTCCCGCGTCGCGTGCGGCACCCGCGACCCGCAGGTCTTGCAGAATTGCAGCCCGAAGCGTTTTGCCTCGGGAAGGTCGTAGCGCTGGACATTGTCCTCGCCCTTCGTCCAGCGGAACGCGCTCGGGAGCACGAAGCCATTCGTGGCATGCGCCGCCCCCGTCGCCTTGCGGCAGCGCGAGCAGTGGCAATAGTAGAAGCGCTCGAAGGGCAGCTCCACTTCGTACGCCACGGTTTTGCACAGGCAGCTTCCCTTCGCGCTCACGTCATTCTCCGATTGTCGTTTTCTGTTCTGGTCGGGGCGTATTGTCCGCCGGTTTGACAGATACGCGCGGCTTTGCGGGTTCCCGCAGGCGGCGGTTTCCGTTGGCGACCATCCAGGCCCCTCCGATGATCCCTGCGGTTCCGAAGGCGGTCAGGACCATCGGAACGATGATCCCGCCCCCGCCGATCACGATCCCGATGAGCGGCGCGCCAAGGATTTGCTCGAACAGCTGATCCACGATGAGCCAGACCGCCGGGCTCAACACGAATAGACCGACGGCAATTAGCGCCGATCCCGCGACGATGAGCGCCCGACCCCGCATAAGCCTTCGGTCCTCTCATTCATTGACTAAACCTACACGGCCGACTAAATCGCCACCATCCGGATAGGCCAACCCTCTCCGGTCCCGGGCCGAGTCCGGGATCGCCCCCAGGCAGCGCAGGTGCGCCCCCTGGGGTGTTCGTGCTTTGATCGAAATCCCCTCTCCCCTTGAGGGAGAGGGTGCCGAAGTGGGCGACAGCCCACGAGGCGGGTGAGGGGTGAAACCCCGGAGGTCGGAATGTTCGACAGCTTGCAGAAGCGTTTGGGGGGTGTGTTCGACCGGTTGCGCGGGCGCGGTGCGCTGTCCGAGGCCGACGTCGATGCTGCGCTCGCCGAAGTCCGCACCGCGCTGATCGACGCCGACGTGGCGCTCCCCGTCGTCAAGGATTTCGTCGCCAAGGTCCGCGAGCAGGCGATCGGGGAATCCGTGATCCGGTCGGTCACGCCCGGCCAGCAGGTCGTCAAGATCGTCTACGACACCCTTGTCCACACCTTGGGCTCGGAGGGGGAGGCGCTGTCATTGGGCGCGCCGCCCGCGCCGATCCTGATGGTCGGCCTTCAGGGCTCCGGCAAGACAACGACCTCGGCCAAGCTCGGGCTCGTCCTCCAGAACCGCGACAAGAAGCGCGTGCTGATGGCCTCCCTCGACGTCAACCGTCCGGCCGCCATGGAGCAGCTCAGAGTGCTGGGCGAGCAGACGGGCGTGGCCACACTCCCGGTCATTCTCGGCCAGCGGCCCGTCGACATCGCCAAGCGCGCCATCGCGGCCGCCCGCGTCGGCGGCTACGACGTGGTCATCCTCGACACCGCTGGCCGCCAGCATGTCGATGAAGGCCTCATGGCCGAAGTCGCCGAGGTCAAGAAGCTCGCACAACCGCACGAGACCCTCCTCGTCGCCGATTCTTTGACCGGCCAGGACGCGGTCAACATCGCCAAAAGCTTCAACGAGCGGGTCAAGATCTCGGGCATCATCCTGACGCGTGCCGACGGCGATCAGCGCGGCGGTGCTGCGCTGTCCATGCGTGCGGTGACCGGCGCGCCGATCAAATTCCTCGGCACCGGCGAAAAGCTCGACGCGCTCGAGGCGTTCCATCCGGAGCGCGTCGCCTCGCGCATCCTCGACATGGGCGACGTTGTCACCCTCGTCGAGAAGGCGGTCGAGCATGTCGACCGCGAGAAGGCCGAGAAGCTCGCCAAGAAGATGAAAAAGGGCGAGCTCGACTTCAACGATCTCGCCGATCAGCTCTCCCAGATGCGCAAGATGGGCGGCATGCAGGGTCTGCTCGCCATGCTTCCGGGCATCGGCAAGGTGAAGGACCAGCTCGCCGCCGCCGGCCTCGACGACCGCATCCTGAAGCGCCAGGAAGCGATCATTTCCTCGATGACCAAGCAGGAACGCGCCGAGCCCGACATCATCAACGGCTCGCGCAGGAAGCGCATCGCGAGCGGCGCGGGCGTCGAAGTCTCCGAGGTGAACAAGATCCTCAAGATGCAGCGCCAGATGTCCGACGTGATGAAGAAGATGGGCAAAGGCGGCCGCGGCATGATGGGTGCGCTCGGCGGTGGCATGAATCCGCAAATGCTCTCAGGTCTTGGCGGTCTGCCGCCCGGTCTCCCTCCAGGATTCGGTGGCAAACGGTGATGGAATTACTCTTTATACGGATCATATGAAAGGGACCACATGTCATTGAAGATCAGACTGTCGCGGGGCGGCTCCAAGAAGCGGCCTCACTTCAAGATCGTCATCGCGGAATCGCGCAGCCCGCGCGACGGCCGCTTCATCGATCGCATCGGCTATTACAATCCGCTGCTGCCCAAGGATCACGCCGACCGGCTCAAGCTCGATCTCGACAAGGCGAAGGCTTGGCTTGCCAAGGGTGCAACCGCATCCGATCGGGTCCACCGCTTCCTCGCGGATGCGGGCGTGCTCAAGCACGTCAAGCACAACAACCCCGAGAAGGCGAAGCCGAAGAAGAAGGCGCAGGAACGCGCAAAGGCTGCTGCTGGCGCTGCGCCGGCGGCGTAACGCCGCTTGTCCGGGCGTGTCCTCTTAGGCGCCGTGATCGGCGCGCACGGCACCAAAGGCGAGGTGAGGGTCAAGACCTTTACCCTCAATCCGGAAGATTTTGGCGCTTATGGGCCGCTCGCGACCGACGACGGCCGCCACTTGTCGGTCGCTTCGCTCAGAACCGGAAAGCCGGGCGAAGCTATCGTGCTGTTCCGAGAAGTTGCCGACCGCAATGCGGCCGAAGCCCTCAAGGGCCGGCAGCTCTCGGTGCCTCGCTCCATCTTGCCCGCCCCTGAAGCGGATGAGTTTTATCACGCCGACCTGATTGGGCTTGCGGTCGAGGACAAGGACAACGTGGCCATCGGGCGCGTGCGCGCGCTGCACAATTTCGGCGCCGGCGACGTGATGGAAATCGAAACCTCCACCGGCGCCACCGAATTCATTCCCTTCAATTCGAGGGTCGTGCTGAGAGTCGAGTTGCCAAAGCGCATCGTCATCACCCCTCCGGCCGACGAGGAGTCGTGACCATGTGGCGCGCTTCCGTGCTCACGCTCTTCCCCGAGATGTTCCCGGGTCCGCTCGGCGTTTCGCTCATAGGCAAGGCGCTCACCGACGGCCTCTGGTCGCTCGATGTCCACGACATCCGTGACAGCGGACTGGGCAAGCACCGGGCCGTCGACGACACGCCGGCGGGCGGCGGCCCCGGCATGGTCATGCGCGCCGATGTCGCCGCGGCTGCGATCGATGCCGTCACCGCCGGGGGCGGACCCTCGCGCCCGCTGCTCTGCCTCTCCCCCCGGGGCGCGCCTTTGCTCCAGGAACGCGTGCGCGAGCTCGCGGAAGGGGCGGGGGTCATCCTTTTCTGCGCCCGCTTCGAGGGGGTGGACGAGCGGGTGATCAAAGCCCGCCGGATGGAGGAGGTCTCGCTCGGCGACTTCGTGCTGGCGGGCGGTGAGGTGGCGGCCATGGCCCTGATCGAGGCCTGCATTCGCCTCATCCCCGGCACGCTCGGCGCCGGCGAGTCGACCGCCGAGGAGAGCTTCGAGCAGGGATTGCTGGAATATCCGCAGTTTACCCGGCCCCAGACCTTCGAGGGGGCCGAAATCCCGCCGGTGCTCCTTTCGGGCGACCACGGGGCGGTTGCCCGCTGGCGACAGGCCGAATCCGAGCGCCTGACCAAAGAGCGTCGGCCCGATCTCTGGACCCTCTATGAAAAGCGCGTCTTATCCGCTAGAAGGCCCGACTCCGAACGTCAAAAACCGCCCGGTGGAGGGAAAAAATGAACCTGATCCAGACCCTCGAGCGGGAGCAGATGAACGCGGCCAGGGGCGGGCGGAAGCTCCCCTCGTTCCGGCCCGGCGATACGCTGAAGGTGAACGTCAAGGTGGTCGACGTCACCTATGACGAGAAGACCAAACAGAACAAGACGCGCGAGCGGCTCCAGGCCTTCGAAGGCGTCTGCATCGGCCGGCAGGGGGCGGGCCTGAACGAGAGCTTCACGGTCCGCAAGATCTCCTACGGCGAAGGGGTCGAGCGGGTCTTCCCCGTTTACAGCCCGCTCGTCGATTCGATCGAAGTGGTCCGCCGCGGCAAGGTCCGCCGCGCCAAGCTCTATTACCTGCGGGGACGCCGGGGCAAAGCCGCCCGTATCGGAGAGCGCCAGCGCGGTGACGACGTGGGCGAGGACGCCGCCAGCTAGCTGGCGAACACCCTCGCAACGATTCCGAAACGGTAAGCGGGCATCTTGCCCTTGGTGGCCCCCTTGGTGGGAGTCGCCGTTTTTGCTCCAATTTCACTGATTCCTTAAGTCAGCCCATGACCAGGAAAATTGTCCCCGATCAGGTGCTCGAACGGCCGGAGCCTTTGCCCGAAGCCGAAGGGATGACGCGCGTGCCGTCCACGCCCTTCGCCTTCATGGCGTACCTGATCAAAAAGCATCATCTGGGAAACGTGATCGTCCTCGTGCTGCTCGCGGGCACGGCGACCTCGATCGAAGCGTTCGGTCCGTATGCGCTGTCGCGTCTGATCAACGCGATCACGGCCGCGGTCGAAACGCATGCGAGCTTTGCGGACGCGATCGTTCCGTGGCTGGTACTGCTCTCGGCGATCTGGCTCGGCTCGACGCTCGCTTATCGCGCGTATGAATGGGTCGACGTCTCGACGTCGCCACGCATGCGCGCGCTCGCCCAGAAATACATGTTCGCCTACCTGATGGGGCATTCGCCGCGCTACTTCCAGGAGAACTTCGCGGGCAAGCTCGGTCAGAAGGTCAAGCAGGCGGGACAGGCGACCGTCGGCATCTTGGGTATCGTCGCTTTCGAAATGGTCCGCGTCGCGATGATGATGGTCGTCGGCGGCGTGCTGATGTTCTTCACGCATGCGTCCTACGCGATCGTGCTCGCGGTCTGGGCGGTCGTGTATCTTGCGATCGTGTTCGCGCTCGCCAAGCGCTGCGTCGTGCTGTCGAAAGCGCTCTCGAACGAGATCTCGACCTCGACGGGGCGCCTGATCGACGCGATCGCCAATGCCGATCTCGTGCGCGCGTTCGCCAAAGCCGACTACGAGCGCCGCTTCATCTCGCATTTCTTGCTCGACGAGATGAACGCCTCGCGCCGGCTGCGCACCTTCCTGATCGTGATGCGCACCTTCATGTCGGTCGCGACTCTCGCGCTGTTGTTGGGCCTCGTCGCGCTCGCCGGCATGGATGCGCTCTCGGGCGTGATCACGGTCGGCGCGTTCGCGATGATTTTCTTCTTGGCCAACCAGATCATTAGAAGCGTGCAGGAATTGTCCTACCGCATGCTCGATTATTTCGAGCAGCTCGGCACGCTCGCCGAAGCGCTTGAGCTCGTCAGCCAGCGCCACGAGATCGTCGACGCGCCGAACGCGAGTCCGCTCGTCGTGCGCGAAGGCGCCATCCGCTACGAGAACATCAAATTCGCCCATCCCGACGGGCTCCAGGTGTTCGATAGTCTCAACCTCGCGATCCGTCCCGGCGAAAAGGTGGGTCTCGTCGGTCCCTCGGGCGCCGGCAAGTCGACGCTGGTGAAGCTCCTGCGACGCCAGTTCGAGCCACAGGCCGGGCGCATCCTGATCGATTCCCAGGACATCGCGTCCGTCACCTGGGATTCGCTCAATGAAGCGATCGCCGAAGTGCCGCAGGTGGCCTCGATCTTCCACCGCGCGGTGCGCGACAACATCCGCTACGCAAACCCCGGGGCCGACGAGGCCGAAGTCCTGCGGGCGGCCGCCGAGGCCTATGCGCACGAATTCATCACCGGCCGCTCGACCGGCTACGACACCATCGTCGGCGAGCAGGGCATTAAGCTGTCGGGCGGCGAGCGTCAGCGCGTCGCGATTGCGCGCGCGCTCGTCAAGGACGCACGCATCCTCGTGCTCGATGAAGCCACGTCCTCGCTCGATTCCGAATCCGAGCATGTGATCCAGCAGGCG
>Ga0210379_10000291_pt1 | contig 15724 bp, 12 predicted proteins | sample PLMedo_2_FD_155468 | JGI IMG/M metagenome (GOLD analysis project Ga0210379, IMG submission 155468) | Groundwater sediment microbial communities from an aquifer in East River, Colorado, USA - PLM4_32_coex redo | ecosystem: Environmental > Terrestrial > Soil > Riparian zone | place: USA: East... | reverse complement strand
TTTGTCGACGTCGCGGCCGATTCCCTCGTGTGGATGAAGAGCGAAGCCACCACCACCGTCGAGGCGAAGGCGTGGTCGCCGACCGAGGACGTGCTCCTCGTGCGCGAGCTGCCGGCAAACTGGCACGATCGCCGTTTCTCGCTGGTCTCGCCGCGGCAACGGGACGCCGATGGCAAAGCCGTGCCCAGGCTCCTCGACCGCTTCCACGACGACGCGTGGGTGGACGGGCCCGACTTCGATGATACTGGCGCGTGGCTTCCGGACGGCAGCGGGGTCTATTTCATCTCCGAGGCGGGCGGGTGGGGACACCTCTACACGGTGTCGGTGACGGGGCGGCAGAAGCAGCTCACGCGCGGCGCGTTCGAGGTGTACGACGCGATTCTCGACGAAGGGCACACGCGCTGGCTGCTCGTCACCAACGAGGGGCGCCCGGGTTCTCACCGGCTGTGGACGATGGACCTGGCCGGGACGAACCGCCGCCTGCTCACGCCGAACGCGGGCAACTACGACGTTGTCCCCGCTCCGTCGATGGCACTCGCCGCGGTTACCTACTCCAGCGCGACGCGCCCGCCCGAGCTCTACCTCCTCGATGCAGCCTCCGGTGCGCTCGACGGCCCGCTCACCGAATCGACGACGAAGGCGTTTCGCTCGTATCCCTGGCTCGAAGCGGAGACCGTGGCGTACAAGGCCTCCGACGGCGTCGAGGTGCCCGCGCACCTCTTCCGCCCCGAGCGCTTCGGTGGAACTCCCAACGGTGCGGGTGTGATTTTCGTCCACGGCGCCGGGTATCTCCAGAATGTCATCGACGGGTGGAGCTACTACTATCGCGAGTTCATGTTCAACAGCTTCCTGGCCGCGCACGGGTACACGGTGCTGAACGTGGACTATCGCGGGTCCGCCGGCTACGGACGCGATTGCCGCACCGCGATCTACAAGCACATGGGCGGGCGCGACCTCGACGACGTGATCGACGGCGCGCGGTATCTCGTTCGCGAACACGGTGTGGGCGAGAAGCAGGTCGGCGTGTACGGCGGGTCGTACGGAGGCTTCCTGACCCTAATGGCGTTGTTCAAGTATCCCGACGAGATTGCCGCCGGCGCCGCGCTGCGTTCGGTAACCGACTGGGCGCACTACAATCACGGGTACACGGTGCGGATTCTGGGCACGCCGGCGGAGGATCCCGAGGCCTACCGGCGCTCGTCGCCGATCTACTTCGCCGAGGGCCTGAAGGGAAATCTGGTCATGCTGCACGGGCTGCGCGACGACAACGTGCTGGCCGAGGACGTGCTGCGCTTGAGCCAGCGCCTGATCGAGCTCGGCAAGGAGAACTGGGACTTGACGTTGTATCCGGTGGAGCGGCACGGGTACCGGCGGGCGTCGTCGTGGACGGATCAGATGACCCGCGCGTACAAGGTATTCGAGCGCACGCTGCCCGCGCGGCCTTCCGCGCCGTAGGGACGGAGGCACCCGCGCCGCCGTGCGGGCAAAGCCGCCTTTTTTTTGCGGTTGGAAGCGGCTGGACCCAAATGCTAGAATACGCTTCCAAATCAGCAAGGACGACGCGAACGACCGGCGCGTGGGTCGCTCGCAAAGGGCATGTCCTTCCCCTCGTTGCACGGGTTCCACATGAGACACTCTTTCTCCCCGGAGCGTCTCGACCGTCGCAGCGGGGGGAAGGCTTTTTTTTGCGCCTGCGGCCCGCTACTGCGGGGGCGCCGGGTCGTAGAGATCGAGATCGAGATCGTTGGGGAGTGACACGAACAGGCGCACCGTCTGCACCTCGTCGTCGGTGATGTCTGCCGGCAGAGGCTGCCCTCCATACATGATGAATCCACCTGGGAGGTGCGAGAGTCGGATGGCGTGTCCGAACTCGTGCATCATGATGGTGTAGAGCACCTGCTCATCCGAGAAGTCGTCCACGACCTTGATGCGATCGAGTTTCGGGTATCCGCCGGCGTCGTTGGAATGCTCCGTGATCCCGTTCTGAATACCCATCACGCTGCGCGGAAGAAACTGAACGGTCACACCGACGGCCGGCACCGCGGCGGCCGTTACGAAGATCTCCATGCCGGTTCGCTCGTTCCAGCGGGACGCGGCCCGCTCCGCGATCGCGCGGTAGTCGAGCCCGCTCGAGTTGACGAAGTCCCCGGCGTACCAGGCAATCGGGTAGTTCGCCCACCGTTTGACCGTGTTCCCCGAGCCCGCGCGGACCAGCGCGTCGAGCAGGATCCTCAGGACGCTGTCGTAGAGCGGGGACACCGGCCGGGCGTACGCGATCATCGGATACGCCACCGAACGGTCGTCGTCGATCACGAAGGCGTCGGTCAGGGAGTGATACGCGTCCGCTGCGTTCCCGCGTTCGATGCGTATGCCCATCGTGCCCTCCGCGACGTCGGAGAGCGACACGCGGCCGGCACCGTCGGTGGCGAGCTGCTGCGACGAGAGCGTCGTCACCTGCACAGCGAGCCCCGGCACGGGCGCCTTCGAGACTGCCTCGACACACGTCGCTTCGAACGTCACCCCGGGCACGCGCACGTGCGCGAGGTTCGAAAGCGGCGACTCATTTCCGGCGAGGTCGTAGGCGCGAACGGCGGCATAGAGGTCGCGCCCGCGGGTGACGCCGGCGAACGTGTAGAGCTGCGGGGATCCGGCCGCCAGCGGGTCGGGGCTGGACGGAGTCGCCGTCGAACGATCCCACGCGAATGGCTCCGCGTAGGCGACGCGAATCTCGTAGCGATCGACGCGGTCGCGCGCGAGATCGTCGCGCGGAGCCGTCCAGGTGAATTCGACCTCCTCCGTCGCGCCGTGGTAGGCGAGTGCGAGGTCGAGTACCGGGTCGGGCGGGAGACGATCCGCTCCTCCCGCATGCGGTGTCGAGCCATCGTCGTCGCACGCCGCGCCGAGCGCGAGCGAAATAACCAGCGACTGCAGGAGACGTAATCTCACCGTGGATCACCCGTCGAAGGGGGTGGAGTGCCGGTCGCGGCACGCCGGGCGGCCGGTCACGGCCGGCCCCTTGACTTCCGCGCAAACGAGAGTATAGTCAACGGCTTACTGATCCGAAAGGGTGTTCATGGAGGGCGTTAGAGACATCATCATCCTCGGCTCCGGGCCGGCCGGATTGACCGCGGCCATCTACGCCGCACGTGCCGATCTGAAACCGCTCGTCATCGAGGGAACCCAGCCGGGTGGACAGCTCACCATCACCACCGACGTCGAGAACTATCCCGGATTCGAGCAACCCGTGATGGGTCCAGAGCTCATGGACGTCATGAAACGGCAGGCGGCGCGCTTCGGAACCGAGTTCGAATTCGAGTCCATCGACCGCGTCGAGTTCGGCGATTCGGTCAAGACGCTCCACGCCGGTGGGAAGACGTATCGCTGTCGCGCGCTCGTCATCTCCACCGGGGCCACCGCGCGCTGGCTCGACCTCCCCAGCGAAGAACGCCTCAAGGGTCACGGCGTCTCCGCGTGCGCGACCTGCGACGGGTTCTTCTTCAAGGAGCAGGTGATCGTCGTGGTCGGCGGCGGCGACACCGCGCTCGAGGAAGCGACGTTTCTCACCAAGTTCGGGTCGAAGGTCTTCGTGGTCCACCGCCGCGACGAGCTGCGCGCCTCGAAGGCAATGCAGGAGCGTGCCTTCAAGAACCCGAAGATCGAGTTCATCTGGAACTCCGCCGTGAGCGAAGTCATCGGAGACGGCAAGGTCGCCGGTGTGCGGCTCAAGGACGTGGCGACGGGCAAGGAGCGCACGCTCGACTGCGGGGGACTCTTCGTCGCCATCGGCCACACCCCGAACACGTCGCTGTTCAAGGGATTGCTGACGATGGACGAAAACGGCTACCTCATCGTCGAGCCCGGAACGAGCCGCACCAATGTCGCCGGCGTGTTTGCGGCCGGCGACGTCGCCGATCACGTGTATCGGCAGGCGGTCACCGCCGCGGGCATGGGCTGCATGGCCGCGCTCGACGCGGAGCGGTTTCTGGCGGGGCACTAACCGGCGTGCGAGTGCGGGGATCGGAATGAAAACGCGGAAACCAAAGCCAACCGCGGACAAGCTGGTCGAAGCCGCCCGCGGTTTTCTGGCCGCGCTCGAGGTCGACCAGGCGGGGCTGGAAGCGACGCCCGAACGCGTCGCCGAGGCGTGGCGTGTGTTCACGCGCGGCTACGCCGGCAGCGCCCGCGACGTGTTCGCGGAAGGCGTGTTCGAACAGACGCACGACGGCATGGTGCTGGTGCGAGACATCGACTTTTTCAGCGTCTGCGAGCACCATCTGGTTCCGTTCTACGGCCGCTGCCACGTGGCCTACCTCCCCGCGGGACGAATCGCGGGTTTGAGCAAGCTGGCGCGTCTGGTCGACCTCCACGCCCGGCGGTTGCAGGTCCAGGAACGGATGACGCGTGACATCGCGCGCGACCTCCAGACCCACCTCAAGCCGCGCGGAGTCGCCGTGCAGGTCGAAGGCCGCCACCTGTGCATGGCGATGCGCGGCGTCGAGCAGCGGAACGCCGACGTGGTGACGACGAGCTTTCTGGGGTCGTTCCGGTCCGACCCGGCCATGGCCATGGAGTTCAGGGCGGCGCTCGCGCGCCGCTAGCATCGCGCGCGGGATCCGCGTCGCACAGTTTTCAACGAAACGGAGAACAGGCATGTCGATCAAGCCCGACAAGTGGATCGCGCGGATGGTCAAGGAGTACAACATGATCGAGCCGTACGTCGACGCGCAGGTGAAGACCAACGCGGTCTCCTTCGGCGTGTCGTCTTACGGCTACGACATCCGCATCGCGGACGAGTTCAAGATCTTCACCAACATCAATTCCACCGTGGTGGATCCGAAAAACTTCGACCCGAGGTCGTTCTTCGACTTCAAGGGCGACGTTTGCATCATTCCGCCCAACTCGTTTGCGCTCGGGCGCAGCGTCGAGTATTTCCGTATCCCGCGCAACGTAATGACGATCTGCGTGGGCAAGTCGACGTACGCGCGCTGCGGCATCATCACCAACGTGACCCCGTTCGAACCGGAGTGGGAAGGCTTCGTGACGCTCGAGATCTCGAACACGACGCCCCTGCCGGCGAAGATCTACGCCAACGAGGGCATCGCCCAGGTGCTCTTCTTCGAGAGCGACGAGGACTGCCTGATCTCGTACGGCGACAAGAAGGGCAAGTACCAGAAGCAGACCGGCATCACGCTGCCGAAGGTGCCGTAGCCGTGCCGGGGTGGCCAGGGCTCGGATCGGCCCGGGGAGCCCGGCGCCGGGGGTCTGGGGCCGATTTTATGTTTGACAGCCCCGCGGCTTCCTGTTAGACCCACCCGTAACGAGGCTCCCTGGAGCCTCATTCTGGCAAAGGTTCACACTACTGGGAGGAATGTAGAAATGGCAAAAGCTGCGAAGAAGGCTGCCGGTGCGGAGCTGATCATTTCCAAGTCTCGCACCAAGGCCGCCGCGAAGGGATACAATGTCTCGGGCGACTTCTACGGCGCGCTCGACAAAGCGGTCCGTATGATCGTCAAGGAAGCGGGCGAGCGCGCCAAGGCGAACAAGCGCAAGACGCTCAAGCCCAGCGACATTTAGTCGACTTGCCGGGTGACTGTCACCCGTGCACCAGAGGGCCCGGCCGCTGGCCGGGCCTTTTGTTTTGGCGCCGATCCGGACAACCTCCGTTCCCGGGCCTCGCGGGACGCGATCCACGCCGATTACCCGCCTTGCGTCAGCGGGAGCGGCGTGTTACCTTTGCTCAATTAACCCGGAGGATCTCCCGCGATGCCCGATAAGATCATCGGGACAGGAATCACGTTCGACGACGTGCTCCTCGTGCCCGCCCGTTCCTCATTTCTGCCCGCAGACACCGACGTCTCCACGCGACTGACCAAGAAGATCCGGCTCAACATCCCGATCGTTTCCGCCGCCATGGATACGGTCACCGAGGCGGGTTTTGCCATCGCGATGGCGCGCGCAGGCGGCATCGGGTTCGTACACAAGAACATGACCCCGGAGCGCCAGGCCGAGCACGTGGACATGGTGAAGCGGAGCGAGAGCGGAGTCATCTCCAGCCCGATTACCCTCGGCCCCGGGGCGCTGGTGCGCGACGCGCAGGCGCTCATGCGGAAGTACGGCGTCTCGGGGGTCCCGATCACCGACAAGCACGGCGTGCTGGTCGGGATTCTCACCGCGCGTGACCTGCGCTTTAACGAGGACGATACACTCCCCATTCGCGAAGTCATGACGTCGGAGGGGCTGGTCACCGCGCCGGTCGGGATCAAGATGGAGGAGGCCAAGCGGCTGCTCCACGAGCACCGCATCGAGAAGCTCCCGGTGGTCGATTCGAAGCAGCGCCTCCGCGGCCTGATTACGGTCAAGGACATCCAGAAGAAGCTGGATTTCCCGCTGGCGTGCAAGGACACGCAGGGGCGTCTGCGGGTGGGCGCCGCGGTCGGCATCGGCAAGGACGCGCTGCACCGCGTCGATCTCCTGGTGGACGCGGGCGTCGACGTCGTTGCCATCGACACGGCGCACGGGCACACCACCAACGTCATCGACACGCTCACGCGGGTGAAGAAGCGCCACCGCTCGCTGCCGGTGGTGGTGGGCAACGTCGCCACCGCTCAGGCCACCCGCGACCTGGTGAAGGCCGGCGCCGACGCGATCAAGGTCGGCATGGGTCCCGGGGCGATATGCACGACGCGCGTCGTCGCCGGGGCCGGGGTGCCGCAGGTCACCGCCATCATGAACTGCGCGCCGGTCGCCGCTCAGGCCGGCATACCGCTGATCGCCGACGGGGGCATCAAATACAGCGGCGATATCGTCAAGGCCATCGCCGCGGGCGCCGACGTCGTAATGATCGGGAGTCTCTTCGCGGGGACCGACGAAACGCCCGGGGAAATCGTTCTCTACGAGGGGCGGAGTTTCAAATCCTACCGGGGAATGGGATCGATCGAGGCCATGAAGGAAGGCAGCAAGGACCGCTACGCGCAGGCGGACGTCGAGGAGTCGAAACTCGTCGCCGAGGGCATCGAGGGGCGCGTTCCCTACAAGGGCCGCCTGGCGGATTCGATCTTCCAGCTGGTCGGCGGACTCCGCTCCGGGCTCGGCTACTGCGGGGCGCGCACCGTCGGGGAACTGCAGGAGCGCGGGCGCTTCATGCTGATCACCGCCGCGGGGCTGCGCGAGAGCCACCCGCACGACGTCATCATCACCAAGGAAGCTCCCAATTACCGCTTGAGCTGACGATGCGCGCGACCAACGAATCCGGCATGACGTGGCACGGTCAGATCAACCGGACCATCTGGGAGATCAACGAGGCGATCAAAAAGTCGCCCGACAACCCGCGCCTGCGCCGCGAGCTGCTGCGCGCGCAGTTTTTGCAGCACTTCGAGTTCGACAAGGCGTACCACGTTCCCCGCGATGATCGGACCTTCCTGTTTCTGCACGACGCCGACGCGCCGATCGTATTGTTGCTGCACGGATCCCAGGGAACCCCGGCCGAGATGCGGGAGCTGGGCAACCACCTCCACTCCCGCGGGATTTCCGCGTACTGCCCGCGCCTCACGCGCACCAGCGGCAAAGACGAGCCGGTGTCGTGGGAATCGTGGGTGACGCAGGCGCAAATCGCGCTGGAGAGCGTGTGCACGTGCTCGCCGGCCGCATTCGTGTGCGGCTTGAGCCTGGGCGGGACGGTGGCGCTGATCCTGGCGGAGCACGCCCCGCTGGGAGGGATGATACTGCTGGCGCCCGCGCTCTATCCGCGCATGGGCCTGAAGGCCCGTTGCCTGCAGCTGACCCGGGTCGTTACGCCCACGGTTTTCTATCACTTCGCGGGCTGGACCGGCGAGGTCTTGAAGGCGATGGACTACGCCCGCAAGCAGACCCGCGAGCTCAAGCTCCCCGTGCTGGCGCTGCAGTCGGCCGACGACCGCCACCTGTCGCCGCGCGGGCTCAAATTCCTCCGTCGCCGGGCGGCCAACCCGGACAGCGACTTCCGGCTGCTCACGGAGGGTTCGCACGCGATCATGCGCGGCGCTGCCAAGGCCGAGGTGTTCGAGGCCGTGTCCGGGTTCGTCGAGCGTAACGCGCGCGCGGTCAAGGTGGTCGCGGCGGTTCCCGACGCGCCCGCCGCGGAGCCTATATCTGATCCATCGTGAAGCGGAACGAATCGTCGAGACGCTGAATCTTCTTCGCCAGTTCGCGCAATTTCTCCCTCAGCTCCGGGTCTTTCGCCTTCATGTACGACGAATAGAGGTCCAGGAACTCGTCCTGGAGAGCGCGCAGCTCGCGGTCGGATTCGATGCGATCGATCGAGCGCTCGAGGTGATACACGTCGCCGGAGGAGAGTCGCTCGAGGATGTTGAAGTACTCCCCGCGCATGTGGCTCAGGATCTGGACGTACTGCTCGAACCCGCGCGATAGCTTCTCCAGTACCTCGCTGATGGCCGTCGCCTTGCGGAACATCGCCTGGCTGTACGAGTAGGCGAACTGGTAGTAGGCTTTCGCCCGCCCCACGTAGACCTCTTCGTTGTCCTTCATGAACGCATCCTTCGACCCCGGGCGAGAGACGTCCGGGTTGCGGAAGATGCCGATCGATATGAGCAGGAAGTCCGCGTTGGTCTTGTAGATCGTGTACTTCAGGCGCACATCGGGCGAGTTGCGGATCTTCTCGAACAGGTCGCTGTCGTAGCGTGACAGGAACTTGCGGGTGCGCTCGTGATAGTCTGGATTCATGAAGGACGTGAGCAGATTGGCTAGATAGACGTTCACGTCCTCGTCGTAGTAGGTCTGGTTCGACGGGTTTCCCGACTCGAGGCGGCTGTAGAGCAGACAGTTCATCATGAAGAAGAACGTCGGCTCGAGGTCGCGACCTCCGCCCGGCCCGATGGTGATATGGGTTCCGCCGTCCATCTCGCGTCTGTCGTGTCTCCGTCGCTGTCGGTGTGCTGCAACCGATGGTCCCATCGGTCCGCCGCGATTGCCGGCAAGGACGAAATCTGCAAGCCCCATGCCACGGAGTCCCGCGCACGGCGTCGATCCCGCCGGCCGTCGGTTGGCGGTCGATTCCGCCTTTCGATATCCAAGATACCGGCCGAAATGGCCCGCCGAAAGTCGAAGCCCACCCGTGGGCCTCCCTTGCGGTGCAACATATTGTCAAATTGATGATTATGTGTCGCTGCCCCTTCCCCCGGCGTCCGGCACCGATTCCGTTTCGAAAATGCGGGTGAGTTGGGGTATAATGGCACGGTTGACGGCTCCGATTTCCTTGTAACCTATTGATTTGAAATCGAATGCACGTCAGGTACGGCGCCGGTCGAGGACGCGTAACTTCGGTCCCGCCGCGCCCGATTAGGGGGTCCGCGTGAAAATCGGCTTTCTGCAGTTGCGCCCACAGTTCGGGCGCGTGAAGGAAAATGTTCGTGCTGCCCGCTCGATGCTCGCCGGGGTCACGGACGCCACGGTTGTCCTCCCCGAGCTGTTCAACACCGGTTACCTGTTCCGTAACATGGAAGAGGTGCGCGATCTCGCCGAATCGACGGCGAACGGTTTCACCGTCGTCGAGTTGAAGAAGGTCGCGCTGGCGCAGCGCCTGAACCTCGTCTTCGGCATGGCGGAGGCGAAGAACCGCAAGTACTTCAATTCGTCCGTCCTGATCACGTCCAAGGGCAAGATCCACGTGTATCAAAAGGCGCACCTCTTCGACCGCGAGAAGCTGTTCTTTCAGCCGGGCGCAGGCAAGTTCGACGCGCACGCGGTGGAGGGCGGGAAGATCGGCATGATGATCTGCTTCGACTGGTTCTTCCCCGAGGTTGCGCGCGTGCTCGCCCTCGAGGGGGCGCAGGTGATTTGTCACCCCGCGAATCTCGTGCTCCCGTGGTGCCAGGACGCCATGCGCACGCGCTCCATCGAGAATCGAGTGTTTTCGGTGACGGCCAATCGCATCGGCACCGAGAAGCGCGGGAACATCGCGCTGACGTTCACCGGCAAGAGCCAGATCGTCACGCCCAAGGGGGAGGTCCTCGCTCAGGCGAGCGAGCGCAGCGAGTCGCTCAAGGTCGTCGAAGTCGACCCGGCGGAGGCGCTCGACAAGCACGTGACCCCGAACAACGACCTGTTCAAGGATCGCAAGGTCGCGCTCTACAAGCCTCTCCTTCGCAAGGTCGTTTGATCCCGAAAAAGCAACGCGGCGGAGCGGGAGTCCGTGCAAACTGCATGTGCAAGCCCCTTGGTTGCGCGCCGCGTCGAGCTTCCATCCAGTTCGAACATAGCGACTTAGCACCGCGCGACCGGTCTCTCCACGGGTCGATCGCTGGCATGTTCCTTGCGTGACGGGACCGCGCCTCCACACGCGCCGGACCGTTCTCGACACGCCGATTTCATACCGGCGGCGCCAAACGCAAGGAGTCACATCGTGGATCGCAATAAGCCCCCTGCACTGACCTCCCCGGGGAAGGTTGGCGTTCTCGTCGCGCTCATGCTCGTGGTCACCGGGCTGGGCGTGAGCTACTTCATCACGGGGACGTTCGGAGTGTCGTGGCACTGGCTGACCATCGGCGGTCCCTCGCCGACGCAGTGGGCGTTCAACGTCTCCGCGTTCGCGTCGGAGATGCTGCCGCTAATCGGCCTGATTTCGATCCTGGCGTTCGCGACCTCCGTCCTCGTGTCGGGGGCGGTGCGCCGCTACAAGACCTACGTGGATTCGGGCGCCCAGTACAAGGACCTGCTGCGCTCGATCAAGAGCATCGACGACCTCGAAGACGAAGCAAAGCTCGACCAGCTCAAACAGCACCCCGAGCTGCGCGAGTTCCTGATGGGCCTCAAGCATCGACTCGCCGCGCGCGATCGCCAGAGCACAGAGCGCGAACGCAAGCACCCCGAGGCGAACCGCGCCCCCGCGCGCATCGAGGCGCTCGCCACCGAAGCCGCTGTGCTCCTGGGCGCGATCACCGACGGCAAGGACGGGTTGGCGCGCGAGCTATCGCTCTCCATTCCCGAGTTGAAACAGATCGAACGCGCCGTTCGTCAGCGCCTGGGGGACCGGACGCCGGTGCGGGACGAGAAGGGGGATTCGCTGCGCCGCGACCTCGAGGCGAAGCTCGGGTCGGTGCGAGGCGCGGCCAGTACCATGCGGCGCGACGCCGAGGCCTGTTCCTCCGGAGCGCGCGAGCTCGAAGCCGCCGTGGCGGCAGTGAAGCAGTCGGTCACGGCCGCGGCTTCGGCGGCGCCGACCACGACGGACGTCGTGGGGCTGGCGAAGCGCGTCGACGCGCTGGCGGAAGCGCTCGCGACTCTCGGCGAGGAAACGAAGCGAATCGCGATTGCGTCGGCGCTGCAGGCGAGCGGTGGTTCCGAAGACGATTCCATTCGCGTGGCCGACGAAGTGCGCGCGATTGCTACCCGTTTCAACGCCGTTTCCCAGCAGTGGAAGGAGTGCGCGCCCGCGTTGCGCCGCGCGCTCGAGTCCGCGTCCGGGTCGGCCGCGGCCACCGAGCGACAGCGAACCTCGGTGTCCAAGTCCATCGCGACCGCGGCCGGCAAGGCCAGCCTGTGGAGCGAACGACTGGCCGTGCTCGCCGAACAGGTGCGTGGTCTCGAACAGCTGACGGGGGGAGCGAGCGCCGGCGCCGCGGTGGAAAACCCCCGCGAATGGGGCAACGTCGACATCGGATCGCAACCGGATTCGTCTGCGAACGCGGCGCAGGCGGAGGCCCGCGAAGAGACTCCCGCGTCGACTGACGACCAGTTCCTCACCCAGTCACCCGCGAGCGTGTTTGCGGAGGCGGACCGCGAGGACGCGCCGTTTGCCGATATTCCAGGATTACAGAAGGAAGGCCGGTTCTTCGTCGAGGCGGCGAATCAACCGGGGGCCGCGACCGCGGAGCACGAGCACGAACACGAACAGGACCAGGACGGACGCTTCGTCGTGGATGGGAACAACACCGAGGGCTGGGACTTCGCTGCGGACGCGGAGCCGACAGACGGCGCTCCCGAACGCGCGCCCGCTCGGGAACCGGCGGGAGCGGACAGCGACGGCTTCCTCACCGGCCCCCGTTCCACCCTCAAGAAGACGCCCCGCCCGGCGACGGCCGTCGACGAAGCGGAGCGTCCGAGCGCCAGGACGCCCGAGCGCGGTTCGGTGGCGACAATGGAAACAGAACCCGGTGTCATCGACTTGTACACGCTGGGCGCGGTGGATTTCGACGAGCGCGTGCACGCCGCTTCATAGATTTCAGACCCACCATGGACAGCCGGTCTCTCTTCGCCAAGCAGGTTCGCTCGCAGTGCGAGACCCTGTGCGAACTGCTTGCCTGCTCGGCCGGACATCCCGTCCCCGACACCGTACTGGAACGCTGCAAGGTAAGCATTCGGATGCTGGCGGGCACCATGCTCGTGCTCGACCTGGACGACTGGGAACGCCTGCTGCGAGCGCTCGAATCGCTCCTGACCATCCACGGGGAACGTCGCATCGCGTGGGACGAGCGTGTCGCCCAGCTGATCTTCGAGCTCATCGAAAAGGAAGAACTGCTCGCGTCCTGTCACGAACGGGACGGCGAGCTCGGCGGGCGCAATTCGGTGAACCGGGAGGAAGTCGCGGCCCTCATCGCGGAAGTGGAGGCGCTGCGCCAGGAGTCCGAGCTCGCACCCACGATTCCAGTCATCGCGACCCCGGCGCCGGTTGAACGCTTCGGTCGCGTCGCCGCGGAGTTCGGCGCCGCGTGCGAGCGCGTGCTGGCGGCGGTCTCGTCCGAGCCGTGGCAATCGCGCTCGGCCGACGCCGTCTTCGTCGAGGAACTGCGCCGCGGTCTCGGCACCATCGAGTTCTACGCCCAGGCGCTGGATCGCATCGTTGCTTCCATCGAAGAAACCGTCGTGACGCCGAAATGCGACCTCGCGCCGCTCGAGACCGCGCTGGGAGATTTCGCGATGGAGCTGACGCGGGGCACAGGACGAACCCTCACGATCCGCCTGCGTGCCAGCGAGATCGAGATCGAACCCGGGCTGCTGCCGGCCGCGTACTGGATTCTGCACGCGATGGTGGCGGACGTGTTCGAGCGCTGCGACGAACGCTCCATCGAGGTGAGGGTCGACGTCTACGATCGCAACGGCGCGCTCTACTGGCGCGTGCGTGACAACGGCGAGACCTTCTTTTCCGACTCGCGGCTCGATCACGAAGACCAACTTGCCTTTTACCCCGGGCTGCGCCACGTGGTGCGCACGCTGCGCGAGCACCGCGGGACGCTGGCGGTCGAGCCCAACGGCGGCGCCGACGGACGCTTCGAATTCACGCTGCCCGCCTCGACCCAGGCCGAAGCGCTGGTGGTGTGGGAGCAGGGTGGCAAGGCCTTCGCGGCCCGCGCGGTCCAGGTCGTCGAGGTGATCTCGTCGCAGACGGAATTGAGGCGCGAGGACGCGTACGGCGAGTACGTCACCATCGAATCCCGGCGGATTCCGCTGCTCAATCTCGACGCCTTGTTTCCCGACGCACCGGCCGGGAAGTCCCACCTGGCGGTGCTGGGCTTGCTGGAGAAACGCGTCGCGTTCTACGTGCCGGGAGAAGGCGTATGCAAGGCGGGTGTCATCCTCGGGGACTCGATGCCGACCTGGAAAGGGATTCCGCACGACGTGGCCCGCGTCGACGGGCACCGCGTGCCGTTGATGGACGCCGGTGACATACTGCGGGGCTACCTGTCGATCACGGGCGCGATCAGCCCGGACGCGGTGCCGGACGTCGCCGACGACGCCATGGAGTCGTACTTGATGACGCCGCCGCCGGACGTCAGCGCCCTGGCCGAATCGAAGCCGGCCGACCCGATTCCGTCGGTGCAAGACGACGCGGTCGAAGTGCTTGTGATCGAGCAGAGTGAATCGACGCGGAGCGCGCTTACGGACATTCTGGCGCACCAGCACGTGCGGGCGTCGTTCGCGGGCGATGTCGAAGAGGCGATCAGCCTGATCTCTACCCGCCAGCCGCGCGTGATCATCAGCGAGTTTCGGATTCCGACCATGGCTGCCAAGAAGATCGTCGACCGTCTGCGCGCAGAGGGTCGCGACATTCCCGTGCTGGTGACAACGTCGCAGTCGGGCAAGACCGCCGACTTGCTGGTGGAAAAGCTCGGGGCGTCGGGATACCTGAGCAAGCCGCTCTCCGCGGCGCAGGTCGCCGCCCAGCTGTCGGGCTTTCTCGGCGCCGTGCGCTGAGATCACGTCGCGTCCCGCGTCACCCTGCGGTTGCGTTTGACGGCTGGCCACGGTGCAAACTGCCCGCACGGCCGCCGGAAACGGCGCCCAGGAATGGTCTAACCCATTGAAAATAGATGGGGATGTGTTTGGTACGCTTCGTGCTCTGTTAGCCCGGCCCGGGGTGGCAACGCAAGCAGCACTGTCAACGAGAAGGATGGCGCAAGATGAGCAAATGGAGAGACACCGACTACTCGAGCATCGTGATCGGTGGCGCTGAAGACCAGGATGTCGTGATGACATCCGTCGAGGCCGCCGAGTATCTGAAGATGCACGTAAAGACGGTTTGCCGACTCGCCAAGGAACGGAAGATTCCCGCGAAGAAGGTCGGCAGTGAGTGGAGGTTCCTGAAGAGCGTCCTCGACAAGTGGTTGGCACAAGAGGTCGTCTAACGACCACATCGTTAGTCTTCGACGTCAGGTGTGACGTGCTGCTTGCGATGTGTGCCGGGAGTCCTCATGCCGCCGAAAACCACGATCGAGAAACTATCGTCGCCCTCCCCGGACGTCACAGTATTCAAGATCACGGGGACTCTTGGCTTCCACGAAAAAACCGTTCTCGAAAGAATCTTCAACGAGTGTAACCGACGCGGGATGTCCCGCGTTCTCTTCGAGGTCTCCGAGCTCGAATCGCTCGGGGGCGGTTGCGCGCGTATTCTGCGCGAAGAGGCGTCCCGCGGCCGAATCGCGATCGGGCTGGTGGGCGCCAGGCGCACGGTGCTCAAGTTCCTCAAGAACGAGGACTCACCGCGCATTGTGGTGGTGGACACGATCGAGGGCGCCGTCCCCGCCATTCTCGCCAAGTTGCTCGCGCCAGTGCCCGCCGGGGACCAGCCGGTGGAGACCGACGACTCCCTGCTGAGCAACGAGTCCCTCAACGAGATTCTCGAGCTCGGCGACGGGCCGGCGGACCAGGAGGACGAGGACGGTTCCGACGAGGAGGAAGCGGACGAGCCGGTCCGCGAGGAGCGCCGCACCCCGGCGTCCCGATCCGCCTCGGCACGGCCGGCTGCGCCCTCGACGCAGAGCGCGGAGCGCGCCGCTCCGTCGAAGCCCGCCGCCGCGGCGAAGGCGCCCGAAACCGAACCGGCGGCGGTGACACCCGGACCGTCCGATTCGAAGCTCCTCCAGAAACGGATCGTCCAGTACAACACGCTCTTCTCGATCAACTCCGACTTCTATCGCTTTCACGACCGCAAGAGCCTGCTCGACGCCTTTCTGCTGACGACCATCGCCCAGGTCGGCGTGGAAAGCGCCGTTTTTCTCGAGCACACGAAGGGCTATTTCGTCCCGGTGGCGATGAAGGGGATCGAGCCGGGAGAGCTGCGCGGCTTCGCGCTCTCCAACGAACAGCTCTGTCTGTCCAAGTGGGACGCGGCCGCGGATGTGCTGGCGGTCGAGAAGTCTCCCTTCGGCGACGACGTGAAGGCGCCGCTGCTGGCGCTCGGGTGCACCTACGTCGCGCGCTTCATCGTCCACGGCGACGTGCGGGACGTGATTCT
>Ga0210379_10000290_pt1 | contig 15747 bp, 14 predicted proteins | sample PLMedo_2_FD_155468 | JGI IMG/M metagenome (GOLD analysis project Ga0210379, IMG submission 155468) | Groundwater sediment microbial communities from an aquifer in East River, Colorado, USA - PLM4_32_coex redo | ecosystem: Environmental > Terrestrial > Soil > Riparian zone | place: USA: East... | reverse complement strand
CCTCTCGGGGGGAGGGACGTCGGCGAACAGGAGTGCCATCTCGTCCGCGCCCAGCGGCCCCGCTTCGCGACGCGCCACGAGCACGGACGGCTCCGCCGAGGCTGCGGCGGCAAGCGCCCGGCGCACCGCGTGCGCGGGGCCGAGCGTCGAACCGCGCAGCGTGATCTGACGGTCTCCCGGCCGCCCGAGGAACAGCAGCGCATAATCGGCGCCGCTCAGGTCGACGGCCTCGCGCGCCACCGCTTCCGCGAGCTCGTCCTCCTCCACGGTGTCGATCAGGCGCACCACGGCCGCCAGCCGCCGGAGCTCTCGCGCCTCTCCGGCTCCAGGCCCCTCCGCCTCGGCGCCGCGGGGCCGCGCTCGCGTCGACTTCGGCTTCACGGGCGCTTCAGGAATGCTTGCAGAAGGTCGATCGGGACGGGGAAAACGATGGTGGAGTTCTTCTCCGCGGAGATCTCGACGAGGGTCTGCAGGAAGCGGAGCTGCACCGATACCGGGTTGGCCGACATGACGTCCGCCGCCTTCTGGATATTCTGGGCCGCCAGCATCTCCCCTTCGGCATGGATGATCTTGGCCCGCTTCTCGCGCTCCGCCTCGGCCTGACGCGCCATGGCGCGCTGCATGTCGGCAGGAAGGTCGACGTGCTTCACCTCGACCATCGACACCTTGATCCCCCAGGGATCGGTGTGCTTGTCGAGGATCGTTTGCAGCTCCGCGTTGAGCCGTTCCCGCTTGGACAGCAAGTCGTCGAGCTCGACCTGCCCAAGGACGCTGCGCAGTGTCGTCTGGGCCAGCTGCGAGGTCGCGTAGTGGTAGTTCTCCACCTCGACCACGGCACGTGAAGGGTCGATGACGCGGAAGTAGACGACGGCGTTCACCTTCACCGAGACGTTGTCGCGCGTGATCACGTCCTGGGGCGGGACATCGTGCACGATGGTCCGCAGTGAGATGCGCACGATCCGGTCGATCGGCCAGAACACGAACACCAGCCCCGGCCCCTTCGGTTCCGGCAGCAGCCGGCCGAGCCGGAAGATGACGCCCCGCTCGTACTCCGGCAGGATCTTGATGCAGCTGAAGACATAGACGGCAAGCAGGACCAGAGGAAACAGGATCGGCGGTAGCTCGACGGGCATCAGAACCTCCCTCGCGCGCTGGCAAGCACTCCCGGCGGGGCCGTTTTTACCACCGGCGGCCGCGCGCGGCAACCCCGGCGGCGGCCGGCGCGTCGCCCGGCACTCGCTCGACTCGCAGTTGCAGTCCGTCCCGCTGCACCACCCGCGCCTCCTCGCCGCGCCGCAGCGGCGGATCCGCAACCGCGTTCCACGCCTCCCCGTGCACGAAGACGCGGCCGGCGGGCGCGCAGTCCTCGAGCACGACGGCGAGCTCTCCGATCAGTCCCTCGGCCCCCGTCGTGACGGAGCGGCGATGGGCTCGCACCACCAGCCGCAGCAGCCCGGCGGTGATCCCGCCCACGGCGAAGCTCGCCGCCAGCAACAACGCCAGCGGAACGCGCAGCTCCGGGATGGCAGGCGTGTCGTACAGCATCAACCCGCCAAGGATCAGGCAAGCGATCCCGCCGGCGGTCAGCGCCCCATATGACGTGATCTTGATCTCGAGCAGGAAGAGCCCCACGCCCATCACCACCAGGAGCAGCCCGACCCAGTTGACCGGCAGGATCTGGGTCGAGAACCCGAACAGCAGCAGGGCCACCGCACCGACGGCGCCGGGCAGGATCAGCCCGGGGTGAGAGAACTCCACCCACAGGCCGATCATCCCGAGGCTCAGGAGGACGAAGGCCAGCGCCGGGTTGGCGATCGCGGCGAGGAGCCGCTCCCGCGCGGTCATCTCCATCCGCACCACCGTAAGGCCGCGCGTCGCGAGCGTGACGAGCTCCCCGTCGAAGCGCCGCACCTGGCGGCCGTCGACCTGGCGAAGCAGGTCGTCGAGGTCGGTCGCGATCAGGTCGACGAGTCCCTGGTCGAGCGCCTCGCGTTCGGTCAGGTTGGCGCTCTCCCTCACGACCTTCTCGGAGAGCGTGACATTGCGGCGGCGGTTCTCGGCCAGCGTCCGGACGAACGCGGCAGCATCGTTCTCGACCTTCTCCATCATGATGTGGCGCTTCCCCGCCTCGATCACCTCCTCCCCCGTGAATATCGGGTGAGCGGAACCGGTATGCGTCCCGGGCGCCATCGCCGCCAGGTCGGCGCTGAGGAGAAGCAGGAACCCGGCGGACGCGGCGCGCGCGCCCCCCGGTGTCACGTGGATGCAGACCGGAGCGGACGACGCGAGGATCGCCTGCACCATGTGATCCATCGAGCTGCCGAGGCCGCCCGGGGTATCCAGTTGCACCACGACGAGCTCGTCGTTCGCCGCGGCCGCCGCCGCCAGCACCCGGTCGAGAAACGCCGCGCTCACCGGGTGGACCGGCTGGCGGATCTGGGCGACCCGCACCGCCGCCCCGGCCGCGCCCTGAGCCAGGAGCGCGGCGACGACTACGGCAAGCCTCGCAAGGGAGCGTCGCATGTTCGGGGTCGTCCGTCCGCGGGAGGGGGGCGCCACCCTGGCGCGCCAGCGCGACTCCTTGAAAACGGACGTAGCCACGCTACGACCCCGTCCCTTCCCGTGTCAACCCGGGCGACAGCCGCGGCAGGCAGGCGGCGCCCCGCGGGACGAAGTACCCTTCCGTGCCGCCGCCGAGGTGCTGCGCCGCCGCGCGCATCGCCTCGCCTACCGACGCCACCGGGATCATCCCCGCGCGCTCCACCAGCGCTGGCGGCAGCGAGGAGAGCAGCCAGGTCCGCACCCGCTCGGCCTTCGCCCGCAACGCGTGGGCGGTCTGCCCGTAGACCTCATAACGACGCGCGAGTTGAGCGCGGATCGCGTCGGCGTCCCGCCCGTCCAGCCAAGCCTCCATCTGCACGTGCCCGGCGCCGCGGGGACAGGCCGCCACCACCACCATCGCGCCGCCGGCTGCGACCAGCGGGAACGCACCCTCGATCGCCTTGTGCGCCTGGATCAGGTCTACGTCATGAGGCGATCCGCCCGCCGAGACGAGCGCGAAGGGGCGCGGGCCGTCGATCGCCACGGCCCGATGTCGCAACAACCAGTCGCACCCCGTCCGGTGTGCGAGCTCCCAGTGGCCGGCGAAGGCCGCGCGCACCTGGCGATCCGCGCCGACGACCGTGTTTACCAGAAACGACGGCGCGCACCGCGCCGCCCCCTCCGCCATATCGAGGTGGACGGGGTTCCCTTCGAGCTGCGCCGCCGTCGCCGCGGGATGGCGCCGCCCCTCCGGTCCGCTCAGCGCCAGGAGGTGATTCGCAGCAATCGACGCGGCCGCAGCCATCCCGGGCAGGATCGACTTCCTGCCGCCGCTGAACCCGGCGTAGTAGTGGAAGCCGATGGCCCCAGTCAGGACCACGCGATCCGCCTCGCTCAGCGCGCGATGCAGGTGCACCGGAGTCCGTCTGGACGTGACCCCGTGATCCACGAAGTCGGTCGGCAGCCACGGCGGAACGGCGGTGCGTCGCACCAGGGACGCCGCCGGACCGAGCAGCGCGCGGTACCCCTCCTCGCCTGGAGGCGGGTGCAGTCCGGTCGCCACGGCGGCACGGACCGCGTCCGGGAGGACGCCGGCGCGGCGCAGTCGCGCGAGCAGCGCCTGCACCACCTCGGCTGCGCCGCTCTCCCGGGTCGCGTCGGAGACCACCAGCAGCACCCGCTCTCCCGGGCGGACAATCTCCTCGAGCGGAAGGGATCCCACCGGCGCGTCGAGCGCTGCCTCCAGCGTGGGGCCGGTGGTTTCGGCCGGAGGCTCGATCGGGTCGAGGCGGAAGGGCGCGGGATCGAGCCGCAGCTCGCTCGCGCCGTAGCGGAGGGTCAGGGAGCCGGTCAACGCTCCGCGAAGGCGCGCAGGCGTCGCATCCCCTCGGCGATGAGCCCCTCGGGCAGCGCGTAGGAGAAGCGGACGTACCCGTCGACGCCAAACGCCTCGCCGGGGACCACGGCGATTCTCGCCTCGCGCAGCAGGCGCGCGGCGAGGTCGGCCGAGGAGCCCGCGCCGACCCGGCGGCAGAGATCGCCCACTGCGGCGAATACGTAGAACGCGCCGCCGGGAGGCAGGAATCCCACGCCTGGGACCGTGGACAGGCCGCCCAGGATCAGGTCGCGGCGGCGGGTGTACTCCGCGAGCATCTGCTCGACCGAATCGTCCCCCGCGGCGAGCGCCGCCTCGGCTGCGGTCTGGACGAAGGAGGTCGGATGCGACGCGTCATGGCTCTGGATTCCGGTGACCGCCTCGATCACGGGCCGGGGGGCGAGGGCGTAGCCGATTCGCCAGCCGGTCATCGCGTAGGTCTTCGAGAACGCCCCGACCAGCGCAATCCGATCGCCGGAGCGCTCCCGGAGCCCGGCCGCTGAGGCGAACTGGAAGCCGGGATAGACGAAGCGGTCGTAGGTCTCGTCGGCGATGATCCAGATCCCTCGCTCCCGCGCCAGATCGGCGAACCGCTCGAGGACGGGAAGCGGCATGACCGCCCCCGACGGGTTGTTCGGCGAGTTCAGGATGAGGCCCCGCGTCCGCGGGGTCAGCGCTCGCGCGGCTGCCGCGGGATCGGGGACGAACCCGGACTCCTGCCGCGCGGGGAGGAGGAGCGGCGTGCCGCCCGCCAGGCGCACCTGTTCGGGGAAGGAGACCCAGTACGGGGTGAAGATCATCACCTCGTCACCCGGGTCGACCAGCGCCTGCATCAGCAGGTAGAGCACCCCCTTGCCGCCCACGCCACAGACGACCTCCTCCGGCTTCCAGTTGCCGCCATAGCGAGCCGTGATCCGGCGGGCGATCGCGGCACGCAGCGTCGGCCTGCCAGCCGATCCGCCGTAGTGGGTGTCTCCCGCGTCGAGGGCGCGCTTCGCCGCGTCGCGGATGGTGACGGGGGTGTCGAAGTCCGGCTCGCCCGCGCCGAAGTCCACCACGTCGACCCCCTCCCGGCGCAGGCGGTCCGTGTCGGCCTTCAGCTGGAGAGTCGCGGACGGGACCAGCCCTCGAACCCGGGCGGAGAGGTTCATCGCGAGCCCCGCCGCAGCGTCCGCGCGAGGGCGCGCGCCACCGCTGGCGGCACCAGCCCCGAGATGTCTCCGCCGAGCGCGGCGACCTCCTTCACCAACCCCGAGGAAACGTAGGCGAAATCCTCGCGCGGCATCATGAAGACCGTCTCGATCGAGCCATCGAGCCTCCGGTTCATCAGGGCCATCTGGAACTCGTACTCGAAGTCACTCACGGCGCGCAGACCCCGCACCAGCACCCCTGCGCCCCGACTGCGCGCGTAGTCGACGAGGAGCCCCGAGAAGGCGTCGACCTCGACGTTCGGCCACGGTCGCACCGCCGCGCGCAGGAGTTGCCGCCGCCGCGCCAGCGGCAGCAGGGGGCGCTTCTGCGGATTCCGAAGGATCGCGACCACGACACGCGGGAAGATCCGGCTCCCGCGCTCGATGATGTCGAGGTGTCCGAAGGTGACGGGATCGAACGACCCTGGGTAGACCGCAACCACCTCCGGCACACGCCCTCCTCCGGCCGGCTCGGACGCGCGGCCCCGTCGCCGGCGCTCAGCGTGCACGACCTAGCATCTCCTCGGCATGGCGGCGGGTCGTGGGCGTGACCCGTGCGCCTCCCAGCATGCGGGCGACCTCGTCGACGCGGCCGTCCGCGTCCAGCGGCGCGACCGCGGTCACGGTCCGTCCGGACTCCGTCCGTTTCGCGATCCGGATGTGGTGGTCCGCGCGCGAGGCGATCTGCGGGAGGTGCGTCACGCACAGCACCTGCCGCTCGCGCCCCAGGCGGTGCAGCTTCTCCCCCACCGCCGCCGCCACCCCGCCGCCAATACCTGCGTCGACCTCGTCGAAGACGAGGCACCCGGCGGTCCCGCGCCGGGCGCGGATCGCCGATTCGAGCGCGAGGCAGAGGCGCGACAGCTCTCCCCCGCTCGCGATGCGGGCGAGTGGCAGGAGATCCTCCCCCGCGTTCGGCGCGACGTGGAACTCCACGCTGTCCACCCCCGTGGCTGCGTGGCGCAGCGGCCGCCCGTCGAGGCGCACCGGGCTGCCCGGATCCTCGTCGCGCGTCAACCCGACGCGGAAGCGCGATCCGGCCATCGCCAGCTCGGCGAGCTCGGACTCCACCGCGCGCTCCAGTCGCCGCGCCGCGCGCCGGCGACCACGCGACAGGGCGTCCGCGGCGGCGGCAAACTCCGCCGCTGACGCCTCGACCGCCTGCTCGAGGGCCAGCGGATCGGCGACGGCCGCCGCGAGCGCCGCCTGCTCCGCGCGCGCCCCCTCCGCAAACTCGAGCGCGGCGTCCACGCTCCCATGCCGTCGCGCCAGCGCCGCGAACGCCGCGAGGCGATCCTCCATCCCCGCGAGACGCGCGGGATCCGGCTCCGGGCCCATGCCGCGCCCTCGCAGGGTCGCGGCGACGTCATCCAGCCGGATGCGCGCCTCGTCGAGCTCCTCGCGCGCCGAGGCCAGGTCCGGATCGAACGCGGCGAGCTGAGCCAGGAGGCCCGTGAGCCGGGCCGCCTGCGCCAGGAGCGATCCCTCCCCCCCGTCCGCGAGCAGGACGCGCGCTTCCTCGGCGAGCGTCGCAATCTCCACCGCGTGCGCGAGACGTGACCGTTCGCGCCGCAGCTCCGCTTCCTCACCCGGCTGCGGGGCGATGCCGTCAATCTCCGCGAGACGGAAGCGCAGGTTCTCGAGGCGCTCGGCGAGGCGGCCATCGGTGTCCGCCGCCGCCTGGCGCCGCGCCAGAGCCGCCATGAGGACGGCGTGCGCGGTGCGCGTCCGCTCCCTCTCCGCGGCGTTCCCGGCGAACGCGTCGAGCAGACCGAGGTGGGCGCGCGGCTGCAGCAGGACCTGGTGACGGTGCTGCCCGTGAATCTCGAGGATCTCCTCGCCAACCCGCTTCAGCGTCGCGATCGTCGCGGGGCTGCCGTTCACGAACGCCCGGCTCCCGTCCGCGCTGACGTCACGCCGGATGACCAGCGCGAAGCAGGAGCGATCGCCGTCCGGGTCGCCACCCGGATCGAGCCCGGCCGCCGCCAGCAGGTCGGGAACCAACGAACCGGGCTGCAGGCGGAACTCCGCCTCCACGCTGGCCCGCTCGGCGCCTCGTCGCACCACCTCCGCCGAGGCGCGCGCCCCGACGGCCAGGGCCAGCGCATCCACCAGGATCGACTTGCCGGCCCCGGTCTCCCCCGTCAGCAGGTTGAGCCCGGGCGCAAATTCGATCTCGACGTCGGCGAGGAGTGCAAGGTTGCGGATTCGAAGCAGGGTGAGCATGCAAGGATGGGCCCCGCGGCGCGAAGGCGAGTGTAGCAACGGTCCCGATCGGTGTCAACTTGCATCCGCTCTTAGGTTTGACACCGATCCTCCGGATGTGGTACCACACGCCGTCTTGGCGGTGAGTTCGCCATTGCCGCGGGAGAGCATCGGAATCCACTCGCTCACGATCGATCCTCAGTTGATGCTGACGCAGTCGCCGGCGACGCTCTTCCAGATGATCGGGGGGCTCGGCCTCGTCGGCAAGTCGATTCTCTTGCTCCTCGCCGGCTTCTCGGTCGTCTCGTGGGCGGTCCTCTGGGATCGATTCCGCGCGTTCCAGCTCGCGGAGCGCGAGACCGATGCCTTCCTCGGTGTCTTCCGCGCGGCGCCGAACCTGGGTCAGGCCAAGGAGCAGGCGCAGGCGTACCGCCGGACCCCGCTCGCGGCGCTGCTGCGCGCCGGCCACCACGAGCTGTCCCTGTGCGCTCCACGCCGCGGCGAGGCCCAGGGAGACGGGGACAAGGCGCTGGGGATGCGTAACCTCGATCGCGGACTGGATCGCGCCATGCGCGAGGAGACCGCCCGGCTCGAGCGCGGTCTCGGGCTGCTCGCCACCACCGCAAGCGTAACGCCCTTCATCGGGCTGCTCGGGACCGTCTGGGGGATCATGGAAGCCTTCCAGGCGATCGGGCTCCAGGGGAGCGCCAACCTCGCCACCGTGGCTCCCGGGATCGCCGAGGCGCTCATCAACACGGCTGCCGGCCTCTTCGCCGCGATCCCGGCCGTGCTCGGCTACAACCACTTCCTGTCGCGGATGCGGCGGATCGGTTCCCGCATGGACAACTTCTCCTCCGAGCTCCTGGCGCGTGCGGACCGCCTCTTGCACCCGCCGAGCCAGGGGTAGCGCCGCGAATGGGGTCCTTCAGCGGCGATCGACGCGGCGCGCTGGCGGAGATCAACGTCACCCCCCTCGTCGATGTGGTGCTGGTCCTCCTGATCATCTTCATGGTGACCGCGCCGATGATGACGCGCGGGGTGGACATCGATCTGCCCCAGGGCGAAGCGGGATCGGACGCCACCGAGGATCGCATCACGCTCACCATCGACGCGCAGCGTCGGATCTACCTCAATGATGCCATCGTCCACGTCGACCTCCTCGAGGAGCGGCTGCGCCCGCTGGCGGCGGGAGGCGAGGCATTCGTCTTCCTGCGCGCCGATGTCACGGTGCCGTACGGCGTCGTCATGACGGTCATCGATCGCGTGAAGGCGGCCGGGCTCGAGAAGATTGGGCTGGTCACGACCCCCACCCCCGGTGAACCGCAGGGCGGACGTTCGCGGCGCGGCCGCGCCGGCTAGCGAGAACAGCGACACCGTGCGTCTCATCCTCCGCCTCCCGCCGCGCGCCAACGGTTTCAGCGGGGTCTCGGGCCAGGGGCTGCTCCTCTCCGGGCTGGTGCACTTCGGCGCCATCGTCGCGCTGCTCATGCTCTCCAACCAGCATCCTCCCGCGCCGAATCGACTCCCGGTCACGACCGTCATGCTGGTCGCCGGCGGCAGGCTCGTGCCGCCGGGCAGGCCCGCCGCGTCGCCGCCCACCCCGGTGCCCGCCGCGCCGGCGAAGCGGCCGGAGCCGCCTCCCTCCAAGGCGGTTCAGAAGCCGCCGAGCCCTGAGAAGCCCGCGCCGAAGCCATCGCCGTCGCGCCAGCACCCGGCGGAGCCCAGGTCCGAGCCCGCCGCGCCCCTCGTGGCATCCCCTCCGGCCGCCCCCGACCCGGCGCCAGCCACGGCGAGCGCCGGGTCCGCGGGAAGCGCGGCCGCGGGGTTCGCCCCCGATCTCTCCGGGGGAGATCCCGGCGGGGTGCCGAGCATCGATTCCGCGGCGTTCCCGTTCGCCTACTACCGCGCCCTCATCACCAATCGGCTGCGCGCCGCCTGGAGTCGACCGACGGTGCCCGGAGGCCTCAGCGGGCCGATCCGCGCGACCGTCCGCTTCGAGATCCTGCGCGGAGGGGCGCTCGTGGACATCTCCCTCGGCTCCCCGAGCGGCCACCCGCCGCTCGATCGGTCGGCGCTGCGCGCCGCGTACGACGCCAATCCTCTTCCCCCGCTCCCCGACGAGTTCGAGGGGGATCGCCTCGCGGTGAACTTCTACTTCGAGCTGCTGCCGGAGCCCTGACTCGATGCCCAACGCCTGTCTGCTTCTCGTGCCGCTGACCTGCATCCTGCTGATCGCCGCGCCGGCCGCCGTTTCCCCCCAGGAGCCGGTGCCGCAAGGGACGACTCTCGAGGCCGGAATCTCGGAGACCGGCCTGCGGCGAATCCCGATCGCCATCCCGAGCCTCGAGGCTGCCGGTTCCTCCGGCGCCGCCGGCGCGGAGATCACCGCGGCGCTGCGCTCGGATCTCGAGGCCTCCGGCTACTTTCTGCTCGTGCCCCCCGAGCAGTACCGCCTGGTGACCGCGAACCCGGCGGCGACCATCCCGTACGAGGGATGGCAGTCGATCGGCGCTGAAGCGCTGGTGCTGGGAAGCGTCACGCCCGAGGGGGATCGCTTCCTGATTGAGGCGCGTCTCTTCGAGACCGAGGGGCACCGCCAGATTCTCGGACGGCGCTACCGCGGCGACGGCGAGACCGCCCGCCTGATCGCGCACCGGCTTGCGGATGAGATCATCCTCCACTTCACCGGCGAGCGCGGCATCTCCCAGTCGAAGATCGCCTTCGTCGCTCAGGAGGGAAAGGCGAAGGAGATCTTCCTGATGGACTATGACGGTGCGCGGGCGCGGCGCCTGACCCGCAATGGTTCCCTCAACCTCTCCCCCACCTGGTCTCCCGATGGCGAGCGCATCGCTCTCACCTCGTTCAAGGACGGCCACCCGTCGGTCTACATCCTCGATCGGGACGGAGGCGCCCGGCGAATCTCGCTTCCCGAATCGCCCCTCAACATCGCTCCCGACTGGTCCCCCGACGGCAAGCAGATCGCTTACTCGGCAAGCCTTTCAGGGAATACCGATCTCTACGCGCTCAGCCTGCAGGGCGGCGGCGCCCAACGTCTCACCGCGGGGCGGGCGATAGACTGCTGTCCGACCTGGTCGCCGACCGGACGGGAGATCGCCTTCACCTCCGATCGCGATGGGACCCTGCAGATCTACGTGATGGACGCGGAGGGGGCGAACGTCCGCCGCCTCACCTACGAAGGGAACCGGAACGACTCCGCGGCCTGGTCGCCGCGCGGTGATCAGGTCGCGTACGTGTCACGCGTCGAGGGGAAGTACCATCTCCACGTGCTCGAGATCGCGACGCGCGCGGTGCGGCGACTCACGTTTGGTCCGTTCAACCATGAGAGCCCGACCTGGTCGCCGGACGGTCGCTTGCTCGCGTTCGCCTCGGATCGCACCGGCAGTTACGAGATCTACCGCATCGCGGCGACGGGGGGAGAAGCCGTGCGCTTGACCCGCACCCAGGGCGCGTTCGCTCCCGCCTGGAGTCGCTGACGCCCGACGCCGGAATGGCGATCTGCATGTGGTATACTTTTGTTGCGCGCGGCCTTCGACGCCGGCGTCGAGTGGTTGTTCGATCCTCATTTCCTGCACCAGATACCTGCGAGGGTTCCCCATGCTCACCAGATGTCGCCGTCTTGCCCTGACCACCGCCATCGCCACGCTGATCCTGATCCCGGGATGCGCGAAGAAGCCTCCGGCCGCGACCGCGCAGCCCACGTCTCCGACGCCGACGACCGCCCCGCCCCCCCCAGTCGAGGAACCGAAGGAGAGCTGGAAGACGCCGCCACCTCCCGCCGCCGAGCCCCTGCCCGCGAAGTCGCTCGCCACCCAGGCGGAAGAGTTCAACCGTCAGGGGGCGCTGAAGGACATCCTGTTCGCCTTCGACAAGAGTGATCTCGACGATGCCGCGCGCCGGATCCTGGCTGACAACGCCGCGTGGATGCGGTCGCATGCAGAATTCCATGTCCTGATCGCGGGGCACTGCGACGAGCGCGACACCGAGGAGTACAACCTGGCGCTCGGCGACCGTCGCGCGAACGCCGCCCGGGACTACCTGGTGTCGCTCGGCATCCCCGGAACCCGCCTGCAGACGATCTCCTACGGGGAGGAGCGCCCGGTGGACATGGGGCACGCCGAGCAGGCCTGGGCCCGGAACCGCCGTGGCCAGTTCCTGGTGCAGGCGCCCTGAATCCGTGTCCCGGACTCCGCCCGAGCGCGGAGCGGCGAGGCCCTCGCCGCTCCGCGCTCGGGGTCGCGGCTCCTTGAGGTTCACCATGCGAATTGCACAGACCCTAGCCCTCGCATGCCTGCTGCTGCCCAGTCTGGGATGCCTCACCAGCACGCAGAGCAAGGCGCTGGTCCAGGATGTCGACTCGATCCGCGGGCAGCTGCTGCAGATCCAGAAGGAGAACGCCGCGGTCGCTGCGGCGGTCGCGGCGCAGGCCGAAAGCGTCGCCAAGGCTCTGGAGCTGCGTGACGAAGACCAGCGGGTCGGACGCGCCGACCTGTCGACGCAGGTCGACGCGGTGGCGAGGCAGATGGAGGCGCTGAGTCAGAAGATCGAGGACAACAACTTCCGGTTGTCGTCCTTGAGCGGGCAGATCGAGGCCACCCGGCGCCTGCTCGAGCGAGGCACCGCCGGCGCAGCGCCGGCCGCGGCGGAGGCCGGGGCGGTGCCGCCCACGGCGGCGTCCGCGCCCGGGTCGCCCGCGATACCCCTGGCCGCGGCAACGCCCCGGCCAGGAGCCGCATCTCCCGAGGAAATCTTCAACACCGCGTACGCCGACTACACGAAGGGGAACTTCCCGCTCGCGATCCTCGGCTTCCAGGAGTACCTCGAGGAGTTCCCGGGAAGCGACTTCGCGGACGACGCTCGCTACTGGATTGGTGAGAGCTACTACAGCCAGGGGAAGTTCACCGACGCCATTCAGGCCTTCGGGGAGTGTCTGCGCCTCCATCCGAAGGGGGACAAGGCGCCGGCGGCCCAGCTGAAGCGGGGGTACGCCTACCTGGAGGCCAATCAGACGACCCAGGGGGTCAAGGAGCTCAACGCTGTGGTGGAGTCGTTCCCCAACTCCGACGAGGCGCGCCTGGCGAAGGAGAAGCTCCGTTCCCTGGGGCTGGCCGGCTCCCGGGGTTGACAGTCGCCGGCGCGATCCCTAGACTCCCGTTTCCTGACGTAGGCCTTCCATGGTACCTTCCGCCGGCCGGCGTTGCGGCCCGGCCTGAGACGGAATCGACCCGATGGCAAACCATCCGTCCGCCCTCAAGCGGGCAAGGCAGAACGAGAAGCGCCGCCTGCGGAACCGCGCGAGCAACACGCGGCTGCGCAGCCAGATCCGGAAGCTCCGCCGTGCCGTCGAGGAGGGGAACCTCGACGAAGCCAGGCAGTTGCTGCGGCCCACCCTGTCGCTGATCGATCGCTCGGTGCAGAAGGGCGTGCTTCACGACAACGCCGCCGCCAGGCGCAAGAGCCGACTCACGCGGCTGGTGCAGACCCACCCCACCGCCGGACGCTGACGGGACCCGGTTCGCCGGCCGAGCTCTTGTCCCGCGAAGCGACTGCCGAACAACCTCTCCGTACCTGCGACCCCTAGCGATTCCGCTTGCGATTGACGCGCGCCGCGCGCGCGACCGATCCCGGTCGCGTCCGCTGTACCTTGGCCTTCGCCTTCCCCCCCGGGCGCCGCTCCCCCCGACCCGCCGTCGATTGCCTCGAATCACCGACCACCTCCAGCTCCATCCGGCGGAGGAAGTGGTCGACCCTGACGACCCGGATCTGGATCCGATCTCCCAGACGAAACAGCCGTCCGCTCCGCTCACCCCGAAGTAGATGGCCGCGTTCCTCGAACTGGCAGCGCTCCCCCAGACTTGCGATCGGCACCAGCCCCTCGACGAAGTACTCCTCGACCTGAATGAACAGGCCAAACGGCATCACACCGGAGATGAAGCCGTGAACCTCCTCGCCGAGCCGGTCGGCCATGAACACCATCTTCTTCCAGTCCTCGAGTTCGCGTTCGGCCTCCTCCGCGACCCGCTCGGTGCGGGACGACTGCTCCGCGATCGCGGGAAGCGCACGGCGCAGCGCTTCCGTGCCCTCCCCGGAGGCTGGCAGGCCGCCGTCGCGAACCGCCCGCAGCACCCGATGGACCACGAGATCCGGGTAACGACGGATGGGCGAGGTGAAATGGGTGTAGCGAGGCGCGGCAAGCCCGAAGTGCCCGAGGTTCTTCGGATCGTAGCGCGCCTGCATCAGCGCCCGCAGGACGAGTTGTGAGACGAAGCGCTCCTCCGGCTTGCCGGCGGCCTGATCGAGGATCTCCTGGAGGTGGCGTGGTTCGATGGCATCCAGCGGCCGCGGCACTCGGTACCCGAGCCCCTGCAGGACCTGGTCGAACGCCTCGAGCCGGCGCGGGTCCGGGCGCTCGTGCACCCGATAGAGCGTCGGCACTCCGCACTCGAGGAGGTGGGAGGCAACCGCCTCGTTGGCGGCCAGCATGAACTCCTCGATGATCCGGTGCGCGATCGTGCGCGGGGAGGGGAAGACGCCGGTCATCTCGCCGCGGGCATTCAGCACAATCTCCGGCTCGGGGAGATCGAAGTCGATGCTCCCCCGTTCGCGGCGCCGTGCCTGCAGGCGGCGCGCCAGGGTTTCCATCCCCTCGAACGCCGGCACCAGGGAGGAATAGCGATCCAGGAGCGCCGGATCCCGATCCACCAGGATCCCGGCGACCTGAGTGTACGTCATCCGCTCCTGGCTGCGGATGACGCCGTCCGCGAACCGGGCCGCGGTGACCGCGCCGCTCGCGTCGAGGTCGAGGATTGCCGATTGCACGAGGCGGGGCTCCCCCGGCCGCAGGGAGCAGAGATCGTTCGACAGTTTCTCCGGAAGCATGGGGACGGCGCGCCCGGGGAAGTAGACGCTCGTGCCGCGCGCGAGGGCCTCGAGATCGGTCGCTCCGCCGGCGGGAACGTACCAGGCGACATCGGCGATATGGACGCAAAGCCTCCACGCCCCGCCGCCCAGGCGCTCGACACTGACCGCGTCATCGAAGTCCTTCGCGGTTTCGCCGTCGATGGTGACCGTGGGCACCGTCGTGAAGTCGGCCCGCCCCGCGAGGGCGCTGGCTGGGACTCCCACCGGGATGGCATCCAGTTCCTCCAGGACCTCGGGAGGCCAGGTGTGCCTGAGATCGTGTTTGCGGATGATGATGTCGATGTCGCGCCCCGGCTCCTCGGGGTAGCCGAGGACCTCCACCACGATTCCACGCGCGATGCCGTCCTCGTCGGGCGGGTCGCTGATCTCCGCGCCAACCGCCATCCGGTCCGCCGCTCCCAGTGTTCGCCCGGGCTCCAGCGCGATGAAGCGCGCCACCCGCTCATCGAACGGGAGCACCCGCGCCTCCCGGCCGCGCACCTCGATGACCCCGGTGACCCGCCGCGACGCGGGATCCAGCACCCGGAGCGGCGTGCCCTCGCGCCGGCCGCGCGAATCGACGCGCAGTACCTGGACCAGCAAGCGATCGCCGTGCATCAGGCCGACGGCATTGCGCGGGTTGATGAAGACGTCGGTGGCGGCTTCCGGTTCGCAGCGGACGAACCCGTATCCGGCAGGGTGCCGAATGAAGCGACCCGTGACCGGGTCGCCGGCACCATCTTCTGGGGGATGCGCGCGCCGTTTCATCGGGAGGAAGGGTGCCTCAGATCCGGTGGGGTTCGCGAGGGTGCCACCGCCACTGCATGCCGCCCTTTCCAAAACCGTGAGGCGTTCGCTATACTCCCCGCCCGACTCGGGGGCGGTTCCCTCGCACGATCGACCCGGGCCAGACTTCCCATGCCGAAGTGGCGGAACTGGTAGACGCGCTAGGTTCAGGACCTAGTGGGGGCAACCCCGTAGGAGTTCGAGTCTCCTCTTCGGCACCACATCATCATCAGTCTCGCCAGGCGGTTCGCGGTTGAGGCGGCCGCTCGAGCGGTACTCCTCCCACCGCCCCGATCATCCACATGTCGTGCCGCTCACCTGCCTAGGTACGAGTTGGCGGGCGACCGCACTACCTCGTTGGCGGGAGTTTCAACCTCCCCCTTTCCAGCACAGAGTACGCACCGCCCTGTTCCACCACACGAGCGACACCCGGAGGTGCCGCGAAGATCATCGACGACCGATCCGCGTGCTCCGCATTGAAAGCACTCCCCGCTCCCCGAACACTGCCGGCAATCCCGCACCGCGTGATCTGCAGGGCTTGTCACCACTCGCCTCCCCGGCGCCAAGTTTGAGCGGTACTCCGAACCCTCGCGCCCGCCCCAGAGTAACCCAGGCGGGGGTCGGATCGTCAAGCGGAAAATCCCGAGGTCGCGTCGAGCGCCCCCCCCCCCCCCCCCCCCCCCCCCCCCCCCCCCCCCCCCCCTCCCCGTCCCCCCCTGTACCCCCCCTTTT
>Ga0210379_10000289_pt1 | contig 15783 bp, 13 predicted proteins | sample PLMedo_2_FD_155468 | JGI IMG/M metagenome (GOLD analysis project Ga0210379, IMG submission 155468) | Groundwater sediment microbial communities from an aquifer in East River, Colorado, USA - PLM4_32_coex redo | ecosystem: Environmental > Terrestrial > Soil > Riparian zone | place: USA: East... | reverse complement strand
GAGACCCTTCCTCCCTCATCCCTCATCCCTCATCCCTTGTTTTCCGCCGCCGATGGACGCCGATAAGAACCCCAACTAGACTTTAGTACACTGGGGTATTTGGAAACAACGGCGACCCGTCTCTCGTCGGTCGTCACTTCGTCACTCGTCACTCGTCACTTCATCACCAGTCGCGAGTCGCTATGTCGTTTGACATGACCCTCGTCCAGCGCGGCGCCCGCCTGCGCCGCAGCCCCTTTTTCGCGGCAACGCAGCGCCACGGCGCCCGGGGCTACACCGTCTACAACCACATGCTGTTCCCGACCTGCTTCGCGGACTTCGAGCAGGAATACTGGCATCTCCTCAACCACGTGACGTTGTGGGACGTGTCGGTCGAGCGGCAGGTCGAGATTACCGGTCCCGATGCATTCGCCTTCACGAACATGCTGACACCGCGCGATCTCTCGCGCTGCGCCGTCGGACAAGGCAAGTACGTGGTCATTACGGCAGAGGACGGCGGCATCGTCAACGACCCGGTACTGCTGCGACTCGGCGAGAACCACTTCTGGCTCGCGCTCGCGGACAGTGATGTGCTGCTGTGGGCGCGTGGCGTCGCGCTCAAGTCGGGGCTGCGCGTGAAGATCACCGAGCCCGACGTCTCGCCATTGCAGGTGCAGGGCCCCAAGGCGAAAGATGTCGTGCAAGCGCTGTTCGGCAACGCCGTCACGACGCTCCGTTATTACTGGTTCCTCGAGACGAAGCTCGACGGTATCCCGTTAGTGGTGACGCGCACGGGATGGACCGGCGAAGTGGGCTACGAGATCTATCTCCGTGACGGCAGCAGCGGCGACGAGTTGTGGGAGCGGATCATGGAGGCCGGCAAGGCCCACAACATCCGTCCGACCGGCCCGTCCGACATCCGCCGCGTCGAGGCCGGCATCCTCAACTGGGGCGCCGACATGACGCTGGATAACAACGTCTACGAGGTCGGCCTCGACTATCTCGTGGACGCCGGTAAGCGCGTCGACTATATCGGGCGGGCGGCGCTGGACCGCGTCTTGGCGCAGGGCGTGAATCGCAAGCTTGTCGGCATCACGATCGATGGCCCTCCCATCGAGATGAACGCAGTGCCGTGGGCGGTGGCTGCAAACGGGTCCGGCGCCGGCCGGGTGACCTCGGCCCTCTACTCGCCGCGGCTGAAGAAGAACATCGGCTACGCGATGATGCCGATTGCCCACGCAGCCTTGGGCACCGCTTTGACGGTCATCATCCCCGGCATTGGGACGCGCAAGGCGACGGTCGTATCGCGGCCGTTCGTGGACCCGAAGAAGGACATCCCGAAAAGTTGAGGCGCAGCCCGGGTCGAGAGTCCTATAATCCCCGCAGCTGACCGCTGCATTGATTGGAGGAAACCATGGGCAAGCTGAAACGGGAAGAACCGGAACAGAACGCCAACCGCCGGTCCTTCCTCAAGGGCACCGCCGTCGCGGCAGGCGCAGCGCTCGCCGCGGTTTCCACCACGATGCGGGTTGCACAGGCGGCGGAAGCCGCCGCCGACAAGCCCGCGGCCGCGAAATCCGCCGAGGAGAAAAGACTCCAGAGCGAGACTTTCATCACCCGCCCCGGCTCGGACTTCATGGCGGATGTCCTGAAGGCGATCGGGCTGCAGTACGTCGCGATCAACCCCGCGGCGGGCTTCCGCAGCCTGCATGAGTCCATCGTCAATTACTCCGGCAACAAGAATCCCGAGATCATCACCTGCCTGCACGAGGAAACGGCGACGCACATGGCGCAGGGCTACGCCAAGGCGGCGGGCAAGCCGATGGGCGTCATGGTCCACGGCACGGTCGGTTTGCAGCACGCCTCGATGGCGCTCTACAACGCGTGGGTGGACCGGGTGCCCCTGATGATGTTCGCCGGCAACGGCATCGATGCCAACACGCGCCGGCCGGGCGTCGAAACCATCCACAGCGCGCAGGACCCGGCCGCGATCGTTCGCGACTTCGTCAAATGGGACGATCAACCTGGCTCGCTGCAGCACTTCGCGGAATCCACGGTGCGCGCCTACAGAATCGCCATGACCGCGCCGATGGAGCCGGTCATGATCTGCCTCGACATTGATCTGCAGGAACACGCGATCGCGCGCCCCGACAAACTGCGCATACCCAAGGTCACGCGTGTCTCCCAACCTCAAGGTGATACCGCCGCCCTGCGCGAGGCGGCGAAACTGCTCGTCGCGGCGGAACACCCGCTCATCATCGCCGACCGGGCGGTGCGCTCGGCGCAGGGCCTGAGGCTCATGGTCGAGCTGGCGGAGGCGCTCGGTGCGCCGGTAATCGACAACGGTGAGCGCACGAATTTTCCCAATACGCACGACCTCGACGTGTCGTTCCTGCGCCAGTCCATGGTGCGGGAAGCCGACGTGATCCTGCTGCTCGAGGTGAACGACCCGTGGGGCAACCTGAATTCCTTCAGTGATCCCTACAAGACCTACCAGTCGATCACCAAGCCGGGCGCGAGGATCATCACGATCTCGATGCAGGACGTATATCACAAGTCCAATTACCAGGATTTCCAACGCTTTATGCCAGCCGACCTCACGATCGGCGGCGATGTCGAAGCATCACTGCCCGACCTGATCGAAGCAGTGAAGCGCGCGACCACCAGCGAGCGCAAGGCTGCTTTCGCCGAGCGTGCCAGGGCGACCGCGAAACGGCACCGCGACATGAAGGCCCGCGACAAGGAAGGGGCGGCGCTCGGCTGGGACGCGAGCCCGGTCAGCACCGCGCGCCTCGCCGCGGAGATGTGGAACGTCATCAAGAACGAGAAATGGGCATTGCCGGTGAGTGCGCGCATCCCGTGGGCGCGCCGCCTGTGGCCGGTCACTGAGCACTACCAGATGCTCGGCGGGAACGGGGGCGCCGGCCTCGGTGGCTATGCGCCGATCGCGGTGGGCGCTGCGCTCGCCAACAAGGACAAGGGCATCCTCACGGCCACGTTCCAGTCCGACGGCGACCTCATGTACGCGCCGGGCGTGCTCTGGACTTGCGCGCACCACAAGATCCCGATCCTGATGCTGATGCACAACAACCGCTGCTACCACCAGGAGATCATGCACGTGCAGCGCATGGCGGCGCTCCACAACCGGCCCCAGCACACGGCGCGCATCGGCACCGAGATCACCGACCCCGACATCGACTTCGCCAAGCTCGCGCAGGGGATGGGCGTCTGGGCGGAAGGGCCGATTACCGACCCGGCCAAGGTCGGGCCGGCGCTGAAGCGCGCGGTGGCGGAAGTGAAGGATGGGCGCCCGGCGCTGGTGGACGTCGTCTGCCAGGGGCGTTGAGCGGAACTCTCAACGCCGTGACTCGCGGCTCGTGACTGGGCCAAGAAATCCGCTCACCATCTGCGACCTGCCATCCGCGACCCGCGGGATTTCGCTAGAAATCCCTTAGAAGCGGAATGTCCTTCGCGGCGGGCGAAGGCTTGGTCGAGAACAGATAGTGGTACATGTCGGCGAGATCCTGGTCGCTGACATGGCTTTCGGTGTACGGCGGCATGACCTGGCGCGGCTTGCGCACCTGCATCAGGAACGCCTGATAGGGAAACGGGTTCGGATAGATTTTCGGCCCGGCGCCGCGCTCTCCGCCCTGCCCGACGGTGCCATGGCAGGTGTAGCAGAGCTGCTCCATGTAGAGCTTCTTGCCGCGCTCAGCGTCCCCCGCCGGCGCGCCGAGCTTCTCCGCCGTCTGCGCTGTGGCCCCCGTTGCCACCATCAAACCGGCCGCCGCGATTAAGGCCTGGAAACGCATCGTCCTCTCTCCAGAATAATGGTCTCGGTTGTCTTGGCGCCTTGGCGGCAGGAAAATCAGTGTTGAATGCTGAGTGTTGAGTGTTGAGTGTTGAATTCAAGACCAGGTCGCACCCAACTGAACGCTCAACTCAAAACTCAAAACTTAACACTGTATTCTTGGCTTCCTTTGCGGTGAGAGGTCATTTCTTGGGAACGCGCGTCGTCGCATCCGGTACGCAGAAATCAAAATCACAACCGCGGTCGGCCTGCGTGACGGACGCGAGAAACAGCTTGCGGTAACCGCGCTTGTCCTCGGGGCGCAATGGCGGTTTCTTCCATTTTTTCCGGCGTGCTTCCAACTCCGCTTTCCCAACCAGCAGCTCCAGCTTGCGCGCCGGAACGTCGAGCCGAATGCGATCGCCGTTCTTCACCAGCGCGAGCGGCCCACCCACCGCCGATTCCGGCGTCACGTGCAGCACGATCGAGCCGAACGCGGTTCCGCTCATGCGCGCATCCGAAATGCGCACCATGTCCTTTACGCCCTGCTGCGCGAGCTTCTTCGGGATCGGGATATAGCCCGCTTCCGGCATGCCCGGGGCGCCCTTGGGTCCCGCGCGCTTCAGCACCAGCACGTCGCCGGCCGCGACGTCGAGCTTGGGGTCATCAACGCGGTTCGCCAGGTCCTCCAGAGATTCGAACACCACTGCCCGGCCTTCGTGACGCATCAGCTTCGGGTCCATCGCCGACTGCTTGATGATGGCGCCTTCCGGAGCCAGATTGCCGCGCAGGAACGCGATGCCGCCCTCCTTGAAGACCGGGCTCTTAACCGGGCGCACCACCTTCTGCGGGAAAGATGGCGGCGCGGCGGCGATGTTCTCGCCCAGCGTCCTGCCGGTCACGGTCAGCGCGTCGAGATTGAGCAGCGGCTTCAACTCTCTCAATATGACGGCCGCCCCGCCCGCCTTGTAGAGGTCCTCCATATAGTGTTGCCCCGTCGGCTTGAGATCCACGAGCACGGGGGTCTTGCGTCCCATCCGGTCGAAACCCTGGAGGTCCACCGCGATCCCGAGCCGCCCGGCGATCGCTGCGAGGTGCACGATGCCGTTGGTCGAGCCGCCGATCGCGAGCAGCATCCGCAACGCGTTCTCGAAGGCCGCCGGCGTCATGATCCGGTCGGGAGTGAGACGTTCCTTCGCGAGCGCCACCGCGCGGGTGCCGGTTGCCTCGGCATTCCTCAAGCGCTCGGCCATCACCGCCGGGATGCACGCGCCGCCCGGCAGCATCATGCCGAGCGCCTCCGAACAAAGCGCCATGGTGGAAGCCGTGCCCATCACCATGCAGGTGCCGGCGGAAGGACAGAGCTGAGCGTTGACCGCGTTGATCTCCTGCACGTCGACATCGCCCGCGCGGAACTTGCCCCAGTAGCGGCGGCAGTCGGTGCAGGCGCCGAGCCGCTCGCCCTTGTGGTCGCCCGTGATCATCGGCCCGGTCACCATCAGGATCGCAGGCACGTTGGCGCTCGCCGCGCCCATCAGGAGCGCGGGCACCGTCTTGTCGCAACCGCCGATCAGCACCACCGCATCCAGCGGCTGCGCGCGGATCATCTCCTCGGCGTCCATCGCCATCAAGTTGCGCAGGTACATGCTGGTCGGGTACGCAAACGACTCGTGCAGCGTAATCGTCGGGAACTCGACCGGCATCCCCCCGGCGAGCATGACGCCGCGCTTCACCGCCTCGATCAGCTCGGGAACGGTGCGGTGGCAGGCGTTGAAGCCGCTGAAGGTGTTGGTGATGCCGATGATGGGCCGCTCGAGCGCGTCGTCGGAATAGCCCATCGCCTTGATGAATGCCTTGCGCAGAAAGAGGGAAAACTCCTCGTCGCCGTACGCCGTGAGGCCTTTTCGCATTCCCGTCTTAGGTTTCATCTTCGGCATCGGGATATCTTACCTTGGTGCTTCGGACTGCGTGACTCGTCTCTCGTTACTCGTTCTTCGTTGCTCGTTGCTCGTCACGGCCCTTAGGCCAAGCACGATAACGGAACTCCGCAGGGGTAGGCAAGCCAGCACTGCAGGCGCACACGAGTAACCAGTAACGAGAAACGAGTCACCGTGCTCATGCATACATGGGCCTGCGTTCCTCGAGCTCGAGCCAGCCCTTGATCGCGCGGTAGAGCAGCCACATCGCCAGGGCCATCAGGACGAAGAAGCCCACGACGACAATCAACAGCGCGAGGCCCACCCCGAACCACAGCAGCGTGAACCAGAAGGTGCGGATCTGCCAGCGAAAGTGGGATTCGAGCCAGGTGCCCTCGACGTCCTTGCGCTTGAGGTAGTTGATGATGACGCCCGCTATCAGCGTGATGCCGACGATGATGCTGGCGATCTGGAGGATATAGACAACCATCGTGAGCTGTCTAAGCGAGGTTTCGCGCTCGTCACCCGTCGTGGCCGTCGCCTCCGCAGCGCGTGGCGCCGCCTCTCTTGCCTGCTCGCGCTGGATGAATACCCAGGCCGCGATCCCGATTCCCGTCCCGAGGCCCAGGAATGCGAGTGCAATCGCGCCGAATATCGTCCACAGCAACGCGCCGGTGTGATCCGGCCCCACCGAGAAGACGCGCGGCTGCAAATCCCCCCGCACCGCGATCTCGTAGCGTCCCGGCCGCGCGATTTCGAACTTCATCACCGCAACCCGCTCGGTGTTGGAGCCCTTGTAGGTCGCACCGGAGGCTCGTCGCAGCACGACGCTGGCGCCGCCGCCGTCCGTGACCGTGACCTGTACGCCGTCGGGAAGCTCCTTGGAGGATTGGTAGCTGCGCCCCTCGAACACCGTGACGTGGTCGTTCCACACCACATGTTCCCCGGCGTTGAGCTCCAGCGCCTGACGTCCGGGTGCGACGAACTGAGTCCCCTCCTCCCAGGTCAGGACAAGCCACGCGACTAGGCCGGCGGCGGCGAGGACTCCACACAGCGCCATCGCCCCCGCGAGAATGTACCAGCCGCTCCCGGGAACGCGGGCCGCTGCGCTCATTGAAAATTCAACTAGTGCCGTTCCAACTTGCCGTGCCTATCGGCAATGAATTCTGCAGGCCGTAGGTAAGCATCGTTAGAATCCCTGCACTGAGCGAGTGATAGCTGGAACGGCACTAGCGGGCGCCGCTGCGCTTCAGCAGCTCGACGACCTGGATGTCACCGCCCCTGCCCGCATAATCCAGCACCGAGCCGCCCGGGCCGCGCCGGTTAGGGTCCGCGCCTCCGTTCAGGAGCAGCTGTGTCATCGCGACGTCGCCGTTCCAGGCCGCGGCCATGAGCGGCGTGACCCCATTCGAATCCGGCCGGTCCGCCCACCAGCCCAGTTCGAGCAGCTCCTTGGCGGCCGCGGCATCGCGGTACATCACGGCAGTCATGACGTCGTTGAACTTGGGCGATCTTGCCGGCCGCGACGCCGGAGCCGCGATCACCGCGGCAGGCACCGCAGGCTTGGGCTGCGCCGCACTGGGCACGGGCGGAGATGCGGGCGGTTCCGTGACCAGTGCTACTGGCACCTCCGCGGCCGCTGCGGGCGCCGGCTTCGGTTTCGCGACGGGTGCAGCGGCCGGCTTGGCTTCCGGCTTTGATTTTACGGCGGGCGCCGCTGCCAGCTTCGGCTCGGTTTCCTTCACAACTGGCGTGGATGCCGGCTTGGCGGGCGCCGGCTTGATCTCCGCCGCAGCGGGCTTGACGGGCGCCGGCACAGCGGATTTTTGTGCCGACGGAGGCGCCGGGGCGGGGGCCGGTGGCGTGACTGCCGCGACTTTTGCGGGCTCGCGCTTCTCCTGCTCCATCTTCTTCTCGAACTCCGCTATTTCCTGCGGTGTCATGATTTTCGGCTCGCCCGGCGCCGCCTTTTCCGGAGCAGGCTGCGCAGTAGGCGTTGGCGCTTGCGCGACCGGCGGTTGAGCGGGTGGCGGCTTCGCCCCGGGCGCGCCTTTCTGCGCCTCCCTCTTCGCCTTTTCCATCTGTTGCGCCATGTCCTGCGTAACCTGTGGCACATAGACTTCGGTGGAGTAGTAATAGCTGCCCCCCATCAAGATCAGCAGCGCGATGACGGCGGCGACAACCGCCTTCAGGAATTGCGACGGACCCGAGCGCACGACCAGGCACTTCGTGATGAGGTCGTGCAGCGCCTGCTTTCTCGCTGTAAAAGCAGCTAGCAGATAGCCCAGCCCAAGCGGAAGTGACGAGATGATTTTTGCGAGGTTCCTCAACAGCGAGTGCACGAACGTGAGCCGCGCACCATTACCATCGGTGACCTGGATGCCGAGCAGCTGTTTGCCGATGGTCGCCTGCCGCTCCGAGGATTCCATCAGCGGCCAGTAGAGAATCGCAACGAGGATCCAGGCGAGGTTGGCGATCACCACCGCCCCGGCACCGAGGAACGCTGCCACGATCAGCAGCGCGAGGCCAAAGATCATCACGATCGCGTTGTCGACGATCAGCGCTGCGACCCGGCTCCAGAAACCGGCGTACTCCAGCTCTCCGCCACCCGCCACGGCGACATCATCGGCAGGTATATTCAGCACCTCGTCGTTCGCTTCGGACATGGCAATTTTTCCCCCGGGTGGAAGCAATAACGCGTCGCTCCTATTATGCCCCGGGATCCGGGGCCCGTCACACGACGTTGCGCGGGCGCGTTGACTCCGCGTGACCGGCGTCCATAGAATCCCCTGACACTCCGCAGCGGCTCCGCTCCGGCGCCGCGCCATTCGTTACGGGAGGAACATGGCCAAGACTCCACTCGGCAGACTGCCGCGCGAGGCGATCCGCATGCTGGATTTGCCGCGGCTGCCGCAGGACCTGCTCGAAGGTTACAGCCGGCTCGTCGATCTCACCGGCACCGTATCGGATGCGATGGACGAGTTCGGCATCGTCGGCGTGGTCCCCGCCTACGTGCTGCCGCCGGTCACCGCGGGCAAGCGCATCGTCGGTCCTGCGCTCACCGTGCGCAATATCCAGCGCACCGAGCAGATCCACAAGGCCGCGCTGGGCAGGACCAACACGCAGGGCGAGACCGAGGCGCACAACCTCGCCGAACCGGGCGACGTGCTGGTCATCGAGGGCATCATGGGCTGCTCCAATATGGGCGGGCAGTCTGCGACCATCGCCCGCCGCCAGGGTTTCATCGGCGCCGTCGTGGATGCCACGCTGCGCGATCCGCAGCAGTACCGTGAGATGGGGTGGCCGGTGTGGTGCCGCGGCTTCACCCCGATCACCGGCAAGTGGCGCATGCAGACGGTGGAGGTCAACGGCACGGTGCAAATCTGCGGCGTGCAGGTGCGGCCGGGCGACCTTGTGTGCGCGGACGAGGCCGGCGTTGCCTTCGTGCCGCGCGAGCGGGCGGCGGAACTGCTGGTGATCGCGCGCCAGATCGATGCGGGCGACACCAAGCGCAAGGCCGACATCGATAAAGGCACGTCCATTTCGGCGCTTCTGACCAAGAAATACAAGTGACCTTGACCGGCCAATTCCCGACTCACGCGGGTAAACGGAAACCAAATAGACAGGATTTACAGGATTAGACCGAAGCAAAATCAAAACAGGTGTTCCCATTTAAGTCTTGTTCGTCGTCCCGGGTCTTGATATTGATTTAATCTTGTAGATCCTGTTAATCCTGTCCATTCGTTTTTCAGAAAGCGAAGTGAAACCGACAAACCTGCTGTTCATCCTGTCGGACGAGCACAGCAAGCGCGTGCTCGGATGCTATGGCCATTCGATGGTGAGGACGCCGAATCTCGACGCGCTTGCCGCGCGCGGCACGCGCTTTACCGACGCATACACCAACTGCCCGATCTGCGTGCCGGGACGGGCGAGCTTCGCCACCGGGCGCTATGTGCACCAAGCGCGCTGCTGGGACAATGCGATCGCCTACACCGGGCAGGCGCCGTCGTGGGGGCACCGGCTGATGGAACAGGGGCATCACGTGGCGGCAATCGGGAAGCTCCACTACAAGGTCTCGCAGCCGGCGGTCAACGGCTTCAATGAGGAGATCATGCCCCTCCATATCGTCAACGGGGTGGGCGACCTGCTGGGGCTCATCCGGGACGAGCTGCCGCGACGCGCCGGCTCCCTCAAGCTGGGTCCCGAAGCGGGTCCCGGCGAATCCGAATATACGCATTACGACCGCAGCATTGCCGACGAGGCCGTGAAGTGGCTGAAGCACTCCGCGCCGAAGCATCGCGGCAAGCCGTGGGCGCTCTACGTCGGCTTCGTATCACCCCACTTCCCGCTGATCGCGCCGCCGCAGTTCTACGACCTCTACCCCGAAGACCAGGTGCCGTGGCCCGACATGTATGCGCCGGCCGACCGCCCGCGCCACCCCTTTATCGATGCGATGCGCAAGTGCCTGTGCTTCGACGAGCCGTTCGACGAGCCGATGGTGCGCCGCGCGATTGCCGCCTATTTCGGATTGACTTCGTTCCTGGACGACAACATCGGGAAAGTTCTGCGCGCGCTCGAGGAAACCGGCCTCGCACAAAACACCCGCATCGTCTACTCGTCCGACCACGGGGACAATCTCGGCACCCGCGGACTGTGGGGAAAATCGACGATGTACGAGGAATCCGCAGGTATCCCGATGATCATGGCGGGGCCCGACGTGCCCGCAGGCAAGGTGTGCGATACGCCGGTCACGCTGGCGGATGGCTTCCCGACCTTCATCCAGGCGCTCGGCGCCCGGCCCGATCCGCGCGACCGCGATCTGCCCGGCGTGTCGTTGCTCGACATCGCACAGGGGCGTGTTCCGGAGCGCACCATCCTCTCCGAGTATCACGCCGCCGGCGCGATCACCGCTTCCTACATGATCCGCCACGGCAGGTTCAAGTACATCCATTACGTCGGTCTGCAGCCGATGCTATTCGACCTCGAGGCCGACTCGCACGAACGGAAAGACCTCGCGCGCGAGCCGGCTTACAAGCCAATCGTCACCGAATGTGAAGTACGGCTACGCAGTGTGGTGGATCCGGAAGCCGCGGATCAGCAGGCGCGCGCGGACCAACTGATGCACATCGAGAGGAACGGCGGCAAGGAGGCGATCATCAAGCGCGGCCACGCCCGCTATTCGCCGCCGCCGGGAGCAAAGGCGGCATTTTACTGAGAGATGCGTGATTCGTGATTTGTGATTCGTGAATCGATCCCTCTGCAGCCCCGCAAGCGGGGGGTTGGGAATGGCAGTAGTCGAATCACGATTCACGACTCACGATTCACGCCTGTTCCGTCTCATTCAGCTTTGATTCCCGTCGCCCTGATGACCTTGCCCCAGCGCTCATAGTCCTCGCGGATGAGCCGAGTCAGTGCCTGGGGTGAGCCCGTCTCGACGTCTATGCCCTGCACGGCAAGCTTCACCTTGGTCGCGGGCGCATTGAGCACCCTGGCGATGTCCATGGCGGCCTTGGCGACGATGGGCGGCGGCACTTTCGCCGGCATCAGGACGCCGGACCAGACGTCAAAATGATAGCCCGCAACGCCCGACTCGGCGATCGTCGGCACGTCGGGCAGCAACGGGGAGCGCTGCGCACCGGCGGCCGCGAGCAGGCGCAGCCTTCCCTCCTTGGTCTGAGGAAGCAGCTGGTTCGCCGCCCCGATGAAAACGTGAATGCGCCCTGGCAGGAGGTCCATCAGCGCCGGAACCGCGCCTTTGTATGGCACGTGGGTCATGTCAATGCCGGTCATGTATTGCAGCAGCGCAGTGCCAAGGTGCTGCGCACTGCCGTTGCCCGAGGACCCGTAATTGAGCGATCCCGGCTTCGATTTGGCGAGCGCCACCAGCTCCTGCACCGTTTTCGCCGGCACCGAGGGATGGACCACGAGCAGGAACTGGAAGCGCGCGGTCAGCGTCACGGGCGAAAAGTCCTTGAGCGGATGGTACGGCGTCTTTTCGAGCTGCGGGATCACGGCCACGATGTTGTCGGTCGTGAGGAACCAGGTGTGGCCGTCGGGCGCGCTTTTCGCGACCAGGTCCGCCGCGAGGACACGGCCGCCGGCGGTGCGGTTATCGACCACCACCGGGTGCGGCCAGCTGATCTCTGCTGCGATCGTGCGCGCGATGGTATCGGGCGAACCACCCGGCGGCAGCGGGACAATGAATCTGACGGGGCGCGACGGATAGCCTTCCAGCCCTGCTGAGGGGCTCTGCGCAGCGGCAGCAAAAGGAGCCGCAGCCAGCACAGCGGCGAAAATCGGGACGAGCATGATCTCTTCCTTTCCTGATTGTATATTCGGATTTAGCGTGCTGTCCCGTAAACAACCTGCGAAAGTCCTCGCGACAATCGGCACCATACTTTGTCGCAAATCCTCGCCAGGTGTCCAACCTGGCTGTGGTTTGCTTCGCGTCTGGCGCCGATTTCGCGGGACTTTCAATGCGGATGGACGAAACAACACCGCAGACGTGCTTGGCCGTTGCTTCCGACTTATGCACGGTGTTTACGGGACAGCACACTAGACCTGCCGCCATTTTGCGATATCATCGGCGGCGATGCGCCCCATCCACAGCGCCGGTCGTGGACTCGCCCGACCGAGGGATTGAGTTGTGTTCTCTTCTGTTCCGCCAGTCACGCGCGCCCTGCTGATCGCGAACGTCGCGGTTTTTCTTGTGCAGGGACTTGCAGGCGACTCGCTCGTCATCTGGTTCGCGCTGTGGCCGTTCGGATCACCCGCCTACACCGGACCGGAGGCGCCTGCCGGCTTTCTGCCATGGCAGCTCGTGACCTACAGCTTTCTGCACGGCAACGGGCTGCATCTCCTCGTCAACATGCTCGGGTTGTTCATGTTCGGCTCCGAAGTGGAGCGGGTGCTGGGATACCAGCGTTATTTCACGTACTACTTCGTCTCGGTGCTCTCGGCGGCCCTCGCCCAGCTGGTAATGTCGGCAATGGCCGCGGGCCCACCCTATCCCACCGTGGGCGCCTCGGGCGGCGTGTTCGGCCTGCTGCTCGCCTATGGGATGTTCTTTCCGCGCCGCATGGTCATGCTGATCTTCCCGCCGATTCCAATGCCGGCGCGCGTGTTCGTATTCGTCTATGCGGCAATCGAGCTTTACCTCGGCGTCACCGGCACGCAGGCCGGCGTTGCCCACTTTGCCCATCTCGGCGGCATGCTCGGCGGCTTTCTGATGCTGCGGCGCTGGCGCCGGCGCAGATTTGATGAAGCGTGACATGGTGGGGCGTGACATGTCACGCATCATCCTTCAATGCCCAAGTGGCAAAAACAAGGTCCTTCACCCACAGCTCATCCTGCCCAAACGTGCTGTGGATGAGCGGTTTCCCGTCCCCGGCGTCGGCGCGCATGCGGTGGAGCCTCGCGGAACGCACGTTGGCCATAGACACCGGGTAGCCGTAGCGCGCGTAGCGCTCCCGTTCCACAGCGGTGTCCTCGCGCCGCTCGCCGGCGAACCAGACCCAATCCGCGACGAAATTGCGTGCGAGCACATCGAGTTCTCGAAATAAGGATTCATCGATTTTGATCGGGGGTCTGAGTTCGTCGCGGATAAAGATTCGAGAGGACAATGCGCCTCGCCAGACCCATGCCCATTCCGGGCCGCCGTCGGTCGCGTGGAGCTCGGCCGCATCCGATTCCGGGGGCCGTACCACGCGCACCAGGGCATCCCGCGTCGCGGTCAGCGCGTAACCCCGCCACTCGTCCCGGGCCACGCGAAACAGCGTCAACGCGAGCACGAGCCTGCCGTCCGGCGTGACGTGCACGTAGACCGGATGTTCGTCGCCGGCGCGCGTCGCCACGCGCTCGGCTGCCTGCCCGGTGACGCGACCGTTGACGAGCGTGGCATGGCCTTTTTCGCCGGCTGCCACGTTGACCCATTCGGCGTCGAACGCGAGGCCGGGAAACTCCTGCGAAGCCTGCGCGAACACAGGAAACGGTATTCCGCCCTCGATCTTGAGGTCGTAGCAGAGTGCCTCCTGCCCGTGGTGCTCGGTAACCTCGTCCTTGAGGAACTGGCTGGACAGCAATCGCCGCAGGCGCGCCTCGCATGCATCGAGCGCATCCTTCTCGCCGGTAATAGTGACCGTGGCGTGGATGAGCAAGGCCATCAGAATCCCCTCCAGCAGGCATTCTAAGAGCCCCCGAACGAATGAGCGAACGCATAGGATCGCTCACACATTCCCCTCCTGCCAGAGGAGGGGTCGCACAGCGAAGCGGCGGGGGTGGTGGGAGAAGCTGACTGCACGCCTCTTCGTGCTGCCGAACTTTGCGTCGATGGCGGGGTGAAACGGATGTGAAGCAGACAGGCTGGCTGTTCCTCACTCCCACCACCCCGTCACTTCGTGACACCCCTCCTCGGGCAGGAGGGGAAAGTATTTTGTCGGGCGCTGCAGAGCGCCGGGTAAAATGGGTCGGAACCGTTCAATGGAAGAGGCCGCGGCATGACGAAAACCACCGATAACCTGGAGACCTTGCGCGTGCGGCTCGCGGAATTTGCTGCCGAGCGTGACTGGGAGCAGTTTCACAACCCCAAGAATCTCGCGATGGCGCTGGCGGGCGAGGCGGGCGAGCTTCTCGAGCATTTCCAGTGGCTCACGTTCGAGCAGGCGGCGCACCTGTCGCAGGATGCGCGCGCCGAGGTGGCGCTGGAGGCCGCGGATGTGCTGCTGTTTCTGGTGCGGCTGTGCGACAAGCTCGACATTGACCTTGCGGCGGCGTGCGGCAAGAAGCTCGCCCTCAACGCGAAGAAGTATCCCGTGGACAAGGCGCGGGGCAAAGCCACGAAGTACAACAAGCTCTAATATTACCCGTCACTCGTTACTCGTTGCTCGTTGCTCGTTGTTTGTCCTTTGTCCACGAGAAACGAAGAACGAGAAACGAGTCACTCGTCACTGCATACAGATGCTCTCCTACCGCCACCTGTTCCACGCCGGCAACTTCGCCGACGTCTTCAAGCACGCGCTGCTCGCGCGGCTGCTCATCGCGCTGGGCGGAAAGGGCAAGCCCTACTGCTACCTCGACACGCACGCCGGCACCGGGCGCTACGACCTCGGGCACGAATGGGCCTGGAAGACGCGCGAGTTCGAAAACGGCATCGGACGGCTGTGGCAGCAGAAGGACATCCCCGCTGAGCTTGCGCCCTACCTGGACGCCGTGCGGTCCGAGAATCCGAAAGGCCGGTTGCGCTACTACCCCGGCTCGCCGCTCATTGCGCTGAAACTGCGCCGGCCGGGCGATCGCATCGTGCTCGCGGAGCTCAACCGGACCGACTGCGCCGAGCTCGAAGCCGTCGTCGGGCGCGAGCGCCATGTAGCGGTGCACCACATGGACGGCTACCAGGCGCTCAAGGCCTTCCTGCCGCCGCCGGAACGGCGGGGACTGGTGCTGCTCGATTCCTCGTTCGACCGGTCGGGAGAGTTCGCGCGCATAGCCCGAGCGCTGAAGGACGCGCACCAGCGCTGGGCCACGGGGACGTTCGCGGTCTGGTATCCGTTGATGGCGCCGGCCGCAATGCGCAGTTTCGATCGCGACGTGGAAAGAACCGGCATCGGCAAGATCCTCCGGCTCGAGCTGCAGGTGCGGAAGCGGGATGCCACCACCGCGATACCGGGCTGCGGAATGCTGGTGGTCAACCCGCCGTGGAAATTCGAAGCCGAGGCGCGGCTCCTTCTCCACTGGCTCTGGCGGGCGCTGACACCCGACGACGCGGGGGGCGTGAAAGTGGACTGGCTGGCGCCGGAACAGCGGCCGGCGAGCAGGCGGCCCCGCCCTTCCCCGCGCAATTCTCTATAATGATCCGGGACGATTGGCATCAATGGCCTGATGACCGAGACCCGATGTGACGTGCTGGTGATCGGCGGCGGCCCCGCCGGATCGACGATATCCGCCCTGCTCGCGCAGCGCGGGCGCGACGTCGTGTTGCTCGAGAAATCCCGCCACCCGCGGTTTCACATCGGGGAATCGCTGCTGCCCTTCAACATGCCGCTGTTCGAGCAGCTCGGCGTAGCCAAGGAGATCGAGTCGATCGGCATGCCCAAGTACGGC
>Ga0210379_10000287_pt1 | contig 15817 bp, 23 predicted proteins | sample PLMedo_2_FD_155468 | JGI IMG/M metagenome (GOLD analysis project Ga0210379, IMG submission 155468) | Groundwater sediment microbial communities from an aquifer in East River, Colorado, USA - PLM4_32_coex redo | ecosystem: Environmental > Terrestrial > Soil > Riparian zone | place: USA: East... | reverse complement strand
ACTCGTCGGCAAGTCGGGTGCGATCGCGCTGATCGCGTACTTCATGGGCGGGAAATCGCCGGGCATCATCGCGGACATTGGCAACGCTGCCAGCGTGATCGCGGGCTACTCGTTCGGCAGCACCGGGCGCGTCAGCGGGTTGACGCCTCAAGTGGGCGGCGTCGCGGCGCAGCTCTGATCGCAAGCTCTCGGAGGGGACTAATCCCCGAGGGTTAGCCCTTCCGTGGTGTGAAACCAGAAACGGAAAGGGACTGTGCGATGGCATTTCAAGTTGTTGGGTACGATGACGCCGGCGAGCCGGTGTATCAGCCGGTCGAAGGCTCGGTGATGGGCTCGGTGATGGGCCAGCAGTACGGCATGGTGCCTTACGGCGGCGGGTACGGCGGCGGCTATCCGGGCATGGTGCTCGGTGCGGCGCACGCACGCCACCACGGCCACCACGGCCACCACCGCGCGATCGTGCCGCCGCCTAAGCCCGATTGGCGTAGCGGCGACCTCGCGCACGGCGTGCAGCAACCCGACGAGGGTTTGCTACCGATGCCGCTCAGTGGCGCCGGCGGCACCAGCGTTTTCACTGCGACGGTGGCTAACATCACCTTCGAAAGCCAAGTGCAAAAGCCCTACCGGGCCGAGCGTATGGTTTTCATCGTGACGCGCACCGGTGCGTCTGCCGCGGCGCTCCGTGCGCAGGGTCAGATCTTCGTGGGAACGGACTTGCAGCAAGGCGAGCTCGGTTTGCTCGACTTCGAAAGCCTCGGCGCCCCCACGGCGTTCGGCTTCCGCTTGTCGCTCACTCCGGCAAGCCCTGGCGTGTTCCTGCGGTTGCAGACGCAGCTCGTCGGCGGCGCCCTCACCGGCACCGACACGATCGCAATCAACTGCTACTTCCTCGGCCGCGTCATTCACTGAGTGAAAGCAAGTCCCCATGCGCGTCAATGTTGCGATCCCCGAAGCCCACGTAACCAAGCCCGTTCTGGACGCCGCTTTGGAGTCGGTCACTCGCCTAAACGAGCAGTTGCTCGCCGGCGGGCACCCGACTTTCCAAGACGCTCTGCAAAAGCAGGGCATCAAGTGGAAGCCGGAACCGCCTGGTCAGGAGCACTTCGATCACGCTGGCATTGTCGCGCACCGTGGACATGGCGACTGTGACGACCTCGCGCCGTGGGAGGCTGCTAGCCAGCGTTTCACCGGCCGCGATCCGGGCGCGAAGGCGATCGTCGTTCGCTCGGGGCCGAGCATGTGGCACGCGATCGTACAGCACTCCGACGGCTCAACGTCTGACCCCAGCAAGGCGGCCGGCATGGGCCGCAACCACGGCTACCATGGCGCGGCCGTGCCGCTGATGGCAGCTAACTCCGTCGTGGGCGGGCACCTCGATCCGCGTCCCATGGTGGCGCTCCGACCGTTCCCGCGCGGCTATCAAGCCCGCGTGGATCTGCCCTGGTACTCACCCGGCGGAGTGAACGGCGACGAGCCAACGCCGACTGACTACGCCATGACGGCGCTTCACTCGGCGCCGGTACCGTCTCAAGCGCTCGTCGGCGCCTGCTGCGGTGCGATCGAGCTCGCAGAGGCCGCAGGCTTCGCGAACCCCGAGCACGTGGCCCGGCTCGCCGCCGTGGCCGACGCTTGCCAGGGCTGCCCGCCCGACGAGCTCGTACACCGCTACGGCCACCAGCACGCCGCGGCCGCTCAGCAGCTGGTCGGCTCATTCTTCGGCGACGTGTTCAAAGCCGCCACCTCGCCGATCAAAGCCGCCGCCAACTTCGTCCAGCACCCGAGCCTTTCGAACCTGACGCACATCGCGACGGACCCCTTTCGCGACGCGGCGCACCTCGCAAATCCGATCCTCCACATGGCCGCGCCGCTCGCTCGGATGGCCTCGCCGTTCGCGTCGATGATTCCCGGGTTTGGTCCGCTGGCCTCGGGGGCGCTCGACATGGTGCAACACGGCATCCCCACCAACTTCGGGCAGTTCGGCCAAATGGCCATGCGCCAAATTCCGAACCTGATCCCCGGCGGCGGGATGCTGACGCAGATGATGCCCGGCGGCTTCCCCGGCATGCTCTCGCACATGATGCCCGGGGGCGGCGGCGGCGGCGGCGGCGGCGCTCCGCAAGGCTTCCCGGGCTTCCCGGGCTTCCGCTTCCAATGAAACGCCGCGACGTGCTCCTAGCTGGCGGCGTTGGCCTTGCGGCCGCCGCTGGCGTGGGGGCGTCGCTGCTTTACCGAAAGCACCAAATGAAAACCGCCTCCGTTTCGCCGTGGCACATGTGGGGCAGTCAGTCGACGGTGCCCCTGGTGTCGACGTTCACGAGCCCCGTCGTCACCAGTAGCCAGCTTTGCAACGTGAAATATAAGCGGCCCGACACGTGGCGCTTTTTCTTCTTCGGCAAGCTGATCCAAAGCGACACCGTGCCATTTGGCTCCGGCACCGTGCATGCCCGATTCAATCTGACTTTCGGCGTTGGGCGCTCAACCTTCACGCTCGGCCCGGCGATCGATCTGACGTGGGACCCCACCCAAGTGGGTGAAACGCGGTTTTGCACTGAAATCCTGGACTCTCAGGGCCGACCGTTCGGGCAGTTCCCCGCGGAGACGATCATGGTGATTTGCGATGCGAACTACCAGAGCGCGATCGGCACCTTCAACTGCCAGGTGGAAGTCGGGGCCTTCGTCGCGCCGGTCCACCATGCGCGGCCTGATTGGGTGCTCCACCAATTCGCCGGCGAGCTCGAGGGCAAATGAGCAGCCCGGTTACGGCTGGCAACGATCGCGCGGCCGCGATTCGGCTGTGGTGCCTCAAGGCGCCGCGGCCGAGCTCGCTCCGTGTGTACGGCCGCGACGGCCGGGAGCACGACGTGGAGATCAAACCGGGCACGTCCTGGAGTGACGCCGCCGTCAGCATTTCGGCGCTCGACCCGGAACGCCTCGAAGCCTACACGCTCGACGGCAAGCTGATTCGCGCCGTGCCGGTCGCTGATCTCATTCGCAAAGAAGAGACGGCGCAGCAGCAGCAGGCCGCGACGTTTTCAGCGATGAACACGACGGACCCCGAAACCCAGCGGATGATCGTTTTCGCTGAGCTCCTCGAGCGGGCCTATGCGAAGGCGTACGACAGCAGCCAGCAGACCGTTCAAGTCGCCTTCACGCAGCTGCAAGAGATTTGCGGCAGTCTCGCCGAACAAGCTTCATCGTCGCACGCGGCCGCGAACGAGCTCAGCATGGGCATTCGAAATCTGCTGGTGCAGCAGGCAAACGAAGCCGTCGAGTCGGCAACGACTCCGGAAGAGAGCCCCATGGAGAAGCTCGCCGCCAACTTCCTGCAAGGCCAACAACTGGCGGCAGTGCAAACCCCCGCGCCCAACGGCGCGCCGAAGAACGGCAAGCCGAACGGAAAGACGCAGCACTCATGACCCTAGAAATCCTCGCCCTGTTCGCGATCCTTTTGGCCAAAGCGCAAAAGGTGCTCGCACCCGCCGGCGCCGCGAACGAACACCAGCAGGCCGCCAACCAAGCCGCGAGCCAGGCCGCAGACGCTGCAGCTCGTGGCGACCACGCGACGGCCAGCCAGAAGAGCGCGGAGGCCGCACAGCACGCCGCAACGGCCGCGACGGCCGCCAAAGCCGCTCGCACGCCGCCCCCGTGGCCGCAGGTGGTCCCGGCCGGCCTGCCCGCTTTCCCCGGCCCAGGGTGGCAGCCAGCCAGCCCCGTCACGAGCGCACAGAGCGCCCGCGCGTGGCAGCTGCTGCCGGAGCTCTGGCGGTTTGGGGAAGGCACGTGGAAAACCGAGAAGACGGCCGACCGCTGGACGACCTTTAAGGCCGTTTCCATGCCGGGCGGAAAAAAGGGGGTTGTGGCGTACACGGCCACGATGCAGCCGGCCGCCGCGCCCGGCCCGATCGACACGACCCCCGCGGCAATGCGCCCACAAGCCCCGCCAGCGCCTCGGCCGCCGATGGGCGCGCCGATGGGCCCGACCGTGCCGGCAAGCGTGCCGGCGGCCGCGCCAGCGTCCGGCATGCCCACTTTGCGGCTCACCTCCCCTCGGATGACCGGGCCGTCTGTCGTCTGGCTGCAACAAAAGCTCGGCATCCCGGCGGATGGCACCTTTGGAACCGGCACCGATGCCAGCGTGCGGCACTACCAGAGCGCCCACGGCTTGACGTCTGACGGCGTCGTAGGCTCGGCAACGTGGGCCTCTCTCGGCGTCGGTCAAGGACGGGCCGCGGCGTGAAACCAGAGCACGAGTTCGCGCTCGTTTTGGTTGCGCTCGGCCTGCTGGCGCGCAGCAAGAAAAAACGGCGGGCCTACTACAACGCGGCGTGGTGGTTCTGATGAAAACCTACCAAGTGCAGACGTGGAACCCGGACGGCAGCCTCAAAGACCACTATCGCGTTGACGTTGAGAGCGACTCCGCTTTGCGCCAGCTGCGCTCATTTCTCAAGACGCACTCGGCGCACGTCATGCTGACGCCGCTTCCGAAAAAAGTCGCGGTCAAGGCCAAAAGAAAGTGAATGCAGATCGTTCCGGCCGTCTCAACGCCCATCACCGCCGAGCAAGCGACCGTTGCACTCGTCGCGGCGATGCCCGGCATTGATCGCGAGACCGGTACGCTACTGCTCTCGCTCGTCTGGATCGAAACCGCCCGCGGCCACCTGATGAACTTCAACGCGGGCAACATCACTGCAAGCGACAAGTGGCCCGGCAACGCCTGGCGGCCGCCGTGGTTCGAGCTGTCGACGGCCAACACGCCGCACCTCTTGGAGCTGCACGAAAAGATGCTCCACGGCCAGGCCCCGAGCGCGTTCCGCGCGTATGGCTCGCTCCTCGAGGGCTTCCAGGACTTCGCGCACGTGCTCCGCGCCCAATTTAAAAGCGTGCTCGAGGCCGCCAGGAGCGGCGACGCGCGAGCGTTCGTCACGGCGTTGCACGACTCCGGTTATTCGCGCGACTACTCCCCGGCCCACGTCCCAAGCATGACCTCGCTACAAGCCGAGCTCGGCCCGCACTTCGCCAGCTTCCCCAGCGCCGCCCAAGTGAGCAACGCGGCCCCGAGCTTCTTCGCGAATATCGCGCTCGATGTGGGCGTCGCGGTCATGGCTGGCCTGATCATCGCCTCGCGCAACGAGCACAAGCGCAACTCGCGCCGGGCAAACCGCCGAGCTCGGCGGGAAGGGTGGCTCAAGTGACGGCCGCGCCAGTCGTCAACCCCCTATCCGTTGGGGTGTACCGGATCGACCTGCCCACCGAGCTCGCCGGCACGTTCGGCAAGTGGCGCCGAGCTCAGCGCGGACGCGTGCAGCTGTGCGAGCTCGAGAACGGGCCCAACGGTTCGGCCCGTGTCTCGTTTGCAGTACTCGACCGGCCCGGCGCCTTCCCGTTCGGCAAGCTCGGCAAGCCAACGCGCGGAACGCTCGTTAGCGGCGACGTTTTGCCCGAGTGGAAAGACGTGGTGCTTTTCCCTCTGCGCCAGTTCCCGGGCGCCGAGCTCGCCTTGCAGGTTGGTACGTGGGCCAACTTCTTTGCGACGCACGCGACGGCGGAATTTGCGGCACTGAAAGACGCGATCAGCATCGCACGCGCGAACCTTGCGATCGTGCGTGCGCAGCTGGAGCTCGTGCGCAACGGCTCGGCCCCGAACCCCGGCGCCGTGCTCCAAAACGCCGCCGCCCTGGTCAAGCAATCGGCAGAGATGATCCTGACTCGCGCGGCCGCCATTCCGATCGCCTACCCGCGCGAGCTCGTGAACAACGCGATCAAGCAGCTGACGGCCGCCGCCGATGCCATCGCCGCGGCACCCGGGAAGGCGCTGCACGCGCTCACCAACTTCGCCGGCGACGTGATCAACACCGTGGCTCTGCCGGCCGGGCTGGCCGGCGCTGCCGTCTTGGCCATGGCCGCCGGCGGCTTCCTGGTGGTCACCGAAAAGAAGATCACCCCGACGAGCCGGAACCTTTTGCTCGGCGCCGCGGCCGCTGCTTTCGCGTCTGGCTTCTTCGGCGTGCAGAACGTCGACAACCTCGTAAACCGGAAAGCCCCCACATGATTTGTTGTTCCGATCCCCATTGCGCAGAAGAAGCCGGCCTCACCATCCAGCGCCAGATCGATCCGGACGCGGTGCCCTACTGCCACCCGCACGGGGCACAGCGTCAGCACGAGCTCAAGCAAGCGCTCGAAAACTTTCGCGTGGTCGTCATCCCGCCGGCTGCGCCACCCACTGACCTCGAGCTCGCGATGGCTCGGATTTCAGAGCTCGAGGAGAAAACGAACCCGGACGCCGGCAACGGCCCCGAGCTCGCCGATCAGCTCGAGACCGCGTTGCACACGCTAGAGGCGCAGAGCAAGACGCTGGACCGGGCCCGTGAGCAGCTCGGCGAAAAGGATCAAGCGCTGCAAGTCGTTCGCCGCGAGCTGGAGCGCACGCGCGCCGAGCTCGTGACCACGCGCGCCGACCTTGAGACGGCCAAGGCCGCGGCGGTAGTGCCGGGGCCGATCACCCCTCCACCGCCCACGCGCCCCGACCACGTCAAATGATCGTCTGCGCCAGCGTCATCACCTACGAGCTCGGCAAGCGGCTTGGTCACCAGGAAGCCGCGGCCGAGTTCCACCGCCAGGCGACGGCGGGCATTGATCAGGAGACCGATCTACCTTCCGCGCGTTGCGTGCGCCGGCTTCGGCACCTGGCGGACGTGGGGCTGATTCACGACGCCGGCGGCACCTCGATCGGGATCAGTCGCTCGCGTCAATTCACGATGGCGCTCGAGACGGGCGCCGAGCTCTGGCTTGCCATCGACGACGATCTTGATTGCTCAAGTGAGACGCTGACGCACTTGCTGGGCGCCATCGACACCGAGACCGCGCAGATCGTGATCGTGCCCTACTGGCTGCGCCAGGCAACGCCGAGCGTGGCGGTTGCCTTCGATCCGTCGTTCGACCTCGAGCGCATCACCGCGACCGGCGCACGCCTGCGCAGGGGCATCGCCGGCGGCTTCGGGCTCGTGGCCGTCACGCGGCCGGCCATGCTGGAAATGAAAGCGGCTTGGCCTGGCCTCGAGTACTTGGACGGGGACGGGCAGACCCGGATCGGGATGTTCATCGAGTTCATTCGCAACGGCTGGTGGTACCGCGAGGACTTCGCTTTTTTCTCGCGCGTGCCCCGCTCGGTGCGCGTGGAAGTGCTGCTCACTGGCTACACCGACCACGCCGGCCGGCCTCTGCGGCTCGACACGACCGAGCAACACGACGGCATGAGCGTGCCGCGCGACATTTTGCGGATGCGTGAGACGTGCGGCGACGAGGGCGGTTTCGTCGACCCGCTGCGCGGCCACGTCCAAGCCCGCTGCCGTTTTCCGACCGGGCACGCCGGCCGGCACAGCTGGGAACCTCCAGCACCACCCGAGGAAAAAACACCATGACCGGACTACTCCAAACGATCGAGACGAGCCCAGGCCAGACCATTGGCCTCATCCGCGAAAATGGGCAGGTCGAGGACTGCACGGTAGTTCCAGGCGGCGCCAGCATCGGGGGTGCCTTGTCGGCGATCTATTTCGTCGACCAGTTCGCGGCGGCCGGCGGCAACGGATCGATCGGCGCGCCGTTCAACACCTTCTCGGCCGCCTTCGCAGCGGCCGCCGCGGACGCCACGACGACGTTTCGACCCCAGGTGATTTGGTGCGTGCCCGCCTCGTACGCCGCGGAGGGGCCGCAGACCTCCGCCGTCGCTGGTTTCGTGCTGACGGTCGTGGGCTGGAACCTCGGCGGCGACATCGCGCAAGTGCCAGCCACGGGCCCCACGCTCCCAAATATTCAGCTGACGGGCGCCGGTACGATCGGCGCGAACCTCGTCGGCTGCAACATCGGCACGCTCGATGTGGCGACCGGCGAGGTAACGCTCGCCAGTGGCAGCGTAGCGGCGACGGTGACTTGCGACGTGCTCAAGGCGCGCGATAGCCAAACGGGCGCAGGCGGGTGGACGGCGACCACCAGCGCTGATTTTTCGAATTGCGCTCTCGGGGCGGGCGCCGGTGTGACGCCCTCGGCCACCATTCGCAACTGTCCTCAGCCCTCGGCCCCCGTCGCAATCACCGGCAGCGTCGACATTGACGCTTTCACCAATGCTTGGCAGGCCATCACCGCAACGGTAACGCTCAGCGTCGTAGACAAGCCGGCGCAGTTCTCCGGAGGCGTCGTGGTGCCCGCCGTGGCCGCTGGCAACGTGGGTTACGTCGACACCGTCCTAGGCGGCGAGCTCGCGACGGCGCCGACCGATACGCCGATCACTGCCAACCCCCACGCGGACCTTGTTGCCGCCGGCGCCGGAGGCGGCTTCATCAATTGCCGCATGTCGGCGCCCGGCACGGTGCGATGTGCTTTCCTCGGTCCGCTCGCCGGCGGGAACGTCGTCTTTACGTTCACGGTTCAGAGGCAGCCTTAGCGCGCCCGGCGGTACCGGAGCGGCTCGGCGCTCGTGAACGCCAGCGCGTCGCCCAGGCGCAGCGCCGGCGCGTCTTTCGGCGCCGAGTGGTGCCGCCACCGGTGCAGGCCCGCCAGCGTCGAGCAGACGCCGCCAAGCTGCTCCCAGCCCCGAGCGCGCAGCCAATTGGCTTGCGCTTGCAGTAGTTCCCGCTCGGTCGTCTGTTCGTCTTTCGTGGTTGCCATCGTCAGTTGCCCTTCCCCTGGCAAAACAGCTTCAGCGCCACGCCGAGCACCGCTTGCACAGTCAGCAGCTCGGCGCAGAGCCAACACGCGCGAAAGTGCGCGTCTGGGTGCCAGTCAAACTGAACCCGCGCCGCTGTGGCTCCCATGCCGCAGCAACTGCAAAGCTCATCAGCTTGGTACGGCCGCGGCTCGACTTTCTTAAGTAGAAAAATTCGTGGAAGCGCTCTCACCGGGGATTCCACCCTTGCGGCCGTCGCACGATGCGCCGCAGCTCCCGGATCGTCTCAGTCCGGGACGGCAGGCCGCCGGCGCACTTGGGGCAATAGCAGTAACGCAGCGCCTCCGGGGCCCGTGGCATGGCTTTACGAGCGGCGGCGAGCTTCCGAGCTTTGCGGGCGTCGGCGAGCTCCTCGGCCTGCTGCTGTGCGATGTAGCGCTCAACTCGGGGCAGGTGCTGACGCCGACCCCTTGCGATCCCCTCGCCTGTCCGCTCGGGGAAGCAGTCCGTGCACCACGTCCACCCGATGTGAAGCCGAGCCGGGCCGAGCTCCCACACCACCGCCGGATACCCGCAGGCCGTTGGAGCGGCCCCCGGCACGGCCAGCGCCGAGCTCTCGCCTGCGCCGTCGCGGATGCGGTGCATGAAGCGCTCGCAACCTGAGTGCACGTCCGGATCGCCGGTGTAGTCGATAACCACGAGCTCGGGCAGCAGGTTCGGCGGCCGCACGCACTTGACGGCGCTCCCGTCGGGCAGCAACCCGAACGCCGCCGGCACGCCGTTGGAGGTGATGGCCTGCCACGCTCCCGCGCCCCGTCGCCAGAGCCGCAGGCCGCACCGCTTGCACGATTGGTGCGTCTCGTCGAAAATCTGCCAGTCGTGAATCATCGCAACGGTCGGGAGCGTTGCAGCTTGAAGGCGCCGCACGAGCACAGCAGGCAGCCGGCCAGCTTCGGCCGGTGCTGTTGCGGCTCGGCGTCAATCCACGACCGCGCCGGCGCCGGCGGCCGATGCTCTCGCGAGCGCTGCAAGTGCTGCTCGCGCTTGTGCCCGCAAGCGCAGTGGGCCGGCCCCTCGAGCAAGGGCATGCTACCCCGCACCGCCGCCGGCGTTGACCTTGCGATCCTGAACCGCCTGCTGGATCAAAATGATCACTTGCAGCATCAGAAGCGTTGCACGCTTGCCGGTGCGTTCGTCGATGTAGGTCACGAAAGCTTTGGCCGCGTCGTTCTTGGCCCAGCCCTCGGAAATCGCGCTGGGCAGGTTGCCCGTTTGCACCACCTCGCCGTTGAGCAAATCGGGCATATCGAAATAGAGAAAGCCGAGCCGTTTCGCCTCGGGCAGCTTGTGCCATTCGCCGGCCGCGTCGTTCAACGCCTCCAAATCCGTGAGGTAGGAGTCCGGCGGCACTTCGCCGATCACCCTCTTAAAAACGAGCATGGCCGCCTCGCGGAATTGCGTGGTCACGCGCCTTCCTCGTCGCCGTCGTCCTGGTCGCCGTCGTCGAAATAGCCATTGAAGCAGCGGCCGAAATCAGAGGGGTCGCTACCCTCGCCGGCGCTGATCGAGTCCAGGAAATCGATCGCGCTCTCGATCTCGCAGACCCAAAGATCCTCAATGCCGGCGCCGAAAAACTCGATCCAGATCCCCGGTTCGTCGTCGGGCACCTCGCGCACGCCGATCCCCGCCTCCGTGGCGCCGATGCGTGCGAGCTCGGCAAAAATCGCCGGGTACCATTCGCGGCCGGCCGTCACGTCGCACCGCCGGCGTCGTTCAGGTTCCAGAGCTCTTTAGCGTGCTCGGGACAAAGCTTCCACTCGCCGACCTCGTCGCCTACTCCTTCGTCTGGCTCGTAACGAAAAACGCTCAGCTTCAGCTCGCCGTTTAAAAAGTCGTCGTCAGACTTCGAGCTTTGGGCGAGGCTGCACGCCGCTAGCCGCGTTTGGACGTGGAGCGCGTAATGCATCTCGCACAAGTCGAGCTGCGTTTCTTCGGACATGTCCCAATCGATCGCGAGCTCCAGGTCAACGGTATAAGCCGCCTCGACAGCCGGGCGATGCCCTGAGCCACTCTTTGCGGAGCACAGATCGCAGCTCACGAACCCACCTCAAGCCGCCGCACGACCGCGCGCACCTGCTCACCCGGCGCCCAGTTCTTACCGAAGCCGACCGGGCTTTGCATGCCGATCAAGTCGGCCCGGTGGAACAGGCCGCCGAGCTCGACGCGCTCGAAGTTCGCGATCACCACCACCTGAAACCGCGCGATCGGGAAATGCGCCTCGAGCGTGATCGTCTCGCTGCGCTCGCCGCCGAGCCGGACCGTCTTGGAGTCCACAACGATCGGAACCTCGCCGGCCTCGGCTTCGCGCTGGCCGAACGCGATCACAGTGACCCGCTCGGGCACCCGTTCGAACGCCTGCCGCAGAAGCATGACGCTCCCCGACAACGCGGCGAGCTGCTCGCCGACGCTGAGCAGCGCAGAAGCGGTGCCGCGTTCGAGCTGGCAATCCCGGTGCAGCCACTTGCGGAAGCGGCTGATCAAAACGGCACCGCCCCGCCCCGACTCTGGCGCTCGACGCGCGCTTGCTCGGCTAGCAGCTGGTTCAAGTACCGATCGGCGTCGTGCTGCATGAGCTCGATCACCTCGTCGGGGTTCTCTTCGGCCCAGTGCAAGAAAGCCTCCGTGCGGCTGATCTTCGGGCCGCCCTTGATGTGCCGGCGCACGTGATCGAAAACGGGAACCATCGTGGGGTGCAGGTTCGATCGCACTTCATCGTCCGACTCGGCGCGACGCTCGCCCGCCGTCGACCGCAAGCGGCTTGGCTTCTCGTGCCGTTGCATCTTCCGTTCAAAGCCGCGCTCTTCGTCGAGCTCGCGTTGCCGTTCGGTGATGACGACGGCGCCGGCGTGCTTGGCCTGCTCGGCGCGAGACTGGCAGTTGAGCCGCGCCTCAACGCGAGCTCGGGCGCAGTCGGTTCGCACGGTTGCAACGGCCTGGCGTTTCGCCGCGCGAGCGCCCTTGATCAGCTCGCGCAGCTCAGCAAGCCGCGTTTTGAAGCGCTCGCGCTGCGCCTTTTGGATTTCCCGCTTCAGCTTTTTTTTGTCGAGGGCGACCATTTGGGAAAAAGCCTAGGCGAAAAATGCCCCGCCAATGGGCCAGGGGGGGGACCGGCTCACACTGGCGAGGCGGCCCAAAAGTATACTTTCGGGCCCGCCGAATCAAGCGCCGCGCGTAGTACTTTCTCCCGTCACTTTTGGGGGGTCGTTTTGTGGTACTTTTGGGTCACCACGGGGCGCACCCCCGGCGGTGCCCGATTGAGCGGGCGCGTTTGGCCCGGGCCGGCTCAAGAGTCCCGGCCCGGGCCGATCGCCAAAATGACTAAAATCGACTGGACGCAAATTCTCGTCACCGCGATTACAACCGCGGGGACGGTGCTGTCCGGCTTCTTTGCCGCCCGGTCGCGCCGCCACGCCGGCCGAGCCGCGCAAAGCGCTGAGAGGGCCGTTGAGGCGTCGCTACGCCCCGGCCGCGAGCTCGTGACGGACCCCCCTCCCTCGGAGTAGAGTCGGCCTGTGGCTCGGAAGCGCGTCAGCGACCAAGGTCTAGTCCACGCGATCCTTTTCATGGCCGTGGTGACGTTTTTCCTCGGAAAAGCAGCGCTAAACGGCGAGGAAGAGCAGCCGAAGAAGGCCGCGGCGTAAGCTAGCCCACCGGATCGGCGTGGTACTGCAAGGTTCCTTCCAGCATCGCCAGCACGAACATTTCGCGGTCCGCGCGTGAATAATGCCCATCCGGAAACTTCGCCGCGGCCTGAACGCGGTATTCCGCGAGCTTTTCGAGCAGATGCCTAGCCGCGCTGACTGAAACCGGGCGTTTCACTGCGTACCCCCGAACGTTGCCCGGCGCATGATCGCGACTTCGCACGCGCCGTGGAGCGAACGGCGCACAAATTCCGAGAAACTCAGCCCTTGTAGCTTGGCTTCCGCGTCCCAGCGCGCCCAATCCTGCGGTGTCGCCTCGAAAACGCGCCGTTTCTTGCGCTTCTGGTAGCGCTTGACCTTGTTGACCTCGAGCGGCTTTTGCATCGGGTGAGTATAGCCCTGAGGATGTACTCACGCCACTCGCACCGTCCGTAACGCGCGGACGGTTCATTCCACCGATCGTGTTGATTGACGGTCGGCCGCAACTATGCGTTGCGCCGAGCCATACGACAATCCGGCATGTTTTGCGGCCTTTCGCAAAGTCAACCCCTGTTCGAGTGCCTGTCGAAGCTGGGCGCGCTGGTCGGCAGAACCCGCCGGCGGCCGGCCCCACTTGGCCCCCCGAGCTTCCGCGGCCGCGCGTGCCGCCTCCCGCAAATCGCGCTGATTTTCTAGCTCCCACTCAGCGATCGCGCCGATGACCGCGATCACCACGTCGCCCATGGGCCCGTGGAGCGAAAAATGGTCGGCGACGCTGGCGACCTCGCAGCCGTAGGCGCGCAGCTCGTGAACCACGGCCAGAAGGTCGGTCGCTCCCCGTCGGGTTAGCCGGTTGAGCTTGAAGACCCAAAGCCGATCCAGCCCGCCCGCCCGGGCCAAATCCCGCACAGCATCGAGCTCGGGGCGGAGCGAGGCTTTACCCGACCGCTTTTCGCTGAACCAGAGCTCCACCGGCTGGCCCCGTGCGGCCGCTGCGCGCGTGATCGATTCCCGCTGTAACGCTTCGTCCTGCCCCCGGCTGCTGACCCGCAAGTAGGCCGCCGTTCGCCGCACCGGCCCCTTATAGCGCTTTCCGGGGCCCGTAGGGCCCGCCTCTGCCCCCCTTGGGGCGCGAACGTAACCAGGGGCCCGCCAGGGCCCGCGACGAGTGCCCGGCTTTGAGGGCACGTCCGCCCTTCTGGGGGACCTCCCCGTCTGGGCATAGAGACGAAGGAGATCAGAGAGAATTTCTGCTGATTTATCTCTGCAAGGCTAAAAGATCTTAAGACCTAGGATCGTTTACAACCCGGCGGAGTGGCGGCCCGGCGTTCGGTTGGATCCATGGTGGATCCGTCGAGGCTCCGGCCGGCGTTTTGTTCAGTGCTGTTCAGTGGTGGCAGCTGGCGAAATGCCTACGCGCGCACAACTCGAACCGTTTTCGGGGCCCAGTTGTGTGCAAGCGGGCGCACTTCCGCCCCGACCCGCAAGGGGCCTTGACTTCGCCGGGGGACATTCCCTGTCAGTCCGGCGGCGGGTCGGGGCCGTAGCGTTTGGCGAGCTCGCGATCAAGCTCTTCGGCCGTGTAACGCCGGTAACCAGCCCGGCGCTTTGCGGCGTTCTCAGCGGCTCTCTGTGCGATCTCTTCGCAGCGTGTCTTAAAAAACGTGGTGGCTGTGTTCAGAGCGGTAAAAATCCGGTGTGACCAGCCGTGCCAAAAGCCGTTTTTGGCCTTGGAGTTGGGCGGACGCTCGCCCTTTTTTGAGCGGTGGCAGAGCACTAGCCCCAGCTCGCGGAAGCGTCGCAGCCACCGCTGAACGCAGCGCACCCCACACCCCACGTTTTCCGCGATCGTCCGTTGAAAGACCCACGCGTCTTTCCCGTACGTCAAAAACTCGCCGTAAATCGCGGCGCCGTAGCCGCGCCAACCCTGCTCGATGCCGTAGGCGTAGCCCTGCGGGCCGTGCTGCTTGAACAGGCCGCTGGAAAAAAGGCCCCGGGAAAGCTTGCGCTCTGGCTTGGCCGCGTCGGCCAGCTTGCGCTTGAGCTTTCCAAGAATGCTGCTCAAAACACGAGCCTTACGGGTGGGGGTTCAAAGAGCGCATCCGAAAGCGCTGTTTCGTGCGCGTCACACGCCCCGCAAAGCGGCGCCTGAAATTCCAGCTCTTGCAGTTCGAGACAGTCAGGCCCGATTGCGGAGCGGCACCCGGCAACCCGACCGCTCGCCTTCCAGGCTTTGCGGGCTTTGCCGCGTCGAAGCTTCCGGAGCTGCTTCAACGGCGTGAATCCTTCGGGTTACCGGGGCAGTCGCCCGGAACGCGCATGATTTCGCCGTCCGGTGTGGTGAAGCTCCTATGCCCGAAAAACCGGCCGTCTCGGCCTTCCCGGGTCAGGCCGCACAGCTGGCACCTGTGGCCGTCCCACCGGTGCCGCGCCGCTTTCCTAGGCGGTTTAGGCCCATGGACCTGGCGCACTTCCGATTTCAAGGCGGTTTCCGCGGCCGGTAGGGGGTCCCGAGTGGCCGTTTCCGTCCACCGGTTGCCCGAAATCGTCCCATCAAAGGGCAACGCCAATTGCCGCGGGTCCTCCCCGTTGCTAGGGTGGTCCCACGTTCGCGGCTCAGTCGGCCTAGTTGAGTGTTGCGGCATTTGTGGTGCCGTTCCTTCCCTGGTTTTTCATGCATTTGTGCGCTGATACGCACTTTTGCGTGAGACTGTAGCGGCGATCAGGCCCCTGGATCTACCGAGATCACCAGGGGCCGCCCCTTTTTGTCCACAGCGCTGTCACACCCAGGGCACGCCTGTTCATGGGTCATCGGAGACCCACCCCAAACGCTCGGGACATTTGACCGGCTCTGACGGTCCTACATTGTCCCCCTCATTTTTGCCCCGTGGGTCTTTGTTGACCCCCCTGGCCGCGGGTTCGGTAAGCTGGCAGGGATGGCCAAGAAGAAGACCCGGACCCAGACCCAGAACCGCGCGATCATTGTCCGTGAGCGTTCCCCCGCTCCCATCATTCGCCTGAGCTCTCCACGAGCCGCGCCGGTGAAACACAAGCGCCGCAAGGGTGGTGGCGGCGGTAGCCGATCCTCGATCGGTTCAGCCACGGGCGCCATGAGCGGCACCAAGAGCGGATCGCTGGCCCTGGGCGGCTTCATCTACGGCTATTTGGAAAAGAACGTCACGCAGATCCCCACGCTGCCACTCGTCGGCAAGTCGGGTGCGATCGCGCTGATCGCGTACTTCATGGGCGGGAAATCGCCGGGCATCATCGCGGACATTGGCAACGCTGCCAGCGTGATCGCGGGCTACTCGTTCGGCAGCACCGGCCGCGTCAGCGGGTTGACGCCTCAAGTGGGCGGCGTCGCGGCGCAGCTCTGATCGCAAGCTCTCGGAGGGGTCTAATCCCCGAGGGTTAGCCCTTCCGTGGTGTGAAACCAGAAACGGAAAGGGACTGTGCGATGGCATTTCAAGTTGTTGGG
>Ga0210379_10000286_pt1 | contig 15857 bp, 16 predicted proteins | sample PLMedo_2_FD_155468 | JGI IMG/M metagenome (GOLD analysis project Ga0210379, IMG submission 155468) | Groundwater sediment microbial communities from an aquifer in East River, Colorado, USA - PLM4_32_coex redo | ecosystem: Environmental > Terrestrial > Soil > Riparian zone | place: USA: East... | reverse complement strand
TGACAAGAATGAGAATTCCGGCGACCAGTGATACTAGGGGAGCAAGACTCAGGGTGATATTCATGGGGCCATCCTTTCCGGGGAAGGTGATGTACGATGTATTTTAGTCCTTTCTTGACCATGCGCCGAATATGAGAGCGCATGCGCCGCCGCCGATCAGCAGCCAGCCGAGGATCGGCGGCAACAATACCGTGTGCGTCTTTTCGGCGGTCGCCGTGATCGGCCCGACCTGGAGAACCTTCTCGGTCGTTGTATAGCTGTAGTGGTCATAGCCGAGAACGGCTGCGCCCATGACAATCAGTGCGACTCCGACGATAAGGTTGGCCTTCATGATGCGTCAGCTCCTGTACATCCGTCCGGTGATGAGAGAAATGTCGATATGCGTCGGGTACCGTTGTTACGCCGAAAGAATTGTCGGCTCTGTACGGAAGCGCACATAGCACCAGAATCGCCGGTGTGCGCAACGCAACCGCGTCTCATTGTGTCAGGGGCCCTGAAGCAGGAAAAATCACCGCGGCATGTACGACAGCGCACAGAACGGCGTGATAGCCGGGACCACAATTGTCGCAACATTCCATGGCTCACGGCAGCGGCCTGCCGTGTTCGCAAGTGGGATGACGAAAGAAGGAGTAGCGATGAAGTCCGTGGGGTTTTGTGTGCTGTCGGCTTTAGTGTCGATGGCAGCCCACGGCGGGATATCGGACGCCCTGAGCGGCTCCCTGCTGCCGTTGCCCCAAACGCCGGCATCGCCATCCATTGCGACGACCTCGCCTTCGCCGGATACACCTGCTGCGGGAACCGACCCCGATACGCCCGCGGGCAGTCCACGGAACCCGAGCTCAACGCCTATGCCGGCGCCGGCGTCAACGGACCACTACGGCGTACCGGCGGAAAATTCTTCCGGGACGGTAACCATATGAGGGGATACCCCCTCATGCTCCCCCTGCATCATCAATGGGCTGCATCGCGGTCCGTGCTTTGCTCGCCCGCTGCAGCCATACGGGAGAGAGCCATGAAGACGCAGTCCAGGTGGCCTGGAATCCTTGCATTTCTAGTTCTTGCGTTGCTTGCTGGATGCGGCGGCGGGCCGGGCGGGGACAATGTGCCTGCACAGCCCTCCCATCTTGTAGCGACAACTATGTCGGAATCGTCGATTGAGTTGACCTGGACCGACATGTCGTCCGACGAAACCGGTTTTGTGATCGAGCGCAGTACCTCCACCTCCGGTCCATGGGGGCGGTTCAGCGTGGGCCCAAACGTCGCATCATTCACGGACTCGGGGCTCAGCGCATCGACAACCTATATCTACCGGTTGGCCGCACAAAACTCAGACGGCATTTCCACGTACGTGGGACCCGTGGGCGCCATGACCATGGTGGCGGGCATTTCGCTGCCGACTGCGCCTTCCGGCCTCGTTGCCACGTCCGCTGCGAGCGATAGCATTTCCTTGTCCTGGCTCGACAATTCGAACAACGAGACGGGATTCAGGATCGAGCGCGGCACGACCTCGACGGGACCGTTTACCCAGATCGCAACCACCTCGACAGGCGTTACGACGTACAGCGACACGGGCCTGACGGCATCGACAACCTACTATTTCCGCGTCCGTGCCAACAACAGCGCCGGGGACTCAGCCTTCTCGAGTGTCGCCACCGCGACGACGTTGACCACGACGACACGGCCCGTGGCGCCTTCCAGCCTTGCTGCCACCGCCGCTTCGAGCAGCAGCATTTCGTTGTCCTGGGTCGACAATTCGAACAACGAGACGGGATTCAGGATCGAGCGCGCCACGGGCTCGACGGGAGGATCGTTTACCCAGATCGCAACAGTCGGGGCGGGCGTGGTCGCCTTTAGCGATACCGGACGGGCCGCATCGACCACCTACCGTTACCGCGTCCGTGCCAACAACAGCGCCGGGGACTCAGCCTTCTCGAATGTCGCCATCGCGACAACGCCGAGCACGACACCGCCGGCGGCGCCTTCCGGCCTTGCTGCCACGCCCGCTGCGAGCGATAGCATTTCATTGTCCTGGCTCGACAATTCGAACAACGAGACGGTATTCAGGATCGAGCGCGGCACGGGCTCGAACGGAGGATCGTTTGACCAGATCACAACAGTCGGGGCGGGCGTGGTCGCCTATAGTGATACCGGTTTGGACCCATCGACCACCTACCGTTACCGCATCCGTGCCAACAACAGTGCCGGGAACTCAGCCTTCTCGAATGTCGCCACCGCGACGACGCTGAGCACGACGACACTGCCGGAGGCGCCTTCCAGCCTTGTTGCCACCTCCACTTCGAGCACCAGCATTTCGTTGTCCTGGGTCGACAATTCGAATAACGAAACGGGATTCAGAATAGAGCGCGGCACGACCTCGACGGGACCGTTTACCGAGCTCGCAGCAACCTCGGAGGGCGTTACGGCGTATAGCAACAAGGACCTGACGGCATCGACAACCTACTATTACCGCGTCCGCGCCAACAACAGCGCCGGGGACTCGGATTACTCCGACGTGGCAAACGCCACTACGTTAAGCGTGAGCACAAGTGTCACGCTTTTTCCGAGCGCTGATAACCTGGTATTGGTGAACAGCGATGATGTTCCTATCGCCGACACGGTCTTTCAATCTGCTGAACTCGTGGTCGGATGCAATTGGGGTATGAATTTATTGATTCAGACCTCTGTTTGCGGGCAGAGCCTGGTCAGATTTGACGTTTCCACGCTCAGCGGGAATGCCATCGACAGCGCGACACTGAGGCTTACCACCAATTACGCGGGCGTCGGCGTCTTCCCACGCACTTGGCAAATTTGGGCAATCGCGTCTGACTGGTCGCCAACCACCGTGACGTGGAATATGGTGTCACTGTTTCAGTATTACCTGGATCACAGGATCAACAATCTCGTTCCGCCAACCTCCATAGGGCAGATTATTGATTTGGACGTCAAGGAGATTGTGCAAGCCTGGGCGAATGGAACGTTTTTGAACAATGGAATGATGTTTCAAGTCAGCAACAGTGATCCTCCGAATGCTATTTCCAACGACGCATTCGCCTTTTACAGTCTTGAACATACGGGTCAGGAGTGGCCGCGTCTGATCGTGACCTATCACTGACAGACGCAACAGTAAATCCTTAGTGGTCTATCCTTTAAGGTTTTCTACGGGTTCCAGGCCGCTGTTCGTGATGGCTATGGCGGCTTCCGGGGCGGACAGGAATTCGATTACCGCGCGAGCGAGAGCTTTATCCGGAGAACTCGCGGCAACGCCGGCGGCAAACGACGAGACTTTCTGCACTCCCGGCGGCAGTGGCGTGATGTGCGCGATCCCCCGTACGGGCAGTAACTCGCTCAATTGCTGGAAGCCGATTTCCAGTTCGCCACGCGCAACCACGGCGCCTACGCGCTCGCCACCGCTGACGAGGCGGCACTTGCCGAGCACCTGATCGGCGATCCCCAGGCGCTGAATCAATTCGGTGGTGAGGTATTTGCCGCTTTCGCTCGCGGAATACCCGATGGATCTTGCTTGCAGCAGCGTGTTTCTCAACGCATCGACCGTACTGATGTCCGGCTTGGGGGCGCCTGCGCGCACCGCCATGGCGATGCTTGATCGCGCAAGAATCGCATGGCCTTCGGCCAGCACCAGGCCATCCTCGATGAATTGACGTAATACGCCCTCCGCAACGATGACGATGTCCACGACCTCGCCGCGCTTGAGACGGTTGGGAATGGATGTTTCACCCGTGCCGATGGAGGTCGAGGCGGTAACGATCCTGGTCTTTGTCAGAAGCTCCAGTTGCGGGATCAATGCCAGATGCGCCGCGGTAAAGGCGCCGGAAGTCATCACCCTGAATTCTTTTGCAGTCGCGGTCATGCGTGTATATGTCGTTTCTGAACAGTCAAGGGGAAAAACAGGCCCTGTTTACGCTCTATTGCTTTCCCGGTCAAAGCATTGCACTGGTCCGACCGAGTCTTGCCGTCTCAGAGTACTACATGGTGGCGTGCGATGAGCCGCAGCGAGGCTACCCTGCCGCTGTGAACAATTTGGCGTTCCTTGCGCCCTTCTCGGCCGCGCTCGCTGGCACGTTAGTTGCTGCCCTGTCGGCGAGGTAGTGCATGACAGAGTGAATTTCTGTCATGGAGCCGAAGTTCTGACAAAGGCAAACCCGGCCGAAAGGCCGGGGGCGCAAAGTCACCGGTCTAACGGGCGAAAGTCCTACGACAGCGGGATTGCCGGAACGAACGACAGAGACGGGATGTCGACAGGGATCGTGGAAACCCTGCCGGAAATCAGACCTCCCATCGCCGTCCGGTGCATCCCCAGCGTGTCCGGTGTCTCGCGCCTGGTACTGATGCGACTTGGAAGGATTGGGCGATGGAAAACCGGAATACAGTTGTTCCCGCGTGCAAAAGCGACGTTCGCGCGTCCCGCCGAATATCGCTCCGCGCGATTCTCGCCCATCTTCTTGCGATCGCAGCTTGCCTGACGACCTCTGCGGCAGCCGCGGATGAATTGAGCCTGCTGATCAACGGCAAGGCAATTCATTTGGGAAGCCCGGCCGGCAGCAACCTGAACGAGAAAAACTGGGGCTTGGGGCTCCAGTACGACTGGGAGCGCGCGAATGACAAGTGGAGGCCCTTCGCCACGGTCTCCGAATTCCGCGATTCCAACAAAAATATTTCGTATTATGCAGGAGGGGGTGCGTTGTACCGCTTTCAGTTCGACAGTGCGCACGTGGACGTAGGCGCCGTCGGGTTCCTGATGGTTCGCAAGGACTTCAAGAATGGTGACCCCTTCCCCGGCGTATTGCCGGTGCTTTCAGTGGGAACCAAGAACGTAGCGGTGAATATCACTTACGTTCCCAAAGTGGAGCCCAAGGCGGTGCCACTCTGGTTCTTCCAGCTCAAGATCAGTCTGAACAGTTTCCTCTAGCTCAAAGGTTCAAAGGTTGCATGGGGTTGTTCCCCTATGCAATGGGTTGTCCCCCATGAAGGATAGGTGGGTGGGATACGCGCATCCCGTTCCTGAACGCGAAGTGCGTGTGCGGCAGCAACTGCAACGAATGTCGGTCTATCGTTGTGTCCCGGTTTTCTCAAAATGAGCGACTTGCCCCCAGATCGCACGGCAATTTCAATCTTTCGCGCGTTACCCGGGGCGCTATGTGCGCAAACGTACAGTTTATCAGCCCGCGCGCGCCTAGAATTCTTCAACTGCAACATGCGTAAGAAAGGGTGCCAAAAGGGCATCACATCCGTCATGAACGATTGGTGGCGCAGGTGAACGCTTTCGGCCCTGCGTTACTCGCTAAATTAACTCGCAAAGGAACGGTCATGAACAAACTCAACATCATTGCAATCTCGGCTACGATTGCCTTCGCATTCAGCAATGGTGCGATGGCAGCGCAGGGCATGTCAAAGGATGAATACCAGGCCGCTAAGGACAAGATCGCGGCCAACTACAAGTCAGCCAAAGCGCGCTGCGACTCTCTGACGGCCAATGCGAAGGACGTGTGCATGGCGGAAGCGAAGGGCAAGGAAAACGTAGCAATGGCTGAGCTCGAAGCCCGCAACAAGCCCAGCGAAAAGGCCCGCCACGACGTCAACATCGCCAAGGCGGAAGCCGCCTACGCGGTTGCCAAGGAAAAGTGTGACGTCAAGACCGGCGACGACAAGACGGCCTGCGTGAAGGAAGCCCAGGCCACGGAAGCGCGTGCCAAGGCGAACGCGGGCAAGCCGGCCCCGGAGAAATCCGCCGCTGCGTCGCCCAAGAAGGATTCCGCCGGGGTATATATCGACGACTCCGTCATCACCGCCAAAGTGAAAGCCGCCGTGCTGGATGAACCTTCGCTCAAGTCTGCCGAAATCAACGTCGAGACCTCCAAGGGCCGGGTTCAGTTGAGCGGCTTTGTCAGGTCCCGCGCCGATATCAACAAGGCGGTCGAAGTTACCAAGCGCGTCGAGGGCGTGAAAGTGGTCAAGAACGACATGATCCTCAAAGGCACGCAGTAGGACGCGTGACCCTGATCAAGTTTCGATTGAACCCAAATGATGAATTTCGGATACCACAGCCTGTGGGGACTGCTGATACTCGCCGGCGATATCTGGGCGATTGTCAATATTCTTCAAAGCGCTGCTTCCAATGAGAAGAAATTGCTCTGGATCATTGTGGTAATACTACTGCCGCTGCTGGGCTTGATCCTGTGGTACTTCCTCGGACCACGGGACGGCAGGACATAGGGTCGGCAGCGTTGTGCGGGTCCGACCCGGTGCTGCTCGTCCTTACGTGCCCAAGGCGCCGGCCAGCTCGACGAAATCCCGCACTTCGATGTCCGGACGATGCGGCGATTCCTCGTACGGGAGGCGGTAGCGGTTCACGTAGGCGCCGCGATAGCCGCAGGCCCGCGCGCCCATGATATCGAAAGCGTGCGCGGCGACCATCATGATCCGGTGCGGCTCCAACCCGAGCACCGTCGCGCCGGTGCGGTAGACCGCCGGGTGCGGCTTGAAGAAGCCGGCCCGCTGCACCGAGATGAGGGCGTCGAAGCCGAAACGCATGCGCTCCTTCTCGAGGTGCTCGAGGTACGGCTGCTCGCCGTTCGACAGCGCGACGAGCTTGTAACGGGATTTGAGACGCCGCAGCCCTTCGGCCGCATCGGCATACGGCGAGAGCGCCTGCCACGCCTGCATGACCTCCCGCACCTCCGCATCCGTGAAAGGGATGCCGTTCAGCCGCAGGCAGTACAGGAGCGCCCTGCGGCACGTCTCGAGGTACCCGCTGTGGCCGAGCATCATGAGGCTGTCCTGGTACTGCTCGATCCGCTGCCGCGCGCGCCACTGGTCCCAGAACGCCTCCGCCTTCACCGCCGCGCCCTTCCGCTCGAGAAATTTCCGCGCCGGCGGAGTCATGCTGCCGGTCAGGTCCAGCACCGTCCCGAAAATGTCGAACGCAAGCGTGGTGACGTGCGCAAGGGGGCTTTCACTCATTGAAGCACGCTCTTAGAAAATGGAACCAAAAAGAGGCCAAAACAGAAATATTTTCTGGACTGAATCCAAGCGGTATTCCGGCTCCGACCCCATACTTCCTCACCTTGCGCTCACGCCGACTTCCTTGACGACCTTCGCCCACTTGGCGTTCTCGGACCTGATCAAGGCGCCGAACTGCTCGGGGGTGCTCGTGGCCGTGTCGTGCCCCAGCTCGCGGATGCGCGTCACGACGTCCTGCGTTAAGAGGACAACGGTCACTTCCCGGTTGAGCCGGTCGATGACGGCGCGCGGCGTTCCCGCCGGAGCAACCAGCCCGTACCAGTTGTCGATCTGGCAGCCCGGGTAGCCCGCTTCGGCGACGGTTGGCACATCCGGCATGGCCGCGGCGCGTTTCCCGGTGGTGACCGCGATCGCCTTGAGCCTGCCCGCGGCGACGTGGGTAATGACGACGGGGACCGACGCGAAAAACACCGGCACGTGTCCGGCGAGGCTATCCACGACCGCCTGTCCGCCGCCCTTGTACGGGACGGCCACGATATCGATGCCGGCGACTTTCTTCAGCAGCTCGCCGCTCAGGTGCGCGGAGCTGCCGGCGCCGGGCGTCGCGTAGGTGATCTGCCCGGGGCTGCGCTTTGCCAGCGCGACGAACTCCTTGAGCGTCTTCGCCGGCACCACCGGGTGCACAACGATGATATTGCTCATGGTGCCGGTCTGCGCGATCGGCGCGAAGTCCCTTGCCGGATCGAACGACAACTTGCCGTAGAGCGACGGGTTGATCGCCAGTGACGCGATGCTCCCCAGGAGCAGCGTGTAGCCGTCGGGCGCGGCTTTCGCCGCGATCTCGGCGGCGATGTTGCTGCCCGCGCCGGGGCGGTTCTCGACGATCACCGGCTTGCCGAGCGCGGCGCCGAGGGCGGGCGCGAACGCGCGCGCGCTGCTGTCGATGCCGCCGCCGGGCGCAAAACCGACCAGGACGCGCACCGGTTTCGCCGGGTACTCCTGCGCCGCGACCGGCGTCGCGAAAGCGGGCACCGCGGCGACGAGCGCGATGGTGACTGTCTTTGCGTTCATCGTTCTGAACCCGGCCGGAACACGGCGAACACCTTGTCCGAGGTCGTGAGCCAGGACTCGAGGAAAGTCGATTGGTCGGGCTTCCGGCGTCCCAGCTCGTGCATGGCCCCGACGAGGCAGAACCAGTTGAGCAGCTCGTGGTGCCCGCGGTCCTCGACCTCCTCGAGCGTGGTATTGCGCCACAGCTCCCAGTCGCCTTCCGTCAATGCCCGGTAATAGCGCCGGTCTGCCTCGACGTCGGGGTAGAGCCGCCCGTGCTTCTCCACCAGAAACGAATGGCTCCAGCTCGAAGAGGCGACGACGGCGACACGCCACGGGCTCGTCTTGAGCGCGCGGGCGACGGCGGCGCCCACCTCGAGGCAGCGCCAAGGCTGCGGCGCCGGTGGATCGAAGTCGATCCCGCCGGAGAGCTCGGCCGGCGGCGGATACGTGGGCGCGCGGTTGCCGGCGGTCAGCCAGCGCCCATACGCGTTCACCGCGAAGGGCACTACAGGGTACGGGAAGCCTTTGCGATCGTAATCGAGGTACAGCACGGAATTCGCGAACGCGTGCCCGAGCTGATGGTGCAGCGGCTTGTAGGCGTAGGCGACATCGATTCCCTCGTTCAGCAATGCCGTTGCCAGATGCTTGCCGCCCGCTCGGTGGCCCCTGATCGTGAATGTCTGATCGTCGGGCTCGTCCCACGCATTGCGCCCGCGCCGATAGCCTTTCCATGGCTGGATATCCACGGCATCGTAGGCGAGTATGCAGAACGAAGGCACGCAGTCCTCCCGGAAGTTCTCGTACTGATCGTCGCCCCAGATGAGGACAAAGTCCGGCCGGAAGGCGTCAAGCTCGGCCCGGATCCTGCGGAACTGGTCGATCAGGTCCCGGCGGTGCTGCTCGCAGTGGGCCTCGCCCCGGTCCCTGCCCCACTGCTCGCGCATGGCGGGTGGCCAGTTTTCAACTGCGCGCAGGCGCTCCGGAAGCGCGGGATCCTCCAGGCGCTTCTGCATGCGCGCGCTCATGCTCATCCTGGCCGCAAGATTCGGTACGTGGGTGATGCCGAGACCGAGAATCTGGCCCATGAATCCTGTTCTCCCTCGACGCGCCGCGGACGCGGCCGTTCTTGCCGTGCACGAACATGCGCACGCCGCATTCTAGGCCGTTGTCCCGGTTTCGTCCCGCACGTGTGAACAAACGGGAACGACTGAGCGGGCCTCCTGCCCAACGTTCCCGGTCAAGACCTTGCGCTGGTCCGCCCCGGCAATCCGAAAACTGCCGTCATGGGTTTGACGTAAATCAACAATGCTGACCGATGCGAGCCGTAGACTTCCGCGTGGATATTGACCTGGACCTACAACGCATGAAATTCGGCCGTTTCACGCGAATACTGCATACGCTGATCGCCATCGGGATCACCCTCGAGCTCGTGTCCAGCCTCGTGCTGAGAACGCCAAGGCCGGGACGGGCGCTGACGCCCCTGCAATCGTTCGGATACCAGGCGCATGAAATGATCGGGATGGCGGTTCTCGTCGTGCTGATCCTGCATTGGCTCGTTTTCGCGACCGGCTACGCGCACAAGGGCATCGGCCACTTCTACCCGTGGTTCTCCCGCGCGAGCAGCGATGCGGTCCTGGGCGAAGTGCGCGAGCTGCTCACGCTCAAGCTGGGAGATCCCGAACAGAATGACAGCCTGTCAGGAGCGATCGAAGGCCTCGGCTTGCTGGTGGGAAGCATCCTCGCCGTCAGCGGCGCGGTGCTCTTCTTCGGTATCGCCGAGAACGGCGCCATGAGCCGCCCCGTTCATGCCGTCAAGGATTTCCACGAATTCTGGGGCCCCGTCATGTGGACCTACCTCTGCATCCACGCCGGCGCAGCGATGTTGCACCTTGGGCTGGGACATCGCTCGGTCCTCTCCATCTTCAAGTGGTAGCAGACCGGAAAAAGTAAGGCCAGGTCTCCAGTCGTCATTCATTGGTCGTTAGTCGGACCCGGGCCGACTGCGCGCGTCGACCCTTTCGCCTTTCCCCTTTTCCCTTTTCCCTTTCGCCTTAACTCCTCACCCCTCATCCCTCATCCCTCATCCCTCCGCACTCATCCCACCGCCCTGATCCCTCGGGCAGTCACCGCCGCCGACCACCGGCAGAGGCAAGCGCCGAGAGCAGCCAGGTTCCTGCATACAAACGGAGCGACGATCGGTTCTTCCATACGGCGGTGCAGCGACTCGATCCGCTGTACCACCTCGTCCGGCAACGGGGAGATGCTCTCGACCGCATCGCGGCGCTGCGCGTGGACCAGCATGCGCCCGCTGCCGCTGCCGTGCCACTCGCTCACGCTGTGCAGCGTCGCACGGCTGTCGTGGAAGTCCGCGACCCACCCGGCACCCTCGCGCAGGTAGATCGCGACTTCATGGCGCTCGCTCAGGCGCAGCAGGCTGCCCTGGACCGGACCGATGCTGATGGCTTGCCGTGTCGTTGTCATGGTGTCTCCTTCCTGGTTGGTATCTCGCCGCCTTCATGCGGCTCTAACGGCTCCCATTGTCGCGAGACTGGCACGGCGCGTAATGAGACCCCAGTCCCAGTCGGGGCGAGTTGGCGCCCGCCCGGGCTCGAATGGGCCGGGACCGTGGTCCCAGGGAGTATTACCGGGGGATTGGCAGTGCGTCCGCCCCCGACCACGTAGTAGGCCCGAGCCCGATGGGGATACAATTTGTCTCTATCGCCACCCGCCGACGCCCATGCCCAGCGCGAAGCAGCAGATTCGCTTCTGCACCAGCCCCGACGGTGTGCGCATCGCCTATGCCACGACGGGCTCGGGGCCGCCGCTTGTCAAAGTAGCCAATTGGCTCAGCCATCTCGAGTTCGACTGGAACAGCCCGGTGTGGCGCCACTGGATCGCCGAGCTCTCGCGCGATCACACCTACCTGCGCTACGACGAGCGCGGCTGCGGCCTCTCGGACTGGGAAGTCCCCGAGCAGTCGTTCGAGGCCTGGGTCAAGGACCTGGAGACGGTGGTGGACGCCGCCGGCGTAGAGCGGTTTCCGCTGCTCGGCCTCTCGCAAGGCGCGCCGATTGCGATCGCCTACGCGGTGCGCCATCCCGAAAAAGTCAGCCACCTGATCCTCCACGGGGGGTATGCGCGCGGCCGCTTGAAGCGCAGCGTCACGCCGCTGCAGCGTAAGGAGGCGGAAACCATGGTCGAGCTGGCCGAAATCGGCTGGGGCAAGGAAAACGCCGCGTTCCGCCAGTTCTTCACGACCCAGTTCATTCCCGACGGCACATCCGAGCAATATCGCTGGTTCAACGAGCTCCAGCGCATTTCGACTTCGCCGCAGAATGCAGCACGGTTCTTGCAGGTGATGCACGGAATCGACGTCACCGCGTTGGCGCCCGAGGTTTCCTGCCCGACGCTGGTGCTGCACCCGAATGGCGACGCGCGGGTGTCGTTCGACGAAGGCCGGCTGGTTGCAAGCCTCATCCCCGGCGCGCGCTTCGTCCCGCTCGAAAGCCGAAACCACCTCCTGCTCGAAGACGAGCCGGCGTGGCAGCACTGGCTCGAGGAAGTGCGCGCGTTTCTGCCGGCGGGATTCGTGACCGGTTCGGTCTTCGCCGCCCTGACCGCGCGCGAGCGCGAGTTGGTCGAACTCATCGCGCAGGGGCGGGACAACGCCCAGATCGCGGCGCGGCTTGAATTGAGCGACAAGACCGTGCGCAATCACATCACCAGCATCTTCGCCAAGCTCGAAGTCGAGAATCGCTCCCAGGCGATCGTCCTCGCCCGCGACGCCGGCTTCGGCAAGAAGGCATAGAGCGCCTCCCTGGGACATCAGTCCCAGACATTCCGGCCTTGCAGCCGCACTCCTGTCGCCGCGTGGGGCGCCGGTCTCATTACACGCCGCGCATCCTTGCCGACAATGCGATCACGGGAGGCGAAATGCCCGACAGCACGCGCTCCGGCGAAACCGCCGCAGCTGATCGGCATCGGCCAACCAGGTCTTATCCATTTCAACCGTACCGACAGGAGACAAATCATGACTGCCACGCAACATTCGACCGACACCAAGCGCTACGCCAAGTGCATCGAGGTTTCCAAGCGCATTCGCTGGGACATCGACCGCGACGTGATCCGCGGCCGCAAGTTCGACTTTTCGAAGAAATTCCTGCCCGACGGGATTTCCCAGGTGGATCGCCTGGACTTCCTCAAGCCGGATGAGCGCCGGCTGCTGAGCCAGGTTCAGGGACGAACCTACGCCAACATCTTCGGCCTGGTGGAGCGCTACATCGGCGCCAAGATCCTGGAAATCAGCCGCGATTACTGGCTGGGCGACCAGACCGCGCTCGAGGCGCTGGTGCGTTTTACCGACGAAGAGCTCAAGCACCAGGAGCTGTTCCGGAGAATCGAGAGCCTGGTCGCCGAGGGCATGCCGCAGGGCTACAAGTTCCTGCCGCAGCCCAACGACGTCGCTTCGTTCGTGCTCGGAAAGTCCACCTGGGCGGTGCTGGCGCTGACCTGCCACATCGAGCTCTTCACCCAGGTGCACTACCGCCAGAGCATCGAGGTGGATGAGAACCTGTCCGAGCTCTACAAGGACGTGTTCTTCTTCCACTGGAAGGAGGAATCCCAGCACGCCATCCTCGACGAGCTGGAATGGCAGCGCGAGAACGGCAAGATCAGCGCCGCGGAGCGCGACGAGGCCGTGGGCGACCTGATCGATCTCGTCGCCGGGGTGGATGGCATACTCCAGGCGCAGGCACCGGCCGACGTCGACTATTTCGTCGCGGCTTGCGCGCGGTCGTTTACGCCGGCAGAGATGGAACGCCTGCGTGCCGGCGTGCTGAAGGCCTACCGCTGGCAGTACATCGTCTCGGGCGTGCAGAATCCGCGCTTCAACGAAATACTCGGCGCGATGATCACGCCGGCGCATGGTAAGCGCATCGGCGAGGCGCTGGCCCCCATCATGCAATAGATAGCGGTCGAGGAATTCACGAAGCCAATTGGGAACCGAGCTGGCCCGGTTTGACGGATGAAAGTATCCGTCAATCCCGGGTCAGCTTGAACCATGAGGCAACGATCTGCCCCTTTGCTCTCTGCCTCTTTCCTGCTTCGGCCCGGGTCTGCGGAGAGTAAACTTGCCGAATGCTCGACTGGACCGAATACGCCAAGATTTGCCTGGCACTGCTCGTGATCGTCAATCCCGTTGGCGCCGTGCCCTTGTTCGCCAGCATGACCTCGGAAAACAGCGAGGCAGAAAAACATCGCATCGCCCGCATCGCCAGTACCTCGGTCGCCATCGTATTGACCATCGCGGCGGTCGGCGGCCAGCCGTTGCTTGCCCTCTTTGGGATCACGATAGCGTCCTTCAAAGTGGGGGGTGCAATCCTCATCCTGTTGCTTGCCATTTCGATGATGCACGGCGAGCAGAGCGGAGAGAAGCAGACGCCGGACGAAGCAAAGGAAGCCGAAGACAAGGAACGCATAGCCGTAGTGCCGCTGGCGATACCGCTGCTTTCCGGGCCCGGCGCCATCTCGACGATCATCATTTACGCCACCGCGCAAACCTCGGTGGCGCATCTCGCCGCCATCATTGCATGCGCAGTTCTGGTGGCGCTCGTAACCTGGGTTGCACTGCGGGTCGCGACACCCGTAAGCACCTGGCTCGGTAAAACCGGCGTCAACATTGCCATGCGGCTGATGGGACTGCTGCTTGCCGCGGTGGCCGTGGAGATCTTCGCCGGCGGGATTGTCGTGCTGCTGCCCGGCCTGAAGTAGTGGCAAACGTTCTTGGCAACCAGCCACAAATCCTTGAAGCGCCATTTTCTCGGTCAAAACTGCGTGTCCAAGCGCGCGAATTGCGCACATAGGAACGCCACTTCGATCAGTCAATTCGTTGCGCTGGTCCGACCCCGTACTGACCCGTCCCCCAAGTACCTGCTAACGGCCCATCAATCGGGCTTGATGTCGGCGGCCTTGATCACCTTGCCCCATCGGTCCAGCTCGGCTTTCAGGAATTCGGAGCATTGCTCGGGACTGCCCGTGAACGGCTCGAATCCCACCTTTTCGAGTTGCGCGCGATAGTCGGGCGCGGCGCCAAGCTTGAGGACTTCGGCGTTGAGCCGCGCAACGATCTCGCGCGGCGTGGCCACCGGCGCCAGCAGCACGAACCACAATCCCGCATCCATTCCGCGCAAGCCGGATTCCGCGAACGTGGGAACTTCCGGCAGCTGCGGCGAGCGCTTCGCCCCTGTCAGGGCCAGCGCCACCAGCCGCTGCGATTTCACGTACGGGAGCGTCGCAGCAATGGTGGAGAACATCATCTGCGATTCGCCCGATAGCACCGCCACGCCTGCCGGACCGCCGCCCTTGTACGGAATGTGGGACACGTTGATGCCCGCCGAGGTCTTGAACAGCTCGGCGACGAGAGACAGGTTGCTGCCGGTACCGCCGGATGCGTAATTGATCTCGCCGGGGCGCGCCCTGGCCAGCGCGATCAGCCCCTTGACCGACCTGGCCGGCAGCGAAGGATGAACGACCAGGATGTAGTAGCCGAACGCGAGCGAGCTCACCGCGGCGAAATCGCGTGCCGCATCGTACGGGACTTTCACGATCTGCGGGTTGAGCACGAGCTCACTCATCCCACCGACGAACACGGTGTAGCCGTCGGGCGCGGACTTCGCCGCCAGCCCGGCGCCGATCGCCCCGCTCGCGCCGGGACGGTTGTCGATGACGAGTTGCTGGCCGAGCTGCTCGCCGAGCTTCTGGGCCACCAGCCGGGCAATTACATCGGCGGCCCCGCCCGGCGGCCAGGCCACGACTGCGCGGACCGGTCGCGACGGGTACCCAGGCTGCGCAACCGCGGTAGTTGCAACCGCCAGCGGCAGCATGCCTGCGGCCAGGCAAAACAAACGGTGTGCGGTCTTCATTCTTGCTTTTTAAGGGGGTCTGTCCCTGAGATTTCCACGGCCGCCGATGGCCTTCTAGTTCGGCTGCAACCCGAGCGTCCGCACGACCTTTGCCCACCGGGCGATCTCGCCGGTATACATCGCGGCAAACTCTTCCTGCGGACTGCCGACCGCGTCCATCCCCTGGGCGAGCCACTGCTTGCGGGTCTCCGGTTCGAGCACGATGCGCGTAACGGCTTCCTGGAGCTTGGTGGCGATGTCCTTGCTGGTGCCGCCCGGCAGGAACAAGGCGTACCACTGGTCAACGCCAAAGCCCGGCACCCCCGACTCGGCCACGGTCGGGTACTCCGGCAATGCCGGCGTGCGCTTGGTGCCAACGGTGGCCAGCGCGCGAAGCTTGCCGCTGGTGAACATCGGCCGGGTCGAGACCACGCTCGCCACCGTCACCGCGATGCGCCCGGCCACGACGTCGGTGATGCTGGGCGCGGTGCCCTTGTACGGCACGTGCGTCATCGTGAGTCCCGTCATCTGGCAAAAGAGCGCCATGCTCAAATGCTGCGCCGAGCCCTGGCCCGAGGACGAGTAGAACAACTCGCCCGGCCGCTTCTTCGCGAAGGCGATCAGTTCCTTCACGTTCTTCACGGGTATCGAGGGATGCACCACCATGACGCCGGGCGAAATTGCCGCGAGCGTCACCGGCAGCAGGTCCTTGAGGGGATCGTAGGACAGCTTCATGAGGCTCGGCGTGATGGTGATGCCCGACGAGTTCACGAGGATCGTGTAGCCATCGGGGGGCGCGTGGGCCACGATATCGGAAGCAATCGAACCGCCCGCGCCCGGACGGTTGTCGGCCACCACCGGCTGCCCCCACATCTGGCTCAACTTGTTTCCGATGAAGCGGCCCGTCGTATCCACGCCCCCGCCCGG
>Ga0210379_10000284_pt1 | contig 15931 bp, 6 predicted proteins | sample PLMedo_2_FD_155468 | JGI IMG/M metagenome (GOLD analysis project Ga0210379, IMG submission 155468) | Groundwater sediment microbial communities from an aquifer in East River, Colorado, USA - PLM4_32_coex redo | ecosystem: Environmental > Terrestrial > Soil > Riparian zone | place: USA: East... | reverse complement strand
GGGGCTGCCGCCGGGGCAGTGGACGATCAAGATCTTCACGGTGGCGGGGGACCTGGTGCAGGAGCTGCGGTCGGGCGATGCGGTGAATGAATCGCAGCGGGGGCCGGTGACGACGCCGAGCGGGACCTATCCGGGCTACAACCGGCAGCAGGACACGGCGAACGACGGGCAGGCGCGGTGGAACCTGATCTCGCGGAACGGGCAGGACATCGTGAGCGGGGTATACATCTTCACGGTGGATTCGAGCCAGGGGATGCAGCGGGGCCGGTTCGTCGTGATCCGCTAGGGCCGCCCGCGAGCGGCTGGCGGTTCACGAATCGTCCGGGCTAGGATGCGACCTGATCCGCGCCCATTCCGGGTCGCGGCCGGTCGCCTCGTTCCGGGGAGCCCCGGGTCCCCGGGAGAGCCAGGAGGTCACGATGGTCTCCATCCCTTCGCTGTGGCTCCCGATCCTGCTGTCCGCGGTGTTCGTCTTCTTCCTGAGCTGGATCATCCACATGTTCCTCCCCTGGCACCGCGCCGATTTCGGCAAGCTGCCCTCCGAGTCCGAGGTCCAGGAGGCGCTGCGCAAGTTCAACCTTCCTCCCGGCGACTACATGCTTCCGCACCCCGGCGGCCCGGAGGGCATGCGCAGCCAGGCGTTCCTCGACAAGATGAACCAGGGGCCGGTGGCGGTGATGACCGTCATGAAGAGCGGCCCCGTCAACATGGGCAAGAACCTGGCGCAATGGTTCGTCTACTGCGTGGTCGTGAGCGTCTTCGCGGCCTACATCGCGGGCCGCGCCCTGGAGCCGGGAACGTCGTATCTCCGGGTGTTCCGCTTCGCCGGGGCCACGGCCTTCATCGGCTACGCGGTGGCGCTGTGGCAGGACTCGATCTGGTACAAGAAGTCGTGGGGCACGACCGCGAGGAACACCTTCGACGGTCTGGTCTACGGCCTGGTGACCGCGGGAACGTTCGGCTGGCTGTGGCCGCGGTAGGGCGGGTGGTGGGGCGGCGCGGAACACGGAGATCCGGGTGAGGATCTACTTCGAGCTGCTCCTCTTCCGACTGTTCCGCCTGGCCTTCATGCTCCTGCCGAACGCGCAGCGCATCCGCCTGCTGCGCGCGCAGGGAGTGAAGATCGGCCGGGACTGCCTGGTGCACACGCCGTACTTCGGGGTCGAGCCGTACCTGGTCCAGATCGGTGACCACGTGGCCATCTCGTCCGGAACCGAGTTCATCACGCACGACGCCGTGGGCTGGATGTTCCAGGAGCACCCCGACTGGGGGCTGTACGGAGCCATCCGGGTGGGGAGCAACACCTTCTTCGGTCTGAACTGCACGATCCTGCCGGGCACGACCATCGGCTCGGACTGCGTGATCGGCGCCGGGTCCGTGGTGCGCGGGAGCATCCCGGACGGCTCGGTCGTCATGGGGAACCCGGCCCGAGTCGTGATGACGACCGCGCTCCTCAAGCAGCTGAGCCTGCATCACCGGAACCGGCTCGACACGCACCTCCTCTCGTCGCAGGAGAAGCGGCGGGTGCTGCAGCGGCATTTCGGGCTGGAGTGACGCGTGGCGCCCGCGGCCCCGCGGCGACTCAGTCCTGCGGCGGCGCCTTGGGCTGGGGCACGGTCCCCGGCCAGCGGAACTCCGCGGCGAGCGCGCGCAGGCCGATCCCGCGCACGAGCGGCGCGGTCAGCATCCCGTAGACCGCCACCCACAGCGACGCCGAGGCGAGGAGGCGAAGCGCGCGCATCGGTCCCGCCAGCCCGAATCCCGGCAGCAGCCGCTCGCACCCGAAGGCGAGCGGGATCGCGATCGCCAGCGGAACGAAGGCGCGCGCGAGGAAGCCCAGGCGGTGTCCCAGGCCGGGCCCCAAACCCCATTGGGCGAGCCCCATCAGCACGGCGCTGTTGAGCACAAACGTCACGAACGTCGCCCACGCCACGCCGCGGATGCCGTGTCCCGTGCGGATCGCGAGCAGATCCAGGAACACGCCCAGCGCGCTCATCCCGAACGCCACGGGGACGAGGAGCAGCTGGCGGCCGAGCGTCATCAGGACGATCGATGCGAGGTTCGACAGCGCCAGCCCGGCTGCGCTGAAGCACAGGACGCGGAGCGCCGGCACGCCCTCCCGGAAGCGCGGAAGCAGCCACTCCACGATGTCATCCGCCCCGAGGTAGGCGATGGCGCACAGCGCCGGCGTCCCCACCGCCAGGACGCGCACCGCCTGCTCGACCAGATCGCGGATCGCCGCCGGATCGTCCATCGCCTGCCGGTAGCGGCGAACGAGCTGCGGGTAGAGCACGTAGGCCACGGCGTCCGGCAGCGTGAGCAGGAAGGTGACCGCGGTCACGGCCAGGGCGTAGAGGCCGAGCGACTCCGTGCCCAGGAAGCGCAGGATGATGACCCGGTCGAGGCTGCGCATCAGAAAGCCCGACAGCCCGTAAATGAACATCGGGAAGCCGACCGCGAGCAGCAGATTCGAATCCGGGCCCGGCGCCATGCGGAGCGGGACCACCGCGTGGCCGCGCCACATCACGGTCGCGGTCGCGGCCAGCGTCCCGGCGACCCAGCCCCAGAGCAGTCCCCACGCGCCGAAGGTCGGGATCAGCGCGAGGCCGAGCGTCACGCCGATCACGCTCTGGAGCAGGAACCACGCGCTCACCGCGCCGATCTTGCCGTGGGAGCGCATCAGCGTCAGGTGGTAGAGCGAGACGTTCGTCATCACGACGCAGGCGAGCGTCAGCACGATCCCCGCCAGGCCCCACGCGGTGCGGATCTGCCCGCTCGAGCGGGCGAAGTAGGCGAAGCAGATCGCGGCGTAGAGCAGGCTCAGCGCGAGCACGTTGAAGAACCCGGCGCGCTTCGCCCGCTCCAGCAGGCGCGCGTCCCCGTCCACGATCCGCGCCGGGACGACCCGGTCGAGCCCCTGATAGGTGCCGAGTGGCGCACACCCGCCGTAGTCGAAGAGCAGGAGAAGGGCGCTCCAGGCCCCGTAGGGCGCGGGGCCGAGCAGGCGCGCGGCGACCAGGCCGCGCACCAGGTTGAGGAACCGGACCAGGTACTGGCTGATCGCGAAGCCGACCGAGTCGCGGACGAACTTGCGGGGGTGCACTGGGGGGGGTATGACCTCGGATCGGCGCAGGGGAAGCCTCCCAGCGTGGAAGACGCCAGGGCGCGCCACCACGAACCGACGAGGCTCCTACACTGTTATTTTATCACAGCCGTGCGTGGCCCGCCCCCTTCGCGCGGCGGCCACCCCCTGGTAGAGGTGGCCGCCCCGAAGGAAACTCGGCCGCGGATCCCGCGGCGTTCGCTTCTAACGAACCAGCACGAAGCGCGAGATCGCCGTCTCCCGCGGCATCCTCGCCCTCAGGAAGTAGAGGCCCGGCTCGACCGTCCGGCCGGCGGCATCGCGGGCGTCCCACTGCAAGCGGTGCCAGCCTGCCTCGAACTCGCGATCCGCGACGGTGCGCACCACGGCTCCGCGCAGATCGAAGACCTCGAGCCTGACCGATCCGCGCTGCGCCACCCCGACGTCGAGCACCGCCTGTCGCGCCGGATTGCCCCCGGCGAAGCGGAGGGCGAGGCGATCGGGCCCCACGTCGTCCCCGACGGCGGTGGTCCCGCCCATCACCTCGAAGACCGGCGTGAGGAACGAGCCCATCGCGCCCTGCTCGTCGTAGGCCACCAGGTCGAGCATCGCTTCCTGGCTGGGCTGCTGGGGAGCCTGCCATCCGTAGTCGCGGGCCGTGATCCCGCCTTCGACCAGCGACCACGACTCCCCACCGTTCTCCGAGTACCACAGGTCGAACCACGAGGCCGTGGCGCCCTGGGGATCATCGAAGTGGAGGGAAACGCTGCTGGCCGCCTGCACGTGATCGGGGGAACTGCCCGAGCCCGCCGTGAACGTGCTGTACGTCGATGCTCGCAGGCCCGGACGCATCACCCGGACCGTATCCCAGGCGGAGAACCATGTGACGTCGGCCACCCGCCCGATCACCTCGACCGGGACGTGCTCGCCGATCGGCAGGATCGCCTGCAGGTCCGTGCGATCGAACTTGTACTCGGCCACGCCGCCGGAGTAGCTGACCGGTGAGTTGGGCGCGACCTGCACGGTGCGCTGGACCCGCACGCTCGAGAGCACGATGTCCTGTGGCGCCGAGGGGGAAGGAGGCGTGACCAGCCCCTTGACCCACAGCCCGCCGGAGGCGCGGTTGAGCGAGTTCGGATCGAGATCGAACGCAGCCGCGGCGACCCCGACGTGCAGGTGGCAGGGCACGTCGAGCGTCGGCTCGTCCAGATCGTTGCTCGCGATCCGGACCTGTCCGTCGTAGTCGCCGTCCGCGAGGCCGGTGGCGTCGAAGCCGACGAGCAGCGTGTCGCGCCCGCCCGCCGGGGTCACCCCCGACAGCGGCGAGACCGTGAGCCACCCGGGAAGGCTCGAGAACCGGACCCGCAGGTTGTCGTGAACGTAGAGCGCGTTGTACACGACGTTGAGCCCGACGTCCTTGGTGCCGTTCTGGATCCCGATCGTCGCCTCGTTCAGACGGCCCGACTGCATGCTCAGGTACTGGTAATCGATCGTCCCGCTCGGGTAGAGGATGACCTGGAACGTGTAGAGCTGGCCCGAGCTGAAGCGCGGGACGTTCACGTAGGACACGATGAACTTCGTCGCGTCCCCCCAGGTCCAGATCTTGGTTTCCAGCGTGTCCGGATCGATGTCATCCCAGAACGCGGCCAGCAGGTTGTCCGGGGTGGACGAGGACGCGTTGGGCAGCGCCACGTTCGTCAGGGTGGTCTGGGTGCTGGTGAACGAGAGCCACCCGTTGGTGCACACGTTCACGGTGTTGAACGCGTTTCCGTAGAACGGGAACGCGAACCCGATGGGGATGCCGGGCACGTTCTGGTCGTCGCCGTTGCCGGGCAGGTGAAGCGGCGTGCCGATGCCCGTGATGTCGATCCAGCTGAACGGCGACCCCTGCGGATCGTCACTGTCCGCCCAGCGGTAGCCGAAGGCGTCGGGCCCGCCCGAGCCGAGCGCTCCCGGGGCCCCCGGATCGTTCTTGCCGTGCTCCGCCGACTCGGTCGTGATCGCCATCGGCAGGGCCGAGAGCGCCTGCGCCGTCCAGTTGAGATCGGAGCCGCCGGTGTTCTCGATCACCAGCGTCTTCGTGGTCTGGAACGCAGTGGGACCGAGCGTGGTCGCCAGCGCGGCCCGCAGCGAGGCCGGCGTCGTGCCGATCTCCGGCGGAATCACCCCGACGCCCGGGAGCGCCACCGACAGCGTGGGCGTGTCGGGATCGTTCGAAGCCAGGTCGAGCGACCCGGCGCAGGGGCTGCACGCAGCGCTGGGGGCGAAGCGCACGGTGAGCGTGCGCGAGCCATTCTTGCCGAGCGTGAACGGGAACGTCGCGCCCACCAGGCTGTGGACCGGGTTCGAGAGCGCGCCCCCCGTCACCGTGAGAGCGTCGCTGCCGAGGTTCCGCACCTGAACCGTGAGGTCGCCGCTCAGACCCACATAGACCGGGCCGAAATCCAGGCCCGGCGGAACGGCCGCGATGTCCGGCACGCCGATCGCCGTCAACTGCGTCGGCACCGTGACCAGCGGCTCGTCGGGGTCGTTGCTCGAGACGCGGATCGAGCCGTTGTGGAGGCCGCCGAAGAGCCCGGTGGTGTTGAACTGCACATCGAGAGCGGCGGAGCCCCCGGCCGGGACGGAGCCCGAGGTGGGCGACACGGTGAGGTATTCGGGCACCGTTGCGATCTCGATCGCCAGGTTGTCGTGCACGTAGTTGTTGTTGTAGACGACCGTGAGGCCGTCGTTGCGCGCCGCGTTCTGGATGCCGACCGTCGCCTCGTTGAGGCGCGTGCCCTGCATGTCCAGGTACTGGTACACGATGCGCCCGCTCGAGTAGAGGACGATCTGGAACGTGTACGGACCGCCCGAGGTCAGTCGCGGCACGCCGACGTAGGAGACGATGAAGCGGGTCCCGTCCGAGTAGCGGTAGACGCGGGGGGTGGCCGTGCCCGGGTTCAAGTCGTCCCAGTACGCCGCCAGCAGGTTCTCGGGGACGCCGCTTCCCGAGTTGGGCAGCGGCTGGTTGGTGAAGGCCGTCAGCGTGCTGGTGAAGGAGATCCAGCCGTTGCTGCAGATGTTCACGTTGTTGAACGTCGCGCCGTAGAACGGGAAGGAGAACCCGATCGGGATGCTCTGGGTGTTCGCGTCGTCGCCGCTCGTGAACGTGACCGGTGTGCCGATGCCCGTGATGTCAACCCAGTCGAAGGCGGGCCCGCCGGGCTCGTCGCTGTCACGCCAGGTGTAGCCGAACACGTCGGGACCGCCACTCCCCAGGATCCCGGGCCGCGGGTCGCTCTCCTCCTTGCCGAGGGCCAGCTCGTCATGGATCGGCACCGAGACCGCGGTGATCTGGGTCCCGACGACGAAGTTGAGATCGCTCCCGCCGTCGTTGTGGAGCGTGAGCGTGTGCGTCTCCGAGCCCGGAATGTCGATGGTCGCCGCGATGCTGGCGGGATCCGGCCTCACGTCGGGCGCGATCAGGCCCAGCCCGGAGACCGGAACGGTCTTCGCGGGCGTGTCCGGATCGTTGCTCGCGATCGTCATGGTGGCGCTGCGCGGGCCGACCGCGGCCGGGTTGAAGGCCACGAACAGCACCGCGCTCCCCAGCGGCGGCACGCTGAAGCTGGTCTGATCCACGCCGAAGGCGGGATCGTCGAACGTGATGTCGCTCACGTTGAGGGCGTCCGTTCCGACGTTGCTCACCGTGAGCTGGCGGAGCTGCGCGAAGCCGATGTAGGTCGTCCCGAAGTCGATCGAGGCGGGTGCCACCGCCACGTCCGGAACGCCGATCACCGTCAGGTTCGCCGGGATGTCCTTCTGGGGCAGGACCGGATCGTTCCCCACGATGTGGACCTGGCCGTTGTACAGGCCGCCGAACAGCCCGGCGGCGTTGAACCCGACGGTGAGGTCGAGGAACGAGCCCGGCGCGACCGTGCCGCCGGCCGGGGTCACGGTCAGGAACCGGGCCGGGGGCCGGAACCGGATCGCCAGGTTGTTCTTCACGTAATTGGCGTTGAACACCACTTGCAGCCCGTCGTTCCGGGCCGCGTTCTGCGTGCCGATCGTGGCGCTGTTCTTCAGCACGGCGTTCATCGTCAGGTACTGGTAGACGATGGTGCCGTTGGGGAAGAGGATGATCTCGAAGTCGTTCGTGGCCGTGGTCCCGCTCTCGAGCCGCCGCGGGACGGCCTTGAACTGGATGACCAGCTTCGTGCCGTCGTACTGGTAGTACGCGCGCGCGTTGGGGGCCGGGACCGGCCGGTAGTCGAGGTCGTCCCAGAACGCCGCCAGCAGGTTCGGCGGCACGGTGGTGCCGCTGTTGGGCAGGGAGGTGTTCGTGAACGTGGTCTGGGTGTTGGTGGGCGTGAAGGTCAGCCACCCGTTCGTGCACAGGCGGAACTGGCTGACGGTCGCGCCGTAGTACGGGAAGCTGAACCCGACCGGGAAGGGGCCCAGGTTCTGGTCATCCGCGTTGAACGGGATGGCCGTCCCGGTGGCGCTGATGTCCACCCACGAGAAGACCGGCCCGCCCGGCTCGTCGCTGTCCTGGTAGGTGTAGCCGAAGACGTCCGGCCCCCCGGCGCGCAGCGGCGCCGGCCCGAACTGGACGTCGGGCGCTCCCTTCTCCAGGTCCACATTGTCCGCGTCTCCCTTCACGACCACCGTGCCGCTCGGGGTAATGACCTCGGCCTCGGCGGTGAACACGTAGTTGCTCCCGCCGGTGTTGGAGACGCGCAGGTTCTGGGACGTCGCCGTGTTGGTCAGCAGCGTCACGTCGAACTGCTCGGGCGACACGCTGAACGCCGGCGCGGGAACCCCCTCGCCCGTCACCGGAACCGCCAGGTTCGGCGTGTCCGGGTCGTTGCTCTGCAGGGTGAGCGTGGCGTTCAGCAGCGCGGGCACGGTCGGCGAGTAGGTGACGATCAGGTTGCGCGCCGCGTGGGGAACCAGCGAGAACGACGCCACGTCCGTGGCCAGCGTCGGATCGCTGCTCACCACGTTCACGTTGAGCGCGTCGGTGCCGGGGTTCGACACGGTGAGCGTGCGGGTGGGATGCGCCCCGACGAACACCTGACCGAACGCCAGGCTCCCCGGACTCGCCGCGATGTCCGGCGCCCCGGTCACGTGCAGCGTTGCGGAGAGATCGGCCGGGCTCCCGTCCGGGTCGTTCGAGAGGATGTGGATCGTCCCCGCGAAGTCGCCGCCGTCGAGGCCGGTCGCGTCCATCCTCACCTGCACGTCCTGGCTCTGCCCGGCGAGGATCCGGCCCGAAGTCGGCGTGACGCTCAGCCACTGGCGGAGCGGCACGATCCGCACCGCCAGGTTGTTCTGCAGGTAGTTGGTGTTGAAGGCGACGGTGAGCCCGACATTCTGCGCGCCGTTCTGGATGCCGACGGTGGCGCTGTTCGTGATCGCGCCGAGGCTCAGGTACTGGTACACGATCTCGCCGGTCGGGTAGAGGATCGCCTGGAAGCTGTAGGGACCCCCCGTCTGGTAGTGGGGAACGCCGATCCACGACACGATGAACCGGGTGCCGTCGAAGTGGGTGTAGACGCGCGGCGTGGCCCCGAAGTCCATGTCGTCCCACATCGGCGCCACGAGGTTCGCGGCTCCACCCGAGGTCGGCAGCGGCTGGTTGTCGTAGAAATCGCCGGTCGAGGCCGTGAACGAGAGGAAGCCGTTGGTATGGACCCGCAGCGAGTTGAAGGCGTTGTCGTAGAACGGGAAGTCCATCCCCATCGCCAAAGGCCCGCTCCAGGAGTCGTCGCCGGTGAGCGGAAGCTGGGTGCCCACGCCGGTGATGTCCACCCAGGAGAACACCGGGCCGCCCGGCTCGTTGCTGTCGATCCAGCGGTAGCCGAAGCCGTCGGGGCCGCCCGCGCCCTGGGTGACCGGGTTGCCGACGCGCACGTCCTCCTGCCCCTTCCCCACCGGCACGTACTCGTACGGCGCGGGCTGGGAGAACTGGAGCTCGGGAGTCGGAATGGTGAAGTCCAGCGTGCCGGCGGCGGTGTTGCCGAGCGTGAGCGTCTGGTTCGACTGCCCGCCCGACAGCAGGTTCGCCGAGAACGAAGTCGGCGTCGCGGAGAGGTTGGGGATCCCGAGCGTGGTGCCGGCGGCGACGTTCGAGACCGGGCCCGGCGAGCCGAACTCGTCCCTGGCCCTCAGCGCGAAGTAGTACAGCGTGCTGAATCCGAGACCGCCGACCTCGAAGCTCTCGGCCGAGCCGGCGGGCTGCGGATCCGGCCCGCCCGCGACCAGCGTGGCGGCGAGGAAGCTCGCCTCGTCCGTGATCGGCGAGGTCGAGTAGCGGATCTCGTAGCTCGATGCGCGTCCCGTGCCGCCATCGTCGCCGGTGGCGGTCCACGTCAGGCCGATCGAGTTCGAGGCCGGATTCACAGTCGCGAGATCGGAGATCGCGCCCGGCGGGATCGTGTCGGGCTCGGCGATGGTCATGAAGGCGTTGAGGCGCCCGCCGGTCAGGCACTTGCCGGCGAGCTGGGCCTTCACGTCCACCGCGCTCAGGAGGAGCTGCTTGATCTGGAGGTTCGAGGCGGAGGGGAAGCGTCCCATCGCCAGCGCCACCACGCCCGAAACGTGCGGGGTCGCCATCGAGGTGCCCGAGAGCAGCTGATAGCCGCCGCCCGGCTGGCAGGAGAGGATGCTCACGCCCGGGGCCGCGAGGTCCACGCTGGTGGCGCCGAAGTTCGAGAACGACGCCAGGTTGTCGTTGTGGTCGGTGGCGGCGACCGCGACGATGTAGGGCGAGTTGTAGGACGACGGGTAGTGCGGCGTGACGTCGGTGTTCTGCGACGAGTTCCCGGCCGCCGCGATGAAGAGCTGGCCCGCCGCGCCCGCGGCGTTGATGGCGTCGAGCAGCGCCTGCGAGAACCCGCCTCCGCCCCACGAGTTGCTGGTCAGACGCACGCCGACCGTGATCGCGTACTGGATGCCGGAGATGGCGCCCGCAGTCGAGCCCGAGCCGGAGGCGCTCAGGAACTTGATGCCGACGATCTTCGCCTGCCAGTTCACGCCCACCACGCCGATGCTGTTGTTGCCGACCCCGGCGATGGTGCCCGCGCAGTGCGTGCCGTGGCCGTTGTCGTCGAAGGGACCGCCGTCGTTGTTGACGAAGTCGTAGCCGTGGACGTCGTCCACGTAGCCGTTGTTGTCGTCGTCGATCAGGTTGCCGGGGATCTCGCCGGGGTTCGTCCACACGTTGGCCACGAGGTCGACGTGGTTGGTGTCCACGCCCGTGTCGATCACGCCGATCTTCAGGTTGGGATCCCCGGTGAAGAGGTCCCAGGCGTTCACCGCCTTGATGTCCGCCCCCGCGGTGCCTCCGGTCTGCCCGGTGTTGCGCATCGCGTACAGCTCGGGGAAGCGCTGGTCGTTGGGGACGAGGTCGGCGGTGATCTCGTAGTTGGGCTCGATGTACTCGATGCGCGGGTTGTTTCGGAAGCGCTGGATCACGTCCGCCGCGCTCTGACCGGGCGGGAGCCGAAGGTGCTCGGCCTCGATGAACTTGAACTCGCGCACGCGCTGCGCGTTCATCTGCGCGCGAAGCGAGGCACGCTCGGAGGGGCCGGCGTCGCGCTTCCAGCGGACGATGACCTCGCCGGGGATCGAACGGGGGGAGTTGCCCTGGGCGAGCGCCGGCGAGGCGACGAACAGCGCCACGGCCAGCGTCGCGAGCGAGAGGATCGACGTTCGACGGTTCATGATGAGGACTCCGGGTGGTGCGACTCGAACGAGGGCTGCACTGGGGTGAAGACGCTTCGGTTCGGATCGGTAGAGTCCACTGCAGGAGCGCGATGGTGGGGCCTTCGCGATCGACCCTCCGCCCGTGCCGGGATTTGCCGATTCGCGCGGGCGCATCAGGGGAGCGCGGGCGCGCGATACCGGGACGGGTGGGGTGAGGGAAGGCTCGGAGCCGGGACCCGCCTTTCCGCCGATCCTGAAACAGCAGAGCCAGCGTCACGGCCAGGATCGGCAGAGGGGGACGCGGCCCGTGTTGCGGCGCGAACTGCCTGGGTTCCTTGGGTGATGCAGGAGCGGCCCCGTGAAACTCCGGCCGCACGGGGGCATGATACTCACGCGACCGGGCTCGCTCCAGAAGAAAATCACACGGCCATGCCGCCCGCCCCCTGCTCCTTTCGTCTGACTGCGAGGGAGCCGGCCGGCCGGACCTCATGGCCCGGCCAGGGGGCGCGGCTCGCGTGGTGAACGAGGGCCGCCGCCGCGTAGCCCGCCGCCGCGAGGACGAGCAGCGCGCCGGTCCCGGCCTCGAGCGCGACGATCGCCGAGAGGGGTGCCGCCACCACGGAGGCGAAGCCGTTCGCGGCCCACGCCAGCGCGGGCGACTGGCCGCGCACGAAGAGCGAGCGCAGCCCGAGCGCGAACGGCATCCCCATCAGGAGCCCCGCGGGCGCGAGCACGGCGAGCGCCGCAACGGCCCGCAGCGGAAGCGCCGCCCCCGCGAGCGCGTGGGCGAGCGGCAGGAGCAGGAACGCGCCCAGGACGAGCGCCATGGCGATGACGCCCGCGATTCGCCACGCGTTCCCGCCCTCCAGCCGGTCCGACCACGCGCTCCCGAGGCCCGAGCAGACGAGGAGCAGCGCGAGCACGGCCGAGACCGCGTACACCGGATGCCCGAGGAGGAGCGAGAGCGGCGGGATCGCGGCGATCTCCGCCGCCATGTAACCGAGCCCAATCGAGCCGAAGTACGCGCTCACCCGCAGGCGCCCGCGGTCGGGATCCGAACGGCGCAGGGCGAGCGGCAGCAGCATGAGGGCCGCGGCGACCGCCGCGCTCTGGACCAGCGTCGCGAAGAGCGCGATCGGGCCCCATTCCGCGAACGGGAGCCAGCGGCCGGCATTGCCGCGCGCGAGTCGCAGGACGGAGCCGGCGCGGAGGAAGTGTCCCGGGTACGGCCGGGCGTCCGCGGCGGGAGCGACGGCGAAGGCTCGACCGCGCGAGAAGGCCGTGGCCGCCTCCGGTCCGGCGGTCGCCGCCCGGGCCGCGCGAACGAGCTCCAGGCTGTCCTGCGCGAGACCGGCTTCGGGCGATCCGATTCCGTGTGGCGCCGAATCGAAGCGGGGTGGCGGCCCGCCGCTGCCGGCGGCGATCGCCGGGTCCCAGTCCACGGAGAACTTCCGCCCCCGCGCCCAGCGCCGCAGCGACGCCACCTCGGTCGAGTCGAATCCGGCCGGCTGGGCGAGCACCGTTACCGTGCCCCATCCGCGGCACACCACGAGACCGCGGGGCAGGGCGTCGGGCTTCACCCGCCGCAGCGCCTCGGCGACGGTGAGCACCAGCCGCACGCTCTCGCGCGGCGGCGCCGCGAGCCAGCAGGTGGCGGCGAAGGTCCCGCCCGGCGCGAGGCGGCGGAGGCATGCGACGTACGCCTCCACGGTGCGCAGGAAATCCTCGCGCAGCGCGTGCACCCCGGCCGCGCTCGACCCCAGCCCGCCGGCGGGGCCGAGCGTGACGAGATCGAAGCGCTCGCGCCCGCGCGCGAGGAAGCTCCGCGCGTCGGCGGCCATCCATCGCACGGCGGCGCCCGGCGGCTCGGGATTGCGGGCAAGCCCGATCACCTCGGGATTGAGCTCGACCGCGGTGATCTCGCGCGCGCCGTGCGCCGCGGCGTTCCACACCTCGGTGTTCCCGCCGCCGCCGAGCACCAGCACGCGATCGCGGGGATGCGGCGCGTAGGCGAGCGATGACGGAAGCCAGTCGAGCAGCGCCGACGGCGCCCCGCTCCAGTCCGCGACCGCACCACAGGCCTCCCCGTCCACGAACAGCGCGGTCTGGCGGGGGAACTCCCCCGCGTAGCCCAGCGAGAGCCCGGGCGCGTCGCGGAAGCTCGCGGCTTCGACCGCCACCGTCCATCCCAGCGGGCCCACGCGCTCCGCGACGCGGCGCGCGCCCGGAAACGCCTCGACTTGCGGCAACTCCTTGTACGGGCTCACGGCCAGCGGCCATGGTGGCCGCGCGACGGCGAGCGCGGCGAGGACGATCAGGGCGCCGGCGATCGCTTCCCGGGCGCCCGGCGCGCGCCGCGTCTCATCCGCGGCACGTGGCGCCGCCAGCGCCGCCGCCGCCAGCGCCGCGAGCAGAGCGGGCGTGGCGAGCGCGCGGTCGGGACGCAGCACGCCGAGGATCGCGAGGGCCAGCGCGGCGCCGAGACCCGAGCCCACGAAGCTCGCGCCGTAGAGGAAACCAGGCCGCGCGGGCTCGAGCTGGAGGGCCGCGAGGATCGCCAGCGATCCGACGAGAATCGGCGTCGATAGCGCGACATAGAGGAGCCCCAGGCGCCACCACTGCGCGCGATCCCACAGGAGCTGCGTCGCGTCGAGCGGCACCCGGTGCGCCGCAGCGGGGCCGAGCACGAGGAGCGCGGGCGAGAGCCACGCGGCCGCGGCCAGCCATTCGCGCGTCCGGGCCGCCGACGGGCGGGCCAGGGCGAGCAGGACGCCGGCCGCGCCGAAACCCGTCATCGCCACCCCGATCGCCATCGAGGCGAAGTGGTGGAACTGCTCGATCCCGAACACTCGGACCAGCAGGATTTCGTACGCGAGGAGCGCGGCCGAGAGCAGCGCGACTCCGAGCGCCCGCATCGTCACCGCTCCACTCCCGGCACCGTCACCGCGGCTTGCTCAGCATGGGAACGAACCGCACCGGCAGCAGGTGACGCGTGCGGACCTCGCCGCTTCCGTCCTTCTCCACCAGGATCAGGGTCTGCACGCCGTACACGCTTCCCACCGGGATCACCATCCGGCCCCCGGGGCGAAGCTCCCTGACCAGCTCGGGCGGAACGAAGCCGGCCGCGGCCGTGACCAGGATGGCGTCGAAGGGCGCGGCTTCCGGCCAGCCGAAGTGGCCGTCGCCGTGCCGCACCGTGATGTCGCCGAATCCCAGGCGCGCGAGGCGCCCGCGGGCCTGGTCCGCCAGCTCGCGGAAGATCTCGATCGTGCGCACCGTGCAGCCGATGCGCGAGAGGATCGCGGCCTGGTAGCCGGAGCCGGTGCCCACTTCGAGCACCTTTATTCCGCGCCGGGCGCCGACGGCCTCGGTCATGAACGCCACGATGTAGGGCTGCGAGATGGTCTGGCCGAGGCCGATCGGGAGCGGGTGGTCGCCGTAGGCGCGGCCGCGATCGGCGGCGAGCACGAATTCGTGACGCGGAACCGCGCGCATGGCCTCGAGCACGGCCGAGTCGCGCACGCCCTCGCCCGCGATGAGCCGCGCCATGCCCTCCCGCGCGGCGCGCTGCGCGGCCGGTTCCACGGGCGCCGCGGCACCCGGCGCCCGCGCGAGAAGCGCGAGCGCCGCAGCCAGCGTGAATGCCGCCGGCCGATTCATCACCGCCTGCCCCTCCCTCCCCGGAAGTCGCCGCAGGATCCCACCCGTCGTCTGGGACGCTGTGCGTCGGGGAGGTCTACCACTTCCGGCGGGCGGAGGCAGCCCTTTTCGTCGCGTCGCCGGCCGGGTCCGTGGACCGTCCGGGCTATCCGGCCACGGCCGATTCGGGCTTTCCCACCTCGGTGAGGTCCGGGGTCGCGACCAGCGCGGGCGGCCTGCGACGCCCGGAGAGCATGCGCTGGAACGAGTCGAGGTAGGTGTAGAACACCGGCGTCACGTAGAGCGTGATGATCTGGGAGAAGGCGAGCCCGCCCACGACCGCGAGCCCCAGCGGGCGGCGCGACTCCGCGCCGGCGCCGAAGCCGATCGCGATCGGCAGCGTGCCCATCAACGCGGCCATGGTGGTCATCATGATCGGGCGGAAGCGGATGAGGCACGCCTCCACGATCGCATCGCGCGGTGATTTTCCCTCGGTGCGCTCGGCGTCGAGCGCGAAGTCGATCATCATGATCGCGTTCTTCTTCACCAGGCCCACCAGCAGGATGACGCCGACGTAGGCGTAGATGCTGAGATCGGTGCGGAAGATCATCAGCGTGAGCAGCGCGCCGAAGGCCGCGAACGGCAGGCCGGAGAGGATCGTGAGCGGGTGGATGAAGCTCTCGTAGAGGATCCCCAGCACCAGGTAGATCACGAGCACGGCGAGCAGCAGCAGCACCCCCAGGCCCTGCTGGCTCGACTGGAAGACCTGCGCGGTGCCCGAGAAGCTGGTGGTGATGGTCGACGGCAGCGTTTCGCGGGCCGAGCGCTGCACGGCGTCCACCGCGGCTCCGAGCGAAGTGCCGGGACGAAGGTTGAACGAGAGCGTCACCGCCGGGATCTGCCCCTGGTGGTTGATGCTCATGGGGCCGACGCCGGGGGAGAGCCGCGCGACTGCGGAGAGCGGCACCAGTGCCCCGTCCCGCCCTTCCACGTACAGGCTCTGGAGGGCCGAGAGGTCGCGCTGGAACTCGGGCATCAGCTCGAGGATCACCCAGTACTGGTCGTTCGGCGTGAAGATGGTCGAGACCTGGCGCGAGCCGTAGGCGTCGTAGAGCGCCAGCTCGATCTGCTCCGCGGTCACCCCCACCGCCGAGGCGCGCTCGCGGTCGATCGCCACGTTCACCTGCGGGTTCGCGATCTGCAGGTCGGTGGTGACGTCCTGGAGGCCGGGCAGGTCACGCATGCGGGCGAGCAGGTCGTTCGCCGCGGCCCACAGCGCCGGCTGATCGGTGCTCATGAGCGTGAACTGGTACTGGCTCTTGGACAGCCGGCCGCCGACATTGATCACCGGCGGATTCTGGAGGAAGACCCGGACCCCCGGCACGCGCGCGAGCTTCGGCTGCAGCTCGCGGATCACCTCGTCGGCCGAGAGCGCGCGCTCGGAGCGCGGCTTGAGGCGGATGATGACCCGCCCCGCGTTCGCCGAGGTGTTCCCTCCCCCACCGCCCGCGACCGACA
>Ga0210379_10000282_pt1 | contig 15996 bp, 16 predicted proteins | sample PLMedo_2_FD_155468 | JGI IMG/M metagenome (GOLD analysis project Ga0210379, IMG submission 155468) | Groundwater sediment microbial communities from an aquifer in East River, Colorado, USA - PLM4_32_coex redo | ecosystem: Environmental > Terrestrial > Soil > Riparian zone | place: USA: East... | reverse complement strand
CATCAATACCTCGTTCTGCGGTTCCGGGGCCAGCGGCTGGACGATCCGGGCCTCCTTGCTTTCGCGCGCCGCTTCGGCGATCTCGACAAGGCGCCGGTTCATGCGTTGGGTGATACCGATGTGGATCCCTACCCGGAGATCACCGTGATGTCGAACATCAAGATCAACGGCAAGCCGATCGGCAACCTAGGTCACTACGAGGCGGAGTGGCACACCGACATGTCGTACAACGAGAAGACACCCATCGGCAGCCTGCTCTACTCGCTGGAGGTGCCGCCCGAGGGCGGCGATACCGGCTTTTCCAACATGTATGTCGCGTTCGAGACGTTGTCCCCCGATTTGAAGCGCGCGATCCTTGGCAAGTCCTGCAAGCACGATTCGAGCCGCACCAGCGTCGGCGATCTGCGCAAGGGGTTCAAGGACGTGACCGATCCGCGCGAGGCGCCCGGTGCGGTCCACCCGCTCGTCCGCACCCATCCGGCGACACGCCGCAATGCTCTCTTTCTCGGGCGCCGGCGCAACGCCTACATCGTGGGACTGCCGCTGACCGAGAGCGAGGACCTGCTGAACCGGCTATGGGTCCATGCGAGCAAGCCGGAATTCGCCTGGTACCAGAAATGGAAAGTCGGGGATCTCGTGATGTGGGACAACCGATGCGCGATGCACCGCCGCGACGCGTTTGACCCCGAGTCGCGGCGGTTGATGCATCGTACTCAAATCAAAGGCGACAAACCCTTCTTTGATCCCGCATCGGTTGCGGCGTAGGCTAATGCGCCGCCCTGCGGCGCGTTAGCCGGAGCCACAATTCCCAACGATGCATCGAAGAGATGCATTCGATCCGAACACTCGAAGACTGATGCACCGAACACAGATCAAGGGTGACAAGCCGTTTTTTGACTTGGCGACGCTGGCAGCCTGATCGCCCTAGTGGCACCAGAAAGGAGCGGGATTCATACCCCGCTTCTATTTCTTGTCCTCCGGCTTGCCCTTCGGCGCAATGGCGGCGAGCGACTCCAGCGCCGCCTTCTGCATCTCGAGCGTCTTGACCGTCATCTGCACGAACCCTACCTGAATCGTGAGCCAGGTCTCCACCGCCTTCAACTCGGCGATCTTCTTTTCGATCTCCCCGACGTTGACGGTGGGCATCCCCATGCCCGGCATGGGGAACGACATCGGGTTCCACATCTTCTGCAGGTACTCGAGCCAGTCCTTGGGTAGTTCCGGCTGCTGCGCCATGTCGTTCTCCTGAGCGTAATCCGGGTTACCGTATTATAGGGGTGACATATCCCCCGTCCTTACAGCGATGAAGTTCCTGAAAGCCGTGCAACTCGACGACTCTGACGCCCGGATCCTCGCCGATGAAGCTGGCGCGGCGGAGGACGGCGAGTGGGTAGTATCGGGCGGCCATGCGGTGTGCGACGTCGCGCGCGGCCACCGCACTCCGCGCTGCCATTGCGACACCACCTTCATCGCGGCCGGCGCCCGCCGCCGCTGCACCCTCGCCGCGGTAGCAGACATCGACGAAGCAGTCTACCAGCAGGTGAAGCAGGCGCTGGCGCGCCACTTTCTGGAGGATCTTGGAGCACCTACGCCCGAAGCCGCCGCTGCAGCCGCGGCGGATGAGTGCACCTATACCGCCGAACTCGCCGCAGGCTTTCCCGACGACGTGTGGATCACGGTCAAGCGCGAGCCGAGCGAGGATGGCGTGAGCGAGCGCTATTCGATATACAAGCGGCTGATGATTGGCTCACACAAGCTTCGATGAGGCGTGACGTGGTGAGGCGTGACGTGATGGAGCGTGACGGGTAGAGCGTGACTGATAAAGCATGCTCTGAAATTCCTGTTTCTGTTTTTCCTTGGCGGTCTTGGCGGCTATTTTTCCACCAGCTCGACGCGGATCCTCACGCCCTGCTTCACCTTCTTCAACCGGCGCGGGTCGCCTTCGATCTTCCCCAGCACGTTGCATCGCGTGACCAGACGGCATTCGTCGCCCTTCGACACGGGGGTCGGCCCGAACGGCAGTGCGAGGGAGCTGCCCTGGACCCAGAAACACACTGTGCCGGGCTCCACGACCTGTTGGGCGTCGGATTCGAGGAGCGCCTCAAGCGGCAATTCGAAATAGACCTCCTCGCCCCACGTATTGGCGCTGGCTTCGCAGGGCAGCACGGCAACTAGTTGTTTTGCCGTGGGTGTATCCCGCAAGTTAGCGGTCACTTCACCGCCCTGCCAGGCGCACCGGACCTTCGCCATTGCCGCGGACCAGTGCTGTTCCAACTATTGAGGGTAATCCAGCCCGTTCTGCACGCCCCGATTGCAGCCGGCAGGCTGGAACGGCACTAGCGGCTCTCAGTCGAGCGCGGAAGGCAGGACGTGGGGGTAGCTCACGCGAGTGGCTGCGGCTCGTACCGCAGCAGGGGGGGCGGGACGCTGCGGCGAGGGAGATACCACCTGCTGCAACCGGTACCTCTCGTTCAACACCTTGCGTGTGTACTGGTCCTCGTCATCATCCAGCGCGCCGGCATACATCTGCAATGCGATGCCAAGATTACCGGTTCGGCGCAGGTACTCCTTGAGGATCCTGGCGCCGACGTGGATGTTGGCCGAAGGTTCGAACACCGCTTGCTCGCCCCCGAATTCCTCCAGCTTGTCGCCGTGGTATTTCGGGATGATCTGCATCAGCCCCTTGGCGCCCGCCCGGCTTTCGGCGATCGGGTTGAAGCGGGACTCGACTGCGATGACGGCGATGATCAACAGCGGGTCGAGCTGAAGCTGGTCCCCGGCGCGGTGCGCCACCGTGACTAGATCAAAAGCCGCGTCCTGGGACACCCGGTAGCGCCTGGCCACGAACTCCGACAAGGCGCGATAACGGCCTTCCTCCGCCTGCACCGGCGCCGCATATGCGGCGGACTCCCCGCCGCTCCCTGCATCGATCGGGCTCGACGGGAAGGCGTGCGCCTGGCTATGCCCGAGCCGGCCCCTGCTGCCCTGGTCCGTCAGGATGAGCGTCAACGCCACGACGCTGGCGAGCAGAACCAGCATCGAGCCCAGCTTGCGGCTTCCCTGCCCCCACCCGCTTAAGGTCGCCCCATCCTGTCGACCGGCACTGAGCTTGCCAATGCGCATGATTACCGCCTTTCCCCTGTTTCGGCACTTTACCGGTGCCGGGCCCGTATAGCTGCGGCGGGGCACCAGCACTCCTCGCTTCCGAATGACCCAAGTCATAACCACAATGAATGGTGGAGCTTGTTGGGAAGGTGCCCAATTCTAGTGGGTCAACGTAGCAGGCGCAATGCCTCCGCGATCTTACACGTGCCCCGATTCGGACACAGTTATGCTGCATAGCAGCACAAGTGAATTATCCAATTTATGCCTTGTTATGTCAATACTTTTTATTGTGTAGCTTCGCCAGTATGTTGCATAGCATCAGCCACTCCGAAACCGCTCCGGCGGGACGGTAATAGAACGCGCCGGCCGTGCCCTGCGTTGACTCCATTTACTTCTTAAAAACAAGGGCTTTTGGGCTGTCTTCGGATCAGTCCAGCGACCCCTAAGGCTGGGTCTCAGCCAGGCACTCCAAGCCGGCAGGGAAGCGCCTCCCGATAGCGCTCCAACTGGTCCTAATATCGATCGAATAAGCAGGGTTTGCAACCCCCCCCCGGCAAGCAGCATTCGTCCAATGCCGGCTCCCGCGGAGGTTAGGGGCGCGGGTCGTTCTGGCCGTGTCGTCGGCCGTTTCCCGCCACTCGTGGGCCTATTTTGAATTCAGGGGCAGGGGGTGCTCAGGGAACCGGCGCTTGAACTCGGACAGCATCTCTTCGGCCTCGCCCCCCCGCCCCTGCCGCCTAAGCTCCTGGATACGCACCAACCATTTCTGGGGTGGCTCTTTCTCGTAGCCATGCCACACCGGCAGCCGGTCCTGCTCGGGGGGCTTCGTCTGCATGGCCCGCGCCATTGACTTGGCCTGCGGGGCTTCCGCAGCAGAACGGGCGACAGGTGGCTCGCCAGGCTCGGACCGTGCGCCTGCCATCCGGCCTGCCGTAACCGCGTCTGCTGCCGGAGGCGCTGCGCGCTCTTCGGCCACGGGAGGCGTGGCCAGGAAGGGCTGCGGCAACGGCTTGGCGACGGACTCCGGCCTGGCCACGACTCCGGCGCCGGACACCGCCGGCGGCCCGCGTTGGGGCTGGGCACTGTCTGCCAGCTTGCCCAAGACCGCCGGGCCCGCGGCGATGTCCCGCGAGTCACGACGCGGGGATGCGGGGGCTGCAGCCTGCAGCTGCGTTGTCTCCCTCGCCGCTTCGGCCAGCGCCGGCTGCGTAACCAGTGCGGCAGGTTGTTCAGCAGGCGGCGCAACCGCCGGAACGGGAGCCGGCACGATCTGCTCGCCGCCCTCCTCCCTCACCAGGATGACCAGGCTCACGCTCACAATGACTACCGCTGCGATCGAGAAGGGGACGTGCCAGCGGCGCAGCGTCGAGGTGAGGGACCGCGGGCGCGCGCCGACTTCCCGGCGCGCTGCGGCGAGAATGGGCGCATCAAGGTGCGCCGGCGGCGCCTCGCGCGCGGCTTCGCGATAGAGGCGGTCGAGCCGGGCGTCGCGATCCGCGACCCCGTTCGAATTGCCCGCATTCCGTCCGATCAGCGCCATCCGAGCATGCCCCGTCTCAATTTGACCATCGCGTAGCGCAGCCGGCTCTTCGCCGTTTCGCGCGTGACGCCGGTCGCCTGAGCGATCTCTTCCACGCTCATGCCGCCCTCCTGCTGCAGCAGGAATGCTTCGCGCTGCGCCTCGGGCAGGCCGGCGATCAGCTCCACCAGCCGCCCTGCCTGCCGCCTCGCGTCGAGCGTTTCATCCTGCGGCCGCACGCGTTCGTCGGGCGGGTCCGTTATCTCCTCGCGGTCCTCCTCGTCGAAGGAAACCATCGCGACATGGCTGTTCTTGCGGTAATGATCGATCAACCGGTTATGAGCGAGGCGATAGAGGTAGGTCGTGAATTTCGCCTGGACCGTGTAGCCGGCCCGCGCCCGGATGAGGTTCATCCACGCGTCCTGGAACAGCTCCTCGGCCGCCGCCGCATCGCGGCACTGCCGCAGCAGATAGCGGTAAAGCCCGCCCTTGTGGCGCGCGTAGAGCGCGTCGAACGCGCCCGCGTCCCCATCCCGATAAAGCAGCATGAGCTCTTCATCGGTGCTCTCCACGCTCCAGGCCATAGCGGGTTGGCAGTATGCGGGAGGTCCCGCAGGCCAGCAACCCCGCTGAACAGCAAGATCTTCAACCACAAAGGACACGATGGACACGATGGAACAGACAGAAGGAATGACTACTAGACGTTCGTGTACCGGATGTCCTTCGTGGTTCAGCTATATCTCACCTGGGATCCGGAACGAACTGTCCCGGAAACGGCGTCGCGATCCGCGGCGCCCGGATTACGCCCATCGCCACCAGGTTGTTGTAGGTGTCGTAGTGGATGGCAATCACCTCCTCGGGGCTCGGCGTTGCCCGCTCGAAGCTCGCGTAGGTGACGCGCGAGGCCTGGCTGCGGCCGTGCCCGGTGCCGAGCGAGGACGATTTCTCCGGTGCCTGCTGGGATGGCGCATGGAGCAGCGCGGCCGCGCCCTCCGCCGAGCGCGCGCGGCCCACTCCGGCTGCCGGCGCGGTATCCGCGGATGCGGGGTAGGGGCTGTCTTCGCGCGCGCCCGAAGCCGGCGGCTCGGGCCGCGGCGGGGACTGGTCGATGCGCGCCTCCGGCTCAGCCTTCTTCCGGAACACCGCGACCCCGATCACGCCGACGTTATCCGGCCGGCCGGTGCGCGCGGCGTACGAGTTCTGATGCTCGGTGAAGAAGAACGCGGCGACCCGCTCCAGGCTCTTGCGCCAGCCCCTGATGTCGAAGCCGTGATACGGTCCGAGGACGTAGCCGGTCTGATTCCAGTTGGCGGTTTCGCCGCTCACGGCGTTGATGCCGTCCACCGACACCACCGACAGGATCTCGCCACCGGCGTGGTTGTGCACCCGGATCTGGTACTCGTTGCCGGGCCTGCCCACGACATAGTGGCGGCCCTGATGGCGATAGACGGGCAGCGTCCGGTTCTCCATCCGGTCGAAAACCGTAACGTCCACGAGATTGCCGACCGCGCCTGCCGATCCGGCAATCGTCCATAGCAGCAATCCTGCAGCGAAAAGCCCGCGTTTCATGACGCCTCCTTGGAGTTGAGATGCCTTCCCAATAAACGCAGAAGCAGCCCGGTTGGGGTTAACTTGAACCGCCCACTGGCACCCGTTTATACTCGGCTAACCCCCAGTCACGCCTACGATAAGAGGGTCGAGGATTCCGCCATGCCCAAGCTTTCCCCTGAAGCAATCCGCACCATAGCCCTCGCTGGTCACGGCGGCTCGGGCAAGACCACGCTTGCCGAGGCGCTGCTCGCCAGGGCCGGGGCCATCACCTCCATGGGCAGCGTGGAAAAGGGCACCACGGTCTGCGACTTCGACCCGCTCGAAAAGCAATACCTGCACTCGCTCAACGCCTCGGTCGTGCACCTGCGGCACGGCGAGACGCGCGTGCATCTCATCGACACCCCCGGGCTGCCCGACTTCATCGGCCGCGCCATCGGGGCGCTCCCGGCGGTGGAAACGGCTGCCATCGTGGTGAACGCCCAGAACGGCGTCGAGATGATCACGAGCCGCATGATGCAATGGGCGAGGAAGCGCGATCTGTGCCGCATGATCATCGTCAACAAGATCGACGCCGAGAACGTGGACCTGCCGGGGCTGCTCGCCAGGATCCAGGCGGCCTTCGGCCGGGAGTGCCTGCCGATCAACCTGCCCGCCGACGGGGGCAAGCGCGTGGTCGACTGCTTCTTCAATCCCTCCGGCACGGCGGACTTCTCCTCAGTGGAGGAAGCGCACAGCGCGCTGGTGGACCAGGTGGTCGAGGTGGACGAGGAGCTGATGGCGAAATACCTCGAGAAGGGTGAGGTGGCGCCGGAGGAGCTGCACGCGCCGTTCGAAAAGGCCTTGCGCGAGGGCCACCTTGTTCCAGTGTGCTTCGTTTCGGCGCGTAACGGCGCCGGCGTCGCCGAGCTGCTCGACATCTTCGTCAAGCTGATGCCCAATCCCACGGAAGGAAACTCACCGCAGCTCATCAAGGGCACGGGCGACAAGGCGCAGCCGGTGCGCGCCGAGCCCGACCCGAAGAAGCACGTGATCGCGCACGTATTCAAGGTGCTGATCGACCCCTTCGTCGGCAAGGTAGGCGTGTTTCGGGTCCACCAGGGCACGATCACCAAGGACTCCCAGCTCTTCATCGGCGAGAGCCGCAAGGCCTTCAAGGTCGGCCACGCCTACCTGCTGCAGGGCAAGGAGTTCGTCGAAAACGATGCCCTCGTGCCGGGCGACATCGGGGCGGTCGCCAAGGTGGATGAGATCCACTTCGACGCCGTGCTGCATGACTCGCACGACGAGGACCAGATTCACCTCGTGCCGCTCGAGTTCCCCACGCCGATGCACTCGCTCGCGATCGAGCCCAAGCGCCGGGGCGACGAGCAGAAGATTTCGGACGCGCTGCACAAGCTTTCCGCCGAGGATCCCACCTTCAGGGTCGAGCACAACGCCACGGTCAACCAGACCATCATCAGCGGCCTGGGCGATCTCCACATGCGCTACATCCTCGACCGCATGGCGAACCAGTACCACGTCGAGGTCTCGACCAAGCCGCCGCGCATCCCCTACCGCGAAACCATCACCGCCCGGGCCGAAGGCCACCACCGGCACAAAAAGCAGACCGGCGGCGCGGGGCAGTTCGGCGAAGTGTTCCTCAAGGTCGAGCCCCTCAAGCGCGGCTCGGGGTTCGACTTCGTGGACCAGGTGAAGGGAGGCGCCATCCCCAACCAGTTCATCCCCGCGGTGGAGAAAGGCGTGCGCCAGGTGCTGGACGCGGGGCCGGTGGCGGGTTACCCGGTGCACGACGTGCGCGTCATCGTCTACGACGGCAAGTACCATGACGTTGACTCCAAGGAGATTGCGTTCATCGCCGCGGGCAAGCGCGCGTTCATGGACGCCATCAGCAAGGCGCGGGCGATCGTCCTCGAGCCCATCGTCAATATCGAGATCACCGCGCCGGAGGCGAACATGGGCGATATCGCCGGCGACCTCTCATCCAAGCGCGGCCAGCTCTCCGGCACCGACTCGGCTGCGCCCGGCACCCTCGTGATCAAGGGCCAGGTGCCGCTCTCCGAGCTGAACAACTACCAGGCGCGGCTGAAATCGGTCACCGCGGGCCAGGGCTCGTACTCCTTCGAGTTTGCGCGTTACGAGCCGGTGCCACCCGGCATTCAGAAGGCGCTCGCCGAGCAGCACGCCAAGACTGTGCACGCCGAGGAACAATGAGCGGCGAGCGTCAGGGATCCTGACCGGATCTTGCGACTCACCATTCCTCCGCCCAACGCCGGCCGTTGGTCGCTCGCCGCTTATGGATGACATCGTCCTCCGTGGCATGGCCAAGTGGCCCAATGTGCCGGCGGTCTACGGCTGGCTCTCCCTCGACCGGCGTGGGCAATGGCTGATCAAGGGCGAACGTATATCGAATCCTCTCGTCACCGAATTCATCAGCCGCAACTACGCGCGCGACGAGCGCGGCTGCTGGTTTTTCCAGAACGGGCCGCAGCGCGTCTTCGTCACGCTCGAATACGCCCCCCTGGTCTACCGCGTGGCGAGCCCCGAAGGCTCGCCCCTCGCGCTCGAAGCGCACAACGGCAAGCCGGTCTCAACCGTGGCGGGCGCCTGGATCGACGAGAACGGTGCGGCGCTGCTCGACACCGAACATGGCATCGGTGCGGTCCACGATCGGGACCTCGACCGGCTGCTGCCGCATTTTGCCGACGCCGCCGGCGCGCCGCTCACCGAGGACGCGTTCGACGAGCTGATGATCCGGGTGCAGCAGGGACGCGAGGCGCCGCTGTGGCTCAGGTTCCGCGGCGCCGGCGTCAGGGTCGGGCCCATCCCTTCGGAGAGGGTGGCGCAGCGCTTCGGTTTTTGCGCCCGACCCGAGCCGCCCGCGGGCGAGGAAGTGTGTCGATGAACGGCTGCGCGCTTGCTTGCCGTTCATAAACTGAAGGTCGGGATATTCTCGTGCTTCCGCTGAGCGAGTTTCCCATTAAAGAACGCCGCGCGGTGCGCGGCGTTCTTTGTGACATCGACGACACGCTCACCACCGGTGGGAGACTGACCGCGCGCGCTTATACCGCGATGGAGCGCCTGGAGCGGGCCGGCCTTCAGGTGGTCCCCATCACCGGGCGCCCCGCCGGCTGGTGCGACCACATCGCGCGCATGTGGCCGGTCGCCGCCGTGGTCGGGGAGAACGGGGCGTTTTTCTTCCGCTACGACCGCAGCCGGCGCGTGATGAAACGGGCGTTCGCGGACGACGCCGCGACGCGCGCGGCGAACCGCGAGCGGCTGCGGGCAATCGCCGCGGATATCCTGCGCGCGGTGCCGGGCTGCGCCATTGCCGCGGACCAGCTTTACCGGGAAACCGACCTCGCGATCGATTACTGCGAGGACGTGCCGCGCCTGCCGCGGGAAGCGGTGGACCGCATCGTTGCGCTGATGCAGGCGCGCGGTCTCACCGCGAAGATCAGCTCGATTCACGTCAACGGCTGGTTCGGCGCCTACGACAAGCTCGCCGCGACGCGCAGGCTCGTGCGCGAGGACTTCCGCGCCGACCTCGACGCTACCCGCGATTCCTATGTGTTCGTCGGCGACTCCCCCAACGACGCGCCGATGTTCGCGTTTTTCCCGTACTCGGTCGGTGTCGCCAACATCCGCGAGTTTGCGGGCCATCTCGAGCACGAGCCCCGCTATGTCACGGCCGCGGCTGGCGGCGCCGGCTTCTGCGAAGTCGTTGATTGCCTGCTTGATGTACGTTGAAAGGGCGCTTGGGACTCCACAGGATGCCCACGCGTTGAACGGCAGGCCGAAGCGCGTGACCTGTGGCTTTGATATCCTAGTCGTCCGTTCCAACGCGTGGAGTTAAACCGGCGCGAAGCGTCCGGATTTGACCATGATTGACCTGCGAAGCGACACCGTCACCCGCCCCACCGAGGCGATGCTCGAGTCCATGCGCGAAGCCACCTTCGGCGATGACTCGCGCGACGGCGACGAAACGGTGAAGAAGCTGGAGGCGCTCGCCGCCGGGCGCATGGGCAAGGAAGCCGGCGCCTTCATGCCGAGCGGTACCATGGCGAACCTCGTGGCCATGCTGACGCACGCCCAGCGCGGCGGGGAAGTGCTGCTGGAGGATGGCTCGCATACGCTCAACGCCGAATTGGGCGGGATCGCGGGTGTGGCGGGCCTGTTTTACCGCGGCATCCCCGGTCGGCGTGGGGCGATGGACGTGGATTCGCTGCGCGAGGCGATCCGTCCCTATACGCGCCATCACATGGGAACCGCCCTCGTCTGGATGGAGAACACTCACAACCGCTCCGGCGGCGCGGTGCTGCCGCTCCCGCACATGCAGGCGGTGCATGGACTCGCCCGCGAGAAGTGCGTGCCGGTGCACCTCGACGGCGCGCGCATCTTCAACGCAGCAATTTCGCTGGGCTGCGCCGTCAGCGAAATTTCAAAGTACTCAGATTCGGTTTGCTTTTGCGTGTCAAAAGGGCTGTCAGCGCCGGTAGGCTCGATCCTGTGCGGCAGCGCGACGTTCATCGAGCGCGCCCGCGGCTACCGCCGCATGGTAGGCGGCAACATGCGCCAGGCCGGCCCCCTCGCCGCGGCCGGCATCGTCGCGCTGGAAACCATGGTGAACCGCCTCGGTGAGGACCATCAGAGCGCGAGGCGGCTCGCGGAGGGCTTCCACCGTATAGACCCGAGCTTGTGCGACCCGAAGGACGTGGAGACCAACCTCGTGCGCGTGGACGTGAGAAAGAGCGGCCGCCGCGCGGCCGAGTGGTCGGCGGACCTCAAGCAGAAGGGCGTGCTCGTCGCGCCGGCCAACGTCTATGTGCTGCGCTTCGTCACCCATCGCCACGTCTCGGCGCCGGAGGTGGATGCCGCCGTCAACGCATTCGCTGCTCTCTGGAAGAAGAATTAGCCGCCGATGCCTGTCCTGAGCCTGTCGAAGGAGACGCCGATGGACGCCGATAGAAACAAAACGGGACCACCAGGGACACGAAGGACACAAAGGAAAAGCAAGACGAGAATCGAACCGCCAAGACGCCGAGAGAAGCAAGTCCAGAATTGAACCGGAAATAACGCGTGGTGCCGCTGTGGTTCCGCTTAAATGATGCTCCTCAACTGTGGCTTGGACAGCGCCGGCCCCCTCAAGCGGTCACATCAAGCGGGACACAAGGAATGTCCATGAAAGCCATCTCTTATGTTTTCTTCGTTACCGAGTCCGAATATCCAAGACTGCAAGCCGCTTGCCCCGGCGATTTTCCGTTAACCTATGCGCAGTTCTGTGCCCGTGTAGATCAGAGCATCAAGGACGCGGCTGATACTGTTGCCGTCGAAAAAGTGTACGCGAGCGTTGACAAATTCCTCGCCTGGTGCGCCGAGGCCAAAGTCCGGCCCAATAATACCAGCCGCGCCCGGTATGCGGTTGTGATCGGCCATCCCCGGAGTATCCAATAATGCTCGTCTATCTGGTCCTGAGCGCTTCGGTCACGATCTCCGCGACCAGCCTCTCCGCCGCACGCAGCGATTTCACCGACCGCTCGGAACCGGTTTCCCCCGGGCGCCGGTAGGCGATATAGACCTTGTCTTTTTCCCTGGGCAGCGTGTAGATCGCGATCGAATACGGGCAGAACACGATGTTGCGGGGGTCGGCTTCCATCATGTCGCGGGATACCCGCGCGCTGCAGAACTCCAGCAACTCGGCGTCGCCGTAGATCCTGCTGGCGGCCCCCATATCCTTCCCGGTGCGCTCGAGCATGGCGCCGATGCGTGCAGTGTAATTGAGCACCAGCCCGCGGTTTTCGATCGCGTGCAGCACGCGTTCCTTCACTTCCCCAAATTCACCCTTGGTCGAACGGGCGACCACATCGGCTGATGCCGCGTACGCCGCGGTGATGAACGCTGACGTTGCGACAATTGCCAGCGTGACGATCCATCCTGCCTTCATGTGTCCCTCCCCGAGGTCGGTTGCGGGCGCGAATTGCCCGGAATAACGGCACATTCTACAAAGACGGTCTCGGGATAGGTTACGCTGGATCAATCACGGAGCATCATGGACGGCTGCACTGCGGCAGAGGAGATGGTTGCTGCCCCCGCCTCAGTCCGCTTCGGACTGAGGTCCGGCGCACCCCGGAGCAATAGTTGAATTACCTAAGGAATTTGTCCGGCTGGAGGCCGGCAAATTCCTAGGGCTTGCTCCCCATCGGGAACGGCCAGGCGCCGGGTACTACGACCGGGCGCGGGGCCACCGGGGCCGGGACTGGCGCGGCCGGCTTGCGGGCCGCCGGTTTGCGCTTCGCCGAGCTGCGCTTCGCGCTGCGCCGGGCGATCTGCTTCCTTTTCTTCGCCGCCCTTTTCTTTCCAACCCGCCGTTTCGCTTTCGCCATTCAATCCTCCATTCGCTCGCCCGCGCGGTGCATCGGGCCAGAGGCTCCTAGTGACGGGCCGCGTGGGTCTTGCTTGCCAGGTCCCGGTACAACATTTCCGGATCGAGCTTGATGCCCCCGCCCCATGTCACCGCGTTCGATATCGGGTCGATCTCGACGCGCGAGAAGGTCGCCTCGTCGGAGATCGCCAGATACGACTCGGTCAACACCAGGTCGCCGAGGTTCACGCTGCCCTCCAGCCCGTCGTCGAATCGGAGCCAGAGGGTGTAATTGCCCTCGGCGCGGCATTCGGTAATGGTGTGCAACATGCTCTGTCTGCGTCTGCGGTAACGCCGGTTCAGCAGGCTGGAACCCAAATGAGCGCGCCTCCCAGTTGATTGAAAAGCAAGCGTCCTTCTTCCGCTATCCTCCTTTGCCGCATCAGTCCCAGTTGAGCGCCCCGCCCGTCTGGTACTCTATGACGCGGGTCTCGAAGAAATTGCGCTCCTTCTTGAGGTCGATCATCTCCGCCATCCAGGGAAAGGGATTGCCAGCGCCTTCGAACTGCGGTTCGAGACCGATCTGCTGGCAGCGGCGATTCGCGATGTAGCGCAGGTACTCCTTGAACATCGCCGCGTTCAGCCCCAGCACGCCGCGCGGCATGGTGTCCTCCGCGTAACGGTACTCGAGCTCAACCGCTTTCTTGAAGATCTCGCGCAGCTCCTCGCGAAATTCCGTCGTCCACAGGTGCGGATTCTCGAGCTTGATCGTGTTGATAAGATCGATGCCGAAATTGCAGTGCATGGACTCGTCGCGCAGGATGTACTGGTACTGCTCGGCCGACCCCGTCATCTTGTTCTGCCGCCCGAGCGAGAGGATCTGCGCGAAGCCGACGTAGAAGAAGAGCCCCTCCATCAGGCACGCAAACACGATCAGGCTCTTCAGGAGCTTCTGGTCGGCTTCCGGCGTGCCGGTCCTGAACGAGGGATCGGTCAGCGTGTCGATGAAGGGGATCAAGAACTCGTCCTTGTCGCGGATCGAGGGGATTTCGCGGTAGGCGTTGAAGATCTCGCCTTCGTCGAGCTGCAAGCTCTCCACGATGTACTGGTAGGCGTGGGTGTGGATCGCCTCCTCGAATGCCTGCCGCAGCAGGTATTGCCGGCACTCGGGCGCGGTGATGTGGCGATAGGTCCCGAGCACGATGTTGTTTGCCGCGAGCGAGTCCGCCGTGACGAAGAAACCGAGATTGCGTTTGACGATGCGGCGTTCGTCCTCCGTGAGCCCGCTGGGGTCCTTCCACAGCGCGATGTCGCGGCTCATCTGGATTTCCTGGGGCATCCAGTGATTGGCGCAGGCGGAAAGATACTTCTCCCACGCCCATTTGTACTTGAATGGCACCAGCTGGTTGACGTCGGTCTGGCCGTTGATGACGCGCTTGTCGGCGACGTTGACGCGCCGCGGCGGGAGCTCGCCCGGCTGCGGCGCGCGCGCGCGCGCCACCGGCTGCGCTCCTGTCACGCCGGCGATCGTCTGCTGTTCTCCGAATTGCAGCATCTCCCGTCTCCTTACTGGCAGGACTCGCACTCGGGATCGTCGACCTTGCAGGACTTGGGCTCCTCGGCCGTCATCCCCCCGTCGGCCGTTACCGCGTTCAGCTGCCCGGTCGTGACGGTGGATTTCTCGGCCGAGGTCGCACCCAGCGTGCGCAGGTAGTAGGTGGTCTTCAGCCCCCGGATCCACGCGAGCTTGTAGGTGTCGTCGAGCCGCTTGCCCGAGGCGCCCGCCATGTAGATGTTGAGCGACTGCGACTGGTCGATCCACTTCTGCCGGCGCGCCGCGCACTCAACCAGCCACCTCGGCTCGATCTCGAACGCGGTGGCGTAGAGGGTGCGGATTTCCGGAGGAATGCGGTCGATTTTCGCGAGCGAGCCGTCGAAATACTTGAGGTCGGCGATCATGACTTCGTCCCACAGGTTGATCTTCTTCAGATCCCGCACCAGAAATTCGTTCACTACCGTGAACTCACCCGACAGGTTCGATTTGACGTAGAGGTTCTGGTAGGTCGGCTCGATGCACTGCGAGAGGCCCGTGATGTTGGCGATCGTCGCAGTGGGCGCGATCGCCAGGCAGTTGGAGTTGCGCATGCCTACCTGCTGGATGCGCTTCTTCAGGCCCTCCCAATCGAGCGTGGTCGACAAGTCGCACTCGACGTAGCCCCCGCGCTCGTCCGCCAGCGTCTTCAGCGTGTCGATCGGCAGGACGCCGCGGTCCCACAGCGAGCCCTTGAAGGTCGAGTATGGCCCGCGCTCTTCGGCGAGGTCGGTCGAGGCCCGGTAGGCGCTGTAGGCGATCGCCTCCATCGAGCGGTCGGCGAACTCCACCGCCGCCTGCGAGCCGTAGGGAATCCTCAGCAGGTGGAGGCAGTCCTGGAAGCCCATGATGCCGAGGCCCACCGGCCGGTGCTTGAAGTTGGAATTGCGCGCCTTGTTGACCGAGTAGAAGTTAAGGTCGATCACGTTGTCGAGCATGCGCATGGCGGTGCCGACCGTGCGGCGCAGCTTCGCCACGTCCATGCGCCCGGTCGAGGCGTCGAGGTGCGCCGGCATATTGACCGAGCCGAGATTGCAGACCGCGATCTCATCCGGACCGGTGTTGAGCGTAATCTCGGTGCAGAGATTGGAGCTGTGCACCACGCCCACGTGCTGCTGCGGCGAGCGCAGGTTGCACGGATCCTTGAAGGTGAGCCAGGGATGCCCAGTCTCGAACAACATCGCGAGCATCTTGCGCCACAGGTGCACGGCCTGGATCCGCTTGTAGGGCTTGATCTCGCCGCGCGCGGCCCGCGCCTCGTACTCGAGGTAGGCCTGCTCGAACGCGCGCCCATACTTGTCGTGCAGGTCGGGCACATCGGAGGGCGAGAACAGGGTCCAGTCGCCGCTCTCAATCACGCGCTTCATGAAGAGATCCGGCACCCAGTTGGCGGTATTCATGTCGTGCGTTCGGCGGCGGTCGTCACCGGTGTTCTTGCGCAGCTCCAGGAACTCTTCGATGTCGAGGTGCCAGGTCTCGAGGTAGGAGCACACCGCGCCCTTCCTCTTGCCACCCTGGTTGACGGCGACGGCCGTGTCATTCACGACCTTGAGAAATGGCACCACGCCCTGGCTCTTGCCATTCGTGCCCTTGATGTGCGAGCCAAGCGCCCGCACCGGCGTCCAGTCGTTACCCAGACCACCGGCGAACTTCTGCAGCAGTGCGTTCTCCTTGATCGCCTCGTAGATTCCGTCGAGGTCGTCGGAGACGGTGGTGAGATAGCAGCTCGCGAGCTGGGAGCGCCGTGTGCCGGAATTGAACAGCGTCGGCGTCGAGCTCATGAAATCGAACGAGGACAGCACGTTGTAGAACTCGATCGCGCGTGCCTCGCGCTGGTCCTCGGGCTCATTCAACGCCAGGCCCATCGCCACC